>Ga0222715_10000896_pt1 | contig 29351 bp, 29 predicted proteins | sample C33_9DmetaG_FD_165056 | JGI IMG/M metagenome (GOLD analysis project Ga0222715, IMG submission 165056) | Estuarine water microbial communities from San Francisco Bay, California, United States - C33_9D | ecosystem: Environmental > Aquatic > Marine > Unclassified | place: USA: California...
TTCTTTCATACCCCCTATCAATGTGATATATGCGGTCTACAATCGTCTCACCTTTGGCGCAAAGTCCTGCCAAAATTAAACTTGCAGATGCACGCAGGTCTGTTGCCATAACTGGCGCTCCATTAAGAGAGTCGACTCCCTTAATAAATGCATTACTGCCTTTAACAGTGATATCACAACCCATCCTGTTAAGCTCTTGAACATGCATGAACCTATTTTCAAATACATTTTCTGTTACAACTGAAGAACCATTAGACAATGCATTTAAAACCGTAAATTGTGCCTGCATATCTGTTGGAAATCCTGGAAATGGAGCTGTGGTGATATCTACCGGTGAAATGAAATCTTGCTCCATGATAAGTTGAATATAATTATCACCGATATTTATCGAAGCCCCGCTTAATTTTAATTTATCTAAAATATTATTCATGCGAGGGGCTTGAACATTTGAAATAGTTACATCACCACCAGTTACAGCAGCTGCAATCAAATATGTTCCAGCCTCTATTCTGTCTGCAGGAATTGAAAATTTTGTTCCTTTAAGCTCCTCAACACCATCAATAATAATTTCATCAGTTCCTGCTCCATTAACTTTGGCTCCCATTGAATTCAAAAAATTTGCTAAATCTTCAACCTCGGGCTCTTTTGCAACATTTCTTAAAATAGTTTGGCCATTAGCAAGAACAGCTGCCATCATAATATTCTCTGTTCCGGTCACAGAAACGCCTGGAAAGTTAATTTCACACCCAATTAATTTTTTTGCAGTTGCTTCTATGTAACCATTTTTTAGATCGATTTTAGCTCCCAGTTTTTCTAAAGCATCTAGATGAAAATCAACCGGCCTTGTTCCAATCGCACAGCCGCCTGGAAGCGCGATTCTTGCAAACCCATGTCGAGCTACAAGCGAACCTAGAACTAAAATAGAAGCTCGCATGGTCTTAACAAGTTCATATCTAGCCTCAAAGTCATGTAGTTTAGATGTAGAAATTATGAAATCCATGCTCTCATTTAAAGTTATATCAGCCCCCATTGAACCTAAGATTTCAAACATGGTAGTGATGTCTTGAAGGTAGGGTAAATTCTTAAAAGTAATAGGCTGATCGGTTAATATTGTTGCCGCCAACATTGGCAAAGCTGCATTTTTTGCTCCTGAACAGGAGATAGATCCAGAGAGTTTATTTCCACCTACAATCTTTAATTTTTCCATATCTATCCTAGCTCTGATGGAGATTTTGTATTTAAACTCAAAGCATGTAACTCGCCTGATTTAAAATGCTCTTTTAAGGCACTTAAAACTAACTTGTGTCGTTGTAGAGAAGTTAATCCCTCAAATTCTTCGCTCACAATCAAGACTTTTGAATTGCAATCCTCTCCATCAAAAGATATCTCAGCTTCAGGAAATTGCAATTTAAGAAAGTGAGTGATGTCCATAAATAAGGTTTGACAGAAGATTAATCTAGATTGGCATCAGAAGTCCAATGCTTGATTATTTCATCGATATTCTCGTTATGCTCTTTTGCAAGAGCCTGAAATTGATTTCTAAATGTCAGGCCCAAGTTAACCCCATTCACAATTATGTTAATGATTAACCAGTTACCACTTTTGTCTTTTCTTACTTTATAAGTTATGGGATAGATGTTACTAGAGGTTATGAGATTCTGCTGAACATCCTCGGTTGTTTTTAATTCAGATACCTCTGGGAAAATAGTAACAATTTTTTGATCGCCCCATTGAGCTAATGTTGAAGAGTAGGTATCAAGCAAGGAGGCTTTAAAAGATTGGATAAATTGGAGCCTTTGTGATTTTGAAGCAGCAAGATAATATTTTTTACCCATTACACTCGCACCTACCCTTCTAAAATCAACCATTGGTTCAAAAACAGTATTTATCTTATCTTTAAATAATTCAGGATCACTAGCATAGAGTGCTTGATTGTTTCTTATGATAGAAACCATTTCTTGAGCTTGGGAATCAATAAATTGATGAGGATTAGATTCAGCGTTTGCATTACTGTGAAAGCAAAAGATTGCAAGAACAAAAGCTAGAGATTTCAAAGTATGATTCATAAAGGTATTATAACATTACTAAAAAACTATGAATGAAATATGAAAGATAAGAATTTTATCAGTTCAGCTCTAAAAGTCATTGAAATAGAGTCAAGCGCTGTTGCAAGTTTAAAGAATCAAATAAAGCCTGATTTTGAGGATCTTTGTTTAAATATTCTTAATACTAAAGGGAAATTAATTTTAATGGGTATTGGTAAATCAGGTCATATAGCTCAAAAAATTTCAGCAACATTATCAAGCACTGGCACTGCATCATTTTTTATACATCCAACCGAAGCTGCTCATGGTGACTTAGGGATGATTAACAAGAAAGATTCGATCTTGATTTTGTCCAATTCAGGAGAAACAAAGGAAATAATTGAGATTTTGCCTGCATTAAAACGCTCAACTTCTAATATTTTTACTCTTACTAATAATAACCAATCAACTATTGCAAAAGCTGGAAAAATTAATCTAGTAATCAGGGCTGATGAGGAAGCTTGCCCATTGGATCTTGCTCCAACTTCCTCAACTACAATTGCTCTAGTATTTGGGGATGCTCTAGCCATTGCTTTGTTAGAGGCACGCGGCTTTAGCAAAGATGATTTTGCAAAATCTCATCCAGCTGGACAACTTGGAAAAAAACTTACAACACTTGTTCAGGATTTAGCGGTCATGAATGAAAAAGCACCAATGGTCGATCTGAACACATCTTTAAAAGAAGCATTGATGGTGGTGACTGAAAAAAAACTTGGGGTAACTTTAGTTTCAAATGAAAAAAAAATTGTTGGAGTTTTTACCGATGGTGATTTAAGAAGATGTTTGAATGATGAAGTAGATATAAATAAGACGCCCATAAAGGATGTAATGACAATTAAATTTAAAAGCATCGAAAGCAAAGCCCTTGCTATTGATGCTGCTGAAATTATGGAAAAAAATAAAATTTTTACCTTGGTTGTTCATTCCTCAAATCAAAATGAAGAACCCACTGGTATTATTACAATGCATCAACTTCTTGAAGCAGGAATCATTTAATTTAAAGCAATGCTTCAAAACTATAAAATTTTATTAATTGTATGTGGATTTTTATATCTTCCTTGTGCAGTTTCAGCAGACAATTTGAGCTTTCAAAATATTTCAATCCAATCAGACCAAGTCACCATTGATAAAAAGACAGAGCAATTAGTTTTCAAGAATAATGTTGAGATTAAAATTGATGGCTATGTTATCAAGGGCTCTAAAGCCCTTTTAAGCAGAAAAGATGAAAAATTAGAAATATATGGTAATCCAGCATCAATCAAATCTGAGGCGATAGATGGAGAAGCAGAGGCATTCGAAATATATCCAAATAAATCTATGCATTTAATTGGAAATGCAAGGCTTCTAAATAAAGGGAACTCCATCACTTCCAATTTTATTACTTATCAAATTATTGCAAATGAATAGCGATCGTCTAATCCTAACGAATATCGAAAAATCTTTTGGCTCAAAAAAGATTCTTGCAAACATTAGTTTCTCAATTGGAGCAAGCGAAATTGTTGGTTTGCTTGGTCCAAATGGAGCTGGTAAAACAACAGCTTTTTACATAGCCGCTGGTTTAATTTTTCCAAATCGGGGAAAGGTATTTATTAACAACCAAGATGTGACCAATGATCCCATGCATGCTCGAGCAAACTTAGGATTAGGCTATTTACCCCAAGAAGCATCAATATTTCCAGATCTGAGTGTGGAAAGCAATCTTATGGGAATCGCAGAATTAACTGATGGCAATGAAGAGCAACATATTAGCAAAGTAGAAAAAGTTGTAGATGAGTTTGATTTAAAAAAAATTCTTCAAACCAAAGGAAGAATGTTATCAGGAGGTCAACGAAGAAAAGTTGAAATAGCTCGAACTTTGATCTGCCAACCTAGCATCATGCTTTTAGATGAGCCCTTCGCAGGCATTGATCCAATTGCTGTTGAGGAAATAAAAGAATTGCTTCAAGAAATCTCTAAAAAAAATATTTCAATTTTGATCACTGATCATAATGTTAGAGAAACTCTAAGCTTATGCAACCGAGCCATTATCCTTGATGAGGGAAGCATAATTGCCGAAGGGAATGAAAAGACCTTGAAAGAAAATACTCGCGTCCAACAAAAATATTTTGGCAAAATGTTTTCCTAAAAAATGGCAATTAAGCTTGTAAGAGAATTTAGACAAAATCAACAGCTATCAATAACTCCGCAATTAAAAAAATCAATAGATCTTCTTCAACTGTCAAGATTAGAAATTATAAATAAAATTAATAATGAAATAGATGAAAACCCTTTCTTAAAAAAAGATTTTGAGAGTGAGTCAGTTGGAGGTTTTGATAATGAAGGTCTAATTGAGAATCTACCAAATGAATTGAGCTTACAGAAACATCTTGAGGTTCAATTGGAAGATATAAAGCTTAATAACACAGAGAAAACAATTGCATTGGTAATTATTCAATCTCTAGAAGAAAATGGTTTGCTTCAAATAGATCTAGATGAAATAGAGGCACTCATGGAATTCAGCTATTCAACCCAAGAAATTGAAAGTGTCTTGAATAATATAATTCAAGACTTAGATCCCCCTGGAGTTGGAGCGAGAAATTTTAAAGAAACGATTTATATTCAATTAAGAAAAAAAGATATTCCCACCGAAGAATTAGAAATCGCAAATAAAATTCTATTTAATCCAAAGTTTTCTTCATTTGAGGATGCTCAAGCTGATTTAGCAATACATTACTCTAAAAATTCTATTGAATCTGTGCTTGAAAAAATAAAAAAATGCGATCTTTCACCTGGCTTAGAATTTGAATCTACACATTTGATCCAACCAGACTTAGAGGTAATTCCAGATAGCAATCAAAATTTTAATGTCCGATTTAGACAAGATAATTTTCCTTTAATTAGCCTTGATCAAGATTTAGAAAAGCAAGTTAAAAATAAAGCAAATAAAGTTAATAAAAAGCTAAAGGAAAAAATAGGTGAGGCAAAATGGTTAATTAGATCGATTAATAAAAGAAATGAGACTGTGCAAAATGTTGGTACACTGATTTGCAGAATACAGGCTGATTTTTTGTCTGATAGATGCGCCGAATTGAAACCCCTATCCAATGTGGAGCTTGCAAAAGAATTAAAGATTAGCCCATCAACTGTTTCAAGGATTTTACGCTCTAAGTATATACAAACACCTAAAGGCGCTGTTTCCATGAAATCACTCTTAGCTAGCTCTGTATCTAAAACCAGAAAAGTTACACCTATGCAATTAATGGAAGAAATTCAAAATATAGTTGAGGGCGAGAAAAAAAAATTAAGTGATCAAAAAATTTCAGATTTGCTAAATAAACGAGGATTCAACTTGGCCCGACGAACCATCGCAAAATATCGAAAAAAAATAAATCTACCAAATTCTAGAAATAGATAATTCATAATTTAGTGAGTTAGAATTGAGCTTATGAATGAGATAACCACTCGCCACTTCTCGTCTGAAGATCTGTTAAAAACAATTCAGGGACAAGAAGTTGAGCCGTCTATTAATCAAATTAAAAGAATTTTATCTAGCATGCATCCATCTGAGGTGGCACACAGCATAGAGTCTCTGCCGCCCAAAGAAAGAAAATTTCTATGGTCACTGATTGAAACTCAGGATGAAGGAGAAATCATTGCTGAATTACATGATGAAATTCAACAAGAGCTTATTTCAGAAATTTCATCTGAAGAGCTTATTACCATAATTGGTGATTTAGAACTTGATGAAATTGTTGATATTCTTCAAGTTCTTCCAGATCAAAAAACAGAGAATATTTTATCAGCCATGTCTCAAAGAGATAGGCAAAGAATTCAGGAAGCCTTGGAATATCCAGAGGATTCTGCTGGCGGATTAATGAATACAGACATTATAAGTGTTAGGCCAAAACATAATCTTGAGGTGGTAATGAGATATCTTAGAGCCCAACGAGAATTGCCAAAGAATACTGATCAAATATTTGTTGTTTCAAGAGAAAATAAATATTTAGGATCCTTGCCAATTTCTTCAATTGTTGTCTCAGATCCTAGTTTAAATGTAAGAGAACTCATGGAAAGTGAAATTCAGCCATTAGAAGCAAACTTAAATGATAAAGATGTATCAAGATTGTTTGAACAAAATGATTGGGTATCAGCACCAGTTGTAGATAGCGAATCAAGATTAATTGGAAGGATCACAATCGATGATGTCGTTGATGTCATTATGGAAGATGCTGATCAGAATTTTCTTGGAATGGCTGGAGTTGCTGAGGATACATTTGCTGCGCCAGCAAGAGCAGCAAGGAGTAGGATTTTGTGGCTATCAATTAATCTGATGACTGCATTTATAGCATCTATGACAATTAGTCTCTTTCAAGCCACAATTGATCAAATAGTATATCTAGCCATTTTGATGCCCATCGTTGCAAGCATGGGTGGAGTTGCTGGAACACAAACTTTAACAATTATGATAAGAGGATTAACTCTCCAACAAATAAATAAATCTAATTTAAGATGGCTTTATAAAAGGGAATTAGCCGTATCAATTGTCAATGGAATCCTGTTATCCATCTTGGTTGGAGGAATAACATATTTCTGGTTTAGCGATGGAATCATTGCACTACTTATTTGCGTTGCCATGGTTGTAAATTTAATATGTTCTGCAATTGCTGGTATTTTTATTCCTATTATTCTTCAAAAATTCAACCAGGATCCAGCAATTGCCGGAAGCGTTGTTGTAACAACCGTTACTGATGTAATAGGTTTCTTCTCTTTCCTCGGTCTTGCAACTATATTTCTTATTTAATCCTCGCTAATTTAGGTTCTGAGATAGTTCCTAAAATTTCATATTGATAATTAGTAAGATCGTTTATATCTTCTTCAAATATTTCATTTAATACTGCTGAGCCAGCAACTGCAGGAAGCCCTCCCAGAATGGCTGCATACCAAGGAAGATTCTCGCCAAATCTAATCCTGAGGTCTAAATTAAGATCTAAGTTTTCCAAGATATTTTTAGGGTTTTTATTAATTTGACCAACCCATCTCATTTTTGCAGCATTTGTTTCTATGAATAAAGGAGATGCTAGACGAAGCTTTGATTTGCTAAATAATAGATCCCCTTCAATCCTGCTTAATTGAGTAGAGGTAAACTCACCAATTGAAAGATCTAAGTTTGCCAGCTTGCCGAGGATGTTTCTTAAATTCAAGACACCAAGCAAACTAATGGCAAGCGAGTTAGAGAAAGGGTCTTGTATAACTAAATCCTTCATAACAAAGGTGCTTCCTCCTTCGATATGACTCAAGCTAGAAAGCTCCTTCCATTGTAAATTTATAGATCCATTAAAATAAGAAAAATCTGCAAAGTCTTGTATATATGGAATTTTATTTGAGTCTTTAATTACATAGTCTCCCCTCAATTTATAGAGAGATGCAATCTTATCGATTGAAAAATATGCATTGGAAGAATTTTCCAGCGGTTTAATCGATATTAAATTTGAGCTTAATCTAATATTATTGGCGGTAAAGTTATTTTTGTTATTCAAAAGATATACATCAAGATCTTTAATTTTTATTTTTCCAAAAGAAGAGTTCGTTACTATCAATCTAGAATTTAGATCTGCATCAAGGGTTGACTGTTTCGAATTTAGAAACTCTATGTTAGAAATAGTTGAATCCTTAATTTCTAATCTTGCAAATCCAGTCTGATCAATCTTTAAATTTAAATTCAGCTTATCACCAGTCAAATTACCTATAATTTCCGAATCATGTAAATCAAACAAACCAGAAACATTAGAAAAATTATTATTAAAAAATTTTAAATTTTTAACATCAATGGCCAATTTATTAAGTTTGATGGATGCTGATTCTGGGTTCCTGGGAAATACAGAACTTAATAAATTCTCATTAATCTTTTCTGAATATAAATATATGTTTAATCCGGGGTCTTGAATAAAACTCTTTAAATGCTCAGGAAGTTTTTTACCTATTGAGATATAGCCATCATATTTACTAATATCCCTAATAAGCATATCAATCTTTTGGTTGTTGAGTTTGAGAGATGGATTTGACAGATTGGTGATAAAAATTTCTGTAGGCAATCTAACTAACTTATTCTTTGATAGTGAATTTATAGGCGAATTGAGTTCAATGTGCTTTAGATCAGAATATATCTTTAATACTGATGGAGAGTTTTTTTTTATATTAAGATCTATTTTAAAAAGGTCGTTTCCAGAAACCTGAAGATAAATTGAATCAGTGATGAATTCTTCTACATCTAAATTAATATTCGTTGAGAATGTTAAATCATATGTTTCAGTTAAACCTTTGCCTGAAAGAAGAAAAGAAAGTTCGTCTTTCATGAAGGATGCTGATAATAATCCATATGCTTTATCTAAATCAACAATAAAGATACTCGCATTATCAAAATTAATCTTGTGAGAGTCAGTGACTGGCATAGAAAAATTTTTTGTTTTTAGGGAAATAGCATTGTTTAAGATTAAACTTGAGAGTTGAATCTCACCTTTGTGCTCTGCTTGCATATTAGGCAAATTAATACTCTCTTCACCTAAATCTAACGCACTTTGTAAGTCAATTGATTTCATATCATGAAGAGAATAAAAATTAATTTTTTCTGTCTTATAATTAAACAAGCCATAGGCTGCATCAAAAGAGAAATTATTTGATTTGCCGGATGGTGAAAACACATATAAATTTTCACTATCCACCTCAACAATTGGTTCAGAGAAATCAATTATTAAATCTTCGTTAACAGTAAACCTAGATTCATTGCTAAATATTTTTACTTTGAAATTAGGAGTTTGACTTGGACTATTTATAGAGTAATTCAAATAAATAGAATTTTTTTCAAAAAGATCTATGCTTCTATCAATATAGGAACCCACTCTGTTCAATGATTTTTGAAGAGAAAATGTAATTAAATCTTTAGTAATATCATAGCCTTTAAGCTCTAAAGATAATGGATTTATTGAACCTGAATCAATCTGCAAAGCTAAATCAATCTGAGAAGATTTATTTAAAATACGAGCATTAAGATCAAAAGCTTGGCCAGAAACACTTCCCGCACCTAAAATTGATACTGGAATATAGTCTTTCTTGTGATTTTTTAATCTCGAGCTATCTGAATTAACTAGGAATTTCATATAATTTCCCTGTCCAGAAAAATTACCGCTAAGATTTATGATTTCATCAAAATATAGATCATTTAGATCCAGATCTTTAATAAATCCAGAGTATTTTGGAATGATGCTATCAAATGATATGAAAAAATTTTCAATAATTAGATTTTTTATTTTATTAAATGCGCCACTTTCAATAATTTGAGATGAAACAAAAAGTCTTGGAACTTGAAGAGATTTTTTTTGAAGATTAATGCGAATTGGATATTCCTCATCTATCAATGGATGCAAAAATTCACTTAATTGCAATGTGCCAATATTTTTTCTAGACTGAAAATAGAAAGATCCTTTGTTTGGCTTAATTGATAATGAGCTAAAAAATAAGCCATTGGAGTTAAAAGAACCTCTTATAATTGATTGATCATGCTGCAATTCTCCAAGAGCATTCATCTGAAATGCTAAATCTTTTACAGGTGATGAGCTGAAAGCTGGAATCAAGCTAAGCCATTTAAAGGAGTGAAGATTTATTGAGAAGCGATAAGATTCATCAACAATATCAACAGCAATGGTGCTGAATTTATTGTCATGCAAAAAACTAAGCTGCCCAGAAAATGATTTTAATAACTCCCCAGAAAGATCACCATTTATTTCAAGTATCGAATCATCTTTACGATATTCAAAATCTTTAAATGAAAGCGAAATTTGTTCATCAAAATTTAGGAAAGAGCTTGAAGATGAATCAGCACTTTGTATATTTGAATGATCAAAGTACCCATCTCTTATGGCAATATTATTTATGTTTAAAAAGCTAAAAAATTTCTGTGGCTTAAAAGATAGTCCTATATCTAATTCTGTGGATTGAATAAGCGTCTTCTGATTGTGGATAATATTTAAATTAAAAAACTTTAAATTTCTGTTTAAAGCGTTTCCGGTACTTTCAAGTTTAGAAAAGTCTATTGAGTAAGAAGGTAAAAAATAGTGATCTATAGTTTTAATTAAACTCGAAGGAGAAAAAGCAAAAATAGAAAGGAATAGAAAAAAAATCCAACTTAAAATACCTACAGTAATAGTAGAAAGAAAAAATAATTTTTTCATGCTCTATAAGTTTGAAAAAAAACTTCTTCTAAAAGCTCTCATAACAAAATAAATTCCTACCCATAAAACTAAAGTTATTAAAAAACTCACCATCAATACAATATATGAATAATTATAAGGAGAAAGTAAAAGATATTTACATGCTGTGTAGATGGTAGATGATCCTGAAAAGAAAACCGATAATTGAAAATAAGAAAAAATTCTAAATCGAAAAACATACAAGTGAATAATGTAAGAGGTTGTAATAAAAAAAAGCATATTAAAACCAATCACATTTGAAAATAATAAATCGATTACCAGTCCGTAAATCAATGCAGCTGAGCTTTGAATTTTCTCTGGCAATGCAAAAACCCAGTATGCAAAAATTAAAAAACCAAAATTTAATTCTACAAATAATTTAATGCTGACTGGATTCATGAAATCATCAAGCGCAAAACCCAGCATAATTGTAAAAAGAATAATTAGATGATTGCTAAATTTCATCAGCTTCACTGCCTATTATTCCAAAAAAGTTTTCTTCCAAAGGGTTGGTTTTTAAAGTTATTACAACTTCAATTTCATTAATTGAGATTGAATTGATAGCTGAGATATTTCCAATCTCGATATCTTTTAAAAAAATGCCACCTAAACCAGATGTAAAAATAGCATCGCTAATCTTATTTTGAAAATCATCAATATTTTTATTTAGTTTGCAAGAAATTAACATTGGCTTCCCTTTGCCTCTAGCATCACAATAGAAAAAATTCGATTTAATTGGCAATAAGTGCTTGGTATCTGAAAAAAGTATGACTTCAATAAAGTTCAAATAGGTGCTTTTTGTTTGGCCAACATATGAACTCCCTGCAAAGACTGGAGTATTTTCAAGTACTTGAACCTGATTTAGATTCTGCAAGAAGATTTTATGTGTTGAGCAGCAAAGATAATTTCTTAAATCTATGGAAGCTATCTTAAATATATTGATATCGTTACTTTTCAGGGAGCTTATCAATGTCTTTTGAAAATTAATAATTTCGAATGACTTTTCTGCGTCTTTACTTTTAATAAATTCCTGAGTCCTAATTTTATGAATTTGTTCTTTTAAATCTTTGTTTTCTTGAGTGAGGTTTCTATTTTGTTTAAATGAATATAATAAATTACTAACATTTTCAAAAATGCTTCTAGAGACCATTTGTGCATAGAGATTTGAAGCTTGAACAAGACCTCTCAATGGAGCAAAAGTTCCGTAGCTAATATCACTAAATAATAAAAATACTGACAAGATAAAGCCAAACGCATAATTTCTAACTGGAGTATATGTAGGCGTAGATCTCGCCATATTTTAGTTAATTATTCTGTTGAAAGTAGATCAATATTATACTTATCAATTATTTCAAGTGCCTTGCCTCCGCCTCTTGCAACACACGTTAATGGATCTTCAGCTACGATTACTGGGATTCCGGTAGAAGAAGAAATTAATTTATCCAGATCTCGCATTAAAGCCCCTCCGCCAGTAAGGACAATTCCTCTTTCAGCAATATCTGCTGCAAGCTCAGGTGGAGAGAGCTCTAAAGCATTTCTTATTGCACGCACCATCCCAGACAATGGATCTCTCATGGCCTCATAAATTTGAGAGCTTTTCAAAGTAAAGGTTTCCGGGATTCCCTCAGCTAAATTTCGTCCCGTTACATTCATTTCAAGATCTTCAGAGTCAGGAGATGCGCATCCAATAGTATATTTAATTTTTTCAGCTGTGGATTCTCCAATAACGCAGCCGTAGTTCCTTCTAACCCATGAAGTAATTGAGCTATCCATAAGATCGCCACCAATTTTTACTGACTCAGCATAGACCACTCCATTCAGAGAAAGGATGGCAATTTCTGAAGTCCCCCCTCCGATATCCACAACCATATTCCCATTAGCTTCCTCAACGGGAAGACCAGCTCCAATAGCAGCAGCCATTGGCTCTTCGATTAATTTTACGTCTCTAGCTCCAGCACCTAAAACTGATTCTCTAATAGCCCTTCTTTCAACTTGAGTTGATCTACAAGGTACACACACGAGAACTCTTGGGCTGGGTTTAATAAACCTTTGCTCATGAACCTTTGCTATAAAATGCTGAAGCATTTTTTCTGTAACTTGAAAGTCAGCAATTACCCCTTCTGACAAAGGTCTAATAGCTTTAATATTACCTGGAGTTCTTCCAAGCATTTTTTTGGCTTCATGCCCTACCGCTACAACAGTCTTTTGGCCTCGACTTTCACGAATAGCCACAACAGAGGGTTCATTAAGGACTATTCCAATATCTTTTGTATAAATTAATGTATTGGCTGTGCCTAGATCTATTGATAAATCATTAGAAAATAGGCCTCGAACAGTTTTAAATAGATTGAAATCCACTATGATATTCCCTGTAAATTCATTTTAGGATGCTTTTAGTTTAATATTGCGCATCGGAATTAAAATAATATCATATGGATCAAGAAACCGTCAGAACTATTTGCTATCTAGCCAGACTGGAAATAGATGAAAATAAGTCTGAGAAAATACAAAAAGATCTCGAGACAATTATTGATCTCATAGGTAGCTTACAAACAATAGATACTTCAGATGTTGAGCCTCTTTACAGCCCACTTGAAATGACAGCTTTGATGCATGAAGACATTGAAAAGTCAGACAATAAAAAAGAGAAATTCCTTGAAAATGCAGCTGCTTCAAATGAGGACTACTTTCTAGTACCGAGAGTGGTTGAATGAGCATTCAATTTAAATCAATTGCTGACCTTAGAGAAATGCTTGATGACAAATCAATATCTGCTTCGGAGCTAATTCAAGAATCTCTTGAATTGGCTAAAAAATATAAAGAATTAAATTGTTTTGTAACAATGAATGAGGAATTTAGTGTTAAGAAAGCTAACGCTATAGATGTAAATAAAAAAACTTCTTCACGGCTTTCTGGGATTCCTTTGGCGCAAAAAGATTTATTTTGCACAGAAGGCTTAAGGACAACATGCTCTTCAAAAATACTTAGTAATTTTATCCCTCCATATACTGCAACAGCAGTTAAGAAACTTGAAGATGCTGGCTCAATCACTATTGGCAAAACAAATATGGATGAATTTGCGATGGGATCTTCTAATGAAACTAGTTTTTTTGGTAATGTTCATAACCCTTGGAAAAAAGGATATGTACCAGGGGGGAGCTCTGGAGGATCTGCTGCAGCTGTAGCAGCCGGAATTGTCCCAGCTGCAACTGGCACTGATACAGGGGGATCAATCCGCCAACCTGCTGCACATTGTGGAATAACTGGATTAAAGCCAACTTATGGCAGAATTTCGAGATGGGGAATGATTGCTTTCGCTTCAAGTCTAGATCAGGCAGGACCTCTGGCAAGAACAGCTGAAGATTGCGCAATATTGTTGAATACAATGTCAGGGCATGACGCAAAAGATACGACATCCTTAAACTCTAATGTTCCTGATTTCTTAGAAAATATTAATCAACCTATTGATGGGTTAAAAATAGGCCTTATTAAAGAATTTAATCTCAGCGACTTAGACTCCCAAGTTCAAGCACGTTTTGAGGAGTCAAAAAAAGCCTATGAGAAATTAGGCGCTCAATTTATTGAAGTCTCACTGCCGAATATATCAGCATCTGTTCCGACCTATTACTCCATCGCCCCAGCTGAATGTTCATCAAATTTATCAAGATTTGACGGTGTTCGCTTTGGACATAGAGCTGAAAGTACAGATGATTTAAATGATCTATACATTAAATCAAGAAGTGAAGGTTTTGGAGATGAAGTCAAACGAAGGATACTCATAGGAACATATGCGCTATCTGCTGGATACTATGACGCCTACTACAAGAAGGCACAACAGGTTAGAAGATTAATCAAGAATGATTTTGATAATGCTTTTCAATCAGTCGATGCTTTAATGACACCGACCTCACCGAATACTGCATTTAAATTTGGTAGCAAGGGTACTCAAAATCCCGTTGAGCTTTACCTAGAAGATCTCTTTACAATTTCATCCAACTTGGCGGGTCTGCCTGCTATTTCAATTCCGCATGGACAAGTTAATTCCCTTCCAGTTGGACTTCAATTAATTGGAAATTTTCTGAGAGAAGATCAGCTACTTAATGCAGCACATATTTTTCAAAAAAATTCAGATTATCATCTAGCTAAGCCTAATTTAGGAGATTTTTAATGAGTTGGGAAACCGTTATTGGGCTTGAAACACATGTTCAGCTATCAACAAAAACAAAGTTATTTTCAAGAGCCTCAACTGCTTTTGGAGCAAGTCCGAATACAAATGTAAATTTAATTGATTGTGGTCTTCCAGGAGTTCTGCCATCTGTAAACAAAGAAGCTTTTTACAAAGCGATCAGATTTGGAATGGCTGTTGGTGCACAGATTAATCAAACTTCAATATTTGACAGAAAAAATTACTTTTACGCTGATCTCCCAAAGGGTTATCAAATTACTCAAATGGATTTACCAATTGTTATAGGCGGGTCTATAGAAATTATCATAGATGAATTAACTAAAACCATTAATATTACTAGAGCCCATTTAGAGGAAGACGCTGGTAAATCAATCCATGATGAATTTGAGGGCTTTTCTGCGATAGACTTAAATAGAGCTGGAACCCCGCTGTTAGAAATAGTCTCAGAGCCAGAGATTTCTAATGCAAAAGAGGCAGTTGCATACATGAAGGCAATGCATCAGCTTGTTACCTTCCTAGATGTGTCTGATGGGAATATGGCACAAGGCTCCCTAAGGTGTGATGCAAATGTATCAATAAGAAAAAAAGGTGATAAAGAACTGGGCACTAGAACAGAAATAAAAAACATTAATTCTTTTAAATTTATTGAGAAAGCGATTAATTTTGAGATTAAAAGACAAATTAAAATACTCGAAAATGGAGAAAAAGTTGTTCAAGAAACAAGACTTTATGATAGCTCCAAAGATGAGACTCGCCCAATGAGATCGAAAGAATTTGCAAATGATTATAGATATTTTCCAGAACCAGATCTGCTTCCAGTTATTATTTCTGATGAGGAAATACAAAAAATTAGAGATGAATTCCCAGAGCTTCCAAAAGAAAAAGAAATTCGTTATCAACAAGAATATGGGTTAACAGCGTATGATGCGCAAATCATTGCATCCTCTAAGTCCATGGCTGATTTCTTTGAAACTGCTTTACAAAAAACGAAAAATTACACCCTTCTATCAAATTGGTTGATAGGTGAAATTAGTGCGTACTTAAATAAACAGCAAATAGAGATTAATGAATCAAAATTAAGCGCGGATAAGGTGGCCATGCTAATTAATCGAATTGATGACCAAACTATTTCTGGTAAAATTGGAAAATCTATATTTGAAGAAATGTGCACAAATGGATCTTCTCCAGACGAAATTATTAAATCTCAAGGCTTAGAACAAATATCTGATGATGGAGCAATTGAAGAGATTATTCTGACAGTGATTAATGAAAATCCAACTCAAGTAGAAGCATATCTTGCGGGTAAAGATAAACTATTTGGTTTCTTTGTTGGGCAAGTAATGAAATTAACTGAAGGCAAGGCAAATCCCAAAGCTGTTAATAGCATCTTAAAAGATAAACTTAAGTAATAAATAAGCTTAGAGTCTCGGCAATATATGCCGGCTTATCTACTCCCTTGATTTCCATTGATACCTCATTTTTAACTAAAAACTGTCCTGGATTTTTTTCCGTCACATCAATACATTTAGTATGAATACGAACTTCTGAATTAACTGGAACTGGACTTAAGAAACGCACTTTATCCAAACCATAATTCAAACCCATTTTTGTTCCCTCAAGCACCATACCAATTTCTTGTGCGAATGAAATACCAGCAACTAAGGATAATGAAAGAAAGCCATGGGCAATTGTTGAGCCAAAAATAGGTTCTGCTTGTTTTGGATCAACATGTATAAATTGATGATCCATAGTTGCATCAGCAAATTTATCAATTCTTTCTTGATCAATCACCATCCATTCAGAAGCGCCAAGATCCTTACCAATTACCGAATCAATTTCATTAGGTTTTACAATGTGTAACATATTATTCTCCCATTAAATGTTCTTTGTATTTTTCTCGTAACTCAACCTTCAACAACTTTCCTGTTGCGCCATGCGGAAGCTCTTTGACAAAAATAATATCGTCGGGCAGCCACCACTTAACAACTTTTTCTAGTAAGAAATCATTGATTTCCTGCTTATCAATTTCATTTCCATCTTTTGTGATCAAGAAAAGCAAAGGCCTCTCATCCCACTTAGGATGGGGAACTCCAACGACGCATGCTTCAAGTACATTTTCATGAGTTAGTACAGCATTTTCTAAATCGATTGAGCTGATCCATTCTCCACCAGTCTTTATGACATCTTTTGCTCTATCAACAATCTGCATGCATCCGTCTGGATGGATAGTTGCAACATCTCCTGTATCAAACCAACCCTCTTCATCTACCGCAGGACCATCTGCTTTGTAATATTTATGCATTATCCATGGCCCTTTAACCTTTAGGGCGCCGCTGGCCTCTCCGTCTCTAGGAAGTTCATTATTTTCATCATCAACAGTCTTAATCTCCACGCCAAACATCGGATAACCCTGTTTTGTTTGAAGCTGATATCTTTCTTCTTTAGGTAGGCTCATGGTTTTCTTGGTTGGTGCATTTAGGGTTCCAAGAGGACTCATTTCTGTCATTCCCCATCCATGAGTTAAAAATGCATCATGCTGCTCATCAAATGCCTTGATCATTGCATAAGGTGCTGCAGAACCTCCAACTAAAACTTGATCAACTGTATCAAGCTTAAGACCCTTTCCTTCAAGATACTGTAATAGTCCAAGCCAAACAGTTGGAACACCCAACATTGAATCAACTGATTCTTGCTTCACCAGCTCATACAAAGACTCTCCATCCAGAGCATGACAAGGCAAAACTAAAGTTATTCCTGTAATTAATGCGCAATAAGGTACTCCCCAAGCATTAACATGAAACATAGGTACAACCGGTAAGACTGAGCTAGAAGAGTCGAAACCCATAGCTCCAGATACTGAAATTGCATGCAAAATAGTTGACCTATGAGAATATAAAACTCCCTTAGGGTTACCAGTAGTGCCAGAGGTGTAACACAAAGCGACTGCATCATCTTCATTTAATTCAGGCCAATCATATTCATCTGACTCGTCAATAATTAACTCATCATAACTTAATGCATTTTTTAAATTATTATCTGGGATAGAATCTTTTGATGAGGCAATAATTATAGTTTTAACTGTATTTAATTTATCTTGAACACTCTCCACAAGCGGAATAAATGTAGGATCAACAATTAAAACTTCGTCCTCTGCGTGATTGAGTATGTATATTAACTGGTCAGGGGAATATCTTGGATTCAAGGTATGAAGGATAGCTCCCATGCCAGATACAGCAAAATAGGTTTCAAAGTGCCTACTATTATTCCAGGCAATAGTTGCTACTCGATCGTGTGCATTTACGCCAAGTTTTGCCAGGGCATTAGCAAGCTTTTTAGATCGCTTAATTGACTTTCCATATGTAGTTGAATTTATTGAGCCATCTAATTCTCGTGAAACTAACTTGCCATCAAAATTATATTTTTCGGCATGTAAAATTGCCTGCGGGATAGTTAAATCCCAATTCATCATATTACCCTTCATTGAAATAACCCCTTTATTTATAAGTAATCTAGTTGGTTTTTTACAGAATTATATTCTGCATTAACTCTTAAGAATAAATCTTATCATATGAAAATAATATTATTTATTTGCATGGGTATATCTATCTAAACCTTGAAAATCTTTACAAGTCACAATATTTTTAAAGCCACAGTCTTTTAAAATATTTGAAACCTCTGCTGCTTGAGAATGACCATGTTCAAATATAATTTTCCCTCCAAACTTTAGAGAATATATTGCTTGTGAAGCAATTTGAAAAAAACTTTGTGAGCCATTTTCAGTGATCAATGCAATGAAAGGCTCATGATTAAGATCTTTAAGATGGGGATCATTTGGTTTTATGTATGGTGGATTGGAAATAACCAAATCAAGAGAATTCTCTATCGAGCAAGCCAACCAATTAGACTGTATAAAGGTTACATTGAAAGCATTGTGTAGCTCTCTATTGATTTGAGCAACTTCCAATGCTTGACCTGAAAGATCTGAGGCAAGAATTTTTAGATCTTTGTTTTTTAAACAAATTGATATGGCTATGCAACCTGAGCCTGTTCCAGCCTCAAAAATTGTTGCGTTTTTGTTTAACGATAAATCTAATACCCACTCAACAATTAATTCTGTTTCTGGTCTAGGAATTAATGCTCTTGAGTCAACATAAAATTTATACCCCATGAATTCTGATTTATTTAAAATATAATCAAGGGGAATGCCAGCTAAGTATGATGAAAAAAAAGTATCGAGTTTTAAGGTTTCTTCAGCTGATAAATCATATTCATCTTCAAGGGTAATAATTGTATCGTTTACCCCAAGAGACTTTAAGAAGTATTTTAGGTCCCGTAAAATATTTTGATACTGAGACTCTTTTGATCTAGCAAGAGCAAAATAATATTTAACGCTTTGATTCAATTATGAGGTTTCTTCAAGGTTAGAAAGCTGGGCTAATTGATTTTCAGTAATTAGGGCTTGGCAAATAGAAATCATATCGCCATCCATCACTTGGTCTAAATTATGTTGAGTTAGCTTGATTCTGTGATCAGTGATTCTTCCCTGAGGGAAATTGTAAGTCCTAATCTTCTCACTTCTATCACCAGTTCCCACGAGAATTTTTCTTTCACTGGCAATTGTATTTTGCTGCTCATCAATCTCATTTTGTTTTAATTTCGCGGCCAACAGAGCCATGGCCTTAGCCTTGTTTTTATGTTGTGATCTATCATCCTGACATTCAACAACAACTCCGGTTGGTATATGAGTTAGTCTGACGGCAGAGTCAGTTTTATTAACATGCTGCCCCCCTGCACCGGATGCTCTGTAAGTATCGACTCTTAGTTCGCTTTTATCTATCTCTATGTCTTGCACCTCATCAACTTCAGGTAAAATTGCAACGGTAACTGTTGAGGTATGAATTCTTCCTTGTGACTCAGTTTCAGGCACTCTTTGAACACGATGAACGCCTGATTCAAATTTGAGAAACTTAAAAACCCCTTGACCATTAATTTTAACCACAGCCTCTTTTAAACCACTGGGCTCTGATAGCTTTGTATTTACAATTTCAACCTTCCAGCCTTGACGCTCAGATAACCTTGAATACATTCTAAATAAATCTGCTGCAAATATTGCTGCCTCATCACCGCCGGCTCCCGCTCTAATCTCAAGATAAGCAGCCCCGTCATCTGCCTCATCTTTAGGCAAAAGCATGAATTTAAGGTTTTGCTCAAGCTCTTTAATCTTATCTTGATTAGCTGAGATTTCTATTTTTGCAAGCTCTATTAGCTCTGAATCTCCTGAATCTAAAAGTTCCTTTGCGCCATTTAATTCTTTCTGGACATCTTGAAGTGATTGAAATAAATCAACGATAGGTGTAATTTCAGAATATTCCTTATTTAATTGAGTGAATTGCGCCATATCATCTGTCGCACCCTCTCTTGCAAGAGCTTCATGGATCTCAGTGGATCGTAATTTTACGCTCTCTAATTTTGCAATAATAGAATCTTCAAGCACTTCTAATTTCCTTAATCATAGACAAAATAGCATGAGGGGTTAATGTTGAAATATATTGTAGCTGATCCTCTGAGACAAGATGTATTTGTTTAAGCGATGTATATGGGTCATCTGAATTTAGTAACTCTAAGAAATCTTGTTCATTAAGATTATTAGAGACATCCTTAAGAGCAATATAGGCTTCTTTGCGATTATTTTGATTAGCTTGTTCTTGATTCAAAGATTCAATTCTTTTCTGAATAAGATCTCTTGCTTTCAATGCCTCAGAGGAGCGTTCTTCTAAATTCTCTTGGGTAACAAGCTCAATATCCTCAATTGTGAACAAATAAGCATACTCCAGATCTCTAACTTGATTCTCAATGTTTCTAGGAACTCCCAAATCAATTAATAGCATGGGTTTGTTCTTTCTTTCTCTCATCACTTGCTCGATTAACCCCTTTCCAATGATAGGTAGAGGTGAATTAATAGAGGTGACTAAAATATCTGTATTTTGAATCAGAGCTCCAAGCTGAGATAGCTGAGTTGTTTCAATAGAAAGAGAGTTATTAACTTTTAATGTTTTCTTTGATCGATTAACCGCATTGATGTTAGTGATGCCATTTGTATAAAAATTTTCAATAACGCTTATTGCCATCTGACCAGCCCCTACAATTGTAAGTTTTTGTTGAGTTGGATCCTCAAAAATCTCTTGAACAATTTTTAATGACAGGCCTGAAACGGATAATGGATTAAAACCAATCTGTGTTTCTGTTCTTGCTGCTTTTGCAATTGATGTAATATCCTCAGTTAGTTTTTGAAATGGGCCATTCAATGAACCGAGTCCAATATATGTCTGAATTGATTGCTTGAATTGACCCAGTATTTCCTGCTCGCCCAACACCTGTGAATCAAGGCCGCTTGCAACATAGCACATATGTTCGATAGCCTCATTGCCCTTAAAAAAATACAAATCATCATTCAGATAATCGCTTGAACCAAAGAATTCAAGGGTTTTTTTGGCAATTTGCGTTATATTTAATGAGGCGCCATAAACATAAACCTCGGTTCTATTACAAGTAGAGAGAGCAAAAAATGATTCTATAGAATCATTAAAACTACTGTCAAAGAAGTTTTTAAAGTCTTCTTGATTAGAGTCATTTATAATAAAAAGCTCTCTCTCTGATAACTTTGTAGTTTTATGATTTATGCCAAATAGCTGTAATTCCATAACAAAAATTATCTCAATATTTCTTTTAATTTTCTTAGGTTCATGTACATCAATATCTCACTCAACATTTTCAGAAAGAGTATTTGTAGGCAAGTTATCTTTTACCAACACTCAAAGCCGCTCTAACTATAATGTAAGAGTTAATGCATTGCCTGAAAAAGTTATTATACAGATTGGCAAACCTTTATTTGGAAATCTATTAAAGATTGAATTTGATCGTTCCGCAGGCCTGTCGTTTGATCCGAAAATTGATAATGAGTATCTCTATTTATTTCAGAGTTTTGAAAAAAAAGACTATGTCAATTTTTTTAATTCTTGCTTTAGCGAGCTAAATATTGATAAAAATATTTTTATCTTAAAAAAATATGATTTTGAATTAAAATGCAATCATCAAAATAATGGTACTGTATCAATCTATATGACATACAAAACTGAGCTAAAAATTATTGGGCTTTTAAAGAGTGGATAGCTTAAAAGTAAATTGTCCTGCAAAACTGAACTTAAATCTCTCTGTATTGAGCAAAAGAACTGATGGGATGCATGAAATTAAAACACATTTTCAACTAATCAATTTGTTTGATGAGATGTTAATCAAAAAAACATCTAGTAAGTCCATATCTGTAAAAACTAATCTCGGAGCCTCGATTGATGGGAGGAAAAATATAGTTTTTGATGCAATCAGATCATTATCAAATTACATTGAAAAAGAAATATATTGTGATGTGGAGATTGTAAAGAATATCCCGTTAGGAGGAGGCCTGGGTGGCGGTAGCTCAAATGCAGCTGCAGCGCTCATAGGAACAAATTTTTTATTTAAACTAGGGCTTTCTTGTGCGGAATTAATGAAATTGGGCAAAAAACTAGGAGCCGATGTGCCTTTTTTTATTTTTGGAAAGAATGCTCATGCATCTGGTATTGGTGAAAAACTATTTGAGGAAATAAAACATTCTAATAAAAAATATTTATTACTATTTCCACAAGTTCACTCCTCAACCAAAGAATTTTTCTCTGAATGGGATAATTTAAGCAAGAGTTCTCAAGAATCAATTCTAGCGAAGGAAGAGAACTCGTTTTTGCCTATTTTTCTTGAAAAAAATCAAGATATAAAAAGAATTTTTAATGAACTGAATAAAAATAACTCCTTTAAGCTATCCGGAACAGGATCAACAATATTTTGTACTTATAATGATAAAAACAAAATTGAAAAAACTTTGAAAAAAATTCCAACTAAATGGAGACACTCTTTTTGTGAACCTTTACAATGTTCACCATTATTAACTTACTTAAAATAATGGGGTGTAGCCAAGCGGTAAGGCAACGGGTTTTGATCCCGTCATGCGCTGGTTCGAATCCAGCCACCCCAGCCAGCACTGAAGAAAATGATTAACAAACCCACTGTAGGAATTTTTTCCGGCTCCGCATCAATACCTCTTTCAGAGGAAGTTGCAAAGATACTTGGACTAAAGCTGGGTAATATTGATCTTGGAAAATTTTCTGATGGTGAAATAAAAGTAGAAATTCTTGAGAATGTAAGAGGTCATGAGGCCTATATTATTCAATCTACATGCGCTCCAACAAATTCTAATTTAATGGAGTTAATGTTAATTACTGATGCTTTAAAGCGATCATCAGCCTCTAGAATAACAGCTATCCTTCCCTATTATGGTTATGCTCGTCAAGACAGAAGGGTAAGGTCTGCCAGAGTTCCAATTAGTGCAAAAGTTATAGCAGACATGATGAACTCAGTTGGTGTCGATAGAGTGCTAACTGTCGATCTTCACTCAGAATCTATTCAAGGTTTTTTTGATATGCCGGCCGATAATGTTTATGCAACTAAGATCATGCACGATGATATTAAATCAAGGTCTACAAAAGATGAAAAAATATTAGTTGTTTCCCCTGATGTTGGTGGAGTCGTTAGAGCAAGGGCATTAGCAAAATTCTTAGATGAGTCTGATCTTGCTATTATCGATAAAAGACGGGCAACTGCGAATGAATCTGAGGTAATGAATATTATTGGAGATGTTGAAGGAAAAAGTTGTATTGTCCCTGATGATATTATTGATACAGCCGGAACATTATGTAATGCGGCTCAGGCTCTTAAAGATGCAGGCGCGGCCAAGGTGAAGGCTTATATCACCCATCCAGTTTTATCTGGCCCTGCGATTGAGAGAATCTCTAATTCTTCAATAGATGAATTAGTTGTAACCAATTCAATTTCTTTGTCCCCAGAAGCAGAAAAATGCAGTAAAATACGCGTCATTTCTCTTGCCCCTACTATTGCAGAGTGCATCAGAAGATTAAACAATGAAGAGTCGCTAAGCGCTCTATTTTTGTAGAAAGATAAGTTATAAGGTAAGACCTATGTCAAATGAAATTATATTAAATGCAGATCTAAGAGTTAGAACTGGAACAAACAAAACTCGAGAAATTAGACGAGAAGATTCAATGGTTCCTGCTATTATCTACGGTAATGAAGAGGAATCAAAGAATATTAAGCTGAAGTTGAATGAGCTTACAAAAGCTTCAGAAAATGAACTCTTTTATACCCAAGTTCTTAAAATTTTACTTGAGGGAAATGAAGAAAAAGTTGTTCTCAAGGAGCTTCAAAGAGAACCTGTAAAAGGTAAATTTCTTCATGCAGACTTTCAAAGAGTTTCCAGTAAAACTAAACTCAAAGTTGTTGTTCCATTCAGATTTAATGGCGAAGAGGACTGTGAGGGAGTTAAAACAGATGGTGGCGTGCTTGCTAAAGCAATTTCAGAAATAGAAATCGCCTGCTTGGCAGGAAATATCCCAGAAGCAATTGAAATTGATATTACAAACTTAATGCTAAATGAAGCAATCCGTTTATCTGATATCAATCTACCAGAAGGTGCTGAAATTCCTGGCTTTGATGAAGAAAATGATCAAATGATTGTTTCAGTCAACCCTCCAAGAGCAGAAGAAGAGCCTGAGATTTTATCAGATGGTGAGGAAGGTGAAGTAGCTGAGGGAGTAGAGGAGTCTGTAGAACAGGATGATTCTAATGAAGAGACTCCCGAAGAAGAATCAAGTGATTAAAGTTCGTATTTTCTGTGCCTAATATCTGCATCATTGGCTTAGGTAATCCTGGCGATCAATACAATGGAACACGACATAATATTGGAAAAGACTGGATAAAAAGTATAGCAGCTGATTGCAATTTAGAACTTCAGTCAAAGAAAAAAATTCAAGCTACTGTTGCCATGTCTTCTGATGAAAAAATTCTGTGGGGTTATCCTGATCAATATGTGAATGAATCCGGTCATTCGATTAATAAAATTGTAAAAACAACCAGTTTCGGCCTCGATAGAATAATAATTATTCATGATGATTTAGACCTACCAATTGGAAGCCTAAAATTAAAAATAGGCGGAGGTCACGGCGGCCATAATGGGTTGAGAAGCATCATATCTCATTCAGGAAAATCATTTATCAGACTAAGGGTAGGAATTGGACACCCAGGCAATAAAGTAGATGTAACAAACTGGGTTCTAGGTAAATTCAAACCGGCTGAAAAAGATCCAATTCTAGATAGCTTTTATAGGTTCAATAATATTATTGAGCTTTTGAGCAACAATGATATTCAGAGTGCTCAATTAAAACTTCATACTGAATAAAATGGGTTTTAAATGTGGGATTTTAGGCTTGCCTAATGTGGGTAAGTCAACTTTGTTTAATGCAATAACAAAATCATCTATTCCAGCAGAGAACTTTCCGTTTTGCACAATTGAGCCTAATCTTGGAGTAGTTAATGTTCCAGATAAGAGGCTTGATAGCATCAATAATATTGTAAATTCAGCAAAAGTAATCCCAACCACCATGAGCTTTGTGGATATTGCTGGGCTTGTAAAAGGCGCTTCGAAGGGCGAAGGTTTAGGAAATGCATTCCTATCTAATATTAGAGAAATGAATGCCCTCCTCCACGTAGTTAGGTGTTTTGATGATGAGAATGTTGTGCATGTTGACGGCTCAATCAATCCACTAAAAGATGTCGAAACTATTAATCTTGAGTTAATTTTTGCAGACCTTGAAGTTCTTGAAAAAAGAGAGCAAAAGTTAGAAAAGCTAATCAGATCCGGAGATGGGGATGCAAAGAAACATAAAGAAATAATTGAATCTCTCAAAGAGCTTATGGAAAATGGGAATTTGCCGAGGCTGGATAGGTTTGAAGCTGAAGAGATAAAATTTATTGAAAGCATGAATTTGCTTTCAACAAAACCAATGGTATTGGTCGCAAACTTATCTGATGATGCTTCAAAGAATCATCTTGATGATATAGAAAGTTATGCAAATATCAATCACATCAATATTATTCCTGCTGTGATTAAAGTCGAGTATGAGCTAGCTACTTTGGAGGAAGATGAACAAGCAGAATACCTGGAATTGCTGGGAATGGATGAGCCTGTATTAAACAAAATTATTCTTGCGGGATACAAGCTCCTGAATCTAGAAACATTTTTTACCTCTGGGCCAAAGGAATCTAGAGCTTGGACAATGCGTCAAAACTCTTTAGCACCTCAAGCCGCTGGCGTTATTCACACAGATTTTGAAAGAGGTTTTATTAAAGCTGAGGTTATTTCATATGAGGACTTTATTAGATGTGGAGGAGAATCTGGAGCTAAGAGAGATGGGAAATTAAGGCTTGAAGGAAAGGATTATATGGTAATGGATGGCGACGTCATTCACTTCAAATTTAATGTTTGACTTCTAAATCAAGTTCTTTATCATTTCACCACTTGGCTATGTAGCTCAGATGGTTAGAGCACAGCACTCATAACGCTGGGGTCGGTGGTTCAATTCCACCCATAGCCACCATTCACGATCAGTTATCAAGAAAAAAAGAAGTTCAGATAATGTAATTATCTAAGAGTTGACAATCTTATTTCTACTATTCTTTTTTAAAGAATATCAAAATTATTATTAGAGATACTAATACTAATAAAGCATCTTCTCCAAGCATACTTAAAATATCAGTAACATTTTTGTAAACATCCCCAACAAATGGAGTAGTTGGACCAAAAATAATACCCAGTAATAGCGAAACTGCTACAAGAGGTAATAATAATTTTAATAACTTGTTAAAAAAAGCGGTAAGTTTTGTAAGAGAGTTATTAAGATTCATTATTTTATAAAAAAGCTAGAAAGGGCCTAATGACCCTTTCTAACATAGATTAAGCAATGCTTATCTGTTTACTAAGCTATATAGAACAGCTAATACAAGTAGTCCTACAACACCGCTAGAAGCTAACGACTCGACTAAAGAAGTAATGTTTCCAATTACATCTAGCCCCATCATATCACCGAAAGCAAGGCTTCCAACGATACCAAGTCCTAAGATACCAACGATAACACTAGTCAGATTACTAACTAGGTCGCTTAACATTCTAAATGCATTATCCATAATTTCCCCCTATGGTTTGCACGGTTAGTTAACCTATAAAACCATAAAATGAAATTATGAACAAGAAAAATGTGATAAAAAAATTTCTAGATTTGACATTTAGTAAGTTTATCTATCACTGATATAAATAATAATTCTTATATATTATAAGTATTGATGATTTTATAATGGCTACTGCTCTAATACTTTTTTAGATAGTTTCATTTTTCCTCGATCAAATCCAATTAATTTGACCTTAATAACATCACCCTCGCTAAGAACATCGGAAACATTCTCAACTCGCTCAGAGGAAATCTCGGAGACATGAAGCAGTCCATCCTTTCCAGGTAAAATATTTACAAAAGCACCAAAATCTACAATCTTGACGACTTTTCCTTCGTAAACTTTATCTAGCTCAGGATCTTCTATTATGCCTTCAATGATTTCAAGAGCAGCTTTCATAATTGATTGCGTTTCACCAAATATAGTAACAACGCCATCATCATTCACATCTACAGATGCACCTGTATCAGCCTGCATACCCTTAATTACAGCGCCGCCTTTACCAATAATCTCTTTTATCTTGTCTTGATGTACGGTAATTTTTTTCATCGCAGGAGTATTATCAGACAATTCTTTTGGAGCAGAAATCACAGCATTCATTTTTTCTAAAATATGCATCCTGGCATTTTTTGCTTTTTCTAATGCAGATTCCATAATTTCAGCTGTAATACCTTGAACTTTAATATCCATTTGCAGTGCAGTAACACCATCTTTAGTGCCAGCAACTTTAAAATCCATATCGCCAAGGTGATCTTCATCACCCAGGATATCTGTTAATACTGCAAAGCTATCTTCTTCTTTGATAAGCCCCATAGCAATTCCTGCAACTGGATTTGAAATAGGAACTCCAGCATCCATTAGTGAAAGAGAAGTTCCGCAGACGGAAGCCATAGAACTTGATCCATTGGATTCGGTGATTTCTGAAACAACTCTCAAGGTATAACCAAACTCTTCTGGATTTGGAAGAACAGCTTTAATTGCTCTTTTTGCTAAGTTCCCATGACCGATCTCTCTTCGCTTTGGCCCAAGTGGCATGCCAATCTCTCCAACACTGTATGCAGGGAAATTGTAATGCAGCATAAAAGTATTTGATTCTTCGCCATTTAACCCTTCGATCCTTTGTGCATCTCTTGTTGAGCCAAGTGTAGCTGCAACTAATGCTTGAGTTTCACCGCGAGTAAATAAAGAGGACCCATGAACGCTTGGCAGAACATTGGTTTCGACATAGATTGGTCTTACAGTATCTAGATCTCTTCCATCAATCCTAGGTTCATTAGACAAAATGCTTTTTCTAACCACATCTTTTTCCACTAATTTAAAGGCATTCATTAATTTGCCTCTTTCCATTTCATCTAAATCTTCATGAGCTTCATTGATCTTTTCTCTAACAGAATTAATTGCATCCCCTCTATCAGCTTTATCTGCAATCTTGAATGCGCTCGCTATTTCATCTGTATAAGAATCAGCAATTTTCTTCTTAAATTCTGCCGTTAATTCATCTTCAGAAAACTCCCATGGAGTAGGATTTACTTTAGCTCTTAGTTCTGAGCAAGCTTTTATAACTTTTTGCATCTCTTGATGGCCATAAAGAACTGAACCCAACATCAAATCTTCGCTAAGTTCACTTGCTTCAGATTCAACCATTAATACTGCATCTTCAGTGCCTGCTACTACCATATCCAGCATGGATTTCTCAAGCTCTTCGGGGGATGGGTTTAATACATAATTACTATCAATAAAACCCACTCTTGCAGCCCCAAGAGGGCCCTGAAATGGAACCCCTGAAATTGATAGAGCTGCTGATGCTCCAATCAATGATGCTATATCAGGATTAATATTTTTATCTGATGATAAGACAGTACAAAAAATCTGTATTTCATTTTTAAAATCTTCCGGGAAGAGCGGTCTAATAGGCCTATCAATCAACCTAGAAGTTAAAGTCTCTTGTTCAGTTGGCCTGGCTTCCCTTTTAAAATATCCACCTGGAATTTTTCCAGCTGCATAAAACTTCTCTTGATAGAAAACAGCTAAAGGGAAAAAATCCTTCTTTGGGTCTGCTTCCCTTCTAGCTACCATCGTTGTTAATACAACTAGGTTATCAATAGTAACAATAATGCTTGAAGTAGCTTGTCTTGCAATTTTACCAGTTTCAATCTTGACAGTTTTATTTCCGTATTCGAACTCTACGGATTGAGTATTTAATTTATTTTCTTCCACGATTTTCCTTTTATTAGCCTCTTAATTTAAGAGATTTAATGATGTCTTGATAGCTTTCTGGATTTTTTCTCTTAAGATAAGCTAAAAGCTTTCTTCTAAGGTTAACCATTCTAATAAGACCTGTTCTTGAATGATGGTCTTTTTTATGAATTTTAAAATGAGATTGTAATTTATTTATATTTTCGGTCAGAAGAGCGATTTGCACTTCTGGTGAGCCAGTATCGGTGTCACTATTCTGAAACTCTTTAACAATTTTATTCTTTTCTTCTTTTAACAAAGCCATGTTTATTTTCTCCTTGGATATGCTCCCTAATCTTCTCAAACCTTGCATATCTAAAGTTCAAGATGGTGTAGCTTATTACTTATTTACTCATTAAACAAGGTATTCATGTTTAAAGCCCTTGCTTGAATTTTTTCCGATTGCGATAAATTGATTGGCAGAATCATATACTCTTAATAAATTAGTATGATCAA
>Ga0222715_10000897_pt1 | contig 29351 bp, 44 predicted proteins | sample C33_9DmetaG_FD_165056 | JGI IMG/M metagenome (GOLD analysis project Ga0222715, IMG submission 165056) | Estuarine water microbial communities from San Francisco Bay, California, United States - C33_9D | ecosystem: Environmental > Aquatic > Marine > Unclassified | place: USA: California...
GTTGACAAAGGTATAGAAATATATTATAATAAAAGGCAACACTCATTTAGTAGTACTAATTTGAGGCAACGAATAGTAGAGGCAGGTAAATGAAAGAACTATGGGTAGAAAAGTATCGTCCTAAAACAGTAGACGGATATGTGTTCCGCGATCAGGGACAAAAGAAACAAATTGAATCTTGGATCAAAGACGGAAGTATTCCGCATTTGTTGTTTAGTGGTTCAGCAGGTATAGGTAAAACTACACTTGCTAAAATGCTTGTTAACGAGCTTGACATACAAGAATACGATGTACTAGAAATTAACGCAAGTCGTACAAACTCAGTAGATGATGTGCGTGATAAAATTACAAACTTTGTACAGATGATTCCATTTGGTGACTTCAAGGTCGTGTTGCTAGATGAGGCTGATTACTTGTCTCCAAATGCTCAAGCCGCACTACGTGGTGTAATGGAAGAGTATCATACAACAGCTAGATTTATTTTAACTTGTAATTATCCAAACAGAATTATTCCTGCTATTCATTCACGTTGTCAAAGTTTCCATTTTGAAAAAATTGATCAAACTGAATTTACTGCTCGTGTAGCAACTATTCTTGTAGAAGAAAATGTTGAGTTTGATTTAGATGTACTAGATACTTACGTTAAAGTAACTTACCCGGACTTACGTAAATGTATCAATATGGTACAACAAAGCACAAGCGATGGAAAACTACTTCCTCCTAATCAAAGTGATGCTGGAGAAAGTGAATGGAAGTTTGAAATGGTTGAGTTGTTTAAGAGTGGAAAGATTAACGAAGCTCGAAAATTACTCTGTGGTAAACTACGTGCCGAAGAAATGGAAGAAGTATATCGTTGGTTATATGATAACATTAGTATTTTCGGCGAAGAAGAAAAACAACAACAAGCAATTTTGTTTATTAAACAAGGTTTAGTTGATCATACGTTAATTAGTGATCCTGAAATTAATCTTTCAGCTACACTAATTAAGTTAGGACGCATTTGAAGATAAGATATTATCATAAGATAGACGGATGGAGATGGATTGGTTTTGTATTAGCCATGGTCGGCGCTTTCATACTAAGCGGCGGCGATCCTAATATACAATGGCTGGGTTGGTTTGTTGCCTGCTTTAGTTGTAGTATATGGATTTATATGGGATGGAAAGACGGAGATACACCCAGAGCATTAATGGAATTATTTTATTTACTATTGGCTATTAGAGGAGTTTGGAATTGGGTAGGACAATGAAAACAAATACAAGTATTTTTAAAAGACTGTTAGGGTTTATTCCGCTTTACAGTCATGATCAAAGTAGGCACAGACAGTATACCTATTTGTATGAGGATCTCTGTCAATGACCTATCTAGTAAACGATAACTGTATTAAATGTAAACATACAGATTGCGTTGAAGTATGCCCAGTAGATTGTTTCTATGAAGGGGAAAATATGTTAGTAATTAATCCTGATGAATGTATTGATTGCGGAGTATGTGTTCCTGAATGTCCTGAAGAAGCAATTATTTCAGACAATGATGACAGCCTGAAAGATTCCTCGGTTGATTGGTTCAAGTACAACGAAGAAAAATCTCAGGTTTGGCCTAATATTGTCGACAGTAAAGACTCTTATCCCGAATACGAAAAATATTCAGGAACTGGCGACCGTATTAAATATTTAGAAAAGTAGTGCCGTATTAACAGCACTACTTAAATTTATTTTTTATTCTAACTCTCCATAGATTGCTAAGACTTCTTTTACAGCTTCGTGCCGTTCAATATCGTCTGTAGTAAAGCGACAGATGTCAACTCTCTTATGATCGTCGAAGTTATTATAGAGATTTAAAAATTCTAACAAACCGTTTTTACTAGGTCTGTCTGCTTGTTGTAAATCTCCAGTAACTATCATCTTAGATCCATTACCTAATCTTGTTAATAACATTTTCATTTGACTAGGTGTAGCATTTTGCATCTCATCTGCGATAATAATACTATTCTTAAAAGTTCTACCGCGCATGTACGCTAACGGCGAAATCTCAAGAACGCCCTCGGCTATAAAACCTTGTATTTCTTTAGCATAAAAATACTCCTCAAAAACGTCAAAAATTGGTCTTGTCCATGGAGCCATTTTTTCATTTAAATCTCCTGGTAAGAAACCATGTTGTTCATCCACGCTTACAGCAGGCCTTGTAACAACTACCTTATCTACTTCACCTTCTTGGAACATTTTTACTGCCTGTTGACAAGCAATCATAGTTTTGCCCGTGCCAGCAGGACCGATAGCAAAAATAATATCTTTTGACTCATCTTGTAGCTTCAGTAAATAATCTTCTTGATTTAGGTTTTTGGGATATATTGTTACTCGGTTCTTCTTCTGCGGAAGGAATTTATTAAATTGTAGTACGTTTTGGTTTGATTCTACAGCCATTTTAGCCGCTTTTTTTCTCTTTCTCAAAGGATAGCCTCCTATTTTGATGTAATAGTGCTGGCATGAACTCTCCCATATATGTTTGTGTTCATGTCCGAACACAAAATTATTTACGACCGATTAAACCAGAATAAAAACTAACTATAAAGAATTGAGCTAGATAAATACATATAGCAAAACTAAGTGAGAACACAATGGCCGATATTAAACAAATTATTAGCACTGTAGACAACGTATACGGTTCTAACACAGCGTTAAACATACTAAAAGACTATGAGCGTGTGCTTGACGAATTAGGCGTTTACGTCTATGAAAATTGGGAAGATGGCGAACTGCTAGAAGGTCCAAAGGAACAAAAGTACTTTGTATCATGTCAGTGGATGTGGCCTGAAAAGAAAATGCCTAATCCCAAAGGCGGACAACGGTTGCTTGATTACGGTTGTAAAGTTACATTCAAAAAAGACGAACTTAGAAAAGTAAGAAAAATTAAAACACCAGATGATATCAGACCGGGAACTAAAAAAGGTAAAATTGATTTGGAACCAATTTGGATTGTAGAAATAACTATTCCAAAAAAACTAATGTTTGATATTAATAAAGGTTACAGAGGTCTTGACGCTAATACTAAAGACTACAAGACTCCAACACCTAAGATTGATTCGTCTGATGAAAATATTACATCACCTGAAACAGCAGGAGCAGAATAATGGGTTTAAGAGCAGGCGACTTAAAAGATTTAATACTTGACACATTTGAAGTTGATAGCTTTCAGAGTAAAATGGGTGAAGACAGAGATATATGTGTTGTATCATTTATATCAACACAAAGAGCTCCAGCAAGAGATATGATGGAGTTTATTGAAAAAGGTTATAACTTTGTTTTAGATAGTGATGTAAGCGCAGGAGAAGATCGTGACGGAAACTATCATGTATTTGTTGAATTACAAAGAGATAAAGATTTACCTCGCAATATCAAAGAACTAACAGACGGAATTACTAAACTCTGCGGCTGTGAAAGTTGGCAGTTTAAAAATTATAAAAGCCAAAAAAGTTATCCACTAGAGCAGTTAGATGAAGTAATTACTACATCTCCAATTGAATATGATACTATGATGGAAAATATCAGAGTAGAAAGTATTAATAGATTTTTTGGTAAAACATATAAAGATCAAATTGTTGTAGAGGGCGATACAATTACAATTAAAAAACCATTTGGTGTTGAACTAAGTTTTAATATCGAATCCTTTGGTAGCAAGAAAGACATTCAAACTGATCTTTCGGAAACTATTGCAGTAGATACAAAAAGCACAGCAGAAGTACTTTGGTTAACTAAACTACTAGGGGAAATGAACATTACAAAATACGGTGATGCCTTTGTTCTAGAAAACGGCAAAAAAGCCATGAAGATTAGAATCTATTAAAAAGAAGGGATATACAAATGAGTTTTGAATTTGACTTTACGAAAGAGCACCTAGCAGAGATTATTGATGATAATCCTGATAACTGGTATGATGCTTTATGCGAACTATTGCCAAAGTATGGCATTACTACAGAGCGCAGAGTAGCACACTTCCTAAGTCAGTGCGCTCACGAATCAGGCGGCTTTAAGCGCCTTGAAGAAAATCTAAATTATAGTGCGAAAGCACTTCGTGCGGTATTTGGTCGTTACTTTGGTGATGCTCCAAAAGCAGACGCAGATGAGTATGCTCGCAATCCAGAGATGATTGCTAACCGTGTTTACAACGATGAGTTCCGTAAGTACAAGATGGGCAACGTTGAAGAAGGTGACGGCTGGCGTTTCCGTGGTCGTGGACTAAAGCAACTTACTGGTCGTGATAACTATACACGTTTTGGTAAGAGCGTAGACATGACAGCAGAAGAAGCCGCAGAATATGTAGCAACTCCAGCAGGTGCTATTGAGTCAGCTTGCTGGTTCTGGGACACAAACAACCTAAACGACATTGCTGACACAGACGATGTTGTAAAGATGACTAAGAAGATCAACGGTGGTAATATCGGACTAGAAGATCGTCAAAGACGTTACAAACATGCTATGGAAGTACTTGGTATGGATGCTGAAGATCTAGGCGAAGATGATGGTGCTACAGTTGACGTTGATGACATTGGTGTACTACGCAAAGGCTGTAAAGGCGAAGGTGTCAAGATGATGCAAGAAGCATTAGGAATCGGTGCTGATGGAGATTTTGGACCAGGTACAGAACGTGCTTTAAAAGAATGGCAATCAGCAAATGGTTTAACAGCCGATGGTATTGCTGGACCAAAAACACTTGCTGAATTACTAGGGTAAATACTTTTATGTTTAGTTCAATTAGAATTGCGATGATTTTAGTATTACTTTCAGCGGCCGCTGGTGGTGTTTTCTATGTCAAAAAACTTCAAAGTGATTTAGAAACTGCTAGAGCCAATGTTGCTAAAATGGAAGTAGCCGTACAAACAAGCGAAGCAAGTTTAAAACTTGTACAAGAAGAAACAATAAAACTAGCAGAGCTTAATAAAGAACTTAGTAGTAACTTACAAAAAGCAGAGAAGTACGGAGATGAACTTCGTGCTACTCTACAAAAACATAACTTAACACACTTGGCTAACAAAAAGCCAAGTTTAATTGAAAAGAGGATGCAAAATGCGACCAATAAACTTTGGGACGATCTTGAGTCTATCACTGATCCTAATGCTAACAACGGGATGCAGTCTACTGAGACCGGAACCGCAGATACAAGTAGTAACTAATACAGTTAAAACCACTGTACCAATAGTTGCCCACCCTAAGAAAGTTCAATTGAACGATGTTAAGATCTATGTGGTTTCAAAAGAAAACTACGACGAGTTTGTAAAAGAATTCGAAGCAAAGAACGGTGCCGATGCTTATATCGCTATCTCAGTTAAAGATTATGAAAACCTTTCACTAAACTTTGCTGAACTAAGACGATATATTGAACAGCAAAAACAAATCATTGTTTACTACGAAAATGCTGTTAAGCCTGAGGAAGAGAAACCTGAGGATAAAAAATAAATACTTTTAGTTTACAAAAAAGGAGCGTAACATGGGCGAAGAAGAAATTAAAAAATCAGGATACCATCCAGCAGACACTAATGGTGATGGTCATGTAACTGATGAAGAACAAAAAATGTATCTAGAGTTTAAACGTAAAGAACTTGAAGATGCTGATGCTAGAAGAGATGCTATGAGAATGATGACATGGTTTGCTCTTAGCGGAATGTTGCTATATCCATTTACTATTCTTATTACATCTATACTAGGTTTCGAAAGTACAGCAAAAATTATCGGCGATATTGCTCCTACTTATTTTGTTGCCATTGCTGGTTTAGTAGCGGCATACTTTGGTGCTAACGCTTACGCAGATAAAAAGAAATAATCAAGAACACAAATCAGTAAACACCTAAATTGCTAAGTAATTATATGGACCACTATAGCACTTTAGGTGTTTCAAAAAACGCCTCCGATTCAGATATTAAAACCGCTTTCCGCAAACTTGCGGCGAAGCACCATCCTGACAAAGGTGGTGACCATAAAAAATTCGTAGAAATAAAAGAAGCATACGAAACATTAAGTAATCCACAGAAAAGACAAATGTATGATCAGTTTGGTACTACTGATCCACGTCAACAACAAAGACATTATCAAAGTCATCACTTCGGTGACCAAAATCCTTTTGAAGATATATTTGGACAGATGTTTGAAAACTTTGGATTCAGAGGACATCATCAACAAGCAAGAAATAGCACAATTCAAGCAGAAGTACAAATTGAATTAGAAGATGTACTATACGGGAAAAGCATCGATGCTGAAGTTGGTTTTAGAAACGGTGCTAAAAAACTTGTAACAATTAATATTCCAAAAGGAGTATACCACGGTTCTCAAATCAGATATCAAAGTATGGGAGATCATAGCAATCCAAAAGCACCTCCCGGTGATTTAATAATACGTGTAAATGTAAGAAAACATCATACCTTTAAACGAAGCGAAGACGATTTAATTATTGAACACAATGTATCTGTATATGATGCTATACTAGGAACTGAAATAAAAGTAACAACATTAGACAGGAAAACATTTACTGTAACAGTACCAGCAGGTTCACAGCCCGATACTGTCCTTAGTTGTAAAGGTGAAGGATTACCCAATCCTCACAACCGAGCAAGAGGAAATTTGCTAATTAAAGTTAAAGTAAAAATTCCAAAGAATTTAAACAAAAAACAAATAAGAACACTGGCAGATTTAAGAGATGGAAGAATTTAAACTAGGACAACACGACACACTGTATCAAGTAAGTGAACCATGGAATTTTTCTAATGATGGTGATGCTAAAGAACTTGAAAAGAAAATGTGCGAGTTTATGATTGAAAACAAAGGCATTGGTTTAGCGGCCAATCAAATAGGATTACTTAAAAGAGTATTTGTAATGGGTAGTACTACTATTCCTGGTTTTCCTAAACCTTTTGCTGTTTTCAATCCTGAAATTACTAATCACAGTGATAAAACTGTGCTTGATGAGGAAGGCTGTTTAAGTTTTCCAGGTTTATATTTTAAAGTTGCTAGGCCAGAATGGATAGAAGCAAGATTCCAAGACCGAGAAGGTAATATTCATGAAGTTAAAATGGATGGTTATCTGGCAAAATGCTTTCAACATGAGCTTGATCATTTAAACGGAATATGTTATACTGATAGAGTAAGTAAATTAAAATTAGACATTGCTGTCAAAAAGATGAGGAAAAATAAAAAATATGCTAGAACCTAGTGATAAACTACAGGCCATTTTCGAACATGCGATTTCTACAGCTCGTAAACTAAAGCACGAGTATGTAACCATCGAACATCTAATGTTTAGTATTATGTGCGATAATGATTCTTATAGATCACTTGAGGAATTCGGAGCTAAGTCAGATTATATTAAAGCTAATTTAGAACACTATCTAAAAAATAATCTATCAGAACTTCATACCGATAGTACAGACAAACCAAAAAGAACACACAGCGTAGAACGTGCTTTAAATCGTGCTTTTACACAAACTCTTTTTAGTGGAAGAAATCGTATTGAAGTTGAAGATATGATTTTGGCTATTCTCGGAGAAAAGAAAAGTTTTGCTCATTATTATCTTTCAAAAGGCAATGTTGATAAAGATAAGTTCTTAGAATTTTTTACAGATCGTTTCGAAGGCGAAATGATTCAACAAGAAGATGAACAACGATTATCACAGGGCCAGCTAGATAAGATTCTAAATGCTTACTGTGATAACTTAACACTTAAAGCAAAACAAGGTAAAATTGATCCTCTTATTGGCAGACTAGAAGAACTAGAAGACATCCAGCTAGTATTAGCAAGGCGTACAAAATCAAATGTACTACTTATTGGTGAGCCAGGTGTAGGTAAAACTGCACTTGCTGAAGGACTTGCTTTAAAGATTGTAAAAGGTAAAGTTCCAAAATTTATTAAAGATCATGTAGTATGGACACTTGATATTTCAGCACTACTAGCAGGAAGTAAGTATAGAGGTGACTTTGAAGAAAGACTAAAAGCAGTTCTTAAAGCATTAGAAAAGAAAGGCAATGTAATTTTATTCATTGACGAAGCACATATGATGGAAGGTGCTGGTGCGGCAAACGGCAGTTCAAATGATCTAGCAAACATGTTAAAGCCAATGCTAACCAAGGGAACTATGAAAGTTATTGCTTCAACTACTTGGGAAGAATATCGTAAACACTTTGAAAAAGATCGTGCCCTGATGCGTCGATTCCAACGTGTAACTGTAGACGAACCTACACCCGAACTTACTGTAAAAATTATACGTGGTATCAAAAGGTATTACGAAAAATTCCATAATGTAAAAATTACCGACGGTGCTATTGATACAGCAGTTAAAATGTCAGTAAAATATATGACCGATAAGAAACTTCCAGACAAAGCAATTGATATTATTGACTGTGCTTGTGCTAGATACAAAGTCAAGGATGAAGATTTAGAAGCTGAAAACTTTGTAGACATTGAGCAGGTTATGTACGAAGTTAGTAAAATGACTAAAATTCCAATGGAAAATGTTTCACAGCAAGAAAGCGAAACACTTGCTAAATTAGAAGACAGTCTTAAAAATTCTGTGTTTGGACAAGACGATGCTATTGAAAAATTGTTAGACAAAATTTTTGTAGCACAATCTGGCATGAAAGCAGATGATAAACCTATCGGTTGTTTCCTATTTGTTGGTCCAACAGGATGTGGTAAAACAGAAACAGCAAAGCAGTTATCTGAAAAAATGAGCATGCCACTTGTGCGTTTTGATATGAGTGAATATCAAGAGAAGCATTCAGTAGCAAAATTAATTGGTGCTCCTCCAGGTTATGTAGGCTATGAAGATGATGCTGGACAGTTAATTACTAAACTACAAGAAAATCCAAACTGTGTACTATTACTAGACGAAGTAGAAAAAGCACACAAAGATGTTTCAAATGTTTTACTTCAAATAATGGATAACGGATTTGTTACCGGTGGTAATGGTAAAAAAGCAGATGCTCGCAATGCTATCTTATTAATGACATCTAACTTAGGCGCCGCTGACAATGAACGCAACAGTATCGGATTCGACGATTTAGAAGTTACTGATGAAGACGTAAAAGCAGTTAAAAAGTATTTTGCTCCAGAGTTTCGTAATAGATTAGATGCTGTTGTTAGATTTGAAAAACTAAAACCAGAAGTGGTTAGAGTAATTGTAGACAAGTTTATTAAAGAACTAAATGAGCAAATCAAAGATAAGCATGTTGAAATCGTTTTAGATAACAGTTCTAGAGAATGGCTAGCTACAAAAGGATACAGTCCTAAAATGGGGGCAAGACCATTAGGAAGAATTATTGATAAAGATATTAAATCCCCCCTTAGCAGACGTATGCTGTTCGGCGATCTTAAAGAAGGCGGAAGAGTTTTTGTTACCTTAAAAGATAACAAACTAAATTTTAATATTGTTAACTTAGGTGACGAGTTAGATAAATTTCAGAAAAGAGCACTAAAAGCTCATAACAGAATTCAGAAAGGAAACCTGTTACCAAATGACGCCAGCACTTAAAGAAACCAAAAAGTTATTTTATGGAAAATGGGTGTATAAAATCAGCCTGGTTATTCCAGGCTGTTCAGTACTACGTACTAAAAATAATACTGAAGATCTAATATATTTTCTATCTGAGTTGCCTTTTAGTTTTCCTGCTAATCAGCATCCACAAAGTTTACAAGCACGAGCTTTGAAATCTAAAAGTACTTTACTAAAACTTAGTGAAACACTTCAGCATTATAACAAAAAAGATTATACAAAACGTATCGAAGGTGATTTCTTTGATGTATACACAAACAAAAAGAATATCATTGATGAAATAGATACAGAATTTTCATCTTGTGTAAGATTAATTAGTAAACCTAAAACTAAAAATCTAGACAAGTTGTTACAAAATGAACGTTCTATATTTGTAAAGGTTCTACCTAAAGAAAAATACGAATATAGAGTTTATTTGAAACCACATAAGGTTTCACAAGATAAAAAAGAGCCTTTTCTTACTTGGTTAAAAAACCAAGGAGAAAGCACTACATTAAGTCAAAGCCTAATTGATTGGTTTACAAATACTTCAATGAATTGGGATAGACGCTATATTTTAGTCGATAATGAAAAAACTCTTTTAATGATTAAGTTACACTCGCCCGATGCTATAGGCACAGTGTACAAATACGAAGTTGTAGATAAATAACACTATGCCGACACAAAGTATTGTATTATTAACTAACGAATCAACTGAATCAGTGAACAGCGTCACTTTCTCTTACACAGACAAGCAGAAAGGCGATGGTTACTATAATCTAGGCGATGGGCTACACACTGTAACCTATCTAACAGATTCATTTGAGGGTACTATAAAGATGCAAGGTACACTTGCTACTAACCCTACTGAGGATGACTGGTTTGACATCGATAACACTGATTTTGGTGCCGATAGTACAACAGCAGGATCAGCATACCGTAACTTTACAGGCAATTTTGTATGGATAAGAGCCGCTTATAACATTGTAGACGGCACCATCAGCGAAATCCGTTATAATCATTAACTGCGTAACGACGATAAATATAGTATAACACAACCTTAGGGGACTTTTATACTATGCGCGATATTATCATTAAACTCAAGCAAATTGAGGAATCACACACAGAACCGTCCGGCCCGCAAGTAGGCGACGAATTCGGTCTTAGTTTTTCAGACGATTTAGAAATTTCAACCACTATTACAGACATTTTAGAAGATGGTATTGTTGTCGAAATGGACGACGATGCTATAGCACACATGACGGAAAATGGTGTAAACTTATATGACGGCGAAATTACCGAAACAGAAGCACAAAAAGGCTTAGACGGTAAACGCTGTTGGAAAGGTTACAGACGTCAAGGCACTAAGATGAAAGGTGGAAAACGTGTAGATAATTGTGTTAAGGTAGGCGAAGGTATTGAAGAAGCAGGTGTTGAAGAAATGCAGCCTGTACATGATATGACTGATACAGAAAGAATGTTATCCGACATTGGTAGATTGATTGGCGACATGGCTAACGCAATTCCTTTGAAAGGTGCTTCAGATGATGACGTTCAATATAGTATGGATTTAGGACAATTAGGTCTTAAGTTAACCGACGGCGGAATTAAAAGCATGAAAGATTTGAAAAATTTCACCGATAGCGCAAGAAGTGATGCTGACAGACTAATAAAAGATTTTGAAGAAGCAGTTAAGAAATACAAAGCAGGCGAAAGATTTGATCGCAGTAAAATTAAAGACCCTAACCCAGAAACTGTTGATACTGGAGAAAGCGCAGAACTAGATAGAGTTAGACAACTATCAGGTCTACAAACAGAAGGACATGGTCCTGAAGTTGATAGCTTCCTTGAAAAGGTTGCGGCAAATCCAGAAGAAGGATGGGACTTGTTGTATGATGCGGCAAGTGGAAAACACGGCGATAAGATTTATAAAGCTGTAATGGACATGTACAATGATGTATCAGCTGATAACGGTTATCACCCAGATGATGATTTTGAAAAGATCTATGATCGCATGTTAGATAACATCGAAGCTGATTATGGTCCTAAAGAAAGTTTTGGAGAAAGTCAAATTTCAGAACTATCTCCAGAATTATTAAATCGATACAAAGATGCCGCTTTCAGTGATGCCGCAAAAGGAATGGCTAAAAAGAGAATGGGCACAATGTCTACAAAAGACGCTTACGATAATGAGAAGAAACGCTACGCAGGTATTGATCAAGCCAAGTTCCTTTTAAAAATGAAAGCATTAAAAGCCAAGAAACAAGGAAAAATGTCAGACGATATTAATGTCGATGAAGCAGAGTATCAAGGACGCAAAGTATCGCTAGGCAAGCCTACAAGAGGCGACGTTAAGAAGTTTAAAGTATATGTTAAGAATCCAAAAGGTAATGTAGTTAAAGTTAACTTTGGTGACCCTAACATGAAGATTAAAAAGTCTAATCCAGCAAGACGCAGAAGTTTCCGTGCTAGACATAACTGTGCTAATCCTGGTCCAAGACATAAGGCACGTTATTGGTCATGCCGAAAGTGGTAAGGAGAAGTCATGCGCTTAATGGAGTTATTTTCATCGGATCCAACTAACCAAGATCCACGTTTATCCAAAGACATCAACTATCTCGATGATCTTAAATTCTATATGGATAACGATAATGAACAGTTGACAAATGTTTTATTTCCTGCTATAAAAGCACATAAAGAAAATATAGATGATGAAAGTGCTTATAGACATTATATGAAACCTATTAAAATCACAATTGAAAAATATTGTAACCAATTTGATTTAGATGATATTAAAGATAAAATTTTCACAGACGAAAATCTAATTCAACTGGCAAAAAGATTTGCTGAAGAGCAAAAGGCACATATTGGAAATAAGGACTACGATTAATGAGATTATTTGATCTGTTCGAGGATAAATTAAAAACAGCCGTAATTGGTTTTGGGAGAATGAATCCTCCAACAACAGGTCACGGTGTGCTAGTGGATGCTATCAATGCTAAGGCAAAACAGCATGGTGGTGATCCTATGTTATTTTTAACAATGACCCATACACCTTTTCTAACTGACAAAACACAAAAACTTAGACCATGGGATAAAATTAAAAATCCATTACAATGGAAACAAAAACTAGAGTACGCACAAAAGTTTTTTAATATTCCTATTAGTACAGATCCTAGCCTAAACACTATTATGGCTGTTATGAAAAGTTTAGAAACAAAAGGCTACGAAAAAGTAGTTCTTGTTTGCGGTTCTGATAGAGTAAAAGAATTTGAAACACAAGTTCTTCCTTACAACAATACACCTGATCAATCAGGCAACATTGCTTTTAATATTAAAGAAGTAAGTGTAGAAGAAGGCGGATTTAGAGACGAAGAAGCAGATGATGCTAGTGGCATGAGCGCAAGTAAAATGCGTGAAGCGGCCGCTACCAACGACTTTGAAAGTTTTAAACAGGGTGTACCTGTAGAAAGTTTAGCAAAGAAAATGTTTGACGATGTACGCCAAGGACTTGGTATGAATCATCAAAAACAAACAGAAGATTTAACAGTAAAGCAACAGCGTCCTAAACTGGACGTTATATACAATATAGCAGATCGCAAAGATGCTAAACCTTTTCCATTAAGTTATAAAGACACGGGCGGAGCAAGTACAGGTGGTATGGTTTATATTACTCCTGATGTTGCTAGAAAGTTTGTTTCTTTTTATGAGAAACGAGCAGACGACGAACAACAATTAATGCAGAAAGCACTTAAAAGTGTAAGTGGACTTAGAAACCTATTTAAAAATATTGGACTAGGTGATGTTGAAGTTAAGATGGATCCAAAAGCAGAACCTTCGGTTCCTAAAAATCCATTAGATGCATTACTCCAAAGTGAAAATGCTACAGTTGTAAAGCCTATGGGAGCTCCAATCAAAAGAACTAATCCAGTTGCTAAAAATGCTAATGCTACTATTGGGGGCGGCGGCGCTGGCGCACACACAGATCAAAAGAAAAGAATTAAAAGCGGATACCGTAAGCACAAAGGTAAGCAATACGATATGAATTCAATTGCTGAAGGCTATCGAGATATAGAAATCATGGGGCATACATATATGCCTGACGAAGATCGTGAAGACGATAACGTAAAGATTTGGCATACCATTGTGACTCCACAAGGTAAGACCGTTGACGCCGACTTTACTCCATACGCATATATGGATAAAGAGGATCTTAAACTTTATATTAAGTTAAAGTATCCAAAACGTCAAGGCGCAGGCCCTCTCGATAAAAAAGATCTACAGAAGATGGCCAACGCAATCGGTATTGCCAAACTTGATCCTGAAATGGCTAACGCTGGTAAAACCAATGAAGAAGAATACGATACGCAACGTGATAGAGATGCTGTAAGTGGTAAGCCACGTAAATCATACTTTACACCAAGTAAAGGTAAAATGTCTAAAGACGAACTTGCTAAAGCTAGAGAACGTAAAGAAAAAGCAGAAAAGGCCGCTGTAGATAATATTAAAAAAGCTCTGGGGAAATAAATGGACCTGGATACACTTAAAAAATTAGCGGGCATTAACGAATTCAAAGGTTACACACCCTACGAAGGGTCAAACATATCAGTAACCGGAACAGAAAAAAAACGTATAGAAAGAGAAGACAATATTCGTCCAGGTACTCCAGAATGGTTTAAACTTTGGTTTAGCAGACCGTACTGGAAAGGACAAGAATATCCACCAGGATTACGAGGACGAAAAAAATGATTACCTTGACTGAATCTGCTAAAGAAAAGATAACCAGTTTATTACAAGAAGAAAATGACCCTGGTTTAGCTGTCAGAACTTTTGTAGAAGGCGGTGGATGTCAAGGTTTTCAATACGGATTTACTTTCGATAAAGACATTGCTGATGACGATTTAGTAATTGAAATTAGTCAAGATGCCAAAATGGTAGTCGACAGCATGAGTACACTGTATCTAGCAGGAAGTACTATTGATTATAATAACGATTTAATGAACAGTGGGTTTAATATTAAAAATCCAAATGCGGCAAGTTCTTGTAGTTGTGGAAGTAGTTTTGCGTGTGGGTAAGATATGAGAGCTAAAGAATTTTTAACTGAAAGAGAATATGTAGATATGATTAGCGATCCTCTAGCCTATACTAGAGAGTTTCCTAGCATGCCTAGTTCCGATCCTTATCTAATGTATAGATTTAGTATGCAAATGGCAAACCATGAAGCACCACCAGAAGGTCCGGCAGCCAATCATGCTATTGTTACTACATACACAAAAGAAGATGATAAAATTGTAAAGGCCGCTGAAAAAGCATCAGGTCACAAAGGTAGACAACTTGCTAATCAATCAATGGACGAACCACAAGACACCAATACAGTAAGTCCAGTGGCACCAAAGAAGAAAAATAGGTATGGTGTTTAATGAGAGCAAGTGAATTAGAATTACCAAAAGGAGTTAAAGTTTATCTAGACATGGATGGTGTTCTAGCAAACTTCTTTGAGGAATATGCTAAACTTGCCGGAGTAAAAAGTTATAGAGATGTTCCTCCTGCTAAAGTAGATCCTACACTAGACAAAATGGTAGGCACAGACTTCTTTGCTAGACTACCTAAGTTTCCAGTTACAGATAAAATTATAGACATTTCTGTACAGGCCGCAGGCAGTTACGGTATTATTTCTAGTCCGCTTAGAAATGACTTTGCTAATTCAGAAAAACACAAAAGAGAATGGATTAAGAAACATCTAAATCCACAACCTACAGAAATTTTTATTACACCTAACAAAGAAAAACATGCTGTCAATCCAGATGGCACACCTAATGTACTAATCGATGATAGAGGATCAAATATTACAGCGTGGGAAAACGCAGGTGGTATTGGTGTTAAGTTTCAAGCAGACGAAGATTCACTAAAGAAAATACTCGATGGACTAAATCGTGCTAGACGCATTGGTACAGGAAAAGAAAAATTAGAGCCTCAAAATCTTAAAAGCAGAGACTTAGGCAAAATGATTGCTTCTAAAGATGACGAAGTTGAAGAAAACTTTGCTGATGGTAGAAAATTTGTTGAACCAAATTTTAGTAATGAATGGGAAGAAGCAGAACGCTATCCAGAGTTTCAAAAGATTGGCAAGGATGCCTGGATCAAACTTGCTAAAAAGGGCAAGTCATTTACTATTAAAAGTGCTAAAGGTATTAACAATACAGATGCCGCAGATCCGGATAGTTTTAAAGAATTAGATCCAGCAAAACAAAAACGTGCCCTAGCACAACTTGAAAAAGGCACAATTGAAATGCCTATCGTTGCTGTATACAGTGATGGCCACAAAGAACTTGTAGGCGGTAACACAAGACTTACTGCTATGATGGCAAAAGACGGTCAAGCAACTGTGTGGGCATTTAAGGTTCCAGACGAAGTTGCTGAACTAGCAGAAAACTTTGCTGACGGTAAGAAAAAAGGCAAAAGCAGACCAGGTAGAGTAAAAAAGTCAGGTGCTAGTTGTAAAGGCAGTGTAACAAGTTTAAGAGCTAAAGCAAAAAAGTATAGTGGTGAACGTGCTAAAATGTATCACTGGTGTGCTAACATGAAGGGCGGAAAAGGTAAGTAATACTATATGAACCCATTTGTTGAAGCACAATTTATATATCAAGGAGCAATGGCTATGATTGGAACTGAAAGATATTGTAAAAAATGTGGACACAGATGTCACTGTTATCAACCAGATTGTAAAGACTGTGCTAACGATGTTTGTACACAGTGTGATTGTAAAAACGAAAAAGATATACCTTCGTCTTTTACACAGGAGAATGTTTAATGCGTATTAGAGATGTTGTAACAGAAAAAGCAGTAAGCAAAAAACAACAACAGTTTTTTGGTATAGTACGTGCTATGCAGAAAGGCGACATGCCTAAAGACGGCGAAGCAGGTAAAGTTGCTAAAGACATGAAAAAGTCTGATGTTAAAGATTTTGCCTCTACAAAGCACAAAGGTTTACCAAAGAAGAAAAAGAAAAAAGAATCTATAGGCGAAAGTCAACAGTTAAATGAATGGGTATGGATGCTTCCGGCTCTCGCAACAGCAGTAAGAGTTGGTGGAAGTGCTGTAACAAGAATGTTAACTTCACAGGGTGCTAAACAAGTTGCTAAAGGTGTTGCTAAAAATTCAGGCAAGGCCGCGCAAGTAGTAGGTAAAACTATAATTAAAAATCCTGGTAAAAGTTTAGCGGCATATGGCGGATATAAGGTTTTTGAAACTGTTGACGAAGCACTTGAGTGGTTAAAAAGTTTAGATCTTGGAGACCTTGCTGAAGATATTATTGTTGGATTAGCAAAGGCAATGGTAAAATATGCTATTCCAATTGCCGCTATTATTGCTGTGCTATACGGTGGCAAGAAACTTTATGATTATATGAAGGATCAGAAGCAGGAACAACCAGCATGAGAATTAGAGATATTATAGTAGAAGGCTGGAGCGAAAAATACAAAAGCTCAATCAACTGTGATAATCCTAAGGGGTTTTCACAGAAGGCGCATTGTGCCGGACGCAAGAAAAACGAAGAAGCCGCTGGTGTTGGTATTGTAACTAAACAAAACGCTACTGCTGATGTTCCTGTGGGCGGCGAATACATGAACGTTAAGAAACTGTTTCCAAACAAAAAGCGCAAAAGCAAAAAGCGATAAATACAACTATGAAGTACCAAGAGCTTATAAAAGGATTTAAACTGTGGAAAGTTGGCGTAAAAGTTAATATGCCAGGATACAGTCAGGTCATTGATACTACGATTGTTGCTAAAAACAGAGAAATGGCACGTAGACTTGTACTAGCTCAATTTGGTAAAAAGAGCGTTGTTAGAACAGTAACGGAAATAAAATGAAGATTAGAGATATTATAATTGAAAAAACTACTAGTGCTAATGTTGCTTCATCAACACCTGTAGCCGCACACAGCGGTGGTACATCTTATACAGGTTCACCTGGAAAAAGCGGTACTAAAGCACCTAAGCAAGCCAAAGTAGTACAGCCAAAACACCCAGACGGAAGAGCTAAAGGTGCTCATGAAATGCCAGCAAAAGGTCGTTTAATGGGCGGTCAGGGTCTAATCAAAAGATCTAACTAGAAGATAAATACTAGCATGAAACAGAATAAGATCATTCACGAAGCAGACGACAAACGTAACTACGATCACGAAGCCGATATGGCTAGATCGGAGTTATATAGATTAGCAGAGTATTCTGTTAAGTTGTTTAAGATGATTGAACCAGGTTCTAATTTAGAGGGTTGGACAGCATCTAAAATAACAAAAGCGGCTGATTATATTGGTAGTGTATATCACTATATGAAGTACGAATCAAAATTTGGTGATGACGATCAAGACGTTGATCGTGACGAAATGGACTATGATGAGTCCATTAAAAAGGATCTTACAAATCAGTTAGCCGAGCAATGGCAACAACGTAAACAAGGATAAAACAATGGACTTTAACGCAATCGTAAAAAAATTAAGAGATATTGAGCCTACAAACATCGCTAACCCCGATGCTGAAGCTCCTAAAGCAGACACAAAAGCACCAGTAGTGCTAAGTGAAGCGGCACAACTACGTGTCAAAGCAGGCATTTCAACTGTACTAGCTGAATCAAAAAAGATTGAAGAAGCTAAAGGTTATTGCTCAGACAAATGCTGTGGTTCAGATGTAAAAGCAGAAGATTGTACTTGTGCTTCATCTTGTAGCCATTGTGACTGTAACAACGTTAAAGAATCAGTAGAAGAAGGTAAAATGCCACAGGCTGCCTTAGATGCGTTAAAAAAGAAACAAGGTAAAAGTACTAAAAAAGATTCTAAAAAGTCTAAGAAAACTGATGACGATCAGACAGAGTCCATTAAAGTTAAGTCCAAAAAGTTCGATGAAGAAGTTGAAGATATCCTAAAGGCCGCTGAATCAAAACTTGTTAAAGAAGCTAAGAAGAAGATGCCTATGGATGATAACGGTACGCCAAATGACAAGTCAGACGATAAGCCAGCTTTCCTTAAAGGAAAGAAAGACACTAGCAAAAAAGACGCAGATAGCAAAGATGACAAACCAGCAAAAGGGTTAAGTGCTAAACAAAAGAAATTACCAGCAGGCTTACAAAAAGCTATTGCTAAAAAGAAAGGTGCTAAGACTGAATCAACAAAAGCTACTAAAAAAGCAGTTGCTGAATCAATGAGCTTCTTAGATGCTATTAAAATTGTAAAAGAAAGCAATGGTGAAATGAAAGTTTATGCTGTTGACACTGCTATTTGGAATTGGGCAAAGCGTGTGGCAAGTTCAAAAGTTACTGAAGGTGGTGTTAAACAAGAAGCATACGCCGCTAGAGTTTATGAAGGACGTGGCGGAGTTTGGGACGTTTCCAAAACAGTTATTTCAGAATAATCAAAATACATATTGGTAAAAAAGGCAGTTAAAAATACTTGACTGCCTTTTTTTATGACTGTATAATACATATATTAACTAGGAGAACAATCTATGGCAAGATCACATTATGGCCCAGAAGAGAAAGCAAAACTCGATAGGCTGATCAAAGAAGGCTCTACTGTACTACAAGAAGTTGAAGATTTACAGGCAGGTCTAAAAGACACTGTAAAGGCAGTAGCAGAAGAATTAGAGATTAAACCAAGCGTAATTAATAAGGCAATTAAGATCGCTCACAAAGACGAGTGGGCTAAACACGAAGAAGAATGGGAAGAAATCGAAAGCATACTTGGCATCACCAATCATCTACCTACAAAAGATGATAATTCTAACGGTGATGTATGATACAGCGTGTAACCGACTTTTGGATTAACAGTTATAAATCAGATAAGGTAGCATTTTTATTTGAACTTATAAGTTTTATAACTACCGTTGGTGCTAGTTTAACACTGGCATTTACAGCAGATAATCCGGATATGACTATTGTTTATCCTGGATTTTTTATAGGAAGTCTAGCAGGTGTATATGCTTACTATAGACGAGGTATTGCTTGGCCGTTATTGCTAACATCATACTTTGCTGTTGTAAATGTATTCGGATTCGGCGTTGCCATCGGATGGTGGTAATAAATATTATTGAGGAAGGTAGGATCAGCCATAAATGATCATTAGGTATTTGCCAACCGGAAATGGCATAGGAGAAAAGATATGAGTTATGTAGATGCGTTCTACAATCGTGATACAGATACCATCCACGTTGTTGAAAGAGTAGATGGTAAAAGACAATTCAAAGAATACCCCGCAAGATATCTATTTTACTATCCTGATGCTAGAGGAAAGTATCAGTCAATTTATGGCGAGCCTCTAAATCGTGTAACATGTAAAAATATAAAAGATTTTCACAAAGAACAAAAAATCTATAGCAACAAGAAATTATTTGAAAGTGATATCAATCCAATTTTTAGATGCTTAGAAGACAACTATCTTAATCAAGACGCACCAAAACTAAATGTTGCGTTTTTCGATATTGAGGTGGACTTTGATCCAGAACGTGGGTATGCTTCACCTGAAGATGCTTTTATGCCAATTACTTCAATAGCTGTTCATTTACAGTGGATGGAAGAATTGATTTGTTTAGCAGTTCCACCTAAAAGCATGGACATGGAAGAAGCAACAAAAGCTGTAAAAGAATTTCCAAATACATATCTTTTTGAAACCGAAGGTGAACTACTTGATGCCTTCCTCGACTTAATTCAAGACGCAGATATTTTAACTGGTTGGAACAGTGAAGGATTTGATATTCCTTATACTGTTAACCGTGTTACTAAAGTATTATCTAAAGAAGATACTCGACGTTTTTGTTTATGGGATCAGATGCCTAAGAAACGTGAGTTTGAAAAGTTTGGACGTAAGAGTGTAACTTATGACTTTGTTGGTCGTGTACACTTGGACAGTCTTGAACTATATCGCAAGTACACATACGAAGAACGCCATACATATCGACTAGATGCTATTGGCGAAATGGAAATTGGCGAGAACAAAACTATTTACGAAGGTACACTCGATCAACTTTACAACAACGACTTTCGAAAGTTTATTGAATATAACAGACAAGATACAGCACTACTAGACAAACTTGATAAGAAATTAAAGTTCTTAGATTTAGCAAACACCGTTGCTCACGAAAATACTGTATTACTACAAACAACAATGGGTGCTGTTGCTGTTACAGAACAAGGTATTATTAACGAAGCACACAGACGTGGCTTTATTGTTCCTAATAGGATTAGACGAGAGCCTGGCAGTGAACCTGCGGCAGGTGCTTATGTAGCATATCCCAAGAAAGGTATCCATTCATGGATTGGATCTGTTGATATCAACTCACTGTATCCTAGTGCTATTCGTGCTTTGAATATGGGTCCTGAAACTATCGTAGGACAGTTGCGCCAAGACTATACTAAAAACTTTATTGAAGAACAAATGGTTCGTAACAAGAAATCATTTGCCGCTTCGTGGGAAGGGCAATTTGGTAGTTTAGAATACGAGTTTGTTATGGAAAAGAATGTATCAAAAGAAATTGTTATCGACTGGGAAGATGGTAACAGTGATACACTCACAGGCGCACAGATTTATGATTTAATCTTTGAAAGCAATCAGCCTTGGATGCTTAGTGCCAACGGAACTATTTTCACTTACGATAAGGAAGGTATTATTCCAGGACTTCTAAAACGTTGGTATGCTGAACGTAAAGAAATGCAAGCTAAACTAAAAGAAGCTAAAGACGCAGAAAATAAGATTGAGATTGAATACTGGGACAAGCGACAGTTAGTTAAAAAGATTAACTTGAACAGTTTGTATGGTGCTATTCTTAATCCAGGTTGTAGATTCTTTGATAATAGGATTGGTCAAAGCACAACACTTACCGGACGTACTATTGTAAAACACATGGCCGCTAAGATTAACGAAATCATTACAGGCGAATATGATTATAGAGGTAAAGCAATTATCTATGGTGATACTGACTCCTCATACTTTAGTGCTTATAATGTACTAAAAACTGAAATTGAAAAAGGACAAATTCCTTGGGATAAAGACAGTGTCGTGAAACTGTATGATCAAATAGCAGACGAAGCATCTGCTAGTTTTCCTAAGATGATGCTTGATAAGTTTCATTGTCCAAAAACACGTGGCGAAGTTATTGCCGCTGGTCGTGAAGTTGTTGCTTCAAGTGGGTTGTTTATTACTAAGAAACGCTATGCTGTTCTATACTATGACATGGAAGGTTTCCGTGTTGATGTCGAAGGCAAGCCAGGTAAGATCAAAGCAATGGGTCTCGATCTTAAACGTTCTGACACACCTGTTGTTATTCAAGACTTTCTTAAAAATGTACTTGAAATGGTACTAGACGGAAAACCTAAAGAAGATGTTCTTGATTACATTACAGAATTTAGAACAGAGTTTCACGGACGCTCAGGTTGGGAGAAAGGATCTCCTAAACGTGCTAACAAGATTACAGAGTATCAAGCAAAAGAAAAGAAACTAGGAAAGGCAAATATGCCTGGACATGTTCGTGCTTCAATTAATTGGAATACACTAAAACGTATGAATGGGGACAAGTATTCCCAAACTATTACAGACGGTGCTAAAGTTATTGTTTGTAAAGTTAAAGATAATCCTATGGGATTTACTAGTGTTGCGTATCCGGTAGATGAACTAAGATTACCGGAATGGTTTAAAGAGTTACCATTCGATGACGCCACTATGGAAACTACAGTTATCGATGAAAAACTTGGGAATTTGATCGGTGTTTTGGATTGGGATATTTCATCTACAAGACAAGATAACACTTTCAATAATTTGTTTGATTTTGAATAATAAGTTGTTGACAAACCTAAATAAACGTACTATAATGTATAATAGAACTATGGAGAATCTAAATGAAAGACATTTTACAAGACATTGTTAGCCATACACAGAATCTTGGCTTTCTGACTACTGTAAAAATTACAGGGGAAGAAGAAAGCACTGCTATCTTTTCAATGGCAGATGATCGTTCAGTGATCATGGAAGCAACTACACATAATCCTTATCCGGATATGATTGGCGTATTTGGTATGCCACAACTTAACAAATTGAAGTATTTGTTAGACGGCAGTGAGTATAAAGAAGATGCTAAAATTAACATTACTACAGCAGAACGCAATGGCGAAACTATGCCTGTAGGTATTCACTTTGAAAACAAAAACGGTGACTTTAAAAACGACTATCGTTTCATGAATATGGAAATTATTAATGAAAAGATGAAAACAGTTAAGTTCCGTGGTGCTAACTGGAATGTAACTATTGTTCCTACACTTGCTGGTGTACAACGTATGAACTTCCAAGCAGGTGCTAATCCAGAACATCCTACATTCCTTGCTAAGACCGATCAAGGTAATCTTAAATTTATCTTTGGTGACGCAAGTTCACACGCAGGTGAATTTATTTTTGCTACTGATGTTGAAGGTACATTAGATCGTGGTTGGACTTGGCCAGTTGCTCCGATTCTTGCTATTCTTAAGATTGCTGATGTTAACAATACTAAGATGAGTTTATCAAACGATGGTGCTATCCAGATCGAATTAGACAGCGGATTAGCAAATTACAAATATATCATTCCAGCACAGGCGGCCTAAATAAAACTATGAAAGCACCAATACAACTAACACCATTACAGAAAGACTACGCAGTGTATTTGCCTGCTATTAGTACTTTCTATTCCACATACATATCTAAACAAAGATACGAAGAATTTGTTCCAGCAGATCGTTTGCCTAAAGGCTTTGATAGAGGCATTGAAGGAATGAACTTCTTGAACGCAGACAAAGGTTACTTTGAATATAAGTATGGCCTGTATTCTGCGGGTCACGCACAACTTGACTTAGATAAAACTATTAAACAAGATAGTATGATTCAAGAACGTGATAGAGCTAATACAGTTATTGTTGGCGACTCGGGTGGTTATCAGATTGGTAAGGGTGTACTTAAATTTGACTGGTTAAACTTTGAAGGTGCCGCGGCAAATAAAGTTCGTAGTAATATTCTTAATTGGTTAGAACTAACTGCTGATTGGTCAATGTTACTTGATGTTCCGACCTGGGCTAGTGATCATATTCATTCACCTAAGACAGGACTAAAGAGCTTTCAAGATTGTTTAGATAAAACCTTACACAACAACAAATATTTTATTGATAATCGTTTAGGTAATACAAAGTTCTTAAATGTGTTACAAGGAAGTGATTGGGAAACAGCAGATGCTTGGTATCAAGCAGTTAAACATCTTCCAACAGAAGGTTGGGCTATGGGTGGTAAGAATATGTGTGATATGGAGATCGCACTTAAACGTATTATTACACTACGTGATGAAAAACTACTAGAAGATAGAGATTGGATGCACTTCTTGGGTACAGCACAATTAGATTGGTCATGCTATCTAACTAGTATTCAACGCCAAGTACGTAAAACTATTAATCCAAACTTTACAGTAAGTTTTGATTGTGCTTCACCATTTATCGCAACTGCTCACGGACTAGTGTACACTAACGCACAACACACAAATAAACGCTGGAGTGTTATTATGGATAAAGCACCTGACGATAAAAGCATTAGTCAGCATTTTAATATTCCGTTTCCGTTTGAAAGTGAAATAGGTCGTAGAATAACACAGGGCGATATATGTTGGTATAAGCCTGGTATGGTTAATAAGATTGGTAAAGAAGGTAAAACATCTTGGGATAGTTTCAGTTACGCACTAATGATGGCACATAATACATACTGTCATATTGTAGCAGTACAACGTGCTAACAACTTAACTGATATCGAAACTGCTAGATTCAAGCCAGACTGGAAAGCATGGCGTAAAATTAAAGATTCTGATATGAGTGACGAGTTTAGTGATTGGGTACCACGCAATGTGTTGTATTTTGATCGCTTTGTAGAAGAGTTATTTGCTAGTGAAAAACCTTTTGAAATGATCGAACAAGCAAAACCAATGTTGAATAACATGATGGGTATGCGATTAAAAGGTGGTGTAGCAAATAATACGTTTAATAACTTGTTCGATGAAGAACAAAAAACAGGTGGTATTGAAGACTTCAACGATCCAAACGATGAAGCATTGGCTGAGTTAGAGGAACTATATCACGAACAGGAGGCATAAATGTCGGCAAACAAGGATAGTTTAGAATATCTTAAACAAAAACACTTAGAATTAGATACAAAAATAGACAGATTATCTAATCCATATTTAGGTACTGATCCTTTTAAACTAACTGAACTAAAGAAAGAAAAATTATTAATTAAAGAACGTATTGTGGAATTAGAAGAAGCAACGCAATGAAAAGAGACTACGAAACTGGAACCGAAGATAATGTTACCTTTTTTAAAGGCATTGAAGTTGAAAAGACTCCTGCTTACGGGTTAAAAACATTATTTGTTACAGGTTTAAATGATGTAAGTATTATACGTCAGCACCTAGAAGATGAAAAACACATTTTCTTTGGTGCTAATCACAGTTTCAAACCGCACAAGAGAGAAAAATCAGCATATGATTACTACAACGAATGGGACAAAATGATTGAAACATTCCTTAACGAAGGCTATTGGTGTAGTTTAGATATTCCAATTACTGCCGCAGAGGAATTTTTAGACGGTCCTTTAGTTGAGTACGAAAACTTTATCCCACAACTTCGCGTTCCTGTGCCTTACGTGAAACAGTGGAACTACAATACTATGTTGAAGATTGATGATAAAGACTTTAAGGCAACCAATCCAGGTGTGTGGTGTCATAGTTTACATGATCTGTTAGACAGAGAAAAGTTTACAGATTGGACAAAATACACACTTGACAAACCCGTAGAATAATGGTATACTATAATGGAACAACAAGAAAGTTATCACAACTACATGATGAGAAAAATGAGAGAAGACGATTACAAAACATATATGAGATCAAAGGTAAATAGATCCATATGGGTTACATTCAAAAAAGAGGGTATTCACAAATATCCAGCGGCTCTAACAGATCCGAAATTAGCAACAGGCGGCTGGGATGATGTATCGTTTCTTGGTCATCCTCACCGTCATATTTTCCATTTCCGGGTGCGCATCGAGGTGCGTCACAACGATAGAGATATCGAGTTCATCCAGTTCAAGCGATGGCTCGAAAGACTCTACTCCGGAGCCAATACAGGACAGGATACTGGAGGAAGTGCGGAGCAAAGCACAACCGACAGTGAAGTGCTCCTTTTAGATTACAAATCGTGCGAAATGATCGCTGACGAATTGTATGAAAAGATTTCTGCGAAGTATCCAGGCCGCTTTGTAGAAATTGATGTCGCCGAAGATGGCGAAAATGGCTGTTCAATCTTTTACCCTAAACCACAATAAGTGAAAACTATAAGAGGATTAATAAAATGGCAATCAAGTTTAATCGCGATGCGTATACTCGAGTCTTCAACGACTTGGATGCGTACTTGGATTTTTGCCGCTTTGAACTCCGTGAGTTCAACCCTACTCACCTTTATAACAAGTCCAATGAAAATTGGCGAGCTTATTTGGCGAGTAAGCGTAGTAACTACCGCCCACGGAGACCGAAATATAATAACAATTATAAAAGGAAAAACTAAATGACAATTTACATTGTAGACATTGAAGCAGTAGACACACGTTACACTAAACAGTGGAAGGAACATGTTCCTACTCTATTGCGTAATGCTACAGGTAAAGAAGTCGTAGTTATAAGTGGGGGAGAAACGCCTCAGGCTACAACACCCGGGGCGTTCCTCAACTTTGGCGGAACTAATGTTTATAAAAGTAACCAACTAGAACAGATAGGAGAACTATTCTGTAAAGGACAAATAAATGATGGAGATTATTTCTTATATACGGATGCTTGGAACCCGACTGTTATCCAGCTTCGCTACATGGCTGAACTACTCAATGTGGACATACGAATCGGTGGCTTATGGCATGCTGGCTCTTATGATCCTGCTGATTTTTTGGGTAGGCTAATAGGTAACAAACCTTGGGTAAGACATGCTGAGCAAAGCATGTTTGAAGTGTATGATCATAATTTTTATGCTACACAGTTTCATATAGACCTATTTAAAGCATCTTTCAATACAGACGATTCTAAAATTGTGCGTACTGGATGGCCAATGGAATATTTGACCGATACACTTTCAATGTATCAAGGTATGGATAAACGTAATTTAATTTTATTCCCTCACAGAATTGCTCCAGAAAAACAAGTTGATATTTTCCGTGACTTAAAAGAACAGTTACCTCAATATGAATTTGTCGTTTGTCAAGAACGTGAACTTACTAAGAATGAGTATCATAACTTACTAGGCGAAGCTAAACTTGTGTTTAGTGCTAACCTACAAGAAACACTCGGTATTAGTTGGTATGAAGGTGCGTTAGTTGGAGCATTACCAATGGTTCCTGATAGATTAAGCTACAAAGAAATGGCTTTGGATGATTTTAAGTATCCAAGTATTTGGACAGAAAACTTTGATTATTATAAAAAACATAAAATCGAAGTAGTAAATGCTGTTAAGAACTATATGGAAAATTATAAAAAATTCCTCCCAAGCCTAAATAAACAAGTAAAATTACTGAAAGATGAATTTTTCGGTTGCTCTAATATGATAAAAGTGTTAAAATAAAAATATGATGAGAGACATCCTCGTCTATAACTCGGAGAAAAAAATTGACTAAGTCAGACGAAATTAAACAAAAATTAAATGACGCAGGTATACGCTATTGGGCTGGTGACAACATTTCAAAAGTTTTACAGCCAGGCGATAAAGAAGAACTTATTAAAGAACTTACAGGCAAGTTCGAAAATGTACTAGACAGTCTTATTATTGATCGACATAACGATCCAAATTCAATGGACACTGGCAGGCGTCTAGCAAAGATGTATGTCAACGAAATCATGAGTGGACGATATGATCCGATTCCAAAAGCGACAGCATTTCCAAATGAAGGTGAACAAGCATATACAGGTATGCTAGTAGTTCGAAGTGAATTACGCAGTGTATGTTCACATCATCATCAACCAGTAACAGGCGTTGCGTATATTGGTATTATACCTAACGGCAAAGTAATTGGTCTTTCTAAATATACACGTATCGCACAATGGTGTGCTAGACGAGGCACACTACAGGAAGAACTTTGTAACGACATTGCTCGCGAAATTGAAAAAGCAACAGGTGCTAAGAACTTAGGTGTTTATATTCAAGCAACACATGGTTGTTGTGAAAATAGAGGCATTATGGCACACAGCAGTCTTACACAGACAACTGTACTAAAAGGCAGTTTTAAAGATGACTCTGGTACTAAAAAAGAGTTTATGGATAATATTAAATTACAACAGGAGTTTGCGCCACGATGATAAAAGAAGGACCATTGCTAACAGCATTACAGGCACCTGATGATGGTGTACTGAAGCAAGAATTTATTACTTACAGGCTAAAAGAAGATATGCTTGTTAAAGAAGTAGTAACACGTAAGTTTAAAGAAGATGGAGATTACTATGATTCTTCAACTTCTGAACCTTTACTAAAGGTGGTAAGATAATGCCTATTCCAGAAAGAGTATATGTTCCAGCAAGTAAAGATCCTGGCAAAGGACATTTTTACGTAAGTTTGATTAAGAGCGGTGTGCGTCTAGCAGGTTGTTTAGTTACTGCTTATACAGGATCAGTAATAACACTAGCAATATTTTTTGCTATCGCAGAGTTTATAGGAATCGCAGAAGAGATTGTATAATGGGACCTTATTCAGAAACATTACAGAATAAACGCAGAGCAAATTTAAGATTAATACTTGCTAATCCTAATCTTAGTGACGATATGAAAAGAATATGGAAAAAGCATCTACATGATCTTGCTGTGAATGAAGATGAATATAATGCTAGAGTAGTTGAAATATACAAGAACTATAGAAAGGGTGGGTTGTATGATTTTGAATCTGCTTGAAAAACTAGGTCGCAAAAGAGTAATCACAGACAGAGACGGAAAGATTCCATATCTTATCCGTTATTATGTGTTTTTAAAAGAACGTAAGAACTTTCCTTTTAACATTACACTACACAAAGTTTTAGTAAGTGACGAGCCTACACTACATGATCATCCATGGGGTTATGCTACACTTATTTTAAAAGGTGGTTACTGGGAACACATTCCGTTAATTAATCACACAACCGGTGGTGTTGTAGGTAGTACTAAAGTATGGCGAGGTCCTGGTCATTTTAGAATTCGAGGACCAAAAGATTTACATTGGCTGGAGTTAGCAAAAGATGAAAACGGTAATGAAATACCTTGTTGGAGTTTGTTCTTCATGGGCAAAAAGAAACAAGAATGGGGCTTTATGCCTTGGCACAACGGTAACACGATTGAAGAACGTGGCTATAAGTGGGTCCACAATGAGGAGTACCTTGCAAGAGGCGCCAAAGTGGACAATTCATGATTATTACGACTATCTTGTCGGTGAAGTAGATGAGAAAGGCGTACCGGTTGGAGATAAAAAGTGAATATTAAAAAGAAATTTTATACCTGGCAAGACGTAGAAACAATGTGCGTTAGCATTGTAAATCAAATGTATAAAGACAATTGGCGTCCTGATTACATTGTAGGTATTACACGCGGTGGTAATGTTCCTGCTACTATTATTTCAAACATGACAGGTATTCGTTGCGAAGCACTAAAGGTAGCACTACGTGATGATACAAGCCATTTAGAAAGCAACTGTTGGATGGCCGAAGATGCTTACGGCTACGATGAACAAGGTTCATTTGCCCCTGAGATGGGATTCTTTAAAAATAAACCAATGGGCAAAAACATTCTTGT
>Ga0222715_10000898_pt1 | contig 29348 bp, 50 predicted proteins | sample C33_9DmetaG_FD_165056 | JGI IMG/M metagenome (GOLD analysis project Ga0222715, IMG submission 165056) | Estuarine water microbial communities from San Francisco Bay, California, United States - C33_9D | ecosystem: Environmental > Aquatic > Marine > Unclassified | place: USA: California...
GCAATTTCGCCAAAGTAGTCTGAGTTAGTGATATCGCCACATACAGTACTCTTGCGGAATGCAAGCTGTACTTTTTTTGAATAGATTACAGGGCTAAAATTACCGTTTGGTAAATTCCCATAACCTGTTGCTGTTGTAAAAGCCATAATGAATCCTCCATTGAATGTTTGGCTTAGGTTTAAGTAAGCTTAACACAAGTTGAAGAGGCTGCATTTTGAAGGGTGGCGTTACAATAACGGGCCTGTAAATTCAGGTAGGTCTTAACTAATATGTTGTGCTTAGTAGTAATTGAGAAGCAAGGTAGCTACAATAAAGTAGGGCTTGCTTCCCAAAGTAGTAATTCGTATGTATAGTTATACTTAGTAATCTTTTGTTGTCAAGCTTTTATTTACCTTGCACCCCCAGAAAGATCATAAATAAATTTACCTGATCGTTGTGCTTCCATAATAGCGTCTTGGTTTTTCTCAAACTCATGTATTGACATCTTGCTAATCATGGATTCAGTAAACGAAACATCAGTCTCAGCCTGTGTAGGCTTGGTTGTACGCTTGGTTACAACTGCAGATGCAGCAGCCTTAGATGACTTTTTGCGTGATTTAGTGTCTAAACCCTTATCTACCTTATATAGATCAATGACCCGTACTACAGAACGTGGATCATCTTGGTTCTCATACAAAGCATCCTGTACCCACTTAGGCTGTTCCCCTGCCCAATCGTGAAACTCATCGCTCTCCTTGAGATCATCAAAATCACTGTGTGACTCACGAATAGCATCCATAGATTTACTACGGTTAGCCTCTGCAGACATTTCATCTATTTCACGTAGACGTTCCTCTGCAAAGCTAAACTTCTCTTGTGCTTTCTTCTCAGCAATAGTCTCAACAATAGCTGCAACGTCAGGGTATTTGTCAGCCCACGCTTGAATGTCTTCATCACTCTTAGGTGGACGTACAATGCCTTGCTCTTTGGCGTTCTCTAGTTGAGCCTTGATAGCCTTTAGTTCTGCTGCAGTGTTGCTTTGGAGCTTGCGAATGTCATCATACCGTTTCTTGTATGTGCGTTCTTCCCCTGTGTCAGGCTCCTTAGCATCAACCTGTTGCTCTTTTGCAACACTTTCTGGTTCTGCTTGTTCTTCTGTTTCGTTTTCTTCTGCTTGAGGATCACTAAGTTTAGCAATCTCAGCTTCTTCTTCAGCAATACGCCGTGCATTGGCATTGCGGTATGTGCTATCTACAAAACCTGCTGTCTTAGGTTTTTCTACAGTTGTTAGTTCTGGTGGCATTAGTTTTCCTTTTTATAGTTATGGCCTAGTGCCTAAGCCTTTTCGTCGCTGGGTTTTTCGTTTCTTTTGTTTAGCTGCTACAGGTTTGGCTACTAAGCCTCCTTCGTCAAATAGATTGCTAAAGAAGTCTTCTCTTTGTTGTTCATATCTGTCTTCAGCAGCTTGTATTTTATCTTGTTGATTTTTAGCGTATTCTGCTCCTGTTCCCCAAGTACCGCCAGATTCAGTTAATCCAGCTACTGCCCCTCCTCCGGGGGCATACACGGTATTACCACGACGAGTATAACCCGGTTTATTAGCAACAGAGTTTAAATAGCTCTCTCCTCCATCACTTTTACCGCTTTGATCGTAACCTAGCCTAGATAGTCTTTCTGCATCCTGTCTTTTCCTTGTTTCATCAGCAATGCGTTTAGCCTCTGCTGCAGCAAATCTTATACCTTTGCCTTTTTCAACAGCACTTTTACTTGTTAAAAAGGTCTCTTGAACACTTTTAGCAGGGGCAGTCTCAGCAGGTGCAGTAAGAGGGTCTACACTTGTTTGTATTCCACCTGCGGCATCCCTTTTAGCCTTAACTCTAGCGTCAATTCTATCTGCAGCAGGTTCAAATATAGCATTAAGTATAGATCGTACAGGGTTAAATCCTACAGGCTCACCATCCTTACCCGTAGCTATAATTTCTCCAGTATCACTTAAATTATTTGCTATTCTAAGATTTTTCTGTAATGCACCTAAAGTAATTAACTCTTCTTCAGATAAAGCCTTATTGTCTAAATTATTTATCTGTCTTAGGTTTTTAGTTTTTGCTTTATCAGCCCTTCTTTTTAACTCATTCTCAATACGCCTTTCAACTATAGCCTGATTAGCTTTAGTGGCTAAACCAATAAGCGTCCCTACGGGACCAAGGGCAATGGCTGCTACATAACCTGCTTTTGTGTACCTCTTTGTGGTTTTTAAATGTTCCTGTAGTTCTTTTATTGTAGAATTTGAGTAATCCTTAGTATTACCTGCATTAAATCCTGTACCACTAGAAGCAGTAGGTGTAGGCATTGCCCCTACAGCAGAGTCATCCCCTGTCTTTACACGCTCTTTAGAAACAGGAGCAGCAACAACAGCAGAACTAGTCTCAACAGAAGCCGCAGGTTTAACCCCATAGTCATTTGTAGCTTTTCTAGTAAATCCCGGCGGTAGAGGCATGGTCGTATTCCATGCAACAGGTATTTCACTACCATCTGGCGCAATAAGTACAATCTGTTCTATTTTACCTTCTTTATTAAGAAAGGTATCTGTAACAACTTTTACTGGGTCTTTAATACCCGCAGCCTCAAACAAGTTTTGACCTAGCGTATTAAAAGAGCTAATATTAAATGGACTATCCTGTTGAGAAGTGTCTACCTCTGTGGTTCCTCCAAGCTTAAATGCTCTTGGCTGTACAGACACACCCTCTGCTGCCTCAATAGGCTCTTGAGGTTTATTAGCTTGTTGCATTTCAGCAGACTTTTTATCTGCACCCGTCTTGTTAACCATAATGCCTTTACTGGCAAGCTTCTCCATTAACGCAGGGTCTTTGTTAGCTGCAGTCATAAGCTTTTGTATAATGCCATCTACCTTGGTAACATCCCCATAGTTACCTACAGCTAAACCCCCAACAGCCATCTTAACTGTAGCACCACTTGCTCTCATACGTCCGTTAACCATAGGATCACGAGAAGCGTCATCAATAAAAGTATCAAGGCTACCACCGTCAGTTAAACCACCAGCATACATGCCAGAACTAGAAAGTTCAGCTTTTAGTTCAGCAACGTCCATACTGTCCTCTTGCTCTGGTGCTGGTACAGGTTCACCGCCTATTCTACCATCAGCATCCATCTGTTGCAAGCCCATTTTTGCTTCTGTACGTAAATCCTCAAAGAATTTTACCCCAAAGAAACGAACAACATCAGCAGGAACAACGTACTCCCCCTCAGATAGCTTGGCATCAATATCATCCCTTACTTCTTCTGGTAACGATCCCGGAGGTACGTCATTGCCTGATACAGGGTCTACTGTCTCAGCTTCGCCGCCTAGTGCAAAAGCCATTTGTGTTTGATCGTTCATTGATGTAAGCCCTCCTTGGGCATATCCTTTTTGAGTTGGCCCCCAAGCACTAAACCCTTTTAATTCTGGTTCTATACCTTCTGCATATCTAGCAAAATTTACAGCACCGTTGGCGTATCTGATAATTTCTTCATCAGTCATGGGTTTTAACTTGTATATAGCCCTATTTTTTGCTTGTTGAATTGGTTCATTGGGCATATTTTGATATGCTTCTTCTGAAGTTTCAATTCTTGTCTGTTTTTTAATTTCAGGAACTATTGGGTTTTTAGGTTTGTTATACTTTTTTTGAAACTCTGTCTGAGGAAATGATCTGTAACCTGACACTCTAGCTTCTATTTCTGAAGCTGTTTGCATGTAAGTTCTAAAAGACTCTTGCTCTAATGACCTCATTAGTTTAGCTATTTTTTTGGCTGCTTCAGGATTTACGAAGATTGTTTTATACGGAGATTTACTGTCCCACGAATAAGTTTTTTGACCTTCTTTATATAATTCTAAAATTTCATCTTTAATATTAATAAGTTTTGTATTTTGTCCTAATTTCTTTAAGTACAAATCCCCTTTATATGCTTTTTCAGGTTTAGCAACCGTTTTCATGTAACCCATAGGGCTACCCGCTATTTGTTCTAATCCTTTTATTTTTTTATCTTGCCACTGAATTGCATGTTGCAACTCATGAAAAAAACTATTTCTAAAATCTTGATCGTTTACATCTATGTCTTTTCTACTTCCAGAAATTACAATAGAACCTCTTGATCCTTTACTAGGATTAAAATGTGCGCCAGACTCTTTAGCATCATCAAAGTAAAATTGTATGTTTCTTGCTTCTGGATACTGTTCAAACAACTTAGGGTGATCAATAATATCGCCAACATTAGCAGTTTGACTTGGGGAAGTCTCTTTTAAGGTTATGTTTCCATCATTAGATTTAATTAAAACATCTGAGTCATCTATTTCAAACTTAAAGTAAGGCTTTGGTTCACCCCTTACCATAAGAGGCTCTGAGAAATAATCGTCTTCTGCAGACCCTACTGTAAATCTTCCTGTAATTTCTTCAATCTCTTCTGGGCTAAAACCTCGTTCTTCTAGTTCTACTGCCTTTCGTAGATCATCACCATAAAAATCTTTTGCACCTTTACCTGCAATAATTTGATTTACAACTTCAGGGTCTACACCCCTCCTTAGAGCCGCTTTTGCTGCATCCCCTATAAAAGGAATTATACCAGCAACAGTACCTGCGCCTGAAAGTGCAGCATCTTTGTACCTGCCCTCTTTAATAAGATTAGCTGTTTCTTCAATACCTAAATACTCTCCTGCGATAGGAGTAGCTTCTGCTAACATAGCTACAGTCTGAGCTTGATATGGAGTAGCACCTAGTTTATCTATGGCTAAGTCATATATATAATTTTTAGTAGGCGTAATGCCTTCATCATCTTTTCGTCCAGCCAATGCACGATCATCAGCTTGTTCATTAAAACCTAGTAAGTCTCTACCAAATTGATATGCAGCAGTTGCGCCTCCAAGAAGACCTGATCCTCTACTCATAGGGCCAGTTAGTAGGCCCATAGCACCTGTATCATCCATATACTCTTGAACTGTTGGTTTAGTCTCTTTTGCTCTAGGTGGAAGACCTAATGCTTCTTCCATTTCACGTTCAATATTAGTTACAGAACCGCCTTCGTTAAATTTTTTGGGCCTAAGTTGTGGCCTAAGACTTACTAAAGGTACAGGATTGCCTTTTTTATTTAGTTCAGTAAAAGGTTTAAAAATAGGGTCTATATCTGCTAATTCATTAACAAAATCTTGTGTAATATTATTTTTAGTTACCCTAACAATACCTCGTATATTCTTTTTTACATATACATCCTTACTACCCGCACCTTTTAAAGAAACCTCACCAATACCATGATTGCCTCCAACAATATCTACAGAATCTCCTACCCCTTGCTTTCCGTATCTATCTCCTGCATAAAAAGTTACATGAGTACCATCATCACTATTATTAGGTTTTAAATCCCATATTATAATATCACCTTCTTTGGCATCTTCAAGACTGTTTACAGGTGTACCATACTTTAAATACGCATTAGCCCTTATTTTATTATAACTTTCTTCTGACTTATTTTCTCCATATTTAAGTTGGTCAAATCCTGCTATTCCTAAGATATGATTTACAAACGCAGCACACCACGATGCTTTGTTTATATCAAAACCCTCTCCGTAAGGTCCGGGGCCAAGAGCCTCCTTTAAAAATCCAATAACAGCATCTTTGTCTTTAATTTTATTAAAGTTACTTAAAAGAGATTTTTCATTAGTTACACCTTGTGCTTCATTTCTTAGCAAAAATCCTGCATCAATTATTGTGTCAATTAAACTTGTATTGTATGTATTTAATTTTGGTTCTGTTAAAAAGGAAGAACGATCAGCAACATAACGCTTCATCCCATATTCATCAAGCTCATTAGACTTACCAAATTCAGGATTATAGTCTTCGTATTGTTTTTCAAGGTCTTGTGCAGAAAACTTTATTTCTGGTTTGTTAAATAACGGAGTTATTTTTTCTTCAAGTAACTTAGGTAGCTTAACTCTGTTTTCATCACTCTGGAACGCTTCCATAACATCAGCTTGACGAGTTATCTCAGCTTGCTGACGCATACGACTTGAATCATCATAAGGCTTACCCGTAGTAGGGTCTATAATACTAGGGTCTCCACCTGTAGGATAACCCATCATATCTTCCATTTGACTTTCAAGTCTAGCCATTAGCGTTTACCTTTAGTCTTAACTGTTTAAGTGCAGTTAAAGCGTGTACTGCACCCTGCATTCTTTGCATAACCATAGGGTCATCCGTTTGTGAGAACGTCTTGTAGCTACTCTGAATGCGGTCCTCTAGTTCAGCCTCAAAAGCATCCCATAAGGGTTTATCGTTTGCGAGTTTCTTTAGTTGGCTCATTTGGTTGACCTTTGCATTAAGCCACCTTTGTTCATAAGAATTGATCTACCTTCTTTAATCTGTTCTTTTCCCTCAGAGTCAATGTACTTTTCAAGTTTAAGCTTTTTAAGTTTTTTTATTCTTTCAGGATCAAGTTTACCCCACTTTGGAGGTTTTTTTGCATATACTTGTTTACCTATTTGAATAACAAAAGGAGACTCAAACACAGGCATTTTACTTAGTCGGTCATAAAAAAACCCACCTCTGTCTGGATTGTACCCTAAATGTAAAAAACTATCATCATCAATAACACTTAAAGCTAAATCTCTAGCTTCTTTATCTGAAAACATTTTTTTTGTTTTACGGTTTTCTGCAACTTTACCCATTATATATGCATGAGGATACTTTGTTTTTACACCCCTAGATATATTAAAAGACGCAGAAGGGCTAGAGCTAAATTTTACATCTTCAATTACCATAGTCCTAGCAAACATACTACCCCTACCTTCTTTTCCACTAAAATCTATTTGAGGCATATAAACATCAAATCTATTATAGGCAGGTATGTCAAGTCTAGCTCTAACTTTAGCCCCTAAATAAATTATAGGCTCATCTTTTTTATAAGTTTTAGGAAGCCCTAGTATCCCTTGCGCTCTTTTTTGTTTATCTAATGCAAAAACTCCCTCTGTAAAGGTAGGTAATTGCTCTACACTTTTAAATTTTTCAATATCAGAAAATGCTATTTTTCTAAATTCTTTAGGAGTTATTTCATCTGTTTCTAACTTTTGAGCAAACTCTTTAAATGGTCTTTTTCCTGATTGTTCTTGCTTTCTGTTAGGTGCTTGAGACTTTCTAATCTTATCTATATTTTCCTCTCCAGAATCAAAAAGTTTTTCTGCTGTCTTGATATCTACAGATTCATCTATACTTCCTCTAAGTTCTTTATAGTTACTATTATTTATAGTTAAATAGTCGCTTTCTTTAAAAACCTTTGTAGCCTTACCACGTAAACTTTTTATAAACTTTTTAATAGTACTCTCGTCTGCATCAAAGTCTAACTTACCTATTCTTTCAAGTAACTCAGGCTTACTAATAGATACCTCAGTTAAACCTACAGGCAATTCTTCAGTAGCCATTATAGGGGAGTCTAAAAGAGGTTTATTTGGCCTACCTGTAAAACTATCAACACCTCTACTACGGGACGCTAAGTCTCCTGCATCAGACTTTTTTATCTTAAATACGTGTACTTTTCCTTTTGAATCATACTTAGGATATTTTTCTTTAATTGCTCTTTCTTGTTCTTCACTTAAAATTCTAATTTTTTCTGAAAACTCCAGTCGTTTTTTATCAAATTCTTTATATAATTTTTTTATTTCACGGCTTACAGGAGCTATTTCTGGCTCTTTTAAATCAAACATTATAGCGTTTTCAAACTCATTTTCTTTGTTAAGTTTTGCAGCCTTAGCTTTATATTCGTTAGTTAACTTTTCCCACCCTTCTAAAAAACTTTTATGACTAGATTTTGTAATATCTAATTCTTCTTTAGAGTATTCTGATCCTCTTATGCCAAGCCTAGTGCCATACTTTTCAGAATAGCGTTGACTTCCTTGAATAGCTCTTATACCCTCATCTAAATTAGTAGGATCAAGAAGATATCCGTAAGTACCTCTACCTAAAGGGTCTATACCAGACCCAGTACCTTTTTCTCCTAAACCTTTTATTTTCTTAGCATCTAAAGAAGGTAAATCATCAAAGTCACCACCTCCATGTACTACATAAAAGTAATCCTCATCCATGTCACCTGAGTCATACCCATAACGTGCACCCTGATATTGTACATTATCAATTTTAGGCTCTTTAGAGGCTTTACCTAAAGCTTCTACAGTCTCATCGTACATCTTGTTAAGCTCTGGGTCTGTACCCTTTATAGCTTTAGCAAGCTGTTTACCTAGTAAAACTCCTATGCTCATTATTGTGGCCTTCCAGTAAAGCCTTGTTCTCCCGGCGCAGGTGCAGAACCTATACCTATGTTACCACCACCTCCACCTGATGTGTCTTGTGGCCCCGTAGGAGCCTGTCCTGTGGGTGCTGCGCTTTCAGGTGGGGTAGTACTTGGTTGGGGAACTCCACCCTCTGGCGGCTGTGGTAGAGGCTGCTGGAACTGCTTGAGTATCTCCGCTTGGATAGCGGCGTCTTGTAGACTGTTTGTAAGCTTCTCAGGGTCTAAGTCCATACTAACTGCAATCTCACGAATAAGGTAATCCATCTTAGCAAACGGTGCAAGTACAGGATTTTGTGCTACTTGTAAGAACTGCATCAAACGTTGGCTACGCACTTCGTTAGCCATCAAGCTCTCAGTACCTTGTGCGCGTACCTCTAAGTCACCCTTAATCTCAGGATCAAAGTCAAACTGCATGTTAAAATTAAAGAACGCTTTACCTAAAGGCTTAAGCATATAGTCATCTACGTTCTTAATTACATTCCGTATAGAACCATTAGCAGCAGACATGAGCATACTAATGCCAGAAGCTGTACGTCCGACACCTGAAACTCCTGTCTGACCATGAGCAAAGCTAGGGAAACCTGTACTCTCGTCTGCTAATACACGTGCCTTGTCAAACATCTGCATATTCTCGCCTGACACGTTAGGGAACTTAGTGCCAAAAATAGCTTGTCCGGGCGCACCCCCTTGTCTTCTAAAGACTTTTCCGGGATACACACTTAAATCTTGGCCGGGAACTAGATTAGTTTCATCTACTTCAATAAGCATATTACCACTTAAAGCGGCATTATCTACAGCCATACGCATAAACCCATTCATAAGAGTCTGTGTATCATCCATATTCTCAGCTATACCTATACCAAAGAAGCTATATGGGTTAAGCTCATAAGGTACAGCGTAATAAGGAATAAGTGCAGGTTTAAATGGATTCATAACAAGGCGCAAAACTTGGTTGTTACATACCCAAATGTTTACGTTTACTTGCTCTGTATCTTTTAACTCTTTAGGTATATCTACATCGTACTCTTCAAGGACCTCTCTATCTACAAAGCCCCAAAACTCATGTACTTCATAACGCTCCGCTTTACCGCTTTGAGCGTCATCCTCCATTGCTTGCTCCCACCACTTCTTCTCGTAGGACTCACCCATGCTAAGGGCTTTATCAATGGCGTTATCACGAAAGAAAGGTCTACCTTTTAAAGCACGAACCTGTGAGCGTGACATTTTATGTCGCTCAACAATATACTCAGCCTCATCCATGTTAGCAGCATCAGGATCAGGGTAGAAGTTCCAAATAGAAACGTGGCTAGTAGATGGTACAGTCTTAATGGTAGGTTTATACTCACCTTCATCATCCCAATTAGGGTACTCTTTATTTACGGCAAACGGACCCTTCATTATACCTGTACCAAACAAAGAAGTCTCAAAGGCAGCTAGGCGCAGTTGTTTATTAGCACCTGACTCTTCTAGCTGATCATGTACTTTCTTTTGCATCTTCTTAGCTGCAACAAGTGCAGGATTAAAAGTAATGCTTGTAGGTAGTGTACCTTGCCCTTCAATCAACTTATCTTCTACAGGCTCTAGCTTCTTAGCCATACCACCTAGACGCTCACGCAAGCCGTCCATTGTTTCTCCCGGTTGCAGCTTTGCATCCTCAGAGCTAAACATGGGTGGTGTAAAGGTCTCTTTTAGTTCTTCTATACCTTGCTCTGCTTGTGGTGAAGCATCAAAGTGTACGGACTCAGCCACGCCCTCTGGTAATGTAGTCGGGTCTATAGCTAGTGGGAACTTATGACTGCCAAATAGTACGTCAACAATCTGACCGTATGCTGCCAGTGTTTTAGTTTTAGTTACCTTGACAAATACGCGAGACTTTTCTGTTTCAGTAAATTGTACTTCATTGTTGTACATACCACGGTAATTACGGTACGCATCCATCCAACGCTGCTCATCTGTATAACGTGCATCTTCTGCCCGTTTGTAACGATCCATTACCAAGTTAATAATGTGACCCGTCTTAGGATCATGCATACTCTCAGAGGTAACGTCCTCAATGTGAGAGGACTCGCCTGACTCTAAGTTAGTTTCAAAGTCTGTTGTGAAATCATCTGGGTCCATATTTAATATCCGAATACTGGATCAGCAGCTTGAAAACCGCTTCTCTGTGTTGAAGGGTTGAAATCCCACAAGGAACTTCTAGGTCTTGTCATGATACCATACCTAAGAGCATCGTACAAGTGATCTTCTGCGTTTGTATCTACATCTTCAGGGTTACGCTTATCTAAAGGAATACTAGGTATTTGCGCTATGCAGTTGGTGCAGGTAGAAAAGAATACGAGTTGGGGTTCCTCAGTAAACTCATCTACCTGCAAACGACGGTGTATCTCATTTTTGCCTGACACCCTAGAACCTTTAGAACGATCAGAAGGTCTCCAGCGACAGCCCTTCATAATCATTTGCTCCGCTAGACTAGGGCCAGTGTCACCTCTTTTATGCCAGAGGGACGAGTCCAACACGCCGTATCTTATGGTGCCATCGTCTGCCTCTGCCTCTAATATCAAATCCGCTAAGTCAGTAGCAGTAACTTTGGTGACATACATTTCCCTATAAACTACAAGCTGCTCTGATGGAGACACAGCAAACCACACAACACCTGTCCAACTGCCGTACCCATAATCGCAAGCTCTGAACTTCGCCCAGCTATTAGGAATATCGTAAGGCTCAACAACGTGAACTTTTCTGTTGAACTCAGGGAATGCTGCACCCTCATTAACATCCCAGTTTCCTTCTAATAACTGCTTACGTTGATGCTCTGGCATAGACAACAACATAGTCTCATAATCGCCGCTGTCAGCTAAATACGGATTATCAAACAAACTTGCAGGTATAAACCTACGCTTAAATAAAGGTTGACCTTCTTTAGTGTGACCTCTAGGGTACTCTAAACGGTCTCCTGTCTCAATATCTGTAGCCCAAAAAGGTTTATTAGGTTTAGAGGGGTCAATAAACATCTTCTTAACCCATTGATGCCCAACAGAACCGGGGTTTGTTGTAGCCCTCATGTACAAGCCTAACTCAGGTGATGCACTACGTAAACGTGACCTCATATAATTCCACGCAAAAGGTGTAGCCCACTGAGTTAACTCATCAAATGCAATGTAGTTAAACGCCTGTCCTTGATAGCGCATAACGTCTTGGTCTTTATCTAGGTAACTCATCCAAATGCGCCCACCTCTAGGTGTAACCCATTGAGACTTGCGTTCTGACCACTTAATGCCGGGAATTGCTTTAGGGTACAACTCTTGACTTTTCTGTATAAGCTCTCTTAGTTCCTCTGTAGTGTGGCGTACAAGCAAGCCACTAAAAGCGTGGTGATTTAGGTTGCGTAAGGGGTCAGCTAGTGTAGCGTAGCTTTTACCGCCACCTGCTGCACCCCCGTACAACACCTCACGCTCACCTGAAGCTAGAAAGTCTGTCTGTGGCCCTGCATTAGGCTGAAAGACAATGTTTTGCGCTTCCTCTACATCAAATGGCGCAGGTATTACTGTGGCTGGAATTGTTTCACGTGAAACATTTTTACTCGGCTGGACAGGTGTAGTAGCCTGTTCTTTCTTTTTCAAGCGTTTCGTACTGCGTGATCGCTTCTTGGAGCCTTTTGGCAAGCTCACGCTTGATTCTAGCAGTTGTTTTACGTTTTCGCTCAAGGTCTACTCTCTTCTTTAAGCCCATGTGAGATATGCTTTTGCCTGACTGTGTAGTTAACCAAGCAGAAACTTCTCTATAACTATATTGCTTTAAGTGCTTCTTTGCAAGCTCTAATAGTTCTAACTCTTTCTCAATAGGGTTTAACCAACGTTCATCGTTTGGGTCTATCTCGTAACCAAAAGGTACAAACTTTACTAGCCTTGGTATTCTCTCCCAATGTCGTAGCTTCTTAGGCTTAGGTAGCATCCAATAACCTAAGTCAGTAAACGCAAAGTGCCTAGTCATCATTACTTTCTTTAGGGGGCAAGATAAACAAACCACCACTAGCCTCTACTGCAACCTTCTCCGTCTTAACTACACCAGCACGATCTAGTATTTGTCCTGCTGCAACCATCTTTTCTTTAATGCCAAGCTGAGTAGGGTCAACCAAAGCACTACCGTAAGCAACCGCAGCTTTAGGCCCAAGACGCGCCATGTAAGTTTTTGTAGCCTCAAATATTTCATCTTTTAAGCCTTCTATAATAGCTTTTGTAGATGAACCATCAGCATAACCTGCAAGCTTCTTAGCTTGTACAACATCACCTTGAGCCTCGTCAAACAAGACTTGCATAAAGAGTTGTTGTTTTTCGTTCAGTACCCTACTCATGTTACTCTCCTGTACGGCTTGGCAGCTTTAGCCGCTTTCTTAGGTTGCTTAGAAAACTGCTTACCTTTTGCTGTATCTGCTCTTTTTTTCGCTGAAGACGCAGCATAAGACTTAGAATCCATAGCTTTAATAGCACTAGCTGGCAAGTAACGCTCCCCTGTAGCCTTTGGACCTTGCGTAGAAGGTTTACCACTTTTAGTTCTCCAATCCTGCTTAGTCCACGACTTAAGGCTCTTTTGACTTTTAGCTAAACCGCCAGAGTTCATCTTGGCGGCTGGCTTTTTCTTTGCTTTAGGTGTTTTACTTTTGCTTGGCATTGTGCTTCTTTTGTACTGCAAAGTTAGCAGTAAGGCTTGCCCCCTTGTGAGGAACAAACTTACCGTCATGCTTCATTACTTTTAAACTGCCATCTTTTTGTTTCATCCAGTGATAACCTTTAGGTGCGTCTACTTTCATTACGTGTACCCTCCACCTTTTGCTTTGTATTGCTTGGCAACCATTTGAGCTTTACGAGCCGACCACTGTCCGGGCTTTCCTCCTTTGCCGCCAGCCTTAACGGAGGCGACAAGAGACTTACGCATAGTAGGCTTAGTATAATTACCTGCCGCATTTACTGTTGACCCACCCTTAGCGTAGCCTCTTTTAGGTTTCGCTTTAGATGCAGTCTTTGCCGTAGAACTTTTGCTTGATTTCACCACGTGTGACTCCAATATCTTTAAGAGAGGCATCTGACATATGTTGAAGCTGCCAGTATTGTACTCTGCGTTGTTGACCCTCTTGTAGTGCTTTGATAAGTTTCTTGAACATGGTATAACTCCTCTATGTATTACCACAGACAGTTATACCATGTTTTACCTTAAAGGACTACATACAAGAATGCAACCCCGTTATGCATTATTTCTTTGCCTTCTTCTTTGCCATGCCGCCATACATATAGCCTGACTTTTTAGTCGTACCCCCTGCAGCGTAAGCACCTTTAGGCTTCTTAGTTACAGGACCACCTTTATTCTTAGAAGTCTTAAGGCTAAGTCTAACACGATCTTTAGCTAAGTCTCTAGGAACACTTAAGTCGTTTCTTTCAGCCCATTTAGCTAAACGAAATTGCTCTTTAGAACTAAGACTTTTATCTCCTGCTTTCCAAGCGTCAAGCTTTGCTGAATTTGTTGTAGGTTTAGCTTTTGCCGTAACTTTAGGTTTAGCTTTTGCCGTAACTGCAGGTTTGCTTGTTGTAGAACTACTACGATCAATAGTACGGCGCATAGTCTCATAATTACCGTCACCACGCCCTTTTCCTACAGTGGCAGGAGAAAGCTTCCTAGAAGTAATAGGTTTTTTCTCAAGAGGTTTTCCGTCTGGCCCTGTTTTTGTTTTGTCTTTAACGTTTGGTGCAGCAGGTTGTGCTGGACGTAACTTAGGATTTAAAGACTTTGCAGGTGCAGAAAACTTCTTCATAACACCTTTTTTAGTTTCACCCTTTTTAAGGATGCTATATTTCTTTCCATTAAACTCAAATACGTAGTCATTAGCCGAACCCGACTTTTCAAACTTCTTACGTGCCTTCTTAAAGGCGTCACCAAATGCGCTCATTTTATTATACTCTCTTTCCTGCTGTTTTGTTACGAGGGAATGACCTGTTAGCCCTTGGCGTAGTTACAGCCAAGTTAGATGCCCTATTATCTAATGGATTCCCGTTTCTGTGATGTACGTCTTGGCCTACTTTAGCGTTACTTTTCTTTCGCGCAGCGTTGCGTGAGGCTCTTTTTTGTTTTTGCTCAGGGGAAGCATGGTAATTATCGTACTCTTTACGATAGTTACGTCCAGCAGGACCGGGCATTACAGATGTTTTAGTTGGCTGTTTCATTTACCACTTTACCTTATCTGCCCAATATGCTGCGCTCAGTTTTCCTTTTTTAATGTTTTTACCGTGTCTTGCTTTAAAGGATGCACGTTTTTTCTTCATCTTGTCGGTTTCACCTTTTTTTGGCTTCCCGGCTGTCTTCGCTCCTTGTTCACCAAACCTGATGAGCTTAATGGTCTTACCTTCTTTTGCAAGTACGGCATGACTTTTTTTCGGGTGATCAGGGGTACGCTTCGGCTTGTTATAACCTGCAAATGTCTCTCCCCTATATTCTATGCTCATATTATTGCTTTTCTTTCACTTTAGGTAAACAGTACGCTACAACCCTGTCTTCAGGGGCTATACCGTGGGTACTGTAGCGTCTGGTTATCTCTCTAGCGTAATAATTACAATGCTCTATATTGTTAAACACCATCTTGCCCTCTGATATTAACTCTCTAGCTGTACCTAAATACACCATAAGGACAAAGTAGTACACAATTACATCATTTCTAATGCTGTTTCAAGTGTCTCTTTGTTTCTACGAGTCCACCCTTTACCAAAAGTCTTAAAAGTTTTAAGTCTCTCGTAGAAAGCCTGACGCTGGTTATGCATATCTTTAACTATTTCTTCAGGGTCTTTAGCCTCAACCATACCTAAAGTCTGAGGACCAATAGCACCATCAGCTTTAGCCCCTACAGAACGCTGTAAAGCTTTAGAAGGACGCTTAGAGCCAGAATTAACAGCCCAATCAAAACAAGCCCAATCTACACCACTAGGTAAATCATCACCTTTTACACGATCCCAGTAATTCTTTTTGTATATAGGTGCTACATCTTCAGGTGTAAGATTACGCATATCTTGCTCAGTAGATGTACGACCTACCCATTTATCATATACTGCTTTGGTAACACCAAGATTAGTCATACCACCGGGGTCTTTAGGGTGATTTACAAAACCCCCCTCATGTTTTAATAACATGATAAGGCAGTTATCAAAGTTCTCTTTCATCTATTAGCCTTTTCTGCTCTCGTATTTCTTGCTGCTGTTTCTCTAATGTAATAAACTGCTTATCCAACTCAGATAGTTGAGGGATAGGTATTACATTATTTCTTTCCAAAGAACTTACTCACTGAACGCATTCCTATGGAAGCACTTACAATACCACCTAATGCAATCTGATACCACTGAGGCATAACCTCCAACGCCTCAAACCCACGTGCTACTATGTCGTTACCCCAATCACCACAAAAAGCTAAGATAAGCGGAATGCTAAACAACAAAGTAATCCACTCATCCTTCCATGAGTTCTCAGTAGCCCTCATAGCCTCTAAGTCCCAATCAATCTCACCCGTAAGCTGCTTTTTCTTAATCTCAGCTTCAGTAAGTTTAATCTGTGTCTTACCATCTATGATACTTGTGGCTAAACCTGTAAGGCTACCTATGAGTTGACCAATCATTTTTTAACGTACCCACCTTTAAACATGCCTTTTTCTCTATAGTCAATAAACTCTTTACGACTATACCCTGTAGCTGTTGTAAAATCATCTTTAGCAGGTCTACCCCTAGCATCTACAAACTTTCCATCCTCCATAAAAGTCATACCTTTAAACTCTTTAGCATCATCTATGAGTTTTGTAAGTTTGGCTGCTTTTTTTTCAAGGGACTTTTTAGAAGGCTCTCCCTTAATAAAGCGTAAAGCTCTACGTGCTGCAGTAACAGCATTAACTACAGAAACAAAGGGAACCTCACCCATATCAGGTTGTTTACGTGAACCATCAGACCTTTCTGTAGTTAAACTTTTATATTGAGGGATAGAACGTATTTCTTTGTCAATATTAAACAAAAGGCTTTGCATTCTGTTTGCGTGTCTTTGGCTATCATTACCCATTTTTATACTTCTCCGTATATGCTTCCTCAAAACCCTCTTCATGTATAGGAGCTTCGTGGTTTCCCCAAATTCTATGGAGATAGCTGTCATGTACATCTAAATAGTCTTGCTCACTGTACTCATCAGGAGCCAACCTACCCTTAATAATCCAAAGAAAGCGATTAACCTCTTTGTGAAACGGAATGTCTGTACTTACTCTTTGCCCATCCATATTGCAAAACACCCAGTTAATGCCCCCATTACAACCGATACAAGCCCACTCTGCTGTATGGTAGGATCAGGTAAACCCATGTACCAATGGGTAACTTGGTAAGTCAAAAGCGTAACCACAAGCATCATTAGCCGTGGCATTACCTTCCAATCGTCAAAGTGTTGTCTAGGCATCTTTACCCTCGGCTTGTAGTACAGACTTAATAGCCTTATTACGTCTAGCACTTTTCTGAGCTTCTATGGTAGCTTTCTCAGCTTTGTACTCACCTAACATACGGGTACTTGGTTGCGTAGGAGGGTTAGACGCACCAATCTTAGCAAGCTTCTTTCTATATTTACTTAAGTCAGTCATAGCTACAGTATCCTCTAGGTCTATCAGGGTCCAAAACATCGTTACGACTTAAGTGACCCTCTAAGTACATTGCACGTTCAACGTGGTCTAACGTGTATTTAACCCCTGTATCAGCCTCTATTGCCGCACGTACATAGAATACATCAGACATAGGTATGTGAACGTCATGTAACGCCTTATTGTTACTAGAAGCTAAGGCGTTGTAAAATGTTTCTAGTACAGAGTCTTGATTTTGATGAGTTTGTTTCATATAGTTTTACTTATGTTAAACTTTAAGTCAAGTGTTTTGTTGTAACTAATACAAATAATAAAAAATAGTTAGCTATAGTTAAACTTTTATGTTAAACTTTTCTTAACGCGAAACTTTTAGTTAAGTGTTTTTTTATTTCAACATTTAATTGAAACTTTAAAGTTTAACTTACTACCTACTACCGTAGTTTTACACAAATATACCCCCATGTCAACCCCAAAAATACCCTAGCTAAGTGTTTTTCTTTAAGAGTGTTGCATAAAAAGCACAATAATAGCCACATGTGTTTCCTATGAGAAACTTTAAGGTATACATTACATGCAAACGCATGTATTACTTGTGTTCCACGAATGTTTCACGTGAAACAATTTGCATTGTACCACATATATACAGCCGGGGTCAAGCTTATAACGTCTTTCTTTAGGGTTATACTTTAGGTTGTGCTATTGTGAAACCCCGTGTGTTGCAGAGTACATACATACGTACTGTACGGGTGGGGGGTGGCTGTCGCAGGGGGTGCTTTTCAAGGCACTACCATCATTATTCTGGGGTTTTCCAGTGTAAAGCGTTGATTTTACTCAATAAAGATACTGATAATGTATCTCTAAAACGCTAAAATAGGCTCATTTTGATTGATTCTGATCGTTTGTGACTGAAAGTGAAAATTTATGTACAATCTTAAACATCAAAAGCTATTCCTTATAATGGCCTAAAAAAGTATACCCCTAACGTCGGACGATCCGACACTATTTCGCTCAATCAATTAACGTCGGATTATCCGACACTAAATCTTTTTTGAAAAAAGCTATTGCGTTTATGTTCCAACTATGGTTTAAGCTTACTCATGCGACAGCTATGGTCGCTTCACTTTTAACTTAGGAGACTAAAATGTCTAACACTGCAAAGAAAACAGCAACAAAGAAAACAGCAACAAAAACAGCTCAAAAAGTTGTCAATATTAAGACAACTGCAAAACAGCGTCGCGCTAAAACTGAAAAGCCAGACCTTGGAAAACTCAATAGCCCATTGTTTGATACTGTTATTGATAACACTGAAAAGCTCACAGAAAACGCCAAAACAGGTTTGAGCTATTGGAAAGCTATTGGCGACAGCATCATTGAAATTCGCGCCAATTGGATCGCAAACGGCGGCGACGTAAAAGCACGTGGTGACGCAAGTTTTAAGACATATCGTGAAACATCGCCTATTGGTTTCATGAGCAAACAGGACGTCTCCGACGCTATGCTAATTGCAAAAAACTGGTCTGTAGTTTGCAAAATGGACGACACTGAAAGCTTAGACGCAATGGGTGTATCAAAATGTAAAAAGGCAATTAGTGAAGCTAAAAAGCCTAAGCAACAACAAGGTCCAAGCAATAAGAACACAAGCAAGAAATCTGTATCGGCTCAATCAATTGTAGATAACGCGCTGGCAACTGCAGCCAAGCACGGTGTCGCAGTCTCTGATCTTTTGATCACACTCAAAACTACACTTGAAAAGACTGCTAAAAAATAACGTCGGATTATCCGACACTAAACACGCCTCGCAAGCTTCACGGTTTGCGGGGCTTTTTTGTGCCTTACGTACGCGCCGGGAACGCGCACCTACGCATGATAGTAATGGGATGCCATCTCGTTTGACATAAGCTGCACCCTATGCTATACATATTGCAAGGCAACGTTAACGTCGGATAATCCGACACTAATTTTATGTGGAGACTAAAAGAATGACTGAGTTTGGCAAGATATGTAATGAAGCTAAGGAAGCGGCTATAGTACGCCGTAATGAGGCGTTAAAGGATGTTTATGATAACAATCCTGATATGCTATTATCGGAACTAGCCCAAATCGTAGGGGTATCTGTACCAGAACTAAAAGAAATTTTAATGGGGGGTGACTTGTGAGACCTGATTATACAATACAGAGTGATTGGTCTAAATGGGAAGATCACGCTAAAACGTGTGACGTACGCGCTTTGCGTCACATTATAGCAGATTGTCGCAATGCTGCTGCTGCTATGAGGTCGCACAACACAGATAAAGAGGGGTACTATATTGACCAAGCTTGCACCTATAGTGACGAATTGCGTAATCGTTTGACTTGATTTGACTTTTGCCTAGTCCTATGCTATCAACAGGTATAGGGCTAGTCATGGGCTAAATTGATTGACCCGCTAACGTCGGATAATCCGACACTAATTTTATGTGGAGACTAAACAGATGATTACTTGTGATGAATTAAATAGACATTGCAATTTGCATCAAGACACTTTGCGTGGTTTGGATGCCATTGATATGCGGGTATTTTGTGACACTTATGAGGCTGAAAAGAATAGAGTATTGACTAGTACTCGTTTTTTGCCTACAACAAATAGGGATTACTATGTAGCATTGGCTGCACTAGTAACTGATTGATTTTAACGTCGGATTGTCCGACACTAAATATGGAGACTAAAACTATGACACTTCAAGAAATGTTTGATAAAGCAGTGGCTCACTTTGCCGATATGGATCGTCCCTCTATGTCTACGCCTAAACAGTATGGTGCATATGGTGGTACAGACTGTGCGTATCGTGGTCATCATGGTAACAAGTGTATCGTTGGTGCATTTATTGATGATGAACATTATGACGAGGGATTAGAGGGCAAAGGTGTTTTGGAGTATTCAACTCTTAATCGCTCTTGCGGTGTTCAGCCTGTGCTTAATGCTGTGGCTGCATCTATGGGTGTTGAGGCTTTGGGTGACGAGCAAAGCCAATTATTGTACAAGCTGCAGCTTATTCACGACGATAACAGTGATGGATTTGACATAGGTGAAGATAACTGGTATGAAGCAGTTGAGCTATTCTTGAGAGAGTTGGCTGACGATTGTGACCTAGAGTATAACGTCGGATAATCCGACACTAATTTGTGGAGACTAAACACATGTATAAGCGTGATGTAGCTGAGATAAAAGATTTCGTCAGGTTCGGTGGGCCTGATGCTTTGGTAAGTGTTGTTTTGTTTGTGTTGCTTACAATTCAAGCAGGTCTAAGCACCGTAAAAGGTCAGCTTAAGAAAGTTGACGAGGATGGCTTTCGTGCTAATTGTTTGTGGGGTAAAAAAGCTGATGGCTTGCGTTATGCCAGAGACAACAAAGATTTTTTGTATGGTAAACTGTACAAGATAATTCAAACGCACGGCTATGCATCTACTGAGGGGTGCGTTGCAGCTATTGAGTTATTCATCACCATCCCTAATCTTGGGCTAGTAAAAGCTGCATTTGTAGCTCAGTGTTTGGGCTTTGACGTTGCATGTTTGGACAGTCACAACTTGGCTAGGTTTGGTATTCCTGTATCTCAGGTAAAAGATAACCCCAAAGCTAAGATAGAGACACGACGTAAAAAGTGGGCGTCTTATGTGCAGCTATGCCGTGACTTGGCAGATGCAAATAATGTAGATGACATAGCGCATGGTTTATGCTCAACAGCCACCGAGTACTGGTGGAATAGTTGGTGTTCCTACGTTGCGGGTAACATTGCCAACCGTAGCTTAGACAGTGGCGATATTGTGTCACGCTATCATGTAGAGTGTATCGTTCGTACATAACTTGACTATTAAGTGCGCCTTGTGTACTACTAACAGGGCGTACTACAAGACGATCAAGTTTAACGTCGGATAATCCGACACTAAATATACGGAGACTAAACAAATGTTTGACACTTGGGATCAAGCCTTGCATATGAGAGACAAGCTTAGTGAAGTCAGTGTTTTAGCGATGCAGTTAAGTTCTTTATCTGCAGATATTGTGGATGACTTTGACAATCACAAAAGATGTGCTACAACTGAGGAACGGTTAAGAGAGAAGCTAAAAGAGTTAAACACTACATTGGAAGGATTAAACATATGACACGTGCAAAGAACCTACTTGGCAAAAGCCGCAAGACAGATACACCTTATGCTATCTTCAAGGGCTACGGCCCCTTTGGTGAGACTGAAATGCGTTTGCTTAAGACATATCAACTACCTGCAAAAGAGAAAGAGAACCCATATGCTAGGTGGTTTGTAGCTGTAAAGACTGACATGACGTATGGATCATATGACATGGGTGACAGCTACATCAAAGAGGCTACTATGGGTTTGACCCGTGTCTATGCTCACCCTCTGTATCTTGAGCAATACGGTATTGAGGAAGATGCGGATGACAAGTTATTGGCTGAGTTGTTCAGCTAATGCTACACCTGCATAAACGTGACCGCTACGCTAGGCGTCCAGACAAGTTCTGGCGTAGCAAATGGTTAAGAGAAGTCACCAGAAGTTTTACTTTATTTGACATAGAGAACCGCTTCTGGTATAACAATATTACACCAACTAAAATGGAGACTAAAGACAATGACAACTTACAGCGTGATAGCCCGAATAGCGGGTAAGACTTTTGTAGAACACCCTGAGTTCGGTGATGAAGCACCTGTCCAAATGCTTACAGATAGTGGCATGATTGAGACACCCTTTTGGGATATGGATGAACCCCGTGAAGTACACCTGTGGGTATTGGAGGAAGCACAATGAAGATCACCAGAACAAACCCTATGACAGGTAACACTGTCTCAATGGATATTGATGTCACACCTGCACAGATTGTATCATGGGAGGGGGGAGAGTTAGCACAAAACGCTTTCCCTAATATTGATGCTGGTCAGAGAGAGTTTATTATGACAGGTATGACGCCTATGGGTTGGAAGTTTTTGTTTGGGGAGATTGATGATGCTTGAAGCTATTTTTTGGGATGAGTGTGGAACCATCCAAGTAGTAGAATATAACGTTGCCGACACTGAGATTGGTGACTTGATTGACAAGTACCCTGATTGGAGTTATAGGTATTCACAGGAACCCTACGTTCCTTCTGAGCCTGAGTTCTATGACCCTTACGAGGGTGACTATTCTTAACGTCGGATTATCCGACACTAACTAAGCAAACCTAAAGGAGACATATCATGTTTGCACTTATCGCCACAGCACCTTTGAACGATGGTACTAACGGCTTCCGCTTTAACATACTTGGACGTAAGGGTCTGTATCGCCCTCGTAAATTAAAGAGCCGAGGTATTGGCATTGAGAAGCTGTCATGTACTACCGCATTTCATCTTTTCAAGCGTACTATTTACCTTGAGAAGAAAGTAAACCGTACTACTTCTCGCCGCTTGCGTCATTTCGCTGGCTGATTGTTGACTTTGGCTACCCCTGCTGCTATACATGTGGCAGGGAGACACTCCCCTTCATATTTACATAGGAGACTACATCATGGAATTGACTGACATCAAACAAGCAATGCTTGCACTAGACACTGCTGACCTCAATGATATTATTGACTTGGCGCATGACTTAAAGACCCTCAAGGGTAGGACTAGCCTCAAGGTAGGTCAGGACGTTTGGGTAGTACAAAAGACCAAGCGTACTGCTGGTATCATTGAGAAGATTAACCAAAAGAAAGCACAGGTGCGTATGCGTGGCTCTATCTACAACGTACCGTTCAGCATGATTGAGGCAGCGTGATGCAACAGTACGTAATCAGTCTGTACGACTACACAGGTGAGGCTCTCAAGCCTTGGGCAGAAGCAGGGTATACCTGCTATGCCTTTGACATACAGCATAATGGTGAGTTAAGGCGTGTCACAGATTATTCTGGTGGTGGTTCTATTCATTATTGTCATGCTGACCTGCATGACTTTAGTACTCACAGTGATCTGTTCTTTCGTTTCAATGGTCGCAAGGTAGCATTTGGTATGGCCTTCCCTGTCTGTACTGATCTGGCTGTATCAGGTGCAGCGTGGTTCAAGAAGAAGGCAGAGGCTGACCCATTGTTTCAACAGAGGGCTGCACAACACGCCATTGATTGTGCTGGTCTGTTTGATGATCTTGGTTGCCCTTACTTCATTGAGAACCCTGTATCTGTATTGGCTACCAAGTGGCGCAAGCCTGACCATACGTTTCACCCTTACGAATACGGTGGTTACATTGCCAAGAATGACGCACGGCATCCACGTTGGCCTGACTACATTGCAGACCGTGACGCCTACCCTAAGAAGACTTGCTTGTGGACAGGCAATGGCTTTGTGATGCCGCCCAAGGTTCCTGTTGAGCCTGAGACAGGTCACAGCAGACAACACTTGAAGTTAGGCGGTAAGTCTGCTAAGACTAAGAACATCAGAAGTGCCACACCACGTGGCTTTGCAATCGCTGTCATGGCAGCTAACATACAGAAGGAGACTACCAATGGGAACCAAGATGGATCACGACAAGCTGTACAAGATACAGACCTACTCGTTTCATGATGCAATCATTACTGTGACTGAGGCTTTCTATGGGCGTACTGAGATTGATAAACCTACCAAGCCTAACAAGCACGGTCATACACAATCCCCTACAGTACACGCTGATGGCAGTGAGCATTACTACAAGTACACACACTGGGAAGAAGCTATTGCTGTAGTACCTTTGCACTTTGATTATGCTGATAACCTGACTGATGCTGATAAGGTGAAGACAGTCCTTGAGACTATTGATGCCTTAGAGAAAGCTTATGCTTCATATCCTGATGGAGAGATCAGCATCAGTTGGACTATGCGCCGTAACTGTATCAATCAGGATTAACGTCGGATTATCCGACACTAAATGAGGAGACACCGCCAATGACTATTAAAGTTTTATATCAAAGCGTAGACATGCGTGAAGGTTACACAGTTAACTATGATAACTGTGCTGATGCAGCCAAAGCGATTAAATATCAGATAGGTAACCTTGGCGAGAAAGAGAGTCTCTATGCTGTCTCTAATGATGGCATAGCTACTGCAACACCCATAAACTGTACAATGTGGGACATACATGAGGCTGCAAACCAATGAACATGCCAAGCAATCAATACAATCTAAAACACATTACACCTCTGTCAGAAGAACGGCAGAGGTTAATGGATGCAGTAGAGGAGTCACAGTGGGAGGGTGACATGCACATGGCTGACCTACTCAGCACAGAGCTAGACCTAGTTAACCAATGCATAACTAAGGGGGAGCTATATGCACCCCTTTTTTAAGAGTGTAGGTAACTTTCTACTCTACATACTAATCACTATCGTATTCGTTAGTGCAGCAATAGGAATGATGTAACATGCCACCCAAACAAGAAGAACTTAAAAGTACACACACTATACGCAAAGCTTGTGACTTCTACATGCGTACACCTAAGTTCTGTGCTTTGGGTGGTAAGTCACAGTATGACTACAATCGTAACTTAGCGTTTGCTTGTAACACATCAGTACAAGGGGGTAAGTATTTAGGTAACATCAAACTAAAAGACATACAGTTTTCTCATGTAACTGTAGCGTATGATCTTTGGCGAGTTAAGCACGGTGTGAGGGCTGCTAACTATATAGCTACCTGTCTAAGCATTGTGTTTAACACAGCCAGAAGACACAACGCACTACTATCAAACCCTGTGTCGCTGTTGGATCGCGCCAAACCTAAGCCTCGCAAAGTCAAGTGGACTACACCTCAAGTCAAACAGTTCCTTGACACAGCGTACAGTAATTGGGAGTGGCGTAGCATTGGCTTAATTGTACACATGGCGTTCCATTGGGCGCAGCGTATAGGTGACATGCGTTTACTTGAGTGGAAAGCATTAGACCTAGACAAAGGTGTGCTAGACCTAGAGCAAAGCAAGCGTGGTGCAGATGTTCACTTGCCTATACAGGGTGGGTTGTTGCCTATGCTACAACAGCAGAAGGAAGACTTTGGGTTCCTACCTTACGTAGCACCTAGAGTTAGGGCTAGGGCTGGCGTATATACGCCCTACGATGATGTTGAGATTTGTGGTTTAGTTAACAGTGTTAAAGAGGCTGCAGGTTTACCTAGTGAGTTGACAGCTATGGACTTAAGGCGTACAGCTATTACACAGATGGTTGAGAAGGGCGTTGATGTTGTGGGTATCATGCAGGTAAGTGGACACAGCACACCACAAAGCGTTGCGCCTTACTTGGTTAATACATTGGCAGGTGCTACTGAGGCACTGTCTAACAGAGAGGATGACTTGATATGATGAGATACTATGTAGAACTACGGATGAAACCTGATGATCCTATTTACCCTAATGTTTCTTTTTACGTAAAAGGATGGTCAATAGAGCAGGTAAGGGATATGTTTTGTGAAGAAGATATAGTTGCAGTAGACCAGACAGATTGAGGCTAATATGATGCATAAGTACATAGAAGACTTAGACTTAAGTGAGGGTGACACTGTAAGAGGTGATTGCCCTGATTGTGGTGGTAAGAATACCTTCACTGCTAACAAGTCAGGCGGTGCTGTCCTGTATAACTGCTACAAGCTAGGCTGTAAGATCAGTGGTGTTCACACTGTAGGTATGACTGCTGCTGACATACAAGCTAGGATGCAGGAAGTAGAACAAGATAAACCTAAACCAAAGGTAGAGATTATGGAATTACCTGAGTACGTTGTGCGGAGTGGCAGTGGGCTTGATGCATTCAGAGACAAGTGGGACTTATGGGATCAGGGCTTGATGTATGACCTCAAGGACAGACGCGCAGTGTTCCCTATCTTTATAGACAATGTTCTAATTGATGCTGTAGGTAGGGCTTTAGCTGGTGCAGAGCCTAAGTGGTTGCGCTACACTGGCAAGGCTAACTACTTCATTGCTGGTACAGGTAAGACTGTAGTTGTAGTTGAGGACGTTATCAGTGCTATCACTGTAGCCAAGCTTGGCTTTACTGGTATGGCTATCCTTGGTACATCTTTGAGTGTTGCACATATGGAACAGTTGGGTAACTATTCTCAGGTTATCGTAGCGTTAGACCCTGATGCTGCACACAAGACCTTGCGTTTCAGACAAGAGATAGAGGCGTGGACAGGTACATCCACTATTGCATTAAGGCTTGACGATGACATAAAGTATCGGGTAGAATCGGATATTGAGCAGTTGAAGGAGTTCCTATGACATGGATAAAAAGAGAAGACCTAATCCTATGGCTAAGGATTTGATGAACCCCAAGTATAGACCTAGAGTTATACCTGACAAGAAACGTCCTGCCATTCGCAAGAAGAAGCACAAAGGAGATAAGGAAGATGAAAGCTAGAGAGGAATTACTTAGAGAGATTGGTGAGTTGAAGAAACGCATTGAACAACTAGAAGCACAGCTAAAACTTTGGAAAGGTACAGCACCGTGAATAACTATGTATATACAGCCATTGGACTTGTAGTATTCTACATTGGCCTCAAGATGTTTAGCGGTGGCATGAAAAGTATGGGTAACATAGACCACTTGACTTGGTTCTTGGGCAACCCTATCTATATGTTCTTTGGGTCAATCGTTATGACACTGGCGTGGCAGAGTAGTAGCCTATCCACTACGGCTATCATTGCCTTGGTTGCGTCAGGTGTGCTACCCTTACCTGCTGCTGTGGCTGCTGTACTAGGGGCTAACATAGGTACAACAGGTACGATCTGGCTGGCTGGACTGTTAGTGTCTGACGGTATGCCAAGGGGTGACACCTTGCGTATTGCCTTGGTGCATACTGGTGTTAATCTTTTGATGGCGATAAGTCTGTTGCCATTTGTACATCACATAGCTAAGTACGTGGGGAGAGTAGGTTAATGATTGATGAAAATACAGATAATGTAGTTACTGCAGATATTGACACTGTAAACAAATGGATAGAAAAAGAAATACCTTTAGCTGAAGCTGAAGCTATAAGAAAATATGATAAAGATTATTCTGATGGTGCGGCTCAGAGAGAGTTAAGGAGGCTAAAGATAATGAAACAAATATTGGACGCAGGTATTGACTACGTTACATTGGGTAATGGCTGCGTATATATACAAGAGGGTGACAAAACTTTTAGATACTATTTGTTGACAGGCAAATGGAGTTCTAAAATAAATCCAGACGGGGGAAGGGTTTCTTGGCGGTCTGTTAAAGTTTACCTGTCTAAGTCTGCTACGCACTTCGTTGAAAACTACGTAAAGGATAAATAAGATGATTGATGTAACATACATAGACCACATGGGCAGTGACCTGAGTGTAGTTAATGCAGCACGTGTTAGCTTTGGTAAGAAGAGTGAGGCACTTGGTACATCAAGCATAGTGGGTGAGCCTATGACCCCTATACTCAATGACCCTGATAAGAGGTTAATCAAGTACCTAGCCAAGCATAAGCACATGTCACCTTTCGGTCATGCCTTTGCATCCTTCCACGTCAAGGCACCTGTCTTTGTAGCTAGGCAGTTGGTCAAGCATAAATTTTTACGGTGGAATGAGATAAGCCGTAGGTATGTCGATGATGAACCTGAGTTCTATATGCCTGATGCGTGGCGTGGTCGTAGTGTTGACAAGAAGCAGGGTAGTGAAGGAATTGTATCAACGAACCAGCGGATAATGGCAGCTTCATCAAAGGCAAACATGTGGGCGTTGAGAAATTATCAAGGTCTATTAAACCAAGGGGTAGCACCAGAGCAAGCACGTATGGTGTTGCCACAAAGCACCATGACAGAATGGTATTGGTCAGGTAGCCTTGACGCCTTTGCAGATATGTGTAGGTTAAGAATTACACCAGATACTCAATACGAAAGTAAGCAGGTAGCCCTTGGTGTGGATAAAGAAATGTTAAAACTATTCCCTGTATCATGGAAAGCACTTGAAGAATAAGATGATAAATGACATCACTGTATTAGTTAAGGGGCAATACTTGCCAGTACTAACACCCTAGTAGTAGTAGGAGAGGATAAATGACAAACCCTAATGATCAAAGCTCTAACCAACAAATGACCAAGCGTATACCCATGAAGGGCGGGGATGAGTACGATGGGCTTACCAAAGCACGTAAGTTTTATCTATGGAAAAAAGGCCAGTTAAAGAAGATTAAACGTGCCTACAATAAAAGGTTTCGTAAGTATAACAAGGAGATAAAAGATGTGTGACTATGTCAACAAAGAAATTAAAATTATAGAAGTAGAGGAGCATGAGGATGGTAGTGCTACCTTACAAGTAGAGTGTGACCCTGAGACATTCGCAGCTATATTTAACGTAGGCTTTGTATCGTTAATACGTAAAGGACTAGAGTCAGAAAACAAGGATGAACTATAATGATGGAACTGTCTCTAATTAGAACCCTACACGATCAGGAGTTCTATGAAGATCACAAGGGTATCAAATGCCCTGACAAGTTGTTCACTAAAGATGTACGCAAGATCAAGCGTGTGTTGGATAACGCTATGGAAAAGTATGACTGTAATATATCTACTTCTGAGTTAGAGGCTTTGTTCTTCTCTGAGTACAGTACCATGACCACAGCTAACAAAGTTTTGTATGAGGGTCTGTTTGCCAAGCTACGCAAAGAGGTTCCTATGTCTAGGGACGTAGCCTCTGATGTACTGTCTAGGATGTTTAGGCAGCACGTAGGGGAGCAAGTAGCTAACTTAGGGTTTGACTACGTTAACGGTAAGCTTACGTCCCTTGAGCCACTACGCCAAGTGCTAGAGGCACATGAGGATAACTTCATGCCTAACATGAATGTTGAGTGGGCTGACATTGATATAGACACCATCCTTGAGGCGGGTACTAAGCAGTCACAGTGGAAGTGGAACATACCTAGCCTCGCCGGGCGCATAGAAGGAATTAGTAGTGGTCACTTTATCATTGTGGGTGCTAGACCCAACACAGGTAAGACAAGCTTCCATGCGTCTACTATTGCCTCACCTAAAGGCTTTGCAGAGCAAGGTGCTAAGTGTATGGTACTGTGTAACGAGGAAGAGTATGTACGTGTAGCTGAACGCTACCTGTGCGCTGCTGCTAGTATGGATACAGACGAGATTAAGTCTAACTATGCGTTAGCTGCTGCAAGGTACAAGAAGGTGCGTGATCAGATTAGTATGTTTGACAGTACAGGTAAAGATTTAGGGTGGGTAGAGAACATTATTAAACACAGCAAGCCTGACATAGTTGTGCTTGATATGGGTGATAAGTTTGCCTTAAAGACTAGCGACAAGTCAGATGTGTACCTCAAGGCTGCTGCTATCCACGCTAGGAACATAGCTAAGAAGTATGACTGTGCTATTATATGGATGAGCCAGTTGTCGGCTGATGCACAAGATAAAGTTTACTTAGATC
>Ga0222715_10000905_pt1 | contig 29242 bp, 57 predicted proteins | sample C33_9DmetaG_FD_165056 | JGI IMG/M metagenome (GOLD analysis project Ga0222715, IMG submission 165056) | Estuarine water microbial communities from San Francisco Bay, California, United States - C33_9D | ecosystem: Environmental > Aquatic > Marine > Unclassified | place: USA: California...
CATTATTCAAGAGCTAAGTCTGGTAAATATTATTTAGATTATATTAAGGTAAGAGAAGAAGTTACAAAAGACGGAACATATTTTAGAATATGGACACCAGAAGAAATTAACTATGTCTTTATGGATAGTGAAAGTGGAGATCCTAAAGTAGTAGATACTAAACCTAATGCATTGGGAATGATCCCAGCAGTTTGTTTGTATAACAAAAGATCACCTAAAAAGGGTATTGGTATATCTGATTTGACAGATGTTGCATTATTGCAACGCTCTATCTACAACGAACTTTCTGAAATGGAACAGTTGATAAGATTATCGAACCACCCAAGCCTAGTTAAAACGCAAGGTGTTGAGGCGAGTGCTGGAGCTGGATCTGTTATCTCAATGCCAGATGATTTAGATACAGGATTGAAACCTTATTTATTACAGCCATCTGGTGCTAACTTGTCTGAGATTAGAGCATCTATTGAGCAAAAAGTAGAGATGATTGATAGAGCTACACATATGTCTGGTGTTAGACACACTAAAACTCAAGTTCAATCTGGTATTGCTTTACAGACAGAATTTGAAAACTTAAATAGTGCATTATCTGAGAAAGCTGACTTATTAGAGAACGCTGAAGAACAAATATGGACTATCTGGGGAATGTGGCAGAATAAGGTATTTGATGGTGAGATTTTTTACCCAGATACATTTAATCTTAGAGATTATGCTTCTGATCTACAATATCTACAACTTGCAAAAGCTAGTGGTGTTAGATCAAGCACATTCCAAAAAGAGATTGATAAACAAATTGCAAAAGCAGTTGTTGATGATGATGATATTATTAAAACGATCAATGACGAGATCACAGCACAGTCAGAAGTGGGAGTATTTGAAACAGCACAAACGCAAGCTGAAGTAGCAGAAGAAGAATAATGAAAATATCGGAGGATACTACTCTATCTATGCCTATTCGTAATATGGCTATGATATTATTTTTTGCTGTTTCTGGTGCTTGGTTTGGATTTGGTGTTATTGAAAGATTAAACATTATAGAGACTGAATTGCAGTTAATGAATCAAGATTTACTTGAAGCATCTACTCAAAAGCCTATTGACCAGGAACAGTTTATGTTGTTGGAGTTTTTATCAAGTAATCAAGAAAAGATTAAAGACAACGTTGAAGATGAACTTCCTCGTATTACTGCATTAGATTTACAAGTACAGTTCTTAGAAGAACGTATAATAGATTTAGAAACATTAGTAGATAAGTTAAGAGGAAATGGAACTCACTAATGATAGAAACAGTTGTTGCTCTATGTCTTATGCTTAATAATAAACTCGTTGAACACTCATTCAAAGAGGATATTGGTCAATGCCTTATGGATAAGCGTGTAGCTATACGATCTATTGGAGAAAATCAAGATGGAGTGACTATGAGTTGCGATATCGTTGAAGCTGAGACTGAAGTAGATATGGGAAGAAAGCGTATTATTAAAATCGTTGAATAGGGGGAGCTATGCAATGTAAAAACTGCGAACACGAGTGTCATTGTGGAAACAATGGACAATGTGCTATATGTAAATGTTCTAACTGCGAACATAACGCATTAGACGAATTTTGGAAAAGAAATGCGGAAGATAAAGAATTACACGAGCCACATAAAGACTGAGAAGGGAACTTCACAAGGTAGAAACCCTATAAAGTCCACTATGAATAAATCTAAAAGAAGATCATATAAAAAATACAGAGGACAAGGCAAGAGAAGATAATGGCTGATAAGATAGAAGATTTAGCACAGTTGAGAGAAAACCTTGTAGATGATATAGAACTTAGACACACGAATAGATTAAATATAGCTCTTGAAAACCTAGAAAGAGATGTTGTTCAAATAGCAAACGAACTACCAACTAGACAAGGTAAGTTGTTTGAAGCACGATTAGCTGTTGAGATTAGACCAAAACTAAGACAAGCCATTGATGAACACTACACTCTATGGGCTGATGGTACTGTTAGAGAATACGATAAAGTTGCAAAACAGATCGTAGAGAATATGAAGGTACTACCAATACCAGAAAGATTTAAAACTCTTACTGAAGTTGATATTGAAACAATAACAAACCTTAAAAGAGTAAAGTTCACAGGCTTTACAAACATTGGAACGGAAACAGTAAACGCTTTGGCTGATAATGTTTATTCCTCGACAATAAGTGGAAAACCTATTAATGATATGGTTAAGTCACTTCAACAAAGAATAAACGGAGTTTATATCAAAGCTGATGTTGATGAGATAAATGAATTAGTTGAGTTTGTTGCTACAACAACAGATGAGACAGCAAAGGCAAAGGCGATAGAAAGATTACACACCTTTTATGGTGCAGATCGTGTTGGAAATAATATGAGAAGATATGCTAAACAATTAGCACACGACAGTTTAATGGAATTTGATGGACAGTTTACGAAAGCAAAAGCAGAAGAAGCTGGACTGACGCATTATCTTTATTACGGAGATATAATTGGGGATAGTAGACCATTTTGTATAACGAATAGAGGTAAAATATTTTCAGAAGATGAACTTAGAGATAAGTGGTCATCTGAGATTTGGAAAGGTAAATCAACAACCGATCCATTTACAAGTAGAGGTGGATATAATTGCCGACACCATCTACAACCGACTGATCCAAGTTGGTATAATGAACAAGGCGATTTAATAATATAGGAGAACTACTATGGCTGACGAGCAAAAAACGGAGATTGAGAATACTGAATCTCTAGAAACAAAACAGGAAGAAATCGTAGAACAACAAGAACCAATGATCCCTCAAAGTGAGTTGGATAAAATACTTGAGAAACGATTAGCAAGAGAAAGAGCTAAATACGAAAAGAAATATGCTGGAATAGATCCAGATGAAGCAAAAAGACTTCTAGAAGAAAAAGAACAAAAAGAACTAGAAGCACAAAAACAAAGAGGTGAGTTTGATAAAATCTTAAAAGAAACTGTAACCAAGAAAGACGCAGAACTTGAACAGATGAAAAACGAACTTACTAAAACAAGAATAGATGACGCATTGATTAAAGCGGCAAGCGAATATTCAGCAATTAAGCCAGATCAAGTTGTCAATTTATTAAAAGATAAAGTTAAACTCGGTGAAGATGGCAAGCCAGAAATCATAGGTGAAAATAATGCACCAATGTATGACGATAAAGGCGAGCTTCTTACTATTAACAAATATGTCGAACAGTTTTTAGACGACAATCCTCACTTCAGAACAGCTAACCCTAGTGGTGCTGGAAGCAAAGGAAGTATCGGTGGTGATACGCCTAAACCTTTAAACTTGGCGGAACTGGATATGAATAATCCAGAAGATAGAAAAAAATATGCTGAGATACGAAAAAAACGAATGTCTCAGCCAACAATCATTAATTAGGAGATAAATAATGGCTAATGAAACAACAAGCTCAACCCTCTCGGAATTATATACTGAGATGGTTGCAGAAGCTATGTTCACAATCCAGGAACAAAGCATTATGAAAAACTTGGTCAAAAACTACTCTATCCCATCTGGGCATAAAGCAGTTGAAGTACCAAAATACCCAGCAATAGCGGCAGCGGCAGTAGCAGAAGCAACTGACCTGTCAAATACTGCTGTTGATCCAACTTCAGTAACAATTACTGCGAGTGAAGTTGGTGTAATGACGACTTTAACCGACCTAGCAAGAAACTCTGCTGGAAGAAACGTAGCGGCTGACATCGGAAGATTATTTGGTGAAGCTATTGCAAAGAAAATGGATCAAGACTTAATTGCTCTATTTGATGGTTTCTCAGTAACTCTAGGTGATGGAACTGGTGCAATTACTGCGGCAAGCATTTTCAATGCGGCTTCTACTCTAAGAGCAGAAGGTTTACCGATCAGCGAAACTGTTGCAGTTTTACATCCTAAAATTGCTTATGATCTAAAAGCTAACTTAACAAATACATTTGCTAATGCTAATGCAAATGATCTTGCTAACGAAGCTCTAAGAGAAGGCTTTGTAGGTCAGATTGCTGGTGTTAAAATATTTGAAACTTCAAATATGGCTAATACTGGTACTGCTGGTGACTATAAAGGTGGAATATTCCACAAAGATGCACTTGCTCTAGCTATGATGCAAGACATCAAAATTGAAGTACAAAGAGATGCTTCTCTAAGAGCAGACGAGATCGTTGCTACTGCTGTTTATGGCGTAGGCGAATTGTTTGATTCTTATGGAGTTGAATTACATTTTGATTCTTCAATCCAATAATCTTTTATAAGATTAACGTTAAAAGGGGGGGATATTTCTCCCCCCCTAATTATTTACAAGGAATTTTATTATGGCATTTGCGGCACGCACAGATTTAATTACATATCAGCCAGATATAGGGGATATGGGGCTTAGTACAGCACAGCTTGATACTTATGTAACGCAAGCAATAGCAGATGTACAAAGAGATATTAGGAACAAATGGTGGTCAGTTTATCAAGCTAATAAAGTTAGAGACAGATCATATATAGGATCAGTAGAAATAGATTTAACTCTATTAACTGATTCACAATGGACAAGAGCAACAGTTTATAGATGTTTAGGATATTATGTTTGTCCTTCATTGACAAAGTTTAACGCTACTGGTGATGAAGATCGTTTCCAACAAATGGGAAGTTATTATAGAACAGCATACGAAGATGAATTTAGTGATATTTTAAGAGATGGTGTTGAATATGATGTTGATGATGATGGTACTGTAACGAATTCTGAAAAAGAAGCAGTACATTCATTAAGATTGGTTAGATAATGGTAACACTTAATATGCAAATAGAAGTATCTGCGGTTAAAGGTGCTTTAGATCATATTAAAAGAAGGATACCTTCAGCTACTAGTCGTGGTATGGCAAAGGCTGGTGCATTTATTCAAAATGCTATAAAAGATCGTACTCGCAAAGGACAAGATTTTAAAGGTAGAAAGTTTAGACCATACTCAGCTAGTTATGCTAAAAAAAGAGCTAAAGAGGGAAGAACACAAACACCTAACTTATTTTACAGTGGTCAGATGTTTAGCAATATGACATATAAAAAAATATCACAAACTAAAGGCCAGATATTCTTTCCCAATAGAACACAAAATTTAAAAGCATTTTATAATGATACTCACGGAGTTGGTAAAGCTGACATAAAAAGAGAGTTCTTTTCTGTTAGCACTAAAGAAGAAGCTAAAGCAGTAAAAATATTTACTGAAACATTTGAAAAAGAATTAAGAATATGAGTGAAAGAGAAGATATTGCGGCTCACATAGTTACAACCTTATCTGCGGTTAGCAGTCCGATTACATTCGGAAAAGTAACGAGAGAGCCTTTTGAAATAGATGAGTTGTCCCAACAACAGTTCCCAGCAGTCTATGTACAGACCGCTGATGAGACTAGGGAAGATATTACAATCAAGAATAGTAATATTACTCGAACTGGGACAATAGATTTTAGAATATTTGGTTTTGTTACCAATGTAAGTTCAAGTACAGTAAATATAGATACTAAACGTAATGAGTTAGTTACAACAGTTGAGACTGCATTGGATAGCGACAGAACCAGAAATGGCAACGCATTGGACACACAATTAGTTGCTGTTGAAACAGACGAGGGAAGTATATTTCCTTATGGTGGTGCTATCATCACTATAAGATGCTTCTATAACTTTACGCAAGGAACACCATAATATGAGTGATAAAGTTTATTTAATTAAAAATGGGATTACTGTTTTAACAGACAATCCTAATAAATTTCTAGCAGATGGGTGGACACATAAACATAACAACCCAGAAGCTAAGAAGCCAACAGGGAGAACTTATGGCAAAAAGAAAAAAACTTCAAAATAAAAATGGAGACACTATTGAGGTTTGGGATCACCAAGTAGAACATATGGTCAAGCAAGGCTGGTCAGATGGATCTTCAAAACCCAAAAAAACTAAACAACCAAAATCTTTTAATACAGAAGAAGGAGAAGAATAATGGCAGTACATACAGGATCAGCTGGACTAGTTAAAGTAGGTGGAAACACGATAGCCGAGGTCACGGCTTTCACTCTTGAAACCGTAGCCGATGTCATCGAGTCAACACAATTATCTGATTCAGCAAAATCATTTGAAGCTAGTCGAGTTTCATTTACAGCGACTATTGAATGTGCTTGGGATGAAACAGATACAAGCGGACAGATAGCTTTGAATGAAGGTCAATCAGTAAGCCTACATCTACACCCAGAAGGTGCAGAAGCTGGTGATTATTACTACACAGGAAATGCTATTGTAACTGGAAACTCAGTATCAGTAACGATGGATGATCTAATTAGATTATCTATATCTGTTCAAGGAACTGGTGGAATTACTAGAACTACAGTATAATTTGACAATTAAGTTAAAATAACTAATATGAGGGTATATGTCTAAGTCTATTGATTTTGTAAAAGAACATTTTAATCAACATCAAACTCGAAAAATAATTGTTCCTGAGTGGAATAATTTAGAAATATTTGTTGAACCAATTACTTTAGAGCAGAAAAAGAAAATTTTAGATAAAACTAAAATAGATGAAGTTGAAGCTCTAGCATATGCCCTTATATGGTTAGCAAAAGACAGCGAGGGTAAACAACATTTTACTCTTGAAGATAAATTTGCTTTAATGAAAAAAGCAGACCCCGATGTCGTAGCCAGAGTTGCTGGGGATTGTATGACAATGCCGTCATATGACGAAGCTAAAAAAAAATAGCTAACGATAAAGAATTATTATCATATTTCGATCTAGCAGATTATTTAAAAATTCCAGTCTTTGAAGTCTTAAAAATGACTTATGAAGAATATTTAATGTGGATTGCTTACTTAGATGATAAAGCTAAGAAGGAAAGAATCGAAATGAACAAACAAAGAAATCAAGCAAATATTCGTAGGAGATAAATGACTAAACAAGTTAAAATAGATATTATAGCTAGAGATAAGACTAAAGCGGCTATTGCACAATCTCGCAAAAGTTTAGATGGATTAAAAAGTTCAGTTTTTAATTTAAGAAATGCGTTTTTAGGTTTAGGTGCTGGATTAGTTGTTAGAAGTTTAGTTCAAACAGGTAAAGAAGTTGAGAGTTTAAAAGTTAGATTTAAGTTTTTATTTGGCACTGTAGAAGAGGGAAATAAAGCATTTGATAATTTAGCTAAATTTGCAAGTAAAGTTCCATTTAGTTTAGAAGAAATATCTATGGCTTCTGGTAATCTTGCAGTTGTAGCAAAAGACGCTGATGATTTATCTCGTATATTAGAAATTACAGGTAATGTTGCGGCAGTTACAGGATTAGACTTTCAAACTACTGCTAGTCAGATTCAAAGAGCATTTAGTGGTGGTATTGCGGCCGCAGATATATTTAGAGAAAAAGGTGTAAGAAATTTATTAGGTTTTCAGCAAGGTGCAAAAGTATCTATTGAAGATACTGTAAAAGCATTTGAAAGTGCCTTTAGTGGTAATGGTAGATTTGCACAAGCTACTAATGATTTAGCAAATACCTTTGAGGGTACTGTTTCAATGCTTGGTGATAAACTATTCAAGTTTAAAACAGATATTAACCAGAGATTTTTTACAGCTTTAAAAAACGCAGTAGGTGATCTTAATAAATTTTTTGAATCTAATGCTAAGGTTTTAGAATCAGTTGCCAATACTATAGGTAGCTTACTTGCAACAGCAGTTGTAAAATTATCTAATGGTATAGTTTTCTTAAAAGATAATGTTAATTTATTATTAGCAGGATTTGCTGGTATTGTTGCTTTAAAAGTTACTACAGTATTTATGAATATTGCAAAATCAATAGGTGTAATGTCTATTGCTATGCGAGGTTTTAATGCCGCAACTAAAGCTAATATTATATTTGCTGGTATTGCTGGATTTGCCGCTTCATTTGCTTTTCTTAATACGCAATTACAAAAATTCAAAGGTAACATTGATGATTTATCTGACGCTAACAAAAAACAACTGCACACAACTAAGGGTTTAGAAACAGAAATTGCAAGACTACGAGATGAATATAGTAAGTTAAGTACTATAGAGAAAGCTCATAAAAATATAGGCAAAAAACAACTAGAACAAATAGAAAAACTTGAAGAACAATTAGCTGATTTAATTAAAACTGAAAAAGCATATAAAGATGAAATAAGAGCAACGATAAGAGAACAAGCTCGAATGAACTCAGTTTATGCAGTTGGTACCGAAGAAGTTAAATCATTAAGAGAGCAATTAGGTGAAAAATTAATTAAAGGCTTAGATGGTGCTGAAAAAGCACTAGATAAATTTTCAACTGGTGTAGCTGAAGCTATTGTAAAAGGTAAAAGTTTTGGAGAAACATTGAAAGTATTAGCACAAGATATCTTAGTCTTTGTTATTGCAGAAATAATAAAAACTATAGTTTATGTAACTTTCTTAAAATCAGCTTTAGATGCATTAGAAAAGAAATTAGAAGAAATATTTGGTACAACAGAAAAAGCGGCTAGTGGATTTATAAGATTATCAGCGGGATTAGGCTTAGCAACAGCTTCCCAATTTGCTTTCAATGCTAGTGTTAAAGAAACTAATAAATCATTAGCTTATCAAAACCAGTTAAGTAGAGGCGGTGGTGGTGATGGATTTGGTTCAACTATAGGAACAGCTATTGGCAATGCTATATTACCTGGCGGTATTGGTGCGGCAGTAGGCGGATTTTTAGGTGGTTTCTTTGCAGATGGTGGTAGACCACCTGTAGGTAGACCATCTATTGTTGGTGAAAGAGGTGCTGAAGTATTTGTCCCTGATCAAGCAGGAACAATAGTTCCTAACGATGCCTTAGGTGGATCAACTAATGTTACATTCAATATTAACACTGTAGATGCTACAGGCTTTGCAAGTTTATTAGACAGCAGAAGAGGACAAATTATAAATATGGTTAATTCAGCTTTAAATGTTAAAGGTAAGGCGGCTCTAGTATGAGTGGTGCATTTCCTACAAGTCCGATTGCTTCAAGTGTTGTTATTTCAAACAATCAAACAACATTAGTTTCAACATCTATTAGTGGTCGTAGACAAGCAAGACAATTACAAAACCAACGCTGGGGATTAAGAGTAGTTTTCCCACCAATGACTAGAGCAAGTTTTGCACCTATTTTTGCGTTTATAACAGCACAAAGAGGTCGTAAAGAAGCATTTACTTACACACCACCAATATTTGATGATTCACTTGGAACAGAAACAGGATCAGTATTGGTAAACGGAGTACACGCTGTTGCTGATACTACTATTGCTATGGATGGATTTGCTGGTGATGGTGCTGGTCGATTTAAAGCTGGTGATTATATTAAGTTCGCTTCACACGATAAAGTTTATATGGTCATATCTGATGTAACGTCATCAAGTAATGCGGCAACAGTAACAATAGAGCCACCATTAACAACTGCACTAGCTGATAATGAAGCAGTTACTTATGATAGTGTTCCATTTACAGTTGCTATGAAAAATGATATTCAAGAAATACAATTAGCTAGAGATGCTTTTTATAGATTTGAAATGGATTTAATTGAAGTATTATGACCAGAGGTTTACATTCAACTTTACAAACTGAACTAGCTACAGATCATTTAGATCAGATACATTTAATAAAGTTTAGCATTGGCGGAACTACTTATTATCGTACTACTGGTTATTTTGATATTGAATATGATAGCAACACTTATACAGCTAATGGAGATGTGTTAGGTGTACCAAGTATAAATGAAAGCAGTACCTTAAATACATCTGAAGTTGATTTTACTATCACAGCAGTTAATCAAGCATTTTTAAGTTTATTTTTAAATAACAATCATATTCATCAGCCTGTAACTATTTATCGTGCTTATTTAACAGATGCTGGTGCATTGGTTACTAATCCTTATACTTATTTTGTTGGTTATATATCAGGCTATTCAGTTAATGAAACTACAACGAGTAGTAAATTAACAATTAAAATTGCTAATCACTGGTCTAATTTTGAAATGAAAAAAGGTAGAAGAACAAATGATAATTCACATCAAATATTATTTAATGGCGATAAGTTCTTTGAATTTACTACTGCTCTTATTAGTGACATTGAATGGGGTAAAACTAACGATCAGCAATAATGTATAATGTTATATACGCTACTGATAGTGATATTACCTTATTAATTAAATTGCTTATTAATATGCACGAAGAAGCGGACACTATATATCCGCCTTATGATAAATATTTAATGGCACGATTTATAAAACCTATTGTTGCTAATAAATTATGTTTATTATTAAAAAAGGATAAAGAAATAGTTGGTAGTATAGGTGGACAAATAAGAAGATGGTGGTTTTCTCATAATGAATATTTAGGTGATGCTTTTTTTTATATACATAAAGATCATCGCAGTTATCAAAACGCAAGTTTATTGATTAAAGGTTTTAATAATATTGCTAATGAAAAATTAATGCCTTGTATGGTAGGAACGCTAGATGCAAAAGATTTAGACAGAAAGTCTGAATTGTATGAAAAGCTAGGGTTTAGAAGAATAGGAAATATTTTTGCTAATGGAGTGTAAATGGGTTTTATAAAAGATGCTATTGATGATGCTATTGATGGTGTAAAAGATGTCGTAGATGCAGCTGTTGACTTTGTAGGCGATGTTGTAGAAGAAGTAGTTTCTTGGTTTCAACCTGAGATGCCTGAATTTGATACAAGTATATCAAATGATGGGATTTTAATTAATAAAAGATCCTCAGAAGATGCTTTACCTTTAATTTATGGAACTCGTAGAGTTGGTGGCAATTTAGTTTGGTTAGCAACTTCATCTGATAATCAATTCTTATATATAGTTATAGCTATGTGTGAGGGACAAGTTGCTAGATTTACTGAGTTATATATTGACGATACTTTATATGCTACTTACACAGGCTCTGATTCAAGTTATGGCACAGCACAAACTATTTCTAGTTTAGCAAGTGCAAGTACCTCAGTACCAACTAATACTTCTAATTTAACTATAGAAACAGACCACCCCGCATATTCTGGCGTAGAAGAAGAAGAGGGAGTTGAGACAACACACTATCTAACTAATTTTGCTTTTTTTAATGGTACTGATGATGGTTTAAATGCAACAACATTAACAGGAATGTCAGAATTAAGTTCATTAGGCTGGACATCTTCACACAATGGTAAAGGTATATCACACGCAGTATTTAAGTTTAAATATAATTCAGACGCATTTAACTCTATACCCAAGATTAACTTTGTTATAAGAGGCAAACTAATTAATACTAATTTAAGTGGATCTAGTTATGCTTATTCTGCAAACCCAGCTTATTGTTTATATGATTATTTAACTTCTACTCGATATGGTAAAGGTTTATCTGCAAGTGACATAAACACGACTGCGTTTACGACTGCGGCTGGTGTTTGTAATACTCAAGTTACACCATATACAGGTGCAAGTAGTCAAAACTTATTTGAAACACATACAATTTTAGGTAGTAAAACTAAAATCTTAGACAATGTAAAAAAACTTTTAACACCAATGCGAGCATTTTTTACTTACAGTGGTGGTCTTTATACAGTCAAAGTAGAGGGTACTGGATCAAGTGTTTTATCAGTAACTGAAGATATGATTATTTCAGGTATTCAAATTGAAGGTGAAAGTAAAAACAATCGTTATAATAGAATTATAGCAACCTTTGCCGATAAAGATAATAATTATCAATCAATGGAAGCTATTTATCCACCTACCGATGAAACTAATGTTGCCGCTAATTATAAATACGCAACTATGTTATCAGCTGACAATAACGAAGAATTACATTTAAATATAGATTTAGGTGCAACGACAGATTATTATACAGCAGAAGATTTAGCTGAATTAATTTTAAAACGATCACGTGCTGGATTAAGAATAGCATTTACAGGAACTTCAGAATTACAAAATTTAATAGTCGGAGATATATTTCAAATAACTCATACAGGTATGGGTTTTAGTTCTAAGAATTTTATAGTTACAGGATTAACTTTAGTTACAACAGGTACAGTATCTGTTAATGCAGTTGAATATATTGCTGATGCTTATACTTATAATACAAAAATCCAACAATCAACTGCACCAACAACATTCTTGCCTGACCCTAAGACTGTCAATGCACCAGTTATAGCTTCTGTTACAAGTGAAGCAGTAAATGTAACTGAGGGTAATTTAAACGTCATAATGACTGCTACATTAAGAAATACGCCAGACTTCTTTGTAGATAAGTTTGAGGTGGTTTATAAAAAGAGTACCGATTCAATTTATAAATCCGCAGGTATTTCATCAAGTACAGTTCGAGAAATACCAGTTGAGAGTGGAGCAACTTATAACGTCAAAGCGAGAGCAATAAATGCATTAGGCTATAAATCAGCATTTGTGGCTCAAGATCATTTTGTTGTAGGATTTAGTGATCCACCAGCTAATGTTGCTAATTTCTCAATAGACTTTCAAGACGAGATTGCAGTTTTAAAATGGGATCCTTCTGCTGATTTAGATTTAGCTTATTATCATATTAGGTATTCACCAAATGCTAGTGATAGTTATCCTAACAGTATTGTCTTAGTTGATAAGGTCAGTCCACCAGCTAACTCGGTTATAGTACCCGCTAAAGCTGGAGTTTATTTTATCAAGGCATTTGATTTATTAGGACACGAAAGTTTAACTGCTGGAAGTGTTATAGGAACTGTAACAGAATTTGCTGGTCAAAACCTAGCGACTACAATAACTGAAGAAACATCTTGGGCTGGAACTAAATCTCAAGTTGTTGTAGAAGATGATGCTTTAGTTCTTGCTGGTGATGAAGTTACGCTTTTTGATTCAGTTAGCGGATTATGGGACGACAGAGTTGGTTTCTTTGATGAGGTCGATGGATTTGAAAGCACAGGAACATATACATTTGCTAATCAAATTTCTTTGCCAGCTAAATATCAAGGTCGAGTATCATCTTATTTAAACGTAGATCAATTAGATCGAGTGTCATCATTTGACGGGCTTGCTGGGTTATTCGATTCTGCTCAAGGTTTATTCGATAGTGCTGGTGCTTCACCCGATATGGACGCTAAATTATTTATTTCAACTTCAGATGATAATTCAACTTATACAGCGTTTACACCATTTCAAGATGGTAATTATGAATTTAGATATGCTAAGTTTCAATTATTATTGACAACAAATTCAAGTTCACAATCACCTAAGGTAAACAATGCACAGGTGAGATTATATATGATGGATCGAACTGATAAAGGATCTAATATAGCAAGTACAACATCAACAAGTGGAAAAGCAGTAACATTTAACACAGCTTTTTATGCTGAGCCTAGTTTAACGATTGCCGCACAAAATTTAGCAACGGGTGATTTTTATACAATAACCAGTAAATCAGCGACAGGATTTACTATTGAATTTTTTAATTCTGGTGGATCAACAGTCGATAGAACATTCGATTATGTTGCCAATGGACAAGGCAGAGCCATATAACTTTACAAATAAAACAAATAACATTATAAGGAGAACATAATGTCACAACACGATTATAACATTTCCAACGCCACATTCCCTTCGGTAAGGTCGGATATTAATGACGCATTAGGTGCAGTTGCAACTAATAACGCTGGTAACTCAGCCCCAGCCACGACGTACCCAAACCAGTGGTGGTATGATTCAGACGATAACAAATTATATTTACGCAATTCGGACAATGATAACTGGGTATCTATTTTGACTATTGGTGCAACAAGTGATCTCCAAACAATTACAACGGATCTTATTTCAGAAGTAACAAGTGCCGCTGGTGTAACGATTGATGGTTTATTAATTAAAGATGGTGGTATTGGAGCGGCTGGTACGACTTCAACTATTGCTGGTATTTCTATTGCTTCAGAAAACAATTCTATCTTTATGTCTGACTCAGACATTATGGACACTAGTGACACTGCTGCATTTGATACAGTATATGGTTGGGGTGCTGGTAAGGCATTGACAACTGGAGACTCAAATACATTTATGGGCTATTTGGCTGGTGCTGCTGTTACTACTGGACAAGGTAACATTATGATTGGTGAAAGTGCTGGTGATGGATTTGATACTGAAGGTAACAATCTAGGAATTGGTAATGGAGCTTTAGGAGGTTCAATAGCTGGTGGAGAGTTCAATGTAGCTATTGGTAATTTAAGTTTAGATGCTTTGACTTCAGCAGATTATAACGTAGCTATTGGCTACGAGGCTGGGTCGTCAATAACTACCCATAATTCAGATGTATTAATAGGGTATCAAGCTGGTAAAGCATTATCAACTGGTGATGATGGAGTAATAGCTATTGGTTATCAAGCTGGTCTTTCTTTAACAACTTGTAGTTCTTCTGTATTTATTGGTAAAAATGCAGGAGATGGTCACGATACAGAAAACCACAATATGGGTATAGGTAGAAATTCTTTAACAGGGTCAATAGCTGGTGGAGAATACAATGTGGGTTTAGGAAACTACACACTAGCTGCTTTGACTTCAGGTGATAGTAATACTGCTGTTGGATATCAAGCTGGTACTGATCTTACAACAGCTACCAATACTTTATCTTTAGGATATGAGGCGGGTGGTTCAAATTCACCTAACCATACTGTAACAGGAAGCAATAAAATTGTTTTAGGCAATAACAGTATTACTAATGCTTATATAAAAGTAGACTGGACAGTCACTTCTGATAAACGAGATAAAACCGATATAGAACCATTAACTATGGGGCTTGATTTTGTAAACAAATTAAATCCTGTAACTTATAGATGGGATATGAGAAGTGACTATGGAAATAAAACACCCGATGGCACACATAAAAAAGCAAAACTATCTGGTGGTTTATTAGCTCAAGATGTTGAAGTTTTAGAACGTGAGTATGGTTATAAAGTAGAAGATGAAACTTCTATTCTAACAAGTATTTCAGAAGATGGAAATTATGGTTTAATTTATGGAAAATTTGTTCCTGTATTAATAAAAGCCGTACAAGAGTTGTCGGCTCAAGTAACAACTCTACAACAAGAAATAAACACTCTAAAAGGAGAATAAAATGGCAGTAACTAAAGAATGGGTATCAGCTAAACCTAAAGTAAATGCTGATGGTAATGTAACAGAATGGTCAGTTGAGTATAAATATACTGATGGTGACTTTTCTCATACATTCAGTAAATCTGAAAAGATAGATGTACCATCTAAAGCACCTAGTGGATATTCTAAATCTGAAATACTTGGTCTAATGGACGAAGCTCATTGGGACGATATGTTTAACAAAAAACATAACGTACACAAAAATCCACCAGTAGCAGATACTGTTGATAAAGACTTTGATATTAACTCATTAAGCTAGGAGCTAAAAATGGAAGATCAACTGAAACAAACAGTACAAGACTTAGTGGCTATTATTAATGAAAAAGAAATAATAATTACCAATCTTAAACTTAACAATCAATCTCTTTTAAGAGAAATAAACAACTTAAAAGGGGAAGAAGTTGATGCCGAGTCAAAGTCAGAAGAATAGCGAAACATTAATCCGTCTTGAAGCTCGGATAGAGACTATTGAGAACAATCATCTAACGCATATTCAAAATGCTATTGAAAAAATTGAAAGACATATTTCTTCAATATGGAAAGTAGTCGGTTTATTGTGTTTTATGTTTACGATAGTATTCGCAGAAACAGTTAAATCATTTATAGATTTATTAGTTATTTAATAGAGGGTTATTGATTGACCAAAAAATTTTCAAGGGTGCTTTTGATCTCTGATCTGCACCTACCATATGAACACCCAGACGCATTTGCCTTTCTTTCAGCATTAAAGAAACATATAAATCCAGATTGTGTCATAGGGGGCGGCGATGAAATTGACTTCCACGGAATATCGATGCACGACTCTGATCCAGATTTATATTCTGCTGGACACGAATTATATGAGGCTAAAAGAAAAATTAAAGAATTAGAAAAGATGTTCCCTACAATGAAGCTATTGCATAGCAATCATTCATCTTTAATTTATCGTAGAGGTTTAAAACACGGAATACCTAAAGGCTTATTAAAAGATTACAATGATTTTTTAGAAGTTGGTAAAGGCTGGGAATGGGTAGATAATTTAGTCATTAATTTATCAGATGGTAGTCAATGTTTTTTAACTCACGGAATGTCATCCAATGTATTAAAAGTTGCGATGCAATACGGAAAATCAGTAGTTCAATTTCATTATCATTCCACCTATTCTATACAATACTTTAGCAATCCAGATGCTTTAATATGGGCGATGCAGTTATCTTGCCTTGTCAATCAGAAAAGTTTGGCGTTTGCTTATGCTCGTAATTTTTCAAAAAGATTTATTGTAGGTACAGGTGCTATTATAAATTCAAAACCTATTCTTTTCCCAATGGTATTAAATAACAAAGGACGCTGGATAGGTAAAATTGTTTGATATAATAATATAAATCTATTAATGTTCATCAAATGAGTGCATTTAAAAAACAAGTCGGTGGAACACATTACAAAGATCATAAGATACAACCTTATGAATTTATTCAAGAGAACAATTTAAACTACTTACAAGGCGTAGTTATAAAATACATAGTTCGATATCCACAGAAGAATGGAATACAAGACTTGGAAAAGATTATTCACTATTGTCAATTAGAAATCGAAAGGTTAAAGAATGGTAATGGCAAGAATTAAAGTCCCAGATCGTATGCAAACAGTTAATATTCGTATGTCGATAGACAATTTACGAGTGGTGGCTTCATTAGATTATAATTACAGTCCCACAGGAATTACGCCGATGGCGATATGGGTAAAGATTAAACCCAATGAAAGTACATTAGATCGTGAATTACGATCTTCTGGCAAGCTGGCTTCTCTATTAATGCAATATGGGTGTCCGATGAAAGAGATAGCCGACACACTAACAAAAGACAGTATAATCGGACAAGTTGTAAACTATATAACAAAAAATTTAGAGGATATATTAGCTGGTAATCAACCAGATAAAATCCCTAATTTCTCAACTGACATTTATAAAATAAAATAGGAGAAACATTATGGACTTTATGAATTATGTTTGGAAAGTAACTGACATAGCTAATTGGAAACTTCCACTATGGGCTGTTGCTTTAATTGTAATTGGAGTTGTAATCGTATTCTAATGGAACTTAGAAAAAAAACAGATTATCTCATTATCCATTGTGCGGCTACTAAACCCTCAATGGATATTGGGGTTACTGAAATTCGTAAATGGCATTTAGATCGTGGCTGGAGAGATGTAGGCTATCACTATATGATAAGAAGAAATGGTGAAGTTGAATTAGGTAGACGAGTAGATGATATGGCGGCTCACGCATCTGGTTATAATCACAATAGTATAGGTGTTTGCCTTATTGGTGGAATGGCTGATGACAATTCAGCAGAAAATAATTTTACAGATAGACAATGGACAGCTTTGCTTGATTTAGTCAAACAGATCCAAGCGGACTATCCAGATATTAATGTCATAGGACATAACGAAGTAAGTCAAAAAGAATGTCCTAGCTTTGATGTACAACAATGGAAAGAAGATAATTTATAATGTGGTTATCAATATTACCAACAGTTTTAAAAACAGGTGCTTCAATATTTGCTAATAGACAAAAAGCAAAAGTTTTAATGTCTGACGCTGAACTATTACACGCACAGAAGATGGCGAATGGCGAGGTGGAATACCAAGCGGCTGTAAGACAATCAAATGACAAAGGCTGGAAAGACGAGTTCGTTTTAATTTTGGTATCTGCACCTGTAATATTATTAATATGGTCAGTATTCTCGGACGATCCAAACATACAAGAAAAGCTAGATATGTTTTTTGATAAGTTTTCTAATTTGCCTTTCTGGTATCAATCGTTATTTATTGGAGTAGTCGCAAGCATATATGGTTTAAAAGGTGCGGACATATTTAAGAAAAAATGAAAAAGATAAAGGTGACACTTCACCAACCTTTAAACATCTTCACCTTAGTTAAATCTCTTTTAACAATTACAATCCTAGAAGAAGTTGTTGCACAATATGAACTCATTGATCTTTACCCTTCATTGGAAAGAACGCACACACTTGAAAAGCTAATCAAAGCTAATAAAGATAATGTTTACGCTAGTGATGTTAGATTGGATTGTTTCTATGAATGTACTGAATTAGAAGATCGAGAACTCTTGGCGAGAGATTTCTCAACCAAGAGCCACGACTTAACGATTAATTAAAGATCACCAAATTCATCTTTAAACATTTTGATATAAGCTATTAAGCCCATATAACCTACCACCCCTAAGAGTGGTAGAATTACAAAGTATAATAAGTTTTCCATTATATAACCCTTTCTGGGGTGGCTTACGCCACCCTCTCTGTTGTTAAGATGTAATTATTTTTTACTGATTCTTTTCTAGTATCATCTTGTCTTTTTAAAGGACAATCTAAAAAATAAATCTTATTTAATTCATTTTCGATTTCACAAAAGTAAAAAGCTCCATTGTGCAAACAATGTGTGCTACTTACTTTGTTTAAAAGTTTTTCACCAAAAGATTGATTAAAACTTTTTATATTTTTTGTGTCATAAATATAAAAAATATCGCCTTTGTTAGTTACCATAAAACCATATTCTTTACTTGCAAAATCATAATTGTCTTTAACAAAGCCCTCGTATTCGTGATGACCTTTAATTTGTTTTTGTAAATTTAGAGCATCGTCTAAATTATCAAATTTAGTAAATTCAACTATGTTTGTGTTTTTATATTTTTTCATTGTAGTCCCTTTCGTTTTGTTAATACCTATTTATATCAACATTTGTTAATATATCCAAACAAATAAAACATTATTTTCACTTTTTTTTATTATTCTGAGGTTTTGTTCCTCTAATGTTCTATTTATCAAAAATGCCCTAAAATACGCCTAAAAATGCTCAAGGCTTCTGCAAAGATCAAATTTAACTTAATATGCTCATTTTGAGCCTCTTATAGCGTTTAAATGCTATTTAAAACGAGTTTTTTCATTCATATTCCCCCTTACGATCAATAACTTCCCAAATGTCTTTTATTGAGGGTTCTAGCAATACTATCAATTCTAGGTTACTTAATCTATCTAATATGATCTGTTTTTTATTCATTTGTGATCTAACCATCTTTTTTAAACTGCCTTCTAATTCACTAATATCTTCTTTGGTATGATGTGGCATAGATAATAAGTTCTTAAATTTCTTATTATATAATTTAATTAAAAATTCTGCTCTTTCAGAAATAGTAATTATAAATCTATTGCCTAATGAAACATTACATTGTTTACAGGAAGGAATGGTATTAGATTTATTAGTTGATGCACTTTTTGGATTAAAATTAGAAATTGATCTTGGGATAATGTGATCTCTATCTGTTGCTGACTCACCACAATAGGCACAAGTATATTTATTAAATATTTTTGTTATTTTTGTATCTTTATCTAATTCTTCTAAAATTTCTAAATTCATTATGGCAAATTACCGATATGTTCAGCACAATCTAATTTAAGATAATAGACTTCTTTCTCTATTTTCTCATTATTATCAAATTCTGTTGTAGCTGGACACATCAAAGTCGATATTGGCGGCATTTGATTGAATAGATATAAGTTAGTCACATTCCAGCCTATGATCTCACCAGACTCAAAGCTGTTTATATACCAAAACTTTTTGCGGTTATCAAACGCCTCTTTCATTAGCCTTTTATACTTATCCCTCTCTAAGATGTAATCGTTATATCTATTTAACTCAAAGTCTCGGTGTTTTAGTTCAACGATGGCATATTTGGATTTACAATCAAAATAAGAGTATTCATCATAGTATTGGTATTCCAGGGGATATAGAGCAAACTTAGTTTTATTTAATACTGATACGACTGCTAATTCTTTTTCAATCATAATCCGTGCTGAAGCAAAGTCCTTTGAGTTGAATGATAAGTTCGCAATAATTCAATATGGATTTTATGAGCCTCGTATTCAGCCCACTTACGACCATAATCTATTTCTGCCTCGTCAATCTTTTCATCAAGTGCCGCTAAATCCTCATCAGCTTTAGCTTTCATCTCAGCGTCTTTTTGAGTAGCTGTTAATCTGTGTTTTAGATATAAACGAGATTTTAAACGATCACGCTGTCGCAATAATGAATCAACACCAACTTTAGATTCTCTTGCAACTTTGCTAAGAGTTTCAGTCTGTTGTTTTAGTTCTTGTAATTCTTGTAATGTATTCATAGCTGGCGAGAGGTAAGTAAACGCATAGGGGTAGTCAAAACTTACCTCTCATAAACTCCTTATCTGTTTAGTTGGATAAAGAAACTTGTAGCTATGTCTTTCTTCAAGCCTGTATCTAATTTAGCAAGATATTCGTGAGTATGTATTGTCTTAAATATCTTAGCATAAAGATCAGCATAGTTATTTATCTTAGCTTGAATCGGATCGTCTTTGACATTAGCTCCATAATTAAAGTCAGTATCATCATCAAGATCATCTTTTATTGTTTCAACTGTTGCGTCTGGAAACGCCTCTTTAATATCGGCAACAACATCATTTAGAACTTTTACTTTCTTATCGTTATCAATATTCACCCAACCTTTATTGACGTAATAACTAAAAGATATTTTATTACCTTCTTTAGCCCAGTCTGGCATTTCATCATTATCAATAAATAAGTTACAGGTAAAATTATTATACTGTTCCTTATATGAGTTAGACGATTTAATATCTTCGTTATCCTCTAAAGGTTTCAAAGACATTCCAAACTTACCACCTTTAGGTGGAAAGATTTTATTTATTTCGCATTGTATATTAGCCATTGTTTAGTACTCCTTCATATAGCTTTGTTATTTGTTCTTTAAACTTCTTATCTGAAAAATAGAAGCTACTTAAATCTGGATATGGAAATGATAATAACCAATCAGCTTTTGACTTACACATATCGTCAACCCTTTCGATTAATTTCATATTATGATAAATGATTTTCCACCCTTCCTCTAAGTAATTTTCTGAAATTTCCAGATAATTAGTTTTCTTATTTGATACATACAGTAGAGCAAATTTCCTATTTTGACCAGTTAATTTCCAATAAAGTGACTGTTGCAAAAAATGAGATGGATTCATTTGCATAGCACTTTCTAAAGAACTTGGTACTCTTTTGGTTGTTTTAATGTCTATTACCAATGGCATTGGTACATTCTTAAAATAACTAAAATCCATAAATCCGTGTATGCCATATTTTAATCCAAACTCTTTACCATCATTGAACACCCTTTCTTGGTATTTCTCTGGTCGTTTAAGTTGTCTAGATTCTAATTCTTCTGCAATCTGAAAACCACATTGAATAGCAAACTGCAACTCATCATCACTTTGACCGCCCAGCTTTTTCCATTTCTTAGTGGCGTAATCTATTGCTTGATCTTTAGTTGGATCTTTAGCCATCATATAATAAGCTAGCGGCTCTGAAACGTTTCCCCTGATGGCGGCATCACCATATCCTGATTTAATACCCATAATCTTGTCGGCAACAAACAACTGAGGTACTTTCACAAATTTATCAGTTGATGACGCTGAATGTTTAAAGTTTTTAAGCAACGACATAAGCCACCAATAGGACAGTTATAATTAAAACAATTACAACAGCTATTACAAACTTTCCAAATGTAGTAAAGTAGTTCATAAGTTTTCCCCCTTTTTAATTTTAGTTTTAGCTCTCTCTAAAGCATTTTTATCAAAATTATCTAGTTCTTCTGCTAATACCCATTTTATAAATGCTTTATATTCAGCCCTAGTCATTTTAATATTTAATTCTCTATATCCGTGATTCTGATTCACCATTATCTTCATCTCCTAATTCACAGAATACATTCTCACAGTCGATACATATATTCTGATAGTTAATTTCATCGTGATCGCACATAGCTCCACACTCTTTACAAACTAATATTTTTCTACCTAACATTTAATTCTTCCGCTATGTCATCAACAGTAAACATTAGTTTCTCAATTTCATATTCGCACCAGCTTGATTTCACAAAAGTATATTGAGTGTAAACCATAAACAATAAACATATCGCTATTATAAAATGGATTATTCTATCTGTTGTTTTCATATTTCCCCCAAGATGGTTTTTCATTAGACATTCCTAATTTGTACATAGATTCTTTAAACCTAAACTTTCTTGTATGTTTGATATGATCTTGATGATGAATCATATCTTTTATATAATTTTCTACCCACATTATACCATCTTCATCAATTCTTAATTTTAGTATACCTTCATCTGGATAGTTAAGTTGATTCTTTCTTAATTTAGCTTTTGCAGTTTTGATATCTATTCTTACTAATTTTTTTGTTTCTCTACTTTCAATTATTATGTCAATTTGACCATTGGACTCTACATTTTTATAAACATTATATCCTTCTCTTAATAATTGAAAAATTGCTTGGTATTCACCAATACTGCCTTTAGTTAATTTTATATTATCACTCATTTTTACTCCCACAAAAGGATCTGATGCCCTCTGCCAACAAGACACCTCTCCATTATTAATTTATAATTATCTGGTGCTTTTGGTGTAAGATTTAATAATCGTATTCTTGAAACATTATAAACCTTCTTACCAACTTCCCATAGTGCATTGGTATTATCTTCAGCTATTGCTTTGCAAGTATAAATATCATCGTGCTGTCTTGCAGCATCGTGAGGGATATTACCAGATCCACCTCTACTATCAACGACAGGCATTGACGCACAAGCTGTTAAGCTAAATAATACCAATATCAGAATTGCCCTTTTCATTCTTTACCCTTTCATTATAAAGTTTTTCTACTAAATTAAAAACTATATATTTTTGTTTCATAGATAGTTTTTCTTCAAGTTCAATCAACATCTGATTAATGTTATTGAATTGTTTATCGTCATAGTTGAAAGCCTTATACTTCCAATTTACTTTCTCCATACTATTGTATATCTCCTTTTATTATTTAAATATGATCTGATTCCAGCGTTAGTCATCATACATTCTTGCTTTAGTTTTTTGGCTAACATAAATTTTCTTATTGCTTTCACACTCCAATATTTGTTAGTTTTGCTTTTGGGACTATGAGGCAAAATATCAAATTCTTTTGACCAATCTCTAATAATGTATTGAGGTAATTCTAAATAATATACAAGATCATTAATGTTATGATATGATTTTTTCTTAATTTCTTCCTCTATTTTTTTCAATTTATTTTTTTTCATTAAGACCTCGTATAAATTTAGTTAATGCTTCAAAATACCTAAGATGTTTTTTAAAATTCTCTAAGTCTCTATGTTGATATATTTCTTCCATTGGATCGTAAAATACTTTCATTGTTTCCCTTTCGCTATAAATTCGTCAAATACAATTCTTGCTTCTTTGACTGAATATGGTTTTAAATTATAAGATTCTCTTTCTCGTCTATTCCAACGAAGCCATCGCTGAAACTCATTTTCTAAAGTTTGATCTTCATTCAGAATAAACTCTAAGTCTTTTGTAATCATTATGCCCTTTCTAGAGGTGGCTTACGCCACCCCTAATATTTTTATTAAATTAATGTATTATAATAATCTTCATAATCTTGTTTTGAATTATAAATTTTACCATTTCTTCCAAGATACTTTCCACTATGTTCTGCTAAAGCCCAAACTTTTGCTTCTGCTTTTGCTTTTAATTCATCATTTGAAAATGGGTGATACCAAGCACCTTTTTCTTTAGGAAATTTTTTTCCATCTAATTGAACTTGAAAATTGTGTCCGTACCAACTTTGTTCGTGTTTAAATTTAATTTTCATAATGTCCCTTTCGTTTATTTAATATCTTAAATTTATAGATATTTGTTAATATTGTAAATAATAAAATAAAAAAATATTGACGTTAAAATATGGGAGTTTATGGTCGATTTTGTGGCTAGTACATCTGACTTATGCCCTTTCGTCATACTAGCCACGCTATTTTAAGACAATTCTGACACTACACCCCTGTCATAAGTGTCATACCTGTCAGAAAATAAATATGAAAAAAATCATACGATCAACAAAACACCTAAATTTCATTAGATCATTACCCTGTTACATATCTGAGCAAACACCAAGCCAAGCTTGTCATATAAGAATACTATCAGATGGTGGTACAGGATTAAAACCTAGTGATTGCTTTGTATTACCCTTTATCTACCAATACCATAAAATGCAGACTGATCTTGGGGAGCAAACATTTTATAAAAAATTTAATATTAATCCTTTTACTTTGGCAAAAGAACTAGTAATAATATCACCTTGTAGAAAAGTTAATAATTCAGAGGTGCTACACCTCTTAGAAGAAAGGGCAAAAACATATGGACGGGTTTATTCTTATTAGTCGTAAAATTTTATCTCATCCAGCATTAATAAAAAGAGATCGTACTTATTGTGAAGTTGGTGCTTGGTTGTGGTTATTGTTAGAAGCTAGTTTTGCAGAAAGAGATTTTACAATAGGGACACAAACAGTAAGATTGAAACGAGGTGAACTATGTCATTCAGTATCATATATGGCTGAAGCGTGGGGTTGGACTCAAAGTAGAACACGCCATTACTTAGATAAATTAGTAAAATTTAACAGCATATCATTCGGCAAATCAGAAGGCAAATCAGCAGACTTCCCAAACACTATAAAAATAGTCAATTATGATGATTATCAATACAGTATTGGCAAATCAAATGGCGAACCTCGTGGCAATAAACATAATAAAATAATAAATAAAGATATAATATATATAGATGAATTTAATAGAATATGGGCTAAATTAAGAGCTAAGAGAGGTAGTAAAAAGGTAGCTTTACAGAAATATAATAAGATTAAAAACAAAGTAGACGCTGACACCTTGATTGAAAAATATAATCAACTTGTTTCTAAAGCCTCTAGTCCAGAGTTTATTCCGCATTTTTCAACCTTTTTATCTCAAGAACGCTGGTTAGATGAAGATAGCATAGTAAAAGAAAAGAAGATAACACCAGAGCAATTTTTTCGTCAGAGATTTCCAAACACAGTTCCAGGTGGTTTTATTATGACATTTCATAGCTGGAATGAGATAACTTTTACCAATGGAAAAGAACAAGTTAGCTTTAATTATATGACTGGTGAAAAAATTTAAGTGACTGGTTAGAACAAATACAGTACACTTCCGATATGGAAGTTTTAAAGAAAGAAGATCGCAGAAAGATAAAGCCTAAGTTCATAGGAACTAAAGAGCAAAAAGCCAAAGGACAAGGCAAAGTCGTGATGATTAATGTTGCTGAGTCAAGCTTAGATATATTGCGATCTAAAAAAGTCTTAAATACTGTTCAATATTATACTGCATTGAGATTTCGCAGATTATGGGAAAAAAGTCGTATTGGAAGTTATACTGCTAACTTTAATTCTATTGGCGGTGGCCACGCTTGGCAATCTATGGCTGAAGATCGGATAGATGCTATATATAAACTCAGTCGCAGTCATACTTGGTTAGGTGATTTTGCATTTCAACTAATGTATAGAGTATGCGTAGAAGATTTTAATTTAAAAGAAATATCAGCTATTTATCAATTTAAAAAAGGTTACGCTGGTGATCGACTTAGAGAAGCTACAGAAGAATTAAAAAAATTTTTCGATCAAGCAATTTAATGTTTGACTTTGTCGTCAGACTATGAGATAAATTGCTATACTACCATTCGTGTAGGTATACATATCATTTTAACACCATTTTAAGGGGAATTTATTATGCCAATGGGAAAAGGAACTTACGGATCTAGAGTGGGCAGACCACCTATGAAAAAAAAGAAAAAGAAAAAAAATAAAAGAAAATAATGGCTAAACGAAGAAAGCCACCTAAAGACAAAAAAACAGGATTACCAAAAAAATACCTTTCTGGCTTGAAGGGTGCTAAAAGAACTAGACGAGCTAGTTTAATTAAAAGAGTATCTAATCTTTATAAAGCTGGAAAGCGTATTCCAAAAGCATTATTAAAATCAAGGACTAGAGCTTAATGGTACAAAGAAAACCTTTATCAGCTAGTGTAAAAGCAACATTAAAAGCTAAAGCAAAAGCGTCTAAAAAATATACATATAGCACACTTGCTAAAGTATATCGTAGAGGACAGGGAGCTTTCTTAAGTGCTGGATCACGGAGAGTATCTATGTCACAATGGGCTTTCGGCAGAGTAAATAGCTTTTTAAGAGGATCAAGAAAACACGATTTAGATTTAAGGAAAAAAAGAAATGTTTCAAAACGCAAATAACGTACCATTCGGATTATCAGTTCAAAAAGGATTAATTAATAATTTTGATGGAGTTCATAAATTTGGTTTAAATACTGCTGTTGGAAGTTCATTTGAGACTATCTGGGATGGCAATAACACATACACCTATCCATCATCTGCTGGTACTGCAACTGCAACATCAAGCGATACAGCTAGTGATAATACAGGAACAGTTAAGATATTTGGATTAGACTCAAACTATGATTTAGCTGAAGAAACCTTAACAATAGGCGGATCTGCTGGATCAACAAGTTTTATAAGAGTATTTAGAGCATTTATGGTAAGTGCTAATACAGGAACAGGGAATGTTGGAGTTATCACAATAACTGTATCTTCAACAACAGTTGCACAGATAAGGGCTGGTTATGGACAAACTTTGATGTGTGTTTATACAGTACCAAGAAAATATAACGCCTACTTAATGCAGATTGATGTTGGAAGCTCAAAAGATTTAGAGAATGAAATAAGATTTATTACTAAAAAAATTAATGGAAGTGGTGATGTTTTTACTACAAAAGCATTTATTACAACCAGAGGTGGATTTGTTGAAAAAAATTATGCAGTTCCAGTTAAAATTGAAGAAAAAACAGATATTGAATTAATAGGAAAAGCAAGTGCGACTTCAGCAATAAGTGGTGGATTTGAGCTTATACTAGAAAAAGTCGACCAATCGTGATATGGGTTTTATCTACGATGCTTTGGTATGAGTCAATGACTCAACCTCAACAATCAGATTATTTACTAAAAACCTTTGAAAGCAAAACAGAGTGTCAACAATTTATAAGAGAAAACAAGGTAGAATTAGTTGAACAACTATTAAGAGAAATGAAAAATGTAAATGGCTATAAGCTGAAAACATTTGAGTATTTTTGCAAGAAAGAAAAACTATTAGAAGTATGATAACGACAAGTGCATTATTATCAGAGTTAATTAAACCAGCTACATCTAAACAAAAGTTTAGACGCAGACCATTAAAAAAGATGGAGAAACAATTAAACCGATATGCCAAAAGGTTCATCAAATAGCATAGAGCTACCAGAGTTTATTCGATTATCACACTATCGTATTAAACTAATAAAGATTAACAGTCATATTTGCTATGAGATTGGAGAGCAACAAGGCTCTTTTCATTCTAAACAAATGATTATATATCTTGATGAAGATATTATTGAAGAAGGTGGTAGTATTGCTTGTGATTTAGTCACCCACGAGATATTACATTCAGTGTGGTATCTAAGGCAATTTTCAAATTTAAAACCAAGTGAGGCTGAAGAAGATATTGTAAATGGTATATCTACTCACTTAATAGAAATATTTAAAAACAATCCAGACTTTACGAGGTGGTTTTTAGACAACTTAAATTAAACTGTATAAACAGGGTTTACTCAAACAAGAGGTAAAAATGGGAAGAAAAACATTACTATATTCAGAATCAAAAGATCGTTTATTAGATGCGATTACAAAAGGTTTAACTATCAATGATGCTTGCGAATACGCTGGTATATCAGAACAAACCTATTATAATTGGCTAAATAAAGACGTTTCTTCAATTAAAAACGAAGAAGATAAAAAAAAATATCTTGAGTTTTTAGAGTCTCTAAAAAAGGCTCAATCAGAATGTCAAATGTATTGTTTAGACTTCCTAATGAAAGATAAATCTTGGCAATCTAAAGCGTGGGTATTGGAGAGAAGATTCCCAGATAGATGGGCTAAAAAAGATATGACAATCAATGAAAATAATGAGAAGGTTATAAACTTTACATATGGCTAAGTATAGAGGTAGAGAAGTTAAATTAAACAAACCAATGCGTGGTGATGTTAAGAAGTTTAAAGTCTTTGTAAGAGATAAGGCAACAGGGAATGTAAAGAAGGTTAATTTTGGCTCTAAAGAAATGAGTATCAAAAAGAACATTCCAGCTAGAAAAAGATCATTTGACGCTAGAATGGGTGGCGTGCTAAAAAGAGTCAAAGGACAAAAGAATTTATCAGCCGCTTATTGGAGTTTACAGGCTTGGAAAAAGGGATTTAAATTGTGAATGATACCAGTAAGATTATGCAGTGGCTTAATCAAACAGTTAATGGTTTAAAACCATCTGAGGAAAAAGAATTTATATTTAATAGTGATTACGCTGGAAGAAAAGTAAACATAAGAATTAAAATTAATGCCCTTAACAGTTCCTCAGAAACAAGTAATCGAATCCCAAGCTCGTAATAGAGTATTAATAACAGGGAGAAGATTTGGCAAGACTTTTATCGCTATTGGAGAGTTATTAAACTTTGCCTGTAAAAAACCTAAACAAAAAGTCTGGTATGTAGCACCAACATATAGACAGGCTAAGCAAATTTGCTGGCAAAAGCTCAAAGAGATCGCAATAGAAAATGATTTAGTCAATTACATCAATGAGACTGATTTAACGATAAGGCTACACAATAACTCAGAGATATCATTGAGAGGTGCAGATAGATCAGCCGATACATTAAGAGGTGTTGGATTAAACTTTCTTGTATTAGACGAATTTGCAGATATACCGAGTGATGCTTGGTTTAGTGTATTGAGAGCAACCTTATCAGACACAAAAGGCTCAGTATTTATGTGTGGAACGCCTAGAGGTTATGGCAACTGGGCTTATGACCTTTATATGAAGGGCAAAGAAGATAAGGATTGGAAGTCTTGGCAGTTTACAACACTTGAAGGCGGACAAGTAGAGCCAGATGAGATTGAAGCCGCTAAGTCTGATCTTGATGAACGGACATTCAGACAAGAGTATGAAGCAACATTTGAAACATACGCTGGAGCTATCTATTATAACTTTGATAGAGAGCAGAATGTAAAGACACTAAAGACTGATGAGACTGCTATTCATA
>Ga0222715_10000906_pt1 | contig 29241 bp, 22 predicted proteins | sample C33_9DmetaG_FD_165056 | JGI IMG/M metagenome (GOLD analysis project Ga0222715, IMG submission 165056) | Estuarine water microbial communities from San Francisco Bay, California, United States - C33_9D | ecosystem: Environmental > Aquatic > Marine > Unclassified | place: USA: California...
CGACGACGGCGCGGTGGGACATTGCGATAGGGATAGGGAACAGTTGCTTGATGTGCACTGTGCTGATGGTGATTCTTCTGCGTCGTCGTTCTGTGAGCGCATGCGTGAGATGACGAGGAATGAAGAGTCGGTGTGCGCGGCGTCGCCGTACGCGTTTTACGACAACTTAGCCGAGTTGATTCGCGAACGCGAGCCGACGTCGAGTCTTCTCGAGCGACGGCGCAACAATACGACTATGACGTTGCCTCAAATTACTTCAAAGTTTGCGGCGTCATTGGCGGAGATTGTGGGTTTGACCACGCCGTGCGCGGCGATGTCGTCGTCGTCGTCGGCGCATCAGCATCAGATGTGTCCTGAACTCGTCGCCGAAGCAATCTTCGCGGCGATACCGCAGCCGACGCACGACATAGACGCCATGGCACAAAACATCAAGCGCATACCGATAGCAAATATTATCAATCGCCGGCAGATCAACGCACACGATGTGTCGGAGGATTTATTGGCGCGAGTGTCGGATTTCCTCGTCGAGCGTCTCCCTGAGGCGGCGTTTGCCTCTGTCGTCTCCGTGGGTGTGCCTGGAATAAATCACCCTTATCACGGCGATGACAATTATGCGTGGCACGCGCATAACGTTCGAGATATCGCGCGATTATTTGACGTCGCCGTGCTTCAAGAGCAACGCGTGTCGTGCGCAGCGGCAGAGTACAGAATTCCACTGTGCGTCTTTTACGCCGTCACGACGTCTCTACAATTTTGCGCGGCGAACGCCATGGCGGAATACGTCGCCGATGTCGGCCCAAATGGATTATATCTCGGTCCGACGTTCGAGTACACAGAAAAAATGAACCGCGCGTTGTGGTCGTACGACAAGAATCGCGACCTCGCGCGTTTCATAGCGCGACGGTACCCCGAAAGCCTTCGCGCGTTTAACCGCGCCGCGTGTCATTTGAAGCGCGGTGACGACAACTTTGTACTCGAAATCGGGAGTAAGTGTCCTGAATTTGCCAAGCGATGGTCCGCTCAGGCGAGCGTGTATGAAAAGTTAATCACCGCGTTTGACGGGTTGCTTCTGGATGAAGATACAGACGACAATCACGACCGCTGGATCGACGACTGCTCAAGGTACGACGTCGAAGCGATGGATTTCGACGTCGTCGACACGGAATTCGACGAAGAGAGCGACGAATACATCGAGATGATGCGAAGTAAGCTGAAACCAAAGTATAAAGAGATTTTCATATCCACCAGGGAGTTTTCCACGCTTCTCGTGAGGACTGGCGTCTTCGGCGCGCTCTTGGTGATTGGGTTGTCGCGCATCGCTCGCGCACTCAATCGTGACGATGAACTTTCCGACAGTGGTGACGGCATAGACGACATCTATGGCGACGATGACATGATGTATTTTGGCGACTCAAACAACAACGCGTCCAACAGCGGGGAGGCGGCGTCACACATGATGAGACGCTCGCTCTACTACAAGGATGACCCCTCGTCGGCGTACGACACGCGTGTCGGACGTTTCGTACGCATGAAGCATCGCGGGTATAAAATCCTCGAAGAAATCGGTCGCGGTGGTAACGGTGTGGTGTACTTGGCGTCGGTAGACTCCGCTGAAAACAACAGGAACGCGAACAGCAAAGACAACACCAGCAACGCCGCCGCAGTCGCGGTGAAGGAACCACACAACAAGTACAAGGCGAAGCTCGAAATCAGCGTGCTGGAAAACATACCAAAGAGCGACTACTTGTGCGAATATCTAGGCGCAGTGGTCGACCCGAACACGCGCACGTGGATGATGATGTTTGAGCTCTGTCAGCACGGATCGTTGCGCGCGTGTTTGCAGGCGGGCACGTACCCGCGCGACGGCGAGACGATTTTCAACGCCCTCGCGATGATGATGAGCGGCGTCGATCATATTCACGCGTCAAAAACGGCGCATCGCGATATTAAAATGGAAAACTTTCTAATTGCGTGCGATTGTTGTGAGACATTCAATGGCGCGCGTTTACAAGGGCGATGTCGTCAAGCGCATACGATAAAAATTTCAGACCTTGGATTAGCCAAGTGCGGGGATATGATGTACGATACGAGCGCGCAATTCACCGGGACGCTGTGCTACGTTGCGCCCGAACGGTTATCTATTCTTCCCGGACAAGTTAATCCAGAGACGTACGAGTTGGCTGACTTGTATGGCTTTGGATTGGCGGCGTGGGAAATTTTGTACTACGCCGCGTTTGGCGCGTCCAAAAGCATATTGGATGTCATTTTTAGCGACGAGAACGAGCGACGCACGTTATCTGACGCGCAGATGATGATTATAATCTCCACGGGTGGTATGAAACCGACAATGTCGCACATCGAGTCGCCGCGCATTCGCGATTGGCTCGAGCGATGCGTCGCGTTTGATCCTCGCGATAGATTTGAGTCACTCACCGCAGCGCGTCGCGCTCTTCAAGGTCTTCGCTCAGAATTCATTCGTCTCTTCCGTGAGTAGCGGCAAGAGGAGCAGTAAAATAATAGCAGTAAAGTATAGCAGGCGTAGCGATTGTAGTATTATATTGGCAAGTAAGAAAGTCATTGATTGATAGATTCATTCATTCATTCACAACGCGCTGTGGTGGTTCATGATTATTTACCACCAACTACTTTTTCTTCGCTCCCGAAACGTTGAACTTGAAAAAGACAATCAAGCCATCCTCCATGACGTACTCCTTGCCTTGTTGCTTGTACTTGCCCGCCGCCTTGACGGCTTGCTCGCTCCCAAGTTCCTTCAAGTCATCAAATGACATCACTTCAGCGCAAATAAACCCGCGCTCGAAATCCGTGTGAATCGCCCCGGCGGCTTGCGGCGCCTTGTAACCTTTTCTGATGCACCACGCCTTGACTTCATCCGGACCGGCGGTAAAAAAGTAAATCAAGTGCACGGCGCTAAATGCCGTGGTGATAATCTTTGGTAACGCAGTCGTCACACCGTTATCCTTTTGCCATTGCTCTTTATCGGCGTCGTCGACGTTTTGCAATTCGCTTTCGACTTCGGCGGAGAATGGAATGATGGTGCCGCCGCCGTGCGCCTTGACCCACTCGTGGATTTTCACCAAGAATTTATTCTTTTTGCGTTCATAATCCTTGCGACTTAAATTCACCAAGTAAATCACCGGCTTGGCGGTCAACAACTGGTACTTGTTCAAGTACATCACGTCGTTACTCGTCCACTGCTCCATGCCGTGTCTGATTTCCTTGCCCTCCTCGAGCCAGGCGACAATCTTCAACACCGAATCCAACTCGAGCTTGGTTTCCTTTTGCGCCATGGCGTTCGCCGAGCGCGACATTTCCTTTTCCAACTTCTCCTTAATCCCAGTCATGTATTCCAAATCCTTAATACGCAACTCTGAGGTGATAATTTCAATATCCTCCACCGGATCCACGCGATCTTCGACGTGAATCACGTCGGCATCCTCAAAGCAACGCATCACGTGCATGATGCCATCCACCGCCTTGATGTGCGATAAAAACGCATTTCCTAGCCCCGCACCGCTCGAAGCCCCTTTTACTAAACCAGCAATGTCCACGACTTCCAAAAACGGTTGCACCACGCTCTTAGGCTTGTGCATGTCGACCAAGTAATCAAAGCGCGCGTCGGGCACGTTGACGCGCGTCGAGTTGGGTTCAATCGTGCAAAATGGAAAGTTCTCCGCGGGAATCGAGCAGTTGGTCAACGCGTTGTACAGCGTACTTTTACCTACGTTGGGCATACCGACGATGCCAACCTGTGTGTGCGCGTACGTTACGATACGCTCGCGTCAGTCGACGCTCAGGTGTCGTGGATTGACTGTGATTCATGCACGATGATCATCATCCGTGGTTTTTGCACGAAACGACGCACGGGCGACGCACCTTTAAGTTTGACGAGAATCTTCCGAGCGCCCATGGTCCGAGGACTTCTTCCTCGACGACTTTCTTCGGCGGCATCGCGCGTGTTGTCGCGTGCGGCGAGGCCAGGTGTGAGGGTCGCGGAGACCCTGATGAGGGATCAAGCCGTCGGCTGACCGTCGCGCGAGCGGAATACTAAATAATGTTCTATTAAAACTACAACAACTATGCGTGCGTCTATGGTGTATCAAATTCTTTGGCGAATGTTTTCGAAATGTGGTGCAACACGTCGGAGGCTTGGAGACCGCGGCCGTGCTCGCGGAACGCGGAGCGAACGGAGGCTCGAGTGACGAAACACGCGCTCGCGCACGCGGATATGAAGAGCTCTCGGCACCTTTCGTAGCTTTCATCGTCCCACTCGGCATAAGGCTCCATTAAACTACTTCTCCATGCATGACCGAATGACCAGCCGAGAAATGTGGCTAATATACCGGCTAAAATGTCGCCTTGACCGCCGCAGCGCTTGGGCGCGCTCGCGCCGACATCGAGGGCGATAAATTCGGAACTCGCGCGCGAACTATATTTCACGTGGTTCAGAAACAACCAATCGGTCTTACCCTTGAGCAAAAAGTGCATCGGAGCGAATTCTTTTAGAGCCTTCCCGACGACCTCTTCGCGGAACGCGTCGTCCTCGAGGTCTATCTCGTTAATGGTCACGATGCGACGACGCTTCTTGGCGCTCTCGGCGCGCTCCCGCCCGTCGGCGAGGCGATGGCCCTCTTGAATTAATCTAAAAAGTTCCATCTTATTCGGCGTGGCGATGTCCCAAATAAACGATGGTTTTAAGTCTTTTTCATCTAAGTCACCATCGGGAAAAAAATCATCGTCTTCGCCCTTATATCTTTCAGGTTTGGGAACGACTGAAATGAACTTTTGTTTCCTCTCCAGCTGCTTCGCGACGCTCCACCGGCGCGTCCCCGCGTACGCCTCGCCTTTCCAAAAAAATTTCAACGCATCGGCGTCGTACACCACGGGATAGTGGTTCCTGTGGTCGTGACTCCTGGATATGAGATCCTTCCAGACGTCTAACCCGTGATCGCTCTCGCCTAGCCCCGGACCGACGACGACGGCGTCGAGGCGACTGAACCACTGCGTCCACATCTTGTGTGCATCAACGCTCGTAACCTCTTTGCTTTCGTCCCACGCGTCGTGCACGATGACGTCAGGCGAATACGACTTCAACACGGGCGCGCATTGCGTGCTCGTGAACGCGTGCACGAGGTCGGCGCCCGCGCGCGCGGCGCTCACGGCGGCGTAATGCGGTGCGCCCGAGTAGAGTCGCGAACCGCCAACGATGGCGATTTTGCCCCCGTGCGAGCCCTTGTACGCGTCGTGCCCGAGCGCGGGCACGACGTGCTGCTTGAACTCTAACAGATACCGCTCCATGGCGCCCTCGTCGCGTCGGCGCGGCGTGGATGACGCGCCGTGGTGTGACGTTGGATCGATGCGCAGCACGCAGCCTCACAGTGGCGCCGGCCCATGGCGTCGCCGTCGCCGACGTACGTGCACGAGCGATGGCCAGGGAACGAGACGTTCTTCTGTAACGGCGCCGTCGTCGCCGGTCCGCGTCCGCGCGCGGCGTTCGCGACGGCGGCGTTGATTACGTTGCCCGCGGTGGCGCACAACGTCTGGGTGGCACCGCTCGTGCGCGCGAGGTACGGCCTCTGGATCGCCGTCATCAGCGCCCTCGCGCCGGTGTTTTGCGTGTACTGGTTATTCAGAACCGCGTTCACCGACCCGGGGATTTTACCGCGGCTGAAACGCGCGGTGGCGGGCGGGGAGAGCCACAGAGGGAAGACAAAGGATGTGACAGTCGCGTCGACTGGGCGGCTGGCGCGCGTTCGATGGAACGATACCTGCGGGTATTACCAGCCTCCGCGCGCACATCACTGCTCTGTGACGAATGATTGCATAGAACGCTTCGATCATCATTGTCCGTGGACCGGGGCGACGATTGGGTTGAGGAATTATAGGGCGTTTTTGACGTTTGTGACGAGCTCGACGTGCTACGCGGCATTCGCGACGACGACGAGTGCGTTGCATATTCATGAGCGCGTGCGACAAGGACATGGAATCGGTCAAGCCATGGAGCGTTCGGGTGTGGCAATTACCGTGTTTCTCATCGCCGTGTTTGGGTTCGCGTTCGTTGGTGCGTTGAGTTGTTTTCACGCGTATTTAGTTTCGACGAATCAGACGACGTACGAGAGCTTCCGAGACGCGTATTCGTGGAGCGCGAATCCGTACAACACAGGGAGCGTGTTTAGAAATTGTATAGAAGTGTGGTGTGCGCGCATACCGCCACCAAAAGTGCGTTTTAATGCGCGAGTAGAAGATGACACGTCGGCGGAGGATTTCGCAAGGGACATCGCGAGACGCGACGCCGAAGCCGAAGCCGAAGCCGAAGCCAAAGTCAAAGCCGAACGAAAAGATGGCGAGTTTGAACTCGCAGAAATCGTCTGATGGCGTTTATTAGAAGCGCTATCGAATCAACTAGTCATGGGAATATCGACACACAGTATTTATTGTATAACGTAGCCGACTCTGCTCCTCACTCGTGGGCGCTGCGCGGGAACGGGACACATGCCGCCGAAATCGCGCAAACGCGCTCGGCGGCTCGGCATCGTCGCCGCAGTTCTCGCCTTTGTCGTCATCGCCTACGTGTCCTCGTCGCAATACGAAGACGTACACGTCAACGAAGGCGCGGCGTTTGAAGTTGAAGAGAAGATTACAACCAACAACGTCGAGAGTCCATCAACGTCGCTTGTTCACCACGACGACGACTCGCATCGAGCGGCAGATGACGCAGACGTCGTTCCCGACACCACTACCGTCGACAACGACGCACGGCGTGACGCGGTAGACACCGGCATCGCGAAGATGCCCGTGGCGAGCTCGAGCTCGAGCTCGAGCTCGAGCTCGAGCAAACCAATGACGCCGTCGGAGCGTCGTCGGTCGCTCAAACTCAGCGGTTTCGTCCCGCTCGAGCATTTCGAGGCGAATGGAGACGTAGTAAAGTGGGGGGCAGATCATATTGTCGCCGACGCCGCGGCTTGCCACGACGCGTGCGTGGCGTTGAAGGATAAAGGGTGCAACGCGTGGGTGTTTTGCCCGAGCAAAGGCGGGTGCGGCTCGCAAAAGTATAAATGTTGTTGGTTGAAAAAGCAGACGAGGCCGTGGACGTTACTCGGTGGACGTGGCGCACACGTACCATGGACGAGTGGAGGGATTTACGAACAAGATGATCCGACCGGAGGCGATCCAGATCCATCCAGGAAGTTTCACGTGGTGTTGACGACGAATAACGCCGTGTATCAAGCGTGGCAAGCGCGGGTGATGTATTATCACTATAAGAAGCAAAAGGCGTTGCAAGGTCCGAATGGCCAAATGGGCGGGTTCACGCGTATCTTACACGACTCTAGTGATGGATTAGAGGATGAAATACCCACGTGCCGTGTGGATAGATTGCAAGACGAGATGGGGTTCGTTGTCTTGTCTCGGCCGTGGGCGTTTGAGCAATTCTTTGCCAAGTGCCCTGAGATAGAGGAGGATTACATTTTGATGGCCGAACCCGATCATTTGTACATCAAACCCATGCCGAATTTGATGCGTGGGAACAATCCAGCGGCTTTTCCATTCTTCTACATCGTGCCGCACGATCAGCCAGACATCTTGCGACGCTTTCTCCCAGGCATCACCGACGAGGAAATGTTTGACATCGACCCCATCGGGAGCTCGCCCACGTTCATTCACAAGAACGACTTAAAACGGCTCGCACCAGTATGGAATAACATGTCCGTGGCGTTACAAAGCGACCCGCCCGCGAAAAAGGCGTGGGGATGGGTGATCGAAATGTATGGGTACACGCTCGCCGCGTACAAGATGGGCATCGCGCACGACTTGCGTCCGCAGCTTCAATCCCAACCACCGTGGGACACCGAAATCGGAGATTTTCTATCCATACACTTCACGTACGGCATGGACTACGATGCAAGTGGTAAGGCAACGCCAGGGAAGGTGGGTGAGTGGAGATTTGATAAGCGTTCGTATTCGCACACGTACCCGCCAAAGCATTTGCCGGCGCCGCCCGCCGGAATGAAAAATGATCTCGTCCGCGTGCTCATCGACGCCATCAACGAAGCGAGCGCGTCTTTACCGAATTGGGGAATGTACGGTGGAAATAACATCACCGGCACGTTTCATTAGCGTTGTCTTTGTAGCGAGGGATGTGTATTAGAAGCGTAGAGAAGCGAAGAGCCACATAACGAGTCCGCACTACGTGACGCGCCCACACCCGCGCACGCACGCGTCGAACACTCCGCGCGCCTTCACACCCATCGCCATGTTTGCCGCCGCGCGTGCGACCACCGCGCCGGCTTTGGCGCCGTCGCCGTCGGCGTCTCACCGTCGTCGTCTCGGTGCCGGGACACAAAGATCGCCCACAGCGCCGACCCATCGCGCGTCGCGCACGCGCGCGCGCGCAGCCAAGCCCTCAGCGTCGGCGCTCGACACGCTTCTCGGAGCTACGATCATCGCCCCTGGTGGCGACGCCGCGGTGAAGGACTCGGTGCAAAAGTACTATGGGGAAACGCTCGCGACGTCGAGCGACTTGAAGACGTCGGCGTGCTGCACGCCGGCGAATCAGATCCCGAAAGCCGTGCGCGACGCCTTGCGCGAGGTTCCTGATGAAGTCAAGGCCAAGTACTACGGGTGTGGTAGCCCAACGCCGGTTGGTATCGAAGGGTTGCGGGTTTTGGATTTAGGAAGCGGGAGCGGACGGGACTGCTACGTCGCGGCGCGACTGGTTGGCGAAACCGGGAGCGTGTTAGGTATCGACATGACCGATGGCCAGCTCGCCGTGGCGCGCAAGTACGCCGAAGAATACTGCACGACGACGCTTGGGTACGCTTCGCCGAACATGCAATTTGAAAAGGGTACGATTGAGGATTTACGCGCGGCGGGCGTGGACGACGCGAGTGTGGATTTGATAATCTCAAACTGCGTGATTAATCTCAGCCCTGACAAGGCTGCGGTGTTGAGCGAAGCTTACCGCGTGCTCGCGAATGGTGGAGAGTTTTACTTTTCTGATGTGTACTGTGACCGTCGATTGCCCGATGCTTTGCGCTCGCAAGAAGTGCTCCTCGGTGAGTGCTTGGGCGGCGCCATGTACATCGAAGACTTTAAGCGCTTGTGCGTCGCTACGGGTTTTACCGATCCGCGCGTGCTCGCCGGTCACGAAATCGAAGTTCAAGATCCAGAACTCGCTGAATTACTTGGCGAAGCGAAATTCTACTCCTTGACCTACCGCTTATTCAAGCTCCCACCCGGCCGTCTCGAGACGCTTTGCGAAGACTACGGCCAATTCGCCTATTACAACGGCACCTTAGAAGGCTCACCCAACGCCTACTCATTAGATGACCATCACAGGTTCGAAAAGAACAAACCCATGCTCGTGTGCGGTAACACTGCGAGCATGGTGGGCGAAACGTGGCTCGGAAAGCACTTCACAGTCGTCGGCGATCGAGACGTGCACTACGGCTTGTTCGATTGCGGCCCGTCTCCCGTCGCGAGCTCCGCGTCCTCCGCCCCAGCCGCTGGTGCGTGCTGCTGAATCCACCGCACATCCTCACACCCACATTCTTTTACTTTTCAAAAGCATTGAAATCACACGCATTCACGCATTTTCACGTGCCTTGACGCCTCCAATCGTTCCCGCGACGCGCGTTCGCCCATGGATAGGACACCGCGCCAGCGGATGACGTCACACTTGCGCCCGCGCGACGATGTCACTCGCGCGTGCGACGTCGCACGCGCACGCGTGTGCATCGGGACGTCACCGCGCGCCCGCGCCCGCGCGTGCGAGCCGCTCGACGCGCCGCACAGCGCGAGCGCCGGCGACAGTCGTCGTCGCGGCGGCTCGCGGTGAGCCGCCGGGACAAAAGGATTCGACACTTAAACCGCCCGCAGTGCCGTCAAAGACGCTCGCCGCGGCGCTGTCGAGCGTGCAGGCGGTGCGAAATGGTAGCCGCGATGCCTTCGACGCGCTCGATAGGCGGTGCGTGGCGGAGGCGTTGAAGGCGTTGGTGGCGAGCGACGAGGCTGGGACCGTCGAGGGCGGAGGCGACGCGAATAGCGGTGGTGTTGCGGGCGGCGTGAGTGCGAGTAGTGGTGGTGATGGTGCGCGAAGTGTGGATTATGTTGCGTTGAAACAGCGCGTGCGAAAGGCGTGCGCGTTGATCCGCGAGATTGAGTCGGTGTGCTTGGAGCGGGGGTGCGCGAACGCGGTGAGCGCCGAGGCGTTGGAAGCCGTCGCTCGCGCGGGATGCTCGATACGGAATGACCCTGCGGTGACGCTGGCGGTGGTGAAGGCGTTTTATACGATTGCCCGGAAGGGAAAAGGTGCGACGAGCGCGGTGCACGCGAGCGTGAGGACGTATACGGATGTTATCGCGGCGTTGAGTCGGTGTTGCGCCGAGGCGAGGTCGACGGGGGCGCTTCGATCGACGCCATCACCCGTTGAAGTATGGCTGATGCTTCGAGCTACGCCTCTAAGATTAGATAGTGCGGCGTACGCCGCAGGTGTCGGCGCGTACGTTGCTGAGGGACGATTGGAAGAGGCGGAGAAGGTTTTACGCGAGATGACGGCGGATGGCGTGCGCGCTGGTCCGAGATTGTTCAACACGCTCATCACCGGTTACGGGCGAGAGAAAAATTTACGCGGGGTGGAGGCGAGCTCGATGGCCATGCGCACCCTAGGCGTGGCCCCAAATCAAGCCACGTGGGGTGCAAAGGTGTACGCTTACGTCGCGTGCGAACGCTTGGATTTGGCGCTCGACGCGTTAGAGCAGGGCGTGCGCTTCAGTCCTCGCACCGAACGGCGCCCTGGAGTCCAAGCGTACACGGCTTTAGTTCAAGGATTAGCGCGCGCTGGTCGTGTGGGCGAGGCGGATGAGATTTTACGCCGCATGTCTCGAGATGGTGTCAAGCCCAACGTGTACACGTACTCGACGCTCATCGATGGCTTTATGCAAAGCGCGCAAGTCGGCTTGGCGGAAACCGCGTTGAAGGAGATGAAACGCGCGCAAATCATGCCGAATGTGGTGACATATAATTCAATCTTAAAAGGTGTCGTGCGCCGAATGCGAGCAGGCACGCGTGTTCCCGAGGATGATTTACTCACCCAAGCTCGACGTGTTTTTGACCGCATGCGGGACGACGGCGTGGCGCCAGACTTGGTGACGTACAACACGTTAATTGACGCGTGCATCGACGCCCAAGAGCCCGCAGAGGCATGGAATGTGCTACGCGAAATCTCGCAGTCCGGGTTGAAACCCGATGTGGTGACGTACACGACATTGTTAAAGTACTTCGTGCAAGTCGGGGACAACTCCGCCACGCAATGGGTCATCGCAGAAATGGACACCGACCCGCTCATGGTACAAGATGTGGGCGTATACAACTGCTTAATTAATGCTTATGCGCGACAAGGGGACATGTGCCGCGCCAATGAAGCCTTACGCGCGATGGAGGAGAAGAAAATTGCGCCGAATATCGCCACGTATGGGTCACTCCTTGAAGGCTACGTGCGCGTAGGCAACGCGCGCGAAGCCATTAAAGTATACGATCTGTGTACAAAATCGAAAGATTTGAGCCCCGATGCGCGTATGCGTAAATCTCTTATCTATGGCTGTGGCTTGCACGGATTGTCTGACGTCGCAGATTGCATCATTGCGGATTTGCAAGCGACGGGAGAAGAGGGCGCGAGAGAGGCGCGCACATTGCGCTTCGTCTTGAAGGCATCCATGGAAGCCAAGGCGGATGAAATAGATGGCCGCGTCGACCGCTCGCGCATGCGGAAGAATAAAAAGTCAACGTCGCGTACGGTGCGTGACTCAGCTGCGAGGACCACGTCACTTGAGCGCGCTGTTGCGACGCCGCAAGACGCGACTTTGACGGCGTTTGACGAGCCGTGTCCGGCAGAGGCTGTCGAGTTCAACCGCGGGTTAGAAATGTGGAAGTACTGGCTTGGATTACCAAACAATTATTACGCCGCGACTGCGGCGGGCACAGAAGCGACGGGATCGCCCACTGAGCCAACTTTAGAAAATTCATAACATCGCGTTGCGCTGGAGCTATTTTTATATTTATACTGTACAAGAATTCCTACGGCACCTATGCACGAACGACATCTAATCTACTACCCCATCGGTGCACCGAGTCCGTAGGCGACGAAGGACGCGATAAAGGACGCCGCGAGATGCACGCAAAAGAAATGCGCGCGAACGGTTCTCGCATACACGCGGTGTCTCGTCCAAAAAGCCTTGGCGTCTACAGCCTCGGGGACATTCGGCACATCGCGGAGTTCTAAATAAAACGCACTCTCGTTTACGATGAACACAGCAGCCACAAATGACATACCGACCCACCAAATTCGGCCAAAACGCGTGGGAACGGTGGTACTTAAATATGTGCCGTAGATTAAGCACGCGAGCACCGCCAAATAATCGATGACCCGCCGCGCCGAGCTCCAACGCGGCTCACGCCAGTGCACGACGCTTGTGGCGATGAGAACGCACCCTAAAATCGCAAATGTCACCGCACGTGCGTCTTTGGCGGCTCGACCGAGGGATATGGTGATTGGAACGGCGGGCGCCGCGCTGCTCCATACGAGCGGTCGCGCGAGCGCGGGTGGAAAGACATAGTCAACGTTGAAGTCTTCGTCGTCTACTTTCGCCGGCGTCTTTGTTTGTGATGCGACTGCGTATTCCATGTCACCATCGTCGAATGTGCATTCGTGCAGCGCGCTATCGGACTTGGCTTTCGCGCGTCGATGGCTCATAATGAAGCTAGGACGCGGCGCTATTCTCGTCCTCAACGTTAACGGAGCATCGCTCGCGCGAGAACAACCCACATGGACTCATCCACGCGTAACACACTCTGAGATTCCACGACATGGTTGTGGTGCGTGCGACCAAACGCATCCACGGCGATAATGGCTTGACGAGCGCGCTCGGTGCCGATGTCGACGGTTTCGGCGCGAAACAATCGAGCGACTTCGCCAAACATCACCAATACGTTCTCCGTCTTCGCGCGCGTGGCGATGTTCGTCAACACGTCACCACCATCATCACCATTGCTCCCGCGAGTTGTTCCCAACGTATTACCGTCGCCTGCGATGTCTCGCGGCCACGGCGCCAGCGTGTCATCCACGACGACGACCAACGCGTACTTTTCGAGCTCGCTCGCGAGCTCGCCTCGCGCGAGCGTGCGCGTGACGTACGGCCAACACCCCATGTGCGCTTTCGCCTCGTCTGGTGACACCACATCGGCGATGGTGTGACCACCACCACCATCATCAACACCATGCCTATCATCACCATCGCCATCGTCGTCGCGTTTCGTTCGTTTCGGCCGCACCGTCACCCGCGTCCCCGCCGGAATCGCCCGTTTCGCGTTCGTCACGCGATACCTTACCCCACGCCCACAATCCACAACCGTCGTCGAAGGTCGACCATCACCACTAAACCCATCATCGTTCACGACACCTTCGCAATACATCGCTCGCATCGCATCCTTATCTCTCGTCGCGTTCGCGGCTAACGCTCCGCCCGACGCTCCGCCCAACAACTTTAAATCTTCATGCGCACCCACACACGACTGACGCAGCGCGCGTGGACACGCCACCGCATCGCAAATTCGCGCAAAAAAATCACGCGCGCGCGTCGGCGCGCTCACCTCACGCACACCGCGATCAAAACCTCGTCGTTTCACATCACCATCATCATCATCATCATCATCAATGCGACGGCTATCGAACACGAGCACGTCATCAACCCCAAACGCATCGCACGCCCGCGCGCAAGACACCGCGCGAACCGTCGCCGATCGCGCGCTGTGCTCGCGCGCGAGCTCGGCGCTATCGATCGCCACGCACAGTCCCATGTTATGTGCCCGCCGACAACTGACGTGGCAGCACATCGCGATGCACTTTTTCGCGCCAACCAATCGTCGCATGGCATGAATGATGTGTACACGTACACACACAGACGACGCGCACAGACACACGCAGACGCACGTACACATATATCATATATGCACATGCATGCACGCGCGTCGACGCCCACCCATCGTCGTCGTCGTCGTCGTCGACAGCTCACCATTTCCAAACTTTCTTCTTCTTCTCTCAGGGATAAGAGACCAAATCGACCAATCACAACCAGGCGGCGAGTCCCTCAACCGAAAAAATCTTTGAAAGAAGCAAGGGAGGGGTCGATCGACCAATCACGACCAGAAGGATGTCCCCGAAACGCCGCCATGGATCGGTGTCGCGCGCATTCCGACGGCAGACGACGACGGACGACGTCGCGCGCGTGGAACCGCGCCGAGGTACATATATATTTATAGTATATATTTGCGACCGGTCGTCGTCGCGCGACCGTCGACGGCCGTGGTCGCGCGACCGAAGAAGAATTGTGCGTCGTCGATTTGATTGCATTTGATTGCATTTGATTGCGATTGCGTTTTCGTGCGATATGTCGGCGGCGATCGAGCGGATGTTTGATCGATGGGTGCAGGAGGCGTCGGTGGTGGTGCCTGGTGGTGCGAATGCGTCGTCGGTGTCGGTGATGTCGCACGATGCGGCGCGATTGGCGGAGAAGATTGCGCTCGCGACGCCAAAGGAGGCGGCGTTATCGCCGACGTCGGTGGAGGGTACGATTGTGCACGCGTTACGCGCGCTTGGGGATGCGGAGAAGTTGCGGATGGAGAAAAAGTATGTGGAATCGATTGAGGGGTATGGTCGCGCGTTGGCGCGTAACGCTGAGGCGTGGATGAACGCGGGGGATGAGTTGAGCGCGTTGGTGGCGTCGCAGTGTGGATTGGTGACGACGACGAGTTCGTCGTCGTCGAGTTCGGTTGATGAAAAGTCTAAATCGTCGTCATCTTCTTCTCCATCGAATGCGGTGTCGCATGCGGGGAAACGCGGGAGGACGTGTTCGGTGGCGGCGTATCGCGCGTGTTCGGCGACGGCGTTGAGCGGACGCGCGTTGTCGAAGATGGCACTCGGATCGTGGTCGGAGGCGATCCGAGACTGTGAAGCGGCGATAGATGCTGCACCGGATTACGCGTTGGTGCACGAGCGGTTCGCGGAGGTGTTGACGGCGACGGAGGCGGCGGGGGATTTGGCGCGGGCGTACGCGGACAACGCGCGCGCGTTGCGAGAGTTGCTCGACGAGACAGCGCAGACAAGCGCCGCGGCGGGGATGAAGAGACCGGCATCGTTTGAAGGCGATTCAGCGGATGAATCTTCGGTGGCGCTCGCGACAAGTAGAGCGCTCGCGAAAACCATGGCGGCGGGAGAGTGGGTGCACGCGCGGCGCATGGCGTTGTACGGCGGCGGCGTCATGTTCGCCTCCACCGATAGCGACGACGTCGAGCGCATGTACGAGGATAGAGTTCTGTTTCTCGAGCGTGCAAAAGTCATTTTCATGCGCAAATACGCCGAGATCCGAGCGGCAACGGCGACGTCGTCGGCGTCGGCAAAGACCACAGTGGATGCCAACCTCGCGTCGTGGCTCGACAACGCGTTTGCGCTCGCCGGGTTTGACGACATGAGCGCGTATGAGCGTGCAAATGTGTGTCTGTCGATTGGAAACATTTTCAGCTGGGTCGGCGATTTCTCTGGAGCCGCAGAGTTGTTTTCCTGTGGCATTCAAGTCGTCGTCAACAGCCAAGACGATTCAGCCGCGCTCGACGAACTCGAGCCAATTTTGGAACACAACCGAGCGCTGTGTCAACTTCGCGCGGGTAATTTTGCCAAAGCGCAGAAGAACGTGCGTAAACTCATGCGAGGGGAAAAGTGTAAGGAGTTTGCGTGTGGGTTCCTTCGCATCGCCGAGGTGGCGTGCGTTCGCGAAGAGTGGGACATGGCTGAGCAAAGTTACCGCATCGCCAGTCGGTTTGGCGCCGAGTTACAAGTGCGACACAAAATCGTGCTCACACAACGTGCAGCCTTGGAAAACAAACCAGCCCTGGTAGATGTTGAACAATTAGAGGAGTTGGATAAAATCCAGGATGGCAAAGAGGCTGAGTTCGCTGAGACGCCTCGATTCGCCAACGGCGGCGAGGCGGCGTCGGCGTTCAGCAAACCTCCGTCATTCAGAAAGCAAAATTCCCTCACCGATGTCGACGACGACCCACTCTTGTTCGCAGAGGCAACCCAAGAGTTGCTCGATGAATTAGAAAACGGCGATGGGTGCGGAACGCCAGACTCGCAGAGCTCCGCTGAGGCGTCCAAGCTCTTCTCTGGTGGCGGCGCTCGCTCGCTCAAGCTCAGCGACGTCATGGCGGATTTGGCGGGCGCCAGTTCCCCACGCAGGGGTCTTCGCAAACGTAAGGCTCGCGATGAAGCGTGTTCTTGCGCTGAAATGTTCAATTATTTCGGATGGGGTTCGATGGATGCCTCCGAAGCCAGGGCAAATTCTGTCGAGGATGAAGTGTTTCTCGCGACGTTGCTCACCGATGTCGACGACGACGCCATGCAGGTGGACGCCCAGATGGACGCCGAAACCTCGAAATAAACGCGCGCTGCACTGTAGCGCTACATGTACCCTATATTTCTTCTTTTTCTCATAATTGTAAGTATATTTACAACAGTAATCACGCATTATCATCGTCGCGCTACCGGTACTGGCTACTCGTGCTATACTACTAATGTACCGACGTCGGTCCGTGTCAAGACTCTCTCGACGAACGTAATCCTTCTAGTGCATCACGAACGCGCACGGCGCCTCGCTCAGCATCAACGCCGTACACGATCTCATCTCGTAACGTCGTTTCGAATTCTCTCCGGAGCTCGTGGAGCAGAGGAAGTAACGCGCAATACCGCCTGCGGCGTTCGCTTTCAGAAATTCCAGCCGAAGTTTCTCCATCAATCGTCCAATGTATCGCAGGCATTGGTGCGTTTTCTATTGGTATTTCTCGCCGCATTGTCACCGGCGTGGACGTGGACGTGGACGTGGACGGCGCGGTGTCTTGCGGCGTTCTCTCTGAGAGAGCCTTTGTCCCGCCGACGCTTCGCTTGCACGTGGGACACAACGATGAGCGCTGAAACCATCGATCTATGCACTCAGCATGATACGCGTGCGCACAAAGCAAGATGGCTTCGTCTTCACCGCACTCGATCGTCGCGAGACATATCGCGCACGGCGCGTCGGAGCCGTCGAAGCCACGCGTGCGGCGGTTGACGTTGGCGAGGTCCTCCGCCGTGGCTGCCCTGCGCGCGGACGGCGATGCGTTTGACGACCACGCCGCGAGCCACGCGTCGAAGTCGAGGTTTTGTATGCTTATGAGTTCCGCCATGGGCGTGATCGATCGCGCGGCGTGGGGCACTGGGGAGATTTCGCTGCGAGGCGCAAAACTAGTTACATGTTTATCTGCTATTACGGTGCGCGTGTTTTACTTGGCTGCATCCATGGAGCCTCCTGACGCGCGCAATCGACGCATTTTGATTGAATAGAGCGCGAAGAGCGCGACGGCGGTGGCGATGGTGCCGCACACGTACTTCCATCCCATGGGCTTTGGGTACACGATGAGCGAGAGCGCCAACGAGAACATCTTCCGCAAGGTTTTGATCACCTCGGTGTTCGTCGCGCCATAATGGCGAAGACATAACAGGATACACGTTACACTGATGTACCCAAACGCCGCCGCCATGCAAATGCTCGCTAAAACCAAAGGCTCGGACAAGACGTGCGCGAGCGCGATGAAGAGCTCGCCCGACATGAAGAGCCCAAAAGCTAAAAACAAGCTTCCGATGGCGTTGACGTAAAACACCACCTCACAATGCGAAATCGGTTGCGGCAGACTGAAAAAACGCCGTTCCTCAAAGTTTCCCGCCGTGCTTTCCATGAATAGCGCGATGACAATGTATGTGATTCCGCGCCAGTCAAACGTCGGAAACGAGTCGACGTCGCCCATGGTGAACATCGTCACCCCGAGCACGAGCAAAGAGCACGCGAGGTAGTCCGCCAAACCGTAACGTCGACCGTGCATGAATGTTCCCACAATCATCGTTGGGATAATTTTCGAACATTTCGCGACGATTCTCGTCGTGTAGTTGATGTATCCCAACGCCGCGTTCGTCAAGTACATCGACCCGCTCGTCATCATACTCAACACCGCATAATCAATCAATTTCCCTCGTCGCGTACCGACATCACCATTACTAAACCTTTCCGCTTGCGCCAATAGACAATACACCGAGCACGTACACAACGACACCACACCTCCATACTTGAAATCTTTCGTCGCGTGACGAAACACTCCTTCCTGCATCGTCGTAAACCCCAAATACGCAAACAACGCCCCCGACGCCAACGCTATGAGTAATTTCCCTTCCGATAGCTTCACTTCACACCCCCATACGCGTAATACATTCAACTTCTTCAACGTCCCGGGCGAAATCAACTCTCTATCCTTCGCGTCGCCGCGCTCGACGTCTCTCCCATCCCCGCGTTCGACATCCGCGTACATCCCTCCATCGCTCGACGTCGACGTCGAACTCATCGTGCGCCGAGAAAACATCCCTATCGAACCACCACCACCCGCGCTCTGGTCGTAATTCATCAACCCACCCCCGAACGAACTCACCGAAGGCAAACTCGACATGGTGTCCCGCGGCTGATTTCCCGCGTGCCCCATCATCATCGCCATCACCCCGCGCGCGCGCGCCCCGGGCGCGCCCGACCCCGCGTGATCGTCGCGCGCGATCCACGCCGACGGCGCGCCGCCCTGCGCGCCGCCGTCGCGCGACATGCCGCGCGTCGACGAGTGTCCACCGCACAGCGACCTCCGCGCGCGTTGGGCCTTTTGTTCGAAAGCGCGCGTCGCGCGAATCGATCGATGCGCGCTGGGTTCGCGCGCGCGAACGCATCGATCGCGCGCGCTTTGGGCGATCGCGCGCGGTGCTTTGGGCGCACAGCACCAAAAAGGCGTTTTTTTTTGGGTGGTGGTGCGACGATGAAAAAACGCACGGCGTTACGGCGTCACGACGTCGTCAGTGTGCGACGACGACGACGTTTGACGACGACGACGAGATTGGGGCGATATGACTGAGATTGATCCGTGGTATAATCGCGTGAAAGGCCCGTTCCCTGAAAAGTATGGATGCGTGGGCGTGAAGGAGGATGGCGGAGGCTCCATGCGCGGTCGAGGCACGGTGGGGCCGATGAAGATTCACCGCGCGGTGTTCAATCGCGACGAGGACGCGGTGCGGGCGATTATTGCGTCGGGTGAAGGCGATGTGAATGAGGTTGATGGTGCTGGAGTGACGCCAATCATGTGCGCCGCCTACGAAGGGTGGGCGCGTGGGATTGATGTGTTATGCGAGCTCGGCGCCAAGGTGAACGCGAGTAATAACGCCGGGGACACGGCGTATATGTGGGCGGAGACCATGGCGAATGATGACGTGATTGAGCGATTGAAGCATCATGGTGTGGATATTAATTACGTTGGACAAGTCATCGTTCCCGAGCACATTCCAAAGGTGCGAGAATTTTATGATTCTGAGGAGGGGCAGAAGCACCCAAAGCCGAGCGAGGAATACTTGGAGTATCAACGCGAACAAGACGCAGTCATGCAAAAAGCCACCGACGAAGCGTTATTAATTTAACCGTTGCAAAGCCCAGGGTGCATGGAAGAAACCAAGCTGCTACCGCCGCCGGCGCTGGCGATAGGGGATAATGTTATCTTCATCTTTTTATTTTCATCTTGATTTGATTATTACTCGGCGCGGACAAACGCGGCTACGCCGCTTCAGCTTGTAAATCGAGCGCCTTCTTTACCATAGCGTCGTTATACGTGCCGCGAATTAAACCTTCAATATACGGCTTCCATAATCGCGCTCGAGCGTTGACGAACCAGTCACCAACTTGCCTGGACGTCAGACCGGTTTGGCGCGCCAACTCCAACTTTTCTTCGCGCGTCGGGATCGGTTTCAATCGAGTGTCTGTAGGATAAAAGTGATCCCAAAGCCACGCGGCGAGTATTTTACGTGCATGCTTGGTATGTCTACCTGCCGCGTCCGATTCTGAACCCGTCGTCGTCGTCGTCGTCGTCGTCTCTGATGATACTTCTGAAGCCGCCTTTGTCGTCGTCGAAGCGCTCGACGTCGACGATTTGGGTGCTGCGTCTTTTGCAATCGAAGTCACGTGCTTGAACGATGCATCAAACGTATCAAGTAATTGCACGCGGGCGGTTTCAAAACGGCGTCGAACGATCTCGCCAGCATCCGGAAAGTTCAAACACAAATGATGAATGCTGTCCTTCTTTGTCGTCGCTTGGGTGGTTCGGCGCTCGATGTCGCGCGCGCGCTCATCAAAAGTTCGAAACTCAGCAACAAACATATCGCGCAACATGGTCAATCGATTAATACGAGTTTTGTTCATCGTTGCTCTGTGTTTTCTCAAGTATGCGTTGACGCGAGAGCGCACATATGCGATTGTTTTCGCGGCGTCTCGCGCTTCGCGTCTCTTCGTCTCCCGCGCGTCTTCATCTTCAGCAACAGAGAGCGTGTTATCATCATTCGAGCTCAGCATGTCGCGCAATACGCTCGTAATGTGTGATTTTACCGCTCGCGTCGCCTGCGCGTGCGTTGACGCGCACGAAGACGCACTCCGCGGCGGAGTCCACTCCTCGACGCCTTCGCCCGCGCCGTCGCGACAATACGCGTCAAACGCGTTCAACACATCATCCCACGTCGCATCATCAATCACGTCCACACCAGCGCAATCAACGCTATCGACGATACCACACACATCATGCACGCATCTCCCGACATCGCCAGCGTCGCCACCAACCTTTGCGTCGTCATCGTTCCCATCCGCGAGTAACAACTCCAAACCATCCATGGCGCTCTCTTTCTCTCTCTCTCTCTCTCTCTCTCTCGCGCGATATCGCCTTCGCGCGTCACGCGCGCGAGCACCACTCGCAAATCACGCGCGTCGATATTCCCTCGCTCGCGCGTCGCCCCTCGATGCGTGCGCGCGTCGGCAAATGCGCGCGCACACACCGCGAATGCGTGCGTTACCACGTTGTTACTTTTTTCAAGCCGTTTTTTCGTCGTGGCTTTTATCCAATAGGTTTATCGCTTCGCGCGCTTCACCGCGCGACGCGAGCGCGCGCGTCGCCATGTACGCCGTCGTCTACATCGCCGCGTTCGTCGCGACGCTCACCGTGCCGTTCGTGGTCGTCGACACGCAGCGACGCACGGACGCCGACGCGTGGACTTTTGCATTCGCATCGCACGCCAACGCCACGCACGGTGCGCTCGTGCTGTTCAACGCGATAAACGTGCTGATATGCGCGTGGGAGATCGCGCTGTGGGTGCACCGCGAACGCGTGAAGAAGCTTCACGTTGGGTTTGTGAAGAAATTTGGCGATAGGGTGAGTGACACGGCGAGGCGCGCGCGAGCTGGTTTGAACGCGTTGATTGGTATAGGCGCGGGATTGATTGATTGATTCGTTCTGGATTCTGACCGCATCGTCGTCCTCGTTCGTCGTCGCCGTTTCTACACACAGGTGTTGCCATCGCCATTGTTTTTATTTAGCCACATCACCGTCCGTGAGGCGCTGTCGTTAGAATATTGGGCCATCGTGTTCGCGTCGTACGCGTCGCTGGACCCGTCCTACGTCCAGCACACGTCGTGGAGCTTTTGGGTGGACGTCGGTAACGGCTTCGTGACGCTCATCCCAACCCTGGCACTGTCCGTGGCTATCACGCAATGGCCACACGTCGACGTCATCGCACGCGCATCCCCGCGCCTCCTCGGTCTCCTCGCCGTCGTCGTCAACTACCAAATGCTCTACGGCACCGTCGTGTACTTTGCGAATTACGTCTACAACGGCTACTATCGAGGCGCGTCGCGCGCATGCGTCGCCATCGTCATCATCGCCAACATCATCTGGATCGTATTTCCCGCGATGTGGATCGTCATCGGGTCTCGCGCCGTGCGCGACGGCGCCTTTGTCCCGACGCTCTTCCCGACGTAGCGCGCCCCGTCGTCCTCCGGGCCCGCCGCCCGTCCAAAACACCACCATCGATAGAAACACCACCATCGACAGATTGTAGCGAGTAGATATTTGCGTCATCACGCCACGCCCATCGCCCGTGGTCGTCATCGTCATCGTCGTACGACTCGACTCGACTCGAGTCCAATCGAATCGAATCGATGCCCGCAGCCCCCAAAAAATACGTCCAACCGACCGCACGAACGCACACAAAAAACGGATAAGCCGCCGACAAAGCGCCGCCTCGTCGCGGGCGGTTTCGCGTCGCGTGATCGAGCGATCGCGACTCGAGCCGCGGGGGACTCCATTTTACGAACCACCATCGCTGATCGCGTCCGCGTCCGCCGCACACGACGACGCCGGTGGAGTTCGACGCGCAGAGGTGCGCGCTGTGCGCTGTGTGTGTGCTCGTGTGTGCTCGTGTGTGCGCTTGTGTGTTGCGCGTCTCGACGACGACGACGACGACGACGACGACGACGGGGCGGTGGGCGATGCGCGTCGCGAGCGTCGCGAGCGTCGCGAGCGTCGTCGCGAGCGTCGCGTCGCGAGCGTCGTCGCGGTCGTCGGCGGTCGGCGGTCGCGCGCGGCGAATGACATCATTCGCACCGGGGGAAAACCTGGGTGTGGTGCTCGCGCGTTTGAATGTTTATCCAGTGACTGACGACGACTATGGACGTGTTGATGACACAGCGCCGCGCGAGAGGACGACGAGAGGAGTTTTTACGCGTGAACGGCGATGAGTGGGGTGATGCGCGCGACGAGCGCGATGGCGACGGCGGTGAAGACGCCGACGACGGGGCGAGACGCGGGACGTCGGGCGGGACGACGCGGGACGGCGCAGCGGTGCGGAGCTGTGGCGAAACCGAGTGGGCCGCCGGAGAATTTGGAACGTTTGCGAATCACGACGCCTTGGGATGACGCCAAGGCGGTGTTGAAGAGTGAGTTTGGGGCGACGGATGCGGAATTGAAGCACGCCGAATCGTTGAGCGACGAGGATTTGAGCAAGGCGTATTACATGATGCAGTTGTGCCGGGACTTTGAGAACGAGTGTAACCAAGCGTACATGGCGGGTAAGATTCGTGGGTTCATGCACCTTGATAACGGCCAAGAGTCCATTCCGGCGTTGTTGGCGGATGCGATTCGCCAAGATGACTTGAAGCACTCGTACTATCGCGACCACTGCCACGCGTTGGCGTGCGGCGTCGACAGCGGTGCCGTTATGGCGGAATTGTTCGGCAAAGATGGCGGTACTTGCCGAGGTACGGGAGGTTCGATGCACATTTACGACATGGACACCAACTTCCAAGGAGGTTGGGCGCTCGTCGGCGAGCAGTTGCCGTACGCCGTCGGCGCCGCGCGCTCCATCGTCTTGGATAAGATGCTCGGCCGCGAAGACGCGCACGACCGCATCACGGTGGTGTTCGTCGGCGAAGGTGGTGCTCAAAACGGCCGCATGGCTGAGTGCTTGAACGCGGCGGCAAAGGAGAACTTGCCAATTCTCTTCTTGGTCATCGACAACGGTCGCGCCATCAACACCTTCACCAAGGATGTCGCCGCAAACCAAGAGGTTTTCAACCAAGGTAAGCACTACGGCGTCCCGGGTGTGCTCGTTGACGGCCAAAACGTTCAAGATGTCTTGCGCGTCGGGCGTGCGGCGATCAACCACGTGCGCACCAAGGGTCCGGCTATCTTGCAAGTGCACACGTTCCGCTTTAACGGCCACTCGCCGGCGGATCCGGAGCACGAGCGCAACCGTAAGGATGAGAAGAAGTGGGCGCGCGCCGAATGCGACCCGATCAAGATTTTCGAGTCCTCTGCCGACGCTGCGCGCGTGGACCTTAAGAATGAAACGGCCAAGGCTAAGCTTGAAGTGCAACGCGCGTTGGATTTCGCCAACAACTCGCCACCGCCGCCGCCGGGCCTCGCCGCTGAGCTCGAGTACCCCGATCCTTCGGGCAAAGTCGACTACAGCGCTCGTGAACCGGCTGAAGGTTTGGCGAGCGCCACCGCGGTGACGGAGAAGATCGTCCCGGCGGAAACGCTCAAGGCGTTGAAGGCGCGCATCGAGGCGCTCCGCGCGATGTGCGTCGATCCCAAGGGTATTTCTATCGGTGACGCCGTCAACCTCGCCATTCTCGAAGAAATGCTTCGTGACCCGACGTGCTTGGCTCACGCTGAAGATCTGCAAGCCGGCTCTTCGTACAACATCCCCGCGAACACGCAGCAAGCGTTTGGAACGTTGCGCGCGGCGGATGAAATCATCGACGAAGGTCACTTTATGGGCAAGGCGCTCGGCGAAGCCATGAACGGCTACCGCCCGATTGTCGAGCTCATGAATGCCAACTTTGGTATTTACGGCATGGCTGAACTTTCTTCCGCGGGTAACACGTACGCCACCACTGGTGGTCAGTTTGCCATGCCGTTGACGGTGATTGGCGCCGGCGGCACCGCGCCCAACCAATCTTTGGGCGCTGAGCACTCCCAGCCGTTCCACGCGTACATCATGGGCATCCCCGGCTTGAAGATTTGTTCTGCATCCAAGCCGCAAGAAGCGTACGGCTTGGCCAAGTCTATGATTCGTGATAACGGCCCGGGCGTGTTGTTGTTGCCGGTGAAGATGATGAAGAGCCGCGGCCCGGTGACGCCGGATAACTTCTTGCCCCTTCACAAATCCACCGTGCACCACTTGGCGAGCGATGAAAGCGTGAAGAACAACAAGGCTGTCACCATCGTTACCTATCTTCACGGTGTCAAGGAAACCGAAGAAGCCATCGCCGAACTCAACGGCCAAGGCATCGACGCCGATTTCATCGAGCTCACGTGCATGAAGCCGGTGGATTGGAAAACCATCCAAACCTCTCTCCAGCGCACGCACAAGCTCGTCATCTTGGACGAATCCACCCGCACGGGTGGTGTCGGCGCCACCGTCTCCGCCATTGTCTCTGAAAACTTGTTTGACGAGCTCGACGCCCCAGTCGTTCGTCTCTGCATGGAGGACGCGCCGGTGCCGTACGCCAGCGAAATGGAAAAAACCGTCGTCAAGCGCGCCGCCGATTTGGTCACCGCCGTCACGTACATGATCAACCGCACCGCGTAAACACGCGGTGCGCAGCAGTTTGACAAAAAAAACCATCCATCAAACGTCACGCGCAGAGACAAAGTCCCGCGCGCGACTGAAATCAAAAACACGCATTTCTTCTTCGGCGCGCGTCTCGCGACTGAAATCAAAAACACCACCACCACTTCGTACTTTTAAATATAAATGAACACACGAACACTACACAACGCACACCTGCGCGCGCGCACCGACGCACCGACGCGCGGTACACCCAGCGGCGTCGGCGTCCCGCGCGAAGCCGAGCCGAGCGACGCGCCCTGGGCCTCTCGCATCATCACTTCGCAAGCCCTCCTCCAGTCCTCGCTTTCAGGATAAGACATTGCAATCGACCAATCGTGACCAGGAGCCGACCCCCTCTACGACCACACGACCACGACGACGATCTGACGTCACACGACGACGCCGACGACGATGATTGCTCGAGTTCAATTCGCCACCACCGCGCGCACCGCGGTCGTCTCCACGGTACGCACGCGCGCGATGCCCGACGACGCGACGACGACGACGACGACGACGACGGAGCGCGGCGCATCGTGATGCGCGCCCATCGGTGGCGCATGGATGATGCGATCCGCGCGCGCGCTGCGACGCCGCCGCGCGCGCGTGCGGTCGATCGCGGCACCGTTCGCGCGCGCGCGTGACGCGTACGAATGACTAACGGTCGGTGTTTGGTGTTCCGTGACGCGCAGAAGACCCGCCGTTCGGTGCGAGGCGCGAGCGCGATCCGCCGCGCGGGCTCGGATGCGTCCGCGCGTCTCGAAAAGGCGTTGAAGGAGGCTGAAGAATGCGTCGGCGAGTGCGCTGCGATGTGGGATGATGGTACGTTTTGTTTTTCGTGTGCTTGTGGTTTTTTTGTGTGTGTGCGTCGACGGTGTCTCGTGTGCGTGACGTGCGACGACGCGCGCGTAATCGTCCCGGTTCGACCCCGACTGAAAATGTCTTTCTTGTTCTTTTCGCGGACGCAGTCGAGGAACTTTCTCAAGCCGCGAGCGATTCTCGCCCGGTTGCGGAAGAATCCGAAGTGAAGATCTCCCAAGCGGATATGGATTTCATCAAGGCGACCAAGGAGACGCTCGCGTCCGCGCGCGCCGCCACCGAAGTCTCCGACGACGTGTTGAAGAAGATTGAAGCCGCGGCTAAGGGCATGAAGGAAGTCACGAAGAAGATTAACTCTTCGCGCATGGCGCAACTCGATAAGGCGTTGGATGAAGCGCTCGCTGCGGCGAAGACGTGCACGGATGACTGCGCGGTAGCTTGGGAAACGGTTGAAGAGATCAGGTACGCACGTACGCGCGCGAGGATTTTCGAGTCGACGACGCTGTATAGTCGACGCGCGCGCGCGGTTCGATCACGCGACTGACCAATACATTTTTCTTCATGCGCACGCACACACAGCGAGGCCAAGGCGAGAGAAAACTAAGCGTTTATTATTCCTATATGTTCTACAGCCAACAACACCACAGCGTTTTACTACACGAATCGCCGCCGCCGCTCGGCGTAGAGACGTTTTTTTATAAAACATCGATGATTTTGTGACTCCTCTTTTGTGTTTTCCCTACTCCTTCACCTACTCAACGACATCCAAATACGTCACCTCAATGGCCACGCTCGGTCTGTGCTGTCGCACGCGCACGCCCGCGAGCGTCAACAACCGCTTTGACGCGGCGTAAATCGGATCCCCTTTACCGCCGTCGGGCGCGCCCTCCTCCGTCTTCGCCTCGCTAATCTTCCCTTCATAATACACCACCTCCTCAATCCCAGCCTGAATGATCAATTTCGCACACTCATTACACGGATACATCGTCACGTATAAACTCCCACCCGCGACTGAGGCGGAATTCTTATTCATAATCGCGTTCATCTCCGCGTGGCACACGTACGCGTACTTGGTCTCGAGCGGGTCGTCGTCGATGGATTTCTTACTCCACGGCAACGCGTCATCGGCACATCCGCGAGGGAAGCCGTTATACCCAACGCCTAGAATTAATTTATCTTTCCCCACGATGCACGCACCGACTTGCTTGTTTGGGTCTTTACTGCGCTGGGCGCTGAGAAAGGCGACGGACATGAAGTAATCGTCCCAAGACAGGCAACGCGCGCGTTTGGCGCGGCTCAGCGGGTCTGGTTTCGGCTGCGGCGATCGCGCTGGGGGCGTGAAATCGCCAGAACTCGTGCGCGCGGGCGTGGGCGTGGACGGTGCCGACGTGGAGGCGTCCGGCGCGCAGCACGCGCACCGCCCGGCTGAGGCAAACGCGGGCGGGAGCAGCGACACCGACAGCGTGGGTTTACCCGCGTACTGCGGCGTCGGACCCTGTGTGCGTGGCGATACAAGACGTGTGTGTCAGTGCGCGTGATCGTCGTCATCGTCGTCGTCGTCGTCGTGACGGTCAATTAATCACATCAAATGAAACGAAGGCTTTTTCAAACCAACCAACCAACAACAAACTTTTGAATACGACGTACCGGTTCGTCGTCGTCGTCATCGTCGTCGTTGTTCTCGACGAGCTTGGATGATTTACGCGGCGCTTTCGATGATGCGAGTTTATTCGTGACGGTGCACGCCACGGTTGTGGCGCACGCGACGAATACGGGGTGGAGGAACATGACGCGGCGGCGCGAGTCGAGGTGTGAGGACGCGAGCGGTGTATTGTTTGTTTTTAATAATGAAATGAACAATGAACGGCCTTCTACTACGACTAAAACGACGGCTGCGATGTCGCCGAGGCTGGCGAGGCGTACGCGACGCGTTCGTGCGCGCGCGCCGAAGCGCCCGCGGCGGTGGCGACGGCGCCCGGCGGACCTTCGATGGCGTCGCACGACGGCGCTTCGGCAATCAACGCCACTGACGCGAGGACAATCGGTATCAATGGCTGCTGTTCATCACCATTGCCTTGACAATTCTCCAACGCTCGTGCGAAACGAGGGGCACGCCAGTCGCCTTCGATTGGGTTCGGGTCGAACGATATCCACAACGCGGCGGAGACGTCGGGATTATTCGCCCGCCATTCGCTTTCAGCGACTTCTTCCACGGCGAACGCTTTAGCGCCGCGCGAGTTTGCCACGGCGTTATCAAACGTCAGCGTCGCTTTTAAAAGCGCACTGGGAAGAATGATGGCACAATTCGACGGCGCGCGCGCGATTAAGGCTAAAACCGCGGCGGAGGCTTCAGACGACGTCGATTGGCCCCAGGCTTCGACTTCAGGAAACGCCGGCTCACTGGAGCCAAATTTCGCAGTCATTTGCTTCAACGCATCGGCGGCGAACTGTGGGAGCATGGTTGACGGATCCATGGCGAGCGCCGTCGACGCTAAGGAGGTTTTCTTCGCCTTGGATGAGGACTTTTTCTTTTTGGACTTTTTACCAAACATAAAGTCGTCGCCGCCGTCGTCGTCGTCGTCTGATGATGGACTACTACTACTGTCAGCAGCCCCATCCCGGCGACTACTCGTCGTCGTCGCACCATTAATACTACTGCTGATGGCATCGCCCGCGAGCTTGGGGGTATCCACCGACGGCACTAACAGCGGCACGACGGTCACCGCGCTCGCCGCCGCGCCATCCGCGACGGCGCGCGTCGCTCTTTCGATCGCCTTGTCCACCTGATTTTCCACGTAATCAAAATGCGTCTGCCCAACATCCGCTCCATACCAATTTTTCGTCGTCGCCAAATCATCCGCGCTTAATTGGCGATCGATTTCAACCAAATCCTCCGCCAAACCGTCGACAAAGACGTCCACGCCCTCGCCCGTCGCGCGCTTCGCGAACAACGCGAACAGCGACCTCTCATTCCTAGGATCCGCCAACGCGCGCCCGATCGCACACCGTCGCTTTGGATCTTTTGTCGCAACATTCGTCGCCAACGTCAGCGCCGCTTTCATCCCGAGCGTACGCTGTAGCACGTACTCTTTGTACCCTTGCGCGCGCTCCGCCAAGACATCCTCGCGTCCGCCCGCCATCTTCAGCTCCCCACGAATCAACCCCAGCGTCGGTTGCATCTTCAAATCTTGCGATGAATCGTTCACTTTATCCGCCATGGTTATCAGCGCCCGCCAGTCGATCGTCGCCGCGCGTGGGTTCACCAAGCGCGACATTAACGTGCCCGGAAGAAAGTCCATCATGGATGACGCTGA
>Ga0222715_10000912_pt1 | contig 29130 bp, 23 predicted proteins | sample C33_9DmetaG_FD_165056 | JGI IMG/M metagenome (GOLD analysis project Ga0222715, IMG submission 165056) | Estuarine water microbial communities from San Francisco Bay, California, United States - C33_9D | ecosystem: Environmental > Aquatic > Marine > Unclassified | place: USA: California...
GTCGTCTTCATCACTTCGCTCCAATCCACCCCAGTGTAATCATCCGCCGATGCAGCGCGCGCCGCGATCGCGTTCACCACCGCCCCGGTCGTCACCGCACCAATAATACGCGCACCATCGCATTCGTTCGCCTCGTCGCTCGCCTCGGTGCGGCGTTTCATCGCCTGGGCGCCGATACATCGGTGACGTCGTCGTCCACCGTCGATCGCGCGCACGCGCGCCGGGCGCGTCGTCGTCGCCGTACACGCGCCGCTGTGCGCGAGCGCCATGGACGACGCAGAACGTGCGAGCATGGGTGCCGTGCGAGGTCTTTGAGCGCGCGAACACCGCCGGAAGGGGCGCGCGAGCGTGCAAATGGCGACGCGCGCTATCCGATGGATCATCGGTTCGCCGTCGTCTGCCGTTGTGCCACGAAAACACCATGGTAGTCACTTTCTTTGCACAGTACTATGTTTTGATGCTGGAGTTTTCATAAACTATTTTATTTGCAGCGTTGGCGCGATCGTACGCGTAGTCAAGTGATTTTTTGTCTCTATGCGTGAGTGTTCTGGTTGTGGACAGGTGGCGCGTCACCGCGGCGTGCGCCATTGCGCGCCGCCGCCGCCGTCGCCGAGTCGACGACGCGCACGCGAGCGCTCTAACGCGCGCGGCGTTTTTTGCTCGTTCGCGTCTCATCTCGCGTCATGCCTCGCGACGGTCGCGCGATGTCATCTAAGGCGATGGTGGTGCTGATTGTCGTTTTGTGTTCCCCCTTGGGCGCGCGCGCGTCGGTGTTCGCGCGGCGCCAAGGTGCGGGTGACGCGGGCGATGCCACGCGTGCGGTGGTATTGAAAGGTTCGTCACGTCGCGGGCGTCTCGTGTGGCGAATGATGCGTGTGATCTCGACGTGGATGTATGATGCGCGCGTGTCGCGTGACTGACGCGAATGGCGCGCGTGCTCGAATATTGTAGATGGAACAGCGCCGGTTTCGATCTACGTCGATGGTCCCATGCGCGTGATTGAAGGAAGTAGTGCGGCACCGAGCGGGGTGGCGGTGAAAGGGCACTCGAGGATGGGTTTGAGTCGGGTGTTTGATGAAGTATCGGTGCGTATCGTCTCGTTGTGTCGTCGACGACGCGTTTTTTGAGCGCGTGTCGCCCGAGTACTGACGATGGTTATATTGATTGCAGGTCACTGTGATCGATCGCGGTGGGTTTATGAGCGCGAATTGTGCGTTGTATCACGCGTGGCAAGTGCCGGTGTTTAACACGACGACAAATGTGACGAATATTGAGTGGAAGTACGCGAAAATGCCGACTGAGCGCGAGCGAGATAAAACGGTTGCTGGAATCTCCAATGCCCCGAGCTCAATCGTGCGAACAGTGATTGGACCGTACGAGAAAGGGTACTTGATCACTCCGCGGTGCCGCGCGCGAACGAATTCAATCAAGTATGCGGTGCGCGCGACGAGCGCGTTTCAGCAAAAGTTGGTTGCGCGTCTCGTCATCGGCGTGGCGTTATTAGTCATCGCCCCAACCGTGGCGAGTTCAGTGCCGTGCTTTTACACCGTTGCCATGACGCTTTCAACTTTTGCACTCGCACTCATCGTGTTGCATAGATTTTCGCGCGCCATTCCAGGTGGGCGCATGGTGAAACGCACGACGGCGGTTGGCGGTTTGGTCACGTACTACCTCGTCCCGAGCGAGCACTGGAACAAAGTGATGGACATGTACATTTCAGCGTCTATGAAACCAATCAAATTGGTCGTTCGATTGATTCAACAACGATACACCAATGTGAGTTTAGAATCAGTCTTAGCGGAAGATCCTTGGGCGCTCTACGGCGCGCTTACAGGTTTTGGTTTGCTCGTCATCGGCGCCGGCGTCGGCCGATGGCTGGTAAAGTCATTCATCATCGATGCCGCGACCGGAGGCATCGCCTCGAGCGTACGAGGATTTGTGACCATGTTCATTCGTGTCATTGGGTGCGCGCTCGTGCAGTTTTCTACGCTTGACGTACCGATCGGTACGGCGTTTGTGTGCGTGGCGGCGACGTATTGCTTGTACGCCCCCGTCGCTCGTACAACAGATCGCGTCATTCACGCCGCTGGAAGCCTCGTCCGTGGTCGTGGTGGCACGCGTACTAATGCAAATGCCAACGATGATTCTGACGATGGCGAACTCGTGCACGAGCAAGAATGGGATGAAGACTCAGATGACGAAGACGAAGCGTCGTGGGGCGGCGCATTTGGCTTGCGGAGACGCAAACCGCTTCCCGAATCCCTCGACCCCGAACCTCGAACGCCACCCAAGCCATTGCTATTCGACGCCGCAGGGAAAACAACCCCAGTTCGTCGCGATAGCTTACTCCGCCGGGCGTTCACATTCGGTAAACCAGAAGATGAATCCACGCCTCCGGCCAAGCCGCCGCTCGGCGCAGCCGCCGCCGCGTACGGCCGATACCTCACCCCCGACGAGCACGACGCCGTCAGTGCGCTCAAAACCAACTCCGAAATGGACGCTCTGACGAAATCTCCCGAATTCGCCGCTTGGTTGGCTAAAAACTCGCATAGAATCCGCATGACAAGGGCGGATTAAACATTTTGCTCGCTGTCCCGTAGCTTTTGGAGGCGGCTGTAACACAGAATTCACCCATCACTTTCGTGACGACATAGCACGACGCGCCACTAAGCCCGCACACCGATCCCAAAATGGGCCGTGAAAAAGTGTTATCGAGCGCATCGATGATCGCATCGTCGTCCATCGCGCGCACGGATGCGACATTCGGCGCGAGAAGGTCAGAAACCTACGCACGCGACGCGAGCGCAGAGTCGATGAAATTACGACTAGCCGTGAAGATACGCGATGAATACGGCGCAGTGAAGGCGTATGCAAAACAAGATAATGGTGGTGGTAGTTTGGCGCGCGCGAGTGCGCGGTCGACGGCGGCTGATGCTGCACGCGAGGACGAGATGGGTGAGGATCCACGCGTGCGCGCCCGAGCAATTGGAGACGCGGAAAAGAAGCGCAAGAAGCCGAGTGATGTGGCGGCCATGATCGATGCGATCGATGACGACAGCGAAGATGAGGAAGCTGGACCGGTGGCGTTTGGTGCGAAGGCGAAGACGTCAAATGCATTGGCGACGTTCAAGGGCGAGGATGCGGTGGCGAATTTGCCTCTGAGCATTTTTGGCAAGCACGCGAACGCAGCCACGGGGGCAAATATCGCTCGCAAGTTAGCGAGCCAGTGGCCAGTACCAGAGTGGCGCGCGCCTTGGAAGTTGTATCGGGTCATTAGTGGGCATCAAGGATGGGTGCGTTCCGTGGCGGTGGACCCGAGTAACGAGTGGTTCGTCACTGGTAGCGCCGACCGTACAATCAAGGTCTGGGATCTCGCCAGTGGGTCATTGAAATTAACACTCACGGGTCATATCGAGCAAGTCACTGGATTGTGCGTGAGCCCGAGGCATCCGTACATGTTTAGTTGCGGGTTGGACAAGAAGGTGAAATGTTGGGATTTAGAGTACAACAAAGTGATTCGCAACTATCACGGACACTTGTCGGGAGTTTACTCCATTGCCATGCATCCGACGTTAGATGTATTGATGACTGGTGGTCGCGATAGCGCGTGCCGCGTGTGGGATATGCGTACAAAGAAGCAGGTGTTTTGCTTGAGTGGACACGAAAATACCGTGGGGTCAATCTTAACGCAAGACGAAAACCCTCAGCTCATCACCGGTTCTTACGACGGCACCGTTCGTTTGTGGGATTTGGCGAAGGGGAAGACTGTGGAAACATTGACGTACCACAAGAAGGGTGTGCGCGCGATGGTGATGCATAAGAAGGAGTTTGCTTTTGTATCGGCGTCGGCGGACAACATTAAAAAGTTTACGTGCCATGGTGACTTTATGCACAATATGCTCACGCAGCAGAAAGCCATTGTGAACACGTTGGCCATGAACGATGATGACGTACTTGTCAGTGGTGGTGACAACGGGAGCTTGTACTTTTGGGATTACAAGTCTGGACATTGCTTCCAAAAGCAAAAGGCTCTGGTACAGCCTGGGTCTCTCGAAGCTGAGTGCGGAATTTATGCCTCGAGCTTTGACATCACTGGTTCGCGTTTGATCACGTGTGAGGCGGATAAAACCATTAAGATGTGGAAGGAAGATGCCACCGCGACGCCGGAATCGCATCCAATCTTGCCGTTCGAGCCGCCGAAGAATATTCGACAAGGCATCGGCGCGTGTTAATATTAGATAGAAATTACAAATTGTGAACATAACCGTTGTTTTATAGCTCATCATGCTTGCCCGCGGGTAACTTGCCCTCTTTGAGTAACTTCTCCTTGTGCTGTTTGAACATTTGAAGGGTGTCATAGTCGGCGCGCATGAGCTTGGCGAGCTGCTCAACGTCGACGCCACGCTTATTCTTGATAAAAATATCAGCACCCGCTTGCATCAGACCCCATGCCGCGTGCACGTGATCACCACGAATCGCTTTATGCAAAGGCGTTTCACCATCTGCATCTTGTGCGTTCACATCGGCGCCAGCGTTGACTAAAACGTCGCACATTTTAGACGACGAACGGTGCGCCGCTTCGTGCAACGGCGTCGTTTGATTCCCCGTCGATCTTCTCGCATTCGGATCGACGCCATCCAAATCTAACAACGCCTCGACATAACTCACACAACGCTCCTTCCATCCGCGTGCAGCGATGTGAATCGCCTGGTATCCGTGTTCATTCTCCTCTGTCACGTTTGCCGCTCCGTGCTCAACCAACACCTTCAACGTCGGCACCGAACCTCTCACCCCACACGAACCAGCGTTAAAGTGAATCGCCCGTCCACCAAACAACTTCTTACCCGTATCCGCACCAAGTTCAATCACCGTCTTCACGTACGTATCATTCCCAACCATAATCGCGTGCTTCAACGCCGTGAGCCCGCTCGGGTGCAGCGGCGCGTTGATATCGTGATGGTCTGGAAACTTTTCAAATTGCGCGCGCAGCTCGGCGTGATCGCCTCTGGCGCTCAGGTGAAGCAAATTTGCAGGTTTTTCCACTTCGGGCTCCGCCGGCGTCGGGTCCTCGATCGGGTCGTCGTGCGAGTGATCGGCGTCGGGGTCGTCGCCACCGAATCCATACGTGCGCCGGAGCTCATGGTACAAGCTCGAGCGTCCGTAACCCCCGGCGACGACGAGTGTAGGGAGCGCCAGGACGGCGATAACGCAGAGCAGTGCGAGGGCGTGCGCGGCGTGCGCGGTGCGACGCGTCATCGTCATCGCGCGCGCCGTGGTTTGTGGATGAGCGATTATCGTCGTCAGCCTAGTCATCTTTTCGGACAGCTCATCCGGAACTTTAAGTATTTGACGCACGAGAACTGAGGCGGTGTGGCGATCATGAGTTCTAAATACATACTATTGAATATCTGTGTGCGCGTGCGCGCGCATGAGCTAAGGCGAAGGGAGAATATGAGATGGAACGCGCGTCGGGCGCGTCGTCACGTCTGCGACGTCTGCGAAACGAATGACCGTAACGCCACGCGTCCACATTTCTTATACGCATCGACGAATTTCCGACACTCGGTGACGTCCTGTGCGTGCGCACTGTAACACGCCCGCACATTGGCGGCTTCAACGTCGCACGGCGGCGTTGAGGCGCCTTCATACGCGTTTGATTCCTCGGCTTCGATGACCGCCGCGTACGCGTTCAACGTCTCAATCTCTCGCTCTTCGTGCTTTAAAAGCACGTCACCGACGCGCGTCGTCGCGCGCGTGACTTCATCAATATCTGGATGCCGCTGTCGCACCACACCGCCCGCGTGCACGTGCGACGACGTTAATAAATCCGAAGGCGTGAAGACGCCGCCTCTCGTCGGCGCCGGCGCCGGCGCGCCGCGCGACACCAACCCCACCCCGACGCGTCCCCCGCCGTCACCGCCCGCGCGCGCACCCGTCGCAGATGACGTCCCTCGATCGTTTCCCGACGTCGACGGCGCATCACCGCGCGCGTCGCTCGATCCATCGCCGCGTCTCGAACGTTCCAGCTCGCGCACCAAGTGCGCCGTGATCTACGCCCGCGCACACACCATCGTCAGTCCGCGATCACACGCGCGCGCAAAGCGCGCCAATCCACGAGAATACACCGCACGTGCGCGACGCACGCGCGCGACGCCCCGCGAACGCCCCGCGAACGCGCATCACGCGGCGAAACCTTTGAAATTGTTCATCCTTCATCGCCATCATCATCGTGTTCAAACGACGCCACGCACGCACGCAACGCTCGCGCCGAATCGCGCGCGGACGAATCGCGCGAATCGCGCGCGGACGCACCCGAATCCTCGCCTGCGGCTCGCGCGGCGCACCACCGCCGCGATCGAGGCGCGACTGTTGCAGACCCATCGGCGCGCGGATGATGATGATGCGTCGCACACTGACGACATAGTGTACGTGATTTTAGCCTAATAAACTATGGATAAGCCACACTTCGCGACGCATCGACGCACGACGACGACGACGACGACGACGCACGAGCCGCGGCGATGACGATGCCGAGCGGATAAACCACACAACGCGCATCGCACGCACACCTCGCGCGGCATGCGATCGCACGCGGTGGCGTCCACGAGCGCGGCGAGCGCGGCGATCGACGGCCGATGGCGAACGCATGCGCGGCGTCAATCGGTGCATATCTCACGCGCGCGCGTCGCGCACGGCCGTCCGTGGCGCGCGAATAAGAGCGTGAATGAACCCATAGAGATGTTTGAATCGCCACGCGATGCATCGGAGGATGAAGATGCGGATGAAGGGACGACAGAGCCGATGATGTCGGAGGAGGCGCGCGTGCTCGCGAGGATAGCGGAGCGACGCGAGGCGTTGTTTGCCACGAAATCATCGCGACAGCGACGGGTGAAGGATGATGAGAAACCACGTGCGATGCAAATTGAAATGGGTCCGTCGTATGATGATAATCAGGCGGCGCTTGAGGCGATTGAGGACGAGGAGAAGGCGATTCGCGCGCGAGCGTTGGCGGATATGCCAGAGCTGCGGGCGCAAGCGCGACGGCGCGGCGCCGCGTATGATGAGGAGGCGATGCCGCCCGGAACTCGAAGAAGTTTGGGTGAAGTACGTGAGCAGAATGCGTTAAATGCGTTTAGTAAGAGTAAAGCAGCGAATAAGAAGGAGACGGAGTTGGTCTGGGTGTTTGAACGCCGCGGCGAAGGTTGGGGCGAGGAAATTTTACCGACGATTAAGGCTGAAAGACGTCTGGTTGAGCAAGCACCGCAAAAGGCACTGAGTCAGGGCGAGGCTATTTTGGTGGAACAGTTTGGTATCTCCGAAGATGATGCCATAGCAATACTTAGTGCGGCGGCGGCGTGGCGAGTGACGAAGATGGGGCGCGCGCTCGTGGATAAGCGCCGCTTGCGTCTCGCGCAACAAAACGTCGGATTGTGCACCAAGGCGATGATTGAAGCTGGTGCGAGCGTCGAAGACGTGGCAAATATCGTTCGAGAAGTTCCGCAAATCCTTTCTGTGATTCCTGGAGCGAGCACGTGGAATTCAAAGTTTATTGAGTACGTCGTGCGCTCAAAGGCTGAGGGTGGCGGCGCTCTGGGACCGATTCGCTTGAAAGCGTATACCGGTCGTCCTCGATACGATCGACCGGTTGAAAGTCTTAAACCATGGGTTTTAGAGCAACGTGAGCGTCGCATCGAAGGTGATCTTTCCCAGGAGCAAGCATATTTGCTCGACGTCGCGGGCTTTGATAAGGACACGTACGTTCCAGTGCTTCGGCGCAACGCAAAAGCCGAATGGGAGTCATCATTTGACGAGCTCGTGGAGTTCCAACTAGGAAGCGGACAAATTAATCCATCAGATGAACGCTCCAACGCGGGTCTTGGTGCTTGGCTGGAGCAACAGAAAGAGGCGTATAGGCAAGGAAAGCTATCGGAAAAGCGAGAGGCTCGTTTGCGCCGAATCGGCATCGCCTTTGACACTACAGAGGCGGTCAAAGACGCGCAGAAAGTGACTAGTATTAGAGACGTCACCGTTGAACCTGTCGAAATCATAACGGTGAGGACGAGTTTTATCGAATCAGCCATGGAGTTGAGAGAATTTTTGGACAAAGCAGGCGAACACGCCGAACCAGAAATTGGCTCACCAATTGGAGTTTGGCTATTACGTTTAAGACAACGTTGTCGAGACAACAAGCTGAGCGCTCAAGAACAAGAAATTCTTGCCACACTTAATATTGATGCGACGTATATTCCAGAGAGCTGGATCTCGATGTTGAACATGTATGCCAACTTGCGAGCACGACGCTCGAGTTACCTCGGCGTCGATATAGACCGCATCAGAGCGTGGCAGCGAGAGCAATTTGAACTCGTCAAAAAGAACGACGGTTCGCTTTCAGAAGCTCAGATCAAACGTTTACGACATGCGGGTATGATTGATAGTATTTCTGGCCTGGCTGCCACCGCTATTAATCGGGATAAACTCGAACTCGATCGCCGACGAGAAGAATGGGCGGCGCGAGTCGCCGCGCGTAAAGCCAAGACGCTTGAAAACAACTCGGACGACGGCGAAGATAAATAGGGAAACTAGAAATAATTTGCACATGTTTGTATAATACACAATGTTTACTATCGTTTACTATCATTATAAAGCATTTGCTCACACCGCCTGCACGGTCCACGTCGGACCGCTCGTCTGGCGCTGGTATTTTGCAAACGTGGGATGCTCTTGCAACCTCCCAGCCGCCTTGAGCGTATACACCTTTGACGTTTCTGCCAAACACCACGCACCGACAAATACCGTCATAAAGTTTACCACCCAAAACCCATACGCAATCAATGCCGCCGACAACAGCACGGAAATGGCAATCACAACCGTCGCCGCAGCGTCCATAGAAACTCGACACATCGCGAGAAAGCTCACGAGCACTCGCGACGCATCCAGCGGGTACGCAGGCACCAACAAGTTAAAGCAGAACAGTGAAATTTGTATCCAGCACGCCTCACGGCACAGCACTGGCAAAAAACCATCCACAGTCCCCATCAAATCCACTTTGCCGCTCGTCGCGTACAACATCAGCGCCCAAAACGCGAGCATGGGCGCGTGCGTCAGAGGACCCGCAACCGCGACAAATAAATCTCCCTTTGCGCTCGCGTCTTCAGTGCTGATGTACGCGAGACCTCCAAGTGGCCAGAGTAAAATACGTGATACGCTACCGCCAACCATCTTCGCCGCCGCGCAATGTCCGAGCTCGTGGACCAAAACCGTCTTGAGGAGCACGAGATTGAGCAAAATTCCCAAACCAAACCATTCCCAGCCAAAGATGGCGTACGCCAGCGTGGTGACCGCAACGTAAATGAGAAAAAGCGGCGTGAGATAGACGTCGATGCCGAATAAGGTGAAAAGGAAGAGTGATCTCGAGTACCACGGTTCAGGAGCTGCAGATTCGCCACCCCGCTGCTGCTGCAGCTCGGCGATTGTGTGCACGTTACTCGGTGTTCTGGGCGGTGCCGGCGTGCTTGGACCATCACTGCGAGGGAAAAGGTTCAACGGTTCGATATCCGCCGTGCGCGACATGTCGACAGTCGAGGATGGGATGCTCGTGGGCGACGGACACTGGAGGTGGTGCCCTGCGACGAGCTCTAGATATTTAGAGAAAGAATACACAAGTTACAAAATGGTGGGCGCTAAACCTAATAAGGACAGGCCTTGGGGAGCTTGGTCTTTGCGTTGCGTCCATTCATGTCGAACTTTTTGTTTCCTGATCCAGATTGGACCATGAGCGATCCTTGATACTTGCGTAACGCGCGTTGCGCTCGTCTGTGCACGAGAGAAATTTGCGAAGGAAGCGTGGGGTAGTCACGACGAGTGATACCACCACCTGCACTGCGGCGTACACCTTCGGATGTAACTGGCACGCCAATGTGTCGTGCATTTGCCTTGACCGAGGCGCGATTATCGTATGGTCGATGATTTTGTTTGTAGTAGCGTCGCAAGTCGCGCGGACCGATGCGCTTCACCTTGCCGTCACCACCGATGATGATTAATTCGTATCCATTATCCGCCAATCGCACCGGACCACTCGTTAACTCTTCCATGGTAAACCCAGGAGTATCCTCGTCCATATCGTCGTCATCACTACTTTCCGCCTCAGCCGCGGCGCGTTCGATGTTCCGCAACGCCTCGGCGGCTTCGTCATTCTCCATTTCTTCCCATTCGCCCTCGTACTCATCCTCTTCATCATCATCATCCACATCGGCTTGTCGTCGAGATATTTCATCCAATAACTCATCAGGAACTTCTTCGCCGCGAGCGATATACGCATCCACCTTGGCCAATGTCTCTTTATGCGCCTCGGCCCACTTCTCAAAACGTTGCGCCCGCAGCACGCTCTTTGGTAACTCATCCTTTCGTTTCAAGTGCCCGGTCCCAGTTTTAGCCGTACCACCCTCAGACCGCTTCTTCTGCGCCTGTTCTTGCGCCTTGGCTTGCGCGATAACCCGTTCGAATAAATCTTTCCCAACCACCGGTAACCCGCCGACGTTGCGCTTCAAGTTGTACCTGTGCCAATCAGACTTGTAGTGCGCCTTGAGCGCCTCCATGTCATCGAACACCACGCCCTATACCATTCGCACGAAACAAACCATCACCCGTCAGTATTCTCGCGCACGAGATCACCACCGCGCCGCCGCGACGGCGACATACGCGCGCGCATTCCGCGCACGGCGCCGCCTGTAGGTCTGCGCCTCGAGCGGCACGCGTTCGACACGAATCCCGCGCGCGCGTACCGGTGCGGTGTGACACGTCAATCCAGACATGATGCGCGACCGTTCTCGCGCGTCGATCGACCGCGCGCGCCGTGCGTCGCGATGTGCGCGCGTCGCGTCCGAACGCGACGCGCGCGAGGGCACCGGTGGTGTGGTTTTACATTAGTGGCGTCAAAACGCCGCCACCCACGGCTTCGTCGCCGCGCCGCCCCGCACTCGGCGACGTCGCGACGCGCGCGCGCACGACGGCGAGCGATCGCACGCATTATCGCGCATTATTTTCAATCGCGCGCGCACGGGGACGTTTCGTAGATAGACGCGAAAGATGGCGAAGAAACAACGCGGGGTGGGCGGCAAGTCGCCCGGCGGCGGGAGCGCGGGCGCATCGAAACCGAAACACTCGCTCTCGGTGGTTGGACGCACGAATGGGAGCACGAATACGCATGAACGGAGTGCGGCGACGGTGAGACGGTTGCAAATGTATAAGCAACGACCGGTGCGGGATGCCAAGGGGAAGATTTTAAAGCAAGATTTGCAGAGCAAAGAGTTGCCGAGCACGCGAATCGTGCCCGACCGACGATGGTTTGGGAATACGCGCGTGATTGGGCAGAAACAATTGGAGGAATTTAGAGAGGAGATGGCGACAAAGTCCAAGGATGGGTATACGGTATTGATTAAGCAGAAGAAATTACCGTTGTCGTTGTTGAAGGATCCCGAACGCGGACGAGCGAGACGAGTGAACTTATTAGGACAGACGTCATTTGCGGATACTTTTGGATCGAATAAGCGACGAAAGAAGCCAAAACTGGCGTCAGATGATTTGCAAGCGTTAGCATCGAACGCGGAGAAAATGGGAGACGTCTATACGGAGGGTGTACAGACTGGAGTGATTACCGACCGCGATTTGGTCGTCGAGGATGACGGCGTGCGCCGCGAAGCCAAGGCGGGTATGTTTGAAAAGGGTCAGTCCAAGCGTATTTGGGGCGAGCTGTACAAAGTCGTGGATTCTTCTGACGTCATCATTCAAGTCATTGACGTTCGTGACCCCATGGGTACGCGCTGCTATCACTTGGAGCAACATTTGAAGAAGGATGCGATGAAGCGTCACAAGCACATGATTTTGTTGTTGAACAAGGTCGACTTGGTTCCAGCCTGGGTCACCAAGCGCTGGCTTCACACACTTTCGAGAGAGTTTCCGACGATTGCTTTCCACGCCTCGGTGAGCAATCCGTTCGGTAAAGGTGCGGTGTTATCATTGCTTCGACAATTTAGCCGTCTTCGCATGGATAAGCAAAACATCTCCGTCGGCTTTGTCGGGTACCCGAATGTCGGTAAATCGTCCGTGATCAACGCTTTACGGGCAAAACGTGTGTGCATTACTGCGCCCATTCCTGGTGAGACCAAGGTGTGGCAGTACGTCAACTTGACGAAGCGTATCTTTTTAATCGACTGCCCGGGCGTCGTCTACCACGACACTGAAGACACGGATACCGATTCCGTGCTCAAGGGTGTGACGCGTATTTCCAACCTCGATGACGCGCAAGAGCACATTGCCGACGTTGTTGCTCGCGTCAAGGCGGAATATTTACGCCGCGCGTACAAAATTCCAAGCTGGACCGACCCAGATGACTTTTTGCGTCAAGTCGCGCGAATGAATGGCAAATTGCTTAAGGGTGGCGAAGAAGATGTCAACGCTGTGGCCAAGGTTATTTTACAAGACTGGCAGCGTGGACGGATTCCTTGGTTTGCGCCACCACCATCACTACCAGACGGCCCATCGCAGACGACGGTGAATGTCCTAGAAAGCGCGTCGGCGGTGGAGAAAGAAGCGGCGCAAGGCTTCGCCGCCGTTGCCGCGGAAGTCACCATGCGCCAGGTGCATCGCCGTATGCCTCAAGCGCACGGTTTATTCGACGAAGAAGACGCGCATGACCAAGAATACGCGACGGAAGACGAAGATGAGCCCGCGTCTGAAGCTGAAGACGATGATGACGATGATGACAACGAAGACGATGGCGAGGGAGGCAAGGCGTCCAAGCGCAAGCGCGACGCGTTATCCGACGACGAAGTCGACGAAGAACGCGACGAGGACGAAGAGGAAGACGAAAAACAAGCGCCTCCAGTGCACGGTGAACTCTCCGAAAGCGAAGATGTCGACATTAACGACGAAACAGGAGGTGGCATTGATGAAGAAACTCTCAAAAAGTTTGCGTCTGACGATGATGAAGACGACAACGACGATAGCGATAGCGACAGCGACGGCTACGGCCCCGGTGGATTATCGTTTGACCAAGTTCTCGCAGAAATCAAGGGTGAAGTCAAAGAAAAACCTTCAGGCGTGAGTGGAAGCAATAAATCTCACAATAAGAAGCCACGCGGGGAGACATACGGAGCGGCGAAACCCAAAGGCAAGGCACACAAAGGCACAGTATCCTTCGTATCCAAGGCCAAGGCGGATGACGGTAAACGCGACCGAAGCAAGGGCGCTCGACGTCCGACGCGCGAAAAGCGTTCAAAGATGTTAGACATCTGAAGAAAAAGTGTTGTAACTTGAACAAGCAGAAAACGATTTTATATTTACGTAAATGTATAAACGCTCGCTGGATAGATTTTTTCAATGTGTGTGGACCTATTACTACTAATCTGATTGTTTCGTGAATCATCGCGGTTGCTGCGCGTCCGCGGCGTCGCCGATGAGGGGTAATTTAATAGTCTTTCCTCGCGCCGACTGCACCGCGCCCGCCGTACACGACAAGTAGGTGAAAAAGAAGACGGTATTGAAGAACAAAATCTCCGCCTGCAACCCAACGCCCCCAGTGGGGCCGCTGCCGTCAATGCCTTGGAACGTGCGCGTTAGTAAATCCGGAACGATGAGCAAAATGTCCAACAACACGGCTTGCTGGGCGTTGAAGCGCACGAAACGCTTCATGTTTTGATTCTGCACGACGCCTAAATACGTGCCAAAAAACACGACGACTTGTAAAAACCCAAGCGAGCCCCAGAGTTGAATCAACGGTGCGATAGGTAACAGCACTAAACTCAGCGCCGGCGCTTGCATGAAAAGAAATTTCGAATACTTCAACCCGTCGAGCAGAGGAAGCATGTACACCAACGCCGCAATCGCGCGCTCAGAGAAATCGTACTCCTCGTCATCGCCATCCATACTCTTACGCACAGGAGACGATGAATTTGATTTTTCACGTCGAATACGCGCTTGCGCAGCAGCCAAATCCGCGGCGATCGACTTCGCTTCCGCTTGAGCCGCCGCATCCAACGCGGGTTTCGCGTTTGCGCGCTGCGCCGCTCTATCCGCCTCCTCGCGCTCTTGCGCAGGATCCTTCATCGGTGCCGCGCCAAAATCCCCCAAAAGCTTATCCAAATTACTCATCGTATCTTCAACCTTCTTACGCTCGGCATCGCCGCCATCGTTCGCGCCGGCGCGCACCACGACCGACGTTGTTCTCGTCTTGAGTGCCATCGTGCGGCAGTCATGGTGCCCATGGCGACGGTGACGACGCGCCGTCGTCGTCGTCGCGGTCGTCGCGCGCACCGTCGGTGTCATCGTCGCAAACATGTCTATCGTTCCCGTGCCCGAGCCCGTTCGTTCGTGCGCCTCGTGGCGTCGGACAGTGAAGCTCAAGGATTAATCACACAACTATGACGACGTCATCCAAAATGTCACGACGCGTCCCGTCGACGGAGCGCGTTCGCGACGATATACGCGCCGACCGCGCGCGCTCGAGCGCGTTTTGTGCGAGCATGCATGACGTATGACTATGTGTGTGTGTGTGTTTGACAATTCAATCGATCACGTGCGGGCTAACATACGAGGGGGATGTCGAAAACAGAGAACGTACGCTCCGCGCGTTACATGCCTTGACCGGCGAGGTAGTCGCCGAACTGCTCGACGTGCGCGGATACCTGCCGCGTTTCTAAATTATTCGCATGAATCCCAATCACGAACGCTGTTTTGGTTTTTTTCACCACAACGCCGTAATCGGCGCCCTTTTTACCGCGCACGACGCCGTAATCGTCGCCGCCGCTCAGAAAGACGTACCGCGTGCCTCCGACGACGATGCCTTCGCTCGCGCGCGCGATGGGATCAGCAAACAACTCATTAAGCTTGGCCGCTTCATCGGCATTGAATCCAGGGAAATGTTCGGATTGGCCCCAGATATTACCCGCGTGGTCCGCGATGGCGCACGCTGAGAGCGCCCCGGAGCTCTCGGCGTCGCTCGCGCGCACCGTCGAAAGCGACTCAATCATCGCCTGCGTTGGACGCCGTACGCGCGCGCGCAAAACACTCGTCAGTACAACGCGCACACACGCGCACGCGACGTAGACAACAACAATGACGACACAAACATCCACGTCTGCGTCGTCATCATCGTCGTCGTCGCCATCGTCGACACACAACCAATCAATCAATCAATCAATCTGTCCCGTCGAGGCAACTACCAGCAGCATCAACCCACGACTTAGACGACGACAACGCACGCACGACGACGACGACGACGACGACGATAAAGCGCACACACACGCGTCACATCACCCACGCACATCCCAAGACATGGCGACGCGCCGTTCGCACACCACCCGCGCCCCGCGACGTCGTTTGCGGTGGCACTGCAAACTTTCCTCCAACCCAAACGAGTCCCCATATTGCCCTGGTCATGATTGGTCAATTCAACTGAGTGTTCCCAAAAACAGAGAGGAGCCGAGCCAACACCTAAGATGCGCCTGTGCGCCATTCGCCGACGACGACGCACACGACGACGCCTAGGACGACGCGCGAGCGTGCACACAGTTGACATGACGGTGCCGCAACCGAGCGCGGTGACGAGCCTCACGCGCATGGTTGCCGGCGTCGTCGCGTGGGAGGGTGCGTTTCAGATCTCAAAATTCTTTTTACGAAACCTTCCCGAACGCGACGACAAGGAGCGGACGTATAAACGCGCGGCGGCGTCGTATATCGTGAGTTTCATACATGCCTTCTTTTTGACCTGGGCTGGGTGGACAATCGTGCGCGAGCTTGAGTTTGGTGGAGCGAGCGCGAGCGCGGAGCGGCTGTCGCTGTACGCCAACGACGACGCGTCGTTTGTGGGATTCGTGGAGATTGTCACGATTGCATTCTTTAGCTATGTGGTGTATGATTTATTACACGTGATTGATCAGTATCCTGATTTGGGTGGGGTGGATATATTAGCGCATCATTTCGGGTTTTTTGCGGCGGCGTTGTTGGCGTACGCGTACGGCGCCTACCCGCTAATGTTGGGATGGTTGTGCACGTGCGAGACGTCTACGCCGGTGTTGAATGTGCGGTTTTTTATCAAGTCTTGGCGAGAGATGGAGTACACGTTGCCAAATATTGATGCCATTGCGTCGATGTTGGGGATGAAAACGCGAGGGGTGATTGCGGGGAATTGGATGGAATATTACGTGTCGGTGGCGTTTTTGTGGGTGTTTGTGGCGGTGCGCGTCATCGGCTATGGGTACGCCCTGATTCGTTTAACTGGAGATTTAAAACTCGTGGATGACAATTTTATCCCATACACCGTGCGTGCGATATTGTACACGCTCACGTGCGCTGGGTTGATGTTGAATCTGGTGTGGAGTTATAAAATTTACGGCATGTGCAGACACTTTCGGCGCAAAGTTTTAAAGCAGCGAGACGACTCTGGCGATAAAATGAGCGACAGCGAAGAGGATGCGACGACGACGACGACGACGCCTAAACGTAGCTAAAGTTGATGTTTGCCAAAACGTAGCTAAAGTTGATGATGATGAAGAAGAAGATGATGATGATGCGCGGCGCATGATGTAATAACGTTATAAATCTTGTGTTTTACAAAAGAGTCGTCGCGTGCCTCCTCTATGTCTTTTTCTTTCTCGTCGCGTGATTACGCACTTATTACTCACTCGCCGTAAATATATACTGGTGCGCGCGCGACGCATCAGTACCGTCGCATGAAACCGCCACCACCGCTTCGTCGATCGCCACCTCGGTTCCACGGTAAAGAAGATTCGCGCGGTGCCGGTGGTGGCGGCGCTTGGCGTCTGTCCCGGGTGGAAGACTCGCGGAACTTCCCACCAGCCCCGGCGGGTTGAAAACCAGTGGCGATGACTGTCACGGCGATTTCCCCCGAGTACTTTTCATCCACGACAGAGCCAAAAATGACGTTGGCAGCCGGGTCAGCTAAAGAGGTGACGACTTCAGACACGGCGTTGACTTCCATCAACGTCATATCTGGACCACCAGTGATGTTGAACACGATTCCAGACGCGCGGTCGATGGAGTGTTCGACGAGCGGCGCGCTCATCGCCGCGCGCGCGGCTTCCTCCGCTCTGCCCTTCCCGCTAGCCACGCCAACGCCCAACATCGCAGTGCCGCTGTCTTTCATCACTGCCCGAACATCAGCAAAATCGACGTTGACGAGACCCGGGATGGTAATAATATCCGAGATGCCTTGCACGCCTTGACGCAGCACGTCGTCGGCGAGCAAAAAAGCCTCCTGCAGCGCCGTGCCCTCCTCCACCACATCAAGCAATCGGTCGTTAGGGATCACGATGAGCGTGTCAACATTCGCACGCAAAGCTTCGATCGCTTCAGTGGCTTGTTGAATGCGTCTTCGACCTTCGAAAGAGAATGGATACGTCACCACGCCGACGGTTAAAATTCCCTTCTCCCGCGCGAGCTTTGCCACGACGGGCGCCGAACCAGATCCAGTACCACCACCCATACCCGCGGTGATGAACACCATGTCCGAACCTTCCACCGCGTTGTTAATCGCCGCTCGGCTTTCATTCGCAGCGATTTCACCGAGCTCTGGGTTACCACCCGTGCCCAAACCGCGCGTCACTTGTTCACCAATTTGAAGCTTATTCTCCGCCAACGCGTTCACGAGCGCCTGAGCGTCGGTATTCACCGCCCAGAATTCAACACCCTACGACAATGGTAATACAATACACGAAAATACGCGACAACGTCAGCACGACGAAGACATCCATCGACGAATCAACCATTGAAATTCAAATGTTAATTTTAAAAATCAAACGCCCGCGGCTCCTTTGCCTTCTCGTCGTCGTCGTCGTCTACGACGCCGCCCGTACGCGCCAATACGAGACGACGCAGGCCATCAACGTCGCGCGCGCGCGCACCGCGCATCGTCAAACGCATCGCACGCACCTGTAACCCACTGGAAATCATCCGATTCACCGCATTCCCACCGCCTCCACCGCACCCGATGACTTTGATCTTCGCCGCGCTCGCGCGCACGTCAACGCCAGCGCGACGCGCGACGCGCGAGTGCGTGCGCATGCGCGCGCATCGCGCGTCGCGCGTCGACAATCCATGGATCGTCGAATGTCGTAACGACGCCGATACGGTGGACATTGGTATCAGCGTGGAGACGACTGAGGACACATCGTCGCCGCACTGATCGACGCGCACGCGCCCGCGATTTCGCGAGTGCGCCGACGCGAGCGAGCGTGAGAGGACATGGCCGACATAGATGTGCGTGCGCGACGCGATGGCGATGCGAACGCGACGCGCTGAGCGATGGATGCGGTGACAAAACGCGTCGTAAGACCTGCGCTTTTTGAGACTCGTGGTGTTTTGAATTCGCACGCGTGTTTTGCGCGCGTGCGCGTCGGTGCGCGTGGACTGACCGCGGTGAATGGTTTTTGACGCGTATTAGAGCGGGCAGTTGGTGGTGAAACCGACGCCTCGGCCGTTACCGAGGTGTCCGGATGAAGAGTTGGGGTTCGGAACGGTGCGTCGAGAGAGAGAGAGCTATCCGCAAACGCGACGTCGCATACTTTTGTGTATAGATAGTTCGCGGTAACTGTGGATGACACGATGAGCCGAGTGTATTGACAAGTGATGTTTGCATTGTTTTCGCGCGTGTTTAGGTGATTACGGATCACATGTTAAAAGTAGAGTGGTCGGTGGATGGTGGCTGGGGCGCGCCCGCCATCGTGCCGAGCGGTCCCGTCGGGTTGCACCCGTTCGCGCACGTGTTTCACTACGCGGTGGAGTGTTATGAGGGTATGAAAGCATACGTGGATTCAAATGATCGCGTGCGTTTGTATCGTCCGCAGATGAATATGGAGAGGTTTCGAACATCCGCGGGACGGATGTCGCTGCCAGATTTTAACGGCGGCGAGTTGTTAAAATGCATTGAGCGTTTGGTTGATCTCGATAAAGATTGGATTCCGAAAAAGCGTGGGTACTCTATGTACTTACGGCCGGTGATCTTCTCCACCACACCGTGGTTGGGGTTGACCCAGTGCGCAGAGGCGATGATTTTAGTTCTTTGTTGTCCGGTGGGGCCGTATTTCAAGTCTGGGTTTGTGCCGATTAAACTCAGCGTAGACGCTAAATATATTCGAGCCTGGCCGGGTGGTACAGGTAACGTTAAATCTGGAGGTAACTATGGTCCAACAGTTATTTCTCAAGCCGCTGCGGCGTCTAACGGATGCTCACAATCGTTATTCGTCTATGCCAAGGAGGAATACGTCACCGAAGCGGGAACGATGAACATTTTCTTTCTCTGGCGAGACGAGCGCGGGGTAAAGCAGCTCGTTACTCCAACTTTAGATGACGGCACAATCTTGCCTGGCGTTACTCGTCAAAGCGTTCTTGAACTCAGTCGCCAATGGAACGAGTGCGAGACGATTGAACGAATGATTCCATTTGCCGACGTCCTCGCCGCCTCTGCGCGCGGCGACCTTTTGGAAGTCTTTGGCACCGGTACCGCCGCCGTCATCCAACCCGTCAGCGGCATTGTCTACGAAGGTCGTGAAATCAATCCATCCGAACCATTCGACGACAAATCCTTCCAACGTCGCCTCACTGATTATTTGATCAGTATTCAATACGGCGATATCGAACACCCGTGGTCGCACGTCGTGCCGCGCTTTGACTAGCGGGTCGGCCGAGCGTCGAAACGCGTTTCCCTCGATTCAGCCTTCTGTTCCAAGGAACCACGCGCGCACAATTCTTTCCCTAGTTATTAATCAAATAATACTGTGTATATTATCATCCAGCGATACCACCAAGATCGATCCAAGACGTCGATTACGCGTGTCTTCGTCAGCCTCGCCTCGGGAAAACATTTTTTCGCTCGTTCGAGGCGACCCGACCTTTCGCCTCGCCCTTTCGCCACTCGTCGACGCGCCGCCGCGCGACGCCCACGCACGCGCGTGCACACGCACACGCACATAGGTATACGATGATGATGATTTCGTCCGCGTCGTCGGCGCGCGTGGCGCCTGCGCAACGAAAAAGTACCGCGCGTTTCAGCGATAACGGTCGACCGATGGTGCATGCGCACGGATTACGACGCAGTACGCTCACCGTGACGCACGGATCGCGATTCGAAGACGCCAAGGCGCCAGTGCAAACCAGCGCCTTTAATGCATGTGATGTTTTGCGCAAGACCAAGGCACGCGTGACGGCTCGGGAGGGCGTAAAGTTGAGCGCGCTGGCGGTGGCCAACGCCTCGAGCGCGGGTTACGGGGACGCCGGGACATCACCCGCGAGTGGGGGATCGAACGCGCCTAACCCGGTGGAGAAGTTTATGCAGGGCATGCGTGATCGATTATCGTGCGATCCAAACTTTTTTTTTAAACTCGGGGCGGAGATTACGATTGATGAGTTTATTACTCTGTTTGTAAACGTGGCGGTTCGGGGGAACCCGCTGACTTGGAATGTATCCGAGCAACTGGCTACGGCGTGCCAAATGTTTACCGCGGCGATTAACGATACGTTGATTGTGTACTTTTTGGCGCCGACCAAGGCGAGTGCGGGGAAAAAGCCGGAAATCGCGAGCGTGTTTGAAAAAGGTGACTACACGCTCGCTCAACGCGCCATGTGCTTTGTGAACAAGGCAAAGTTCTACGCCGCTATCGGGGCGGTGTCGTGTACGATATCCATGTTCTTGGCGCTCGCGCTCGGTGGCAACATCGGCGGGTTCACGCACGAAGTGTTATTCCGATCCATCGCCACTGGTGGTTTACACATGGGTTTGAGCGCGAACACGCGCTACCAAATTGTAAACGGTATTGAGCGCGTGTGCTACGAGAAGTTACCCACGAACGTGGCCAAGAGCGCGTCTGTGGCCGTGCGCATGGGTAATAACTTCTTGGGCGCGAGATTATGGATGCTCATGGCTCAGTTTACGGGCTTGAGCTAATCAGCAACTCGACTTGTGTAATATTAAAAAGTCAAAAGTCATGGCTAATCAAAAAGTGCAAACGCATCGTCTCCGCTCTTGGCACGTTTATTGCTTCCTTCATCCGCGCTGATCGAAACGGGGAACTTTTCTAATTTCTCTAAAACCCCTTTTAAGATTTGACGTTCGCTTTCAATGAGGATCGAGGCACATTCAAGGCGTTCATTCTTCTCGCGCTCTTCATCGCTCACCGTCGCGTACATCGATAATCGACGCTCAATAGCGCTCGAGATGACGTTTACGACGCTGCACGTCATCATCGGCTGCTGTTCATGAGCACTTTCCATAGCTTTCGCCACGGTTACGATTGCGTCGATGGCGTCATCTCGGCGTGCCGTGTGTCTAACTTTTCTAAATATGTCGTCATCCTCAACGCACGCCCACACGACGTACACTAGTTCATCTGGTAATGTACACGCACGATTAATGTCAAAAGACGCATCAGCAGAAGAAATTAACGATGTGGATTCTATCCATTCAAATCTCTTTGCAATCTGTGAGCCTGAAATGCCGACCATTGCCGCCGCCACGCGAATGTTTGTTGTGCTCAAGGACACGACATCCGCCGGATTGTCGCGCTGCGTGAATCCATACGAGTTCAACAATCTTGCGTTACCCAAAAACCCATAGGTGTTGAATATCTCTTCTCCACTCTTGACCCCACCCTCGCGAACGATTCGCACGCCCAACGCATCGTTCTCGCTCGTCGAAACCGAGCCACCGCCATCGCCGACGTTGACGTCGTGGCTGCCAGTGCGATGATTGAAACAATCCGCGATTGGCGCGAGTCCAATCCCACACGTGGGCGAGATTTGAAACGCGCGACTACTCACTACCGTTCGCGCGCGGTGAAACAAATCAAACGAGCACTTAACGTCGTGTGCTTTGAAAACTTCTGCAACTATGCGATCCCACTCTCTTCGCGTCTCGCGCAGCTCGTCTCGCAACCCAACCTCAACCTCTGTGTTTACTAAATACCCGCGCTCTTCATCGCTCCACATGGATACTACGTTAGGCTCGCAGTCGGGCAACACGCGTATGTACGCGTGCCACTTCGACGCACGCCCGAGATGCCTTTCGACGCACAACGCGCTCGCCGCCTCGCACAACCAACCCGCGAGAAGTTTTTGCTCCACAACCTTTGTGTGAATCGCCTCGGCGACATCTGGCATTCCACACGTGCTCAACGTCAAGCACATGGACACTGGAATGCGCGCCAAGACACGATTCGGAGCGAGATCGCGAGTGCCACAGAGAACGCCTCGACCTCCGCCGCCGCCCTCCGACGAGCGCGCGGCAAAAGTCACCGCCTCGTCATCCACGACGATATCATGCATCGCGCACCACGCGAGAAACTCATCAAATAACGCATTATGTGTCGCTTGAGCCGACGTCATCGCGCCCGAGGCGCGTAATGACGACGCGTATGCTTTGTAAACTTTTCTAAAATTAAAAACTAGCGTTACAACCGACGGCTACGCGCGTCGCAAACTGAACAAAATCTCTCTCACACGACACGTCTCACGTCTTACGCCTTCCACAGCGACTTCACCGCACGAGTCACGCCTTCGCCCTTCGTATTCAATTGAAACAACCCCACGAGCGTGGCCACAGTAAGCGCCAACGTCGCCGCGCGCGTCGGTCCCCGCATCGCCTTTGGGCAATAATCTGAAATGATCTGTCCCACACCGTCGCCAACCACAGTCACCATCGTCGTCAGTCGCGCGCCAAAACACAACACAACGCAACACGCGCAACTCTCACGCATCATCACGCGCGCAATCACCCGCAAAGACGTACGAAATTCAACGCAATGTGCGAGTGCACGGGCAACGCCACGCCGAGCGCCACATCGATCGGCAGCGACCCGCCCGGAAGCATCGCCGCCGCGGGCACCAACCCCGCGAGCGCGAACGAGCTTCCGTGGTAGATTTTCATCATCGCCCGTCCGCTGTCCGCGGCTAACATCGACGACATCGCGGCGCGCGGCGCGTTCTGCGGCGCGCATCGTCAGCCGTGGGGACGCTGGACGTGGTCGAGATCACACACGATGACGGATTTTGTTTTTCTGTGCAGTGCGAAATTCAAAAAGAGATTTGACCGACAGACGACGGAAACGACGGCAGACGACGACGCAGAGCAAAGCGACGGCGAGGCGTTCGCGATGGGGATTAAAGGATTAACTGGGTTGTTACAAGATAACGCCCCTGGATGCGTGCGCGAACAAAAGTTTGAGTCGTATCTCGACCGAAAAGTGGCGATCGATGCGTCGATGCACATTTATCAATTCATGGTGCGAACGCGCGACGAGCTCGAGGTCGAGGTCGAGGGTTGTGAGGCGTGGAGTCGCGAAAGGGACTGACTTTTGTATTGGTGGTGCGTTTTACGTGCGTAGATGGTGATTGGGCGACAAGGGGAATCGCAGTTGACGAATGAGGCGGGGGAGGTGACGGCGCACTTGCAAGGCATGTTGACGCGCACGTGTCGGATGCTCGAGGCGGGGATTAAGCCGGTGTACGTGTTCGATGGGAAACCACCGACGATGAAGGGTGGAGAATTGGCGAAACGTAAGGATAAGAGAGAAGAAGCAGAGGCGGCGTTGAAGGCGGCGAGAGAGGCGGGGGATGCCGAAGAAGTTGAAAAGTTGGCCAAGCGAACGACGCGCGTGACCAAACAACATAGTTTGGAGGTTATGAAACTCGCGAGATTAATGGGATTGCCAGTTTTCGAAGCACCTTGTGAAGCCGAAGCGTCGTGCGCGGCATTGTGTAAGGCTGGATTAGTGTTTACGGCGGCGACGGAGGATATGGATACGTTAACTTTTGGTTGCCCGAGAATGTCGCGCAACTTGATGGCGCCCAAGTCTCAAGATAAGCCCGTGTTGGAGTTCGATTACGCCAAAGTCTTGGCTGGACTTGAGTTGACTGAAGATCAATTCATAGATTTGTGCATTTTGTGCGGATGCGATTACACTGACAGCATCAAGGGCATCGGTCCCAAGACGGCGTTGAAGCTCATTCGCGAGCACAAAACGATTGAAAACATCCTCGAAGCGATTGACACTGAAAAATACCCGCCGCCAAAAGATTGGGAGTTCAATGAAGCGCGAAAATTATTCAAGAATCCCGAAGTCATGGACACCACTGGGTTGAACTTGACGTGGAAAGCGCCTGACGAAGAGGGATTGGTTGAATTTTTAGTCAAAGAAAATGGTTTCAATGAAGATCGAGTTCGCGGAGTGTGCGCCAAAATCAAAAAAGCTCGCGCGGGCAAGGCATCGCAGAACCGTTTGGAAAGTTTCTTTGGTCCGCCAAAAATCATTTCCAGTACCATCGGAAAGCGTAAGGTTGAAGAAAAGACGAACGGAAAAGGCAAAGCAGCGCTCGGGAACAAGAAATCGAAAGGCGTTAGCGGATTCAAGCGCTCCAAGTAGGCCTCAAACCACGACCGACGGTCAAGGTTTCGTGTACATGCAATCAAAACAATTTCAACGTCATTTACCATCGCGCTCGCGCGTTTCTTTCGATCGCCGTCCGCTTCTGAACCCTAGCCATCGAGGCGTGCGCGCATTTCGCCAGCCAAAGCGTCACACGGTAACGCACTCGGATCGATCATGCGCCCTATGGCGTGTGCTGCGCCAATCAGGGCATCGTTATTAAATGAGCGTTCGTCTACGTCCGCGCGTTCGACGTCTTCGCGCTCAAATACGCACGTGAAAGCGTCTGTGCACGTGCCTCAGCAGAGAGTCTCAGCAACCGCGTTAGCGTTAGCGAGCGCGCTAGTGCTCGCGGCCGCGCCTTCACCATCATTCGCACGCGCACCGCCGTCACCAAGTTATAGCGGTGTTGATCCTGCCCAGAGCTCTTTCATTCAAGGACTGGTGAAGAAGAGCGCAGAGGATAAAGATGCGCTCAACCAACAACGTTTAGACAACTTTTACAATCGCAAGTTTCGTATCAACGAAATCGTTGGCGCCGAGGTGTTGCAAGAGCCGTGCGACCCGCGAGACCCAGAATATGGGTTCAAATGCCGTCCTAGTTTGCCTCGTTTACCACAAGATCGCTTCGTCGATAAGGCGTTCGAGGAACCCAAAATTGGATTCGGTTTGGTGAAATCGAAGGCTGAGGTCGACGCTGCAGCTGAAGCGCTCATCGAGCGATCAGATGAGTCTTTGGGGAACGATGAGACCGTCGTTAGTGATGAAGTCGAATCCGGTGCCAGTATTGTGGCCACCGATGATGTTATCATAGACACTAACGAGCTAGACGAAGCTTCGTCGGATTAGTATTGAGTTGCAATAAATATTTACATAGCGCGCGCTAAGTCAACGATGTTGATCATGTTCTTCTGAGGTAATTCTATTTTAATACGTTATCGGACCCTGCAGACTACCGGTGGCAAATTGTCGGACGATTGGTTCGGTGGTCGTGTCAAACTCTGCAACTGAACCTTCCCACGCAACCTTGCCTTTGTGCAAAAAGACAATTCTATCGACTGATCGCCGAATGGTACTGTGTTGATGCGTGACGACTATATAACTGGACACCCCGCCGATTTCACCGTTGTTGCATTCTATCCCGCTGGCATTGGATGTCGACGCCGGCTTGCAATGCAGCGACCGCATTAAATCCTCCACCACCGTACTCGCCACTGGGTCCAACCCAGCCGTGGGCTCGTCATACATCACAACTTCCTCGATCGGACCCTCCTCTGCACCATCATTGATGCCAGATAAGTGGTCGTCTTTAATGATCGCCCGTGCCAACGCGGCGCGCTTTTTCATGCCTCCCGAAAGTTGCGCCGGATACTTATCCTCGCTTCCTTGCAAACCCACGGCGGCTAAACTCTTCTTCACCAACCGGCGAATTTCTTCCGGCTCCAAATCACTGTGCTCGTAGAGTTTAAACCCGACGTTTTCTCCCACAGTGAGAGAATCAAACAACGCTGCGGATTGAAATACCATCCCTACGTGTAACTTTGGTTTCGCCTCGTCGCTCGCCAATCCCGCGCGTTTCTCTCCGCAAATATACACCTCCCCTTCATCCGGCACTAACAACCCCGCCATGATACGTAGCACAGTAGACTTGCCCGTACCCGAAGGACCAATAATCCCAACCGCCTCGCCTCGTCGAACCTTAAAGCTCGCGCCATCGAGGACAACTTTCGACCCAAATGCCTTCTTCACGTTGCGAAGCTCAATCAACACCTCTTCGTCTTTCTCCCCGTTCGTCGACCCCGACGACGACGACGATGGCTGTTCACCGTTCACCATCGCCCCTGTTTCGCCTGATGACGATGGATTCGAGCTCGATGTGTCATCCACGACGGCGCGAGTGGCTACCGCGCTCGATCGATCGATCGCAAGACGACGTGGCGTGCGTCGGGCATTCAACGCTGAGCGACGCGCATGAGACGTCGCGCGGGCGACAGACGGCGTGGCGTGGACTGCGTTGATGCGCATAGTGTGTGACATCTCGCGCGAGCGTTCAGCGTGAGCGCAAACTGTATTGAAAGGCTGGCTTGACTGAATGAATATCGCGAGCTCGACACTGAGGTTTGGTGAGATAGCGTCGGCGACGGAGAAGGCGAACGACGGGGATGCGCTTCTAGACGTGCTAAGAGGTGCGTTCGATTGACTTGAAGTGATTAATTAAGTGGAAATGTGTGATTAAACGAAGTGTGTTGTGCAGACGCGTGCTGCATCACTGCTATTACGAAAGTAGTTGCTGCTTTGTGAGTTCAAAGAAACCATCTTTGCTGTCTCCGCTCGAGTTTGAGTCGGATTCTTTCACTCTTCTCTTCTCCTTGCCTTCGGGATTAGGCGTAGACGTCGGTGAAATATCGCTATATCTGTGATAGAGCACATTTGCCACCGAACGATCGATGAGATTCTGATCCTTGTCAGTGACTGGCATGATTCGGTCGTCATTTTCTCGCACTTGTGTCGACTCGGCTAAACGCATTAAACTGCATCTGATGTTTTCACGCGTCGCCGGTCTTAATGTACTGATAACTTTCTGGAGTTCAGCCAAAGTGGCATTGCATTCATCGACACTGACGTAGTTCGCCGTCGCGGCTACCTTTGCCGCATTCTGGCGTTTGGCGCCAGTCGGTGGTTTAGTGCCGCTTGGCGCGCGAAACCTCGTACTCGTCGAACCCGAAAGCGAGCCTGAAACAGAGGCGAAATTTTGTGCAGATATTCCTTGCATATTTAACGCACCCGACGCTGGCTTGGATGATTTCTTTGGCACCGCCATCGTGGTCTTCCTCGCGCCAGACATCGTCTTGTTCGCTTGGCCTTTTGATGAGCCCATTTTGCTGTCCGAAGTTCGCGCACGTTTGGCCCCAGGTCTCGAGGGAGAATTCACCGCTTTGACATTTTTTTTATGCCCATTTTTCGGAGCATTCTCGAATGTTTCGGGTACGTCCAAGCCCAGGTCTGATTGATACCATTCCATCTCCACCGGATTCCAATCCACCTGCCGTTGCTGCTGCAGTTGCTGCTTTCGCACGATATGCTGCGTAATTTGCTGTTGATACACTACAGGAATCCCAGCTTGCATCTGTTGGTCATTCCATCTTCTATGTGCGCCGTCACCGACGCCACTGAGCGGCGCTTGCGGCGCTTGATAATCCCCGGCGTTAAATCCAGGAATACCGTCTTCGCGCGCGCCGTTGAACATTTGATCTGTAAATCCTTCAAAGGCTTCCGATGCAAACACGTCATTCACAGAAGTATTGTGAACATCAGAAACGTTTCCTGCATTTGGCACGGTCGATGTATTCGTGTACGGCGCTGATCCGCGCGCGTACATTTCCGTCGTGAACACGTCAAATATCGCATCCGTCGCCGCCGTCGCCAACTCATTTTCCACTATCGATTGACTCCCGAGCGACTGAAACGAAAATGAAGACATTCTCGGCACAGCGAATGAATTCAATAAACTCAAATCCGCCGTATCCAACAACCGTCCGGCATATGTCAACTCCACCGGCGCCGCGATGTCGCCCAAAAATTCATCGAGCTCGCTTCTCGCCTTGGTCTTCGTCGTCGTCGTCGTCGTCGCTCGTTTATTCCCCTTCGTCGTCGTCGTCGTCCCCGACATCGTCGTCGTCATTGTCGCCCGTCCACCATTCGCCATCGCCTTCCCTCCGCGTCCACTCGGCGACGCCTCCGAAACCGGTCCGCGGTTCCCGCGCGCGCGTCCGCTCGCCTCCGCCATGACGCGTCCGCGCGCTCGTCCTCCTCCGTCGCGCGTACTACGACACACGTATACCACGTATACCACGTATACCACGTATACCACGTCTCACGCCGCGTCTCACGCCTTCACGCACACCGTCGTCGTCGCGTTCGAGAGGCGATCGTCCCGCGGGCGGGTGTTCGCGCGCGATAATCCAACCCACGCCCCGGTCGCGATGCGGTCGCGCCGTCGCGTCGCGCGTGCGTCGGCTCGCGCGTGGTCTCGCACAACACTCCTCTTATGTCCCGTACGCACGCGTGCGTGCCCGCAGCGGCGGTGAGAGGCGCGGTGTGACGAAATCCAAATCCAAATCCAACACCCGCCAGCGTGCCCACGACCGCGTCGTCGGTTCGCGGCGTCGATGATGATGAGAGATGGATTCGAATGGATGAATGAATCGATCGGTCGACTGCACGAGTACGCGCTGTGTGCGATGCGATGAGGAATCCGCGATGTCGCTCGTCGACTGTATCACGGACTCGTCGTCGTCGTCGTCTGTCGTCGTCGTCAATCAATCAATCAATCATCCATCCATCCATCCATCCATGCGCGCGTGCGTCGTCACGCCGTCGTCCACGTCACCGTTCGCGCTTAAAAGCGCCCGCGGTGGATGAAGATATTTTCACCTCCACCGGTGACCACCCACCCGATCCCTCGATGTGAGATATCGTCTTTGGTTTGGGTCGAGGGGGGGGGGACACGCGCGTTATGATTGACCAATCGTAACCAGGGGCGATGCACGACGTGTGCACACATGATGATGGATCGTGCACGCACACACACATGGGGTTCCGTGGTGTGTAATATGTAATACACACGCGAGTCGCCCCATTCGGCGTGGATAGGGTGACGGACGCGCACGTGTGTGTGTGTGTGTGTACCCTGTGTGTG
>Ga0222715_10000914_pt1 | contig 29124 bp, 29 predicted proteins | sample C33_9DmetaG_FD_165056 | JGI IMG/M metagenome (GOLD analysis project Ga0222715, IMG submission 165056) | Estuarine water microbial communities from San Francisco Bay, California, United States - C33_9D | ecosystem: Environmental > Aquatic > Marine > Unclassified | place: USA: California...
TTGAATTATCATCAGCACCAGTAAATGTTGTCTGACTTGCTGTTGCTGTGTACTTAAATCTGTTTGCTGTTCCATTAACTGCTGAACCTGCGTTTATCCAACCACCACTTGAGTACACCTTCATGGTATCTGAAGCTGTATCGAAGTATAAATCCCCTAAATCTAAAGCTGAACCATCTGGGTCTAAAGTTGGTGCAGTTGCACTAGCACCTAAATATGTGTTTGCGAAACTGTTTACTGAAGTAAGATTAGTTGCAACAGTATTTACTGAAGCTATAGAACCACCAACATTGTTTACGTTAGCAATATCTGTGGCAACTGTATTAATATTTGTTGAATTAGTATTTACAGCATTAATATTAGCTTCATTACTAGCTACTGCATTAATGTTTGAACTGTTATTTGCAACCGAAGTTACATCTGCTGAAATTCCTGAAACTGTAGTTACGTCACTATTGATACCTGCAACAGTCGTAATGTTTGCATTGTTACCTGCAACAGTTGTGATGTTAGCATCATTTCCTGCTACTGTATTAATGTTAGTATTGTTTCCTGCAACTGTGTTTACATTAGCAACATTAGTTGCAACTGTATTTACATTAGAAATATCTGTAGCAACTGTTCCTATATCTGTAGCATCATTAGCAACGCTTGTGACATCTGCTGATATTCCTGCAACTGAAGTTACGTTAGCTGATATTCCTGCTACTGTAGTAATGTTGGCATCATTGTTTGCTACTGTAGTTATATTAGTATCATTACTTGCTACGGTATTAACGTTAGCAATATTTGTACCAACAGTATTAACATTAGCTATGTTATTTGAAACTGTATCTATTTCTGAAGTAGCTTCATTTAAGTCGTTAGCGGCTGTCTCAATTTCTGAGATAGCTTCATTTAAATCATTTGCTACTGTAACTACATCACTTATGTTTGTAGCAACAGTTGATACATCAGCTATGTTACTAGCTACTGTACCTATATCTGTAGCATCATTAGCTACCGCAGTAACATCAGAAGCAATATTTGCAACAGAAGTTACATCAGAACTTATACCTGCAACTGTGTTAATATTAGGTATATTATTTGATATAAATTGTTTGTTTACAGCATCAGTATTATCTACTGGGTCTGCAACATTTGTTAATCTTTTATTTTGTGTGTCCCATTGGAAATTAGTATTATCAATTTTAATAACATCACCTGCATCATCAATCGCTTCTTGCGACATAAAAAACGCTTGTTCACTATCTGTATCTAAATCGTTCTCTGTTAGTACCGAACCAGACGCATAGTCTACTAATTTAGACCCTTGTGATGTTCTACGTCTAATTTCAATGGCTGTAGTGTTAGCAGGTGGCGAACTAAAAGTTAGTGTCGTTCCTGCGGCATTTAGTGTAAAAGCTGTAGTAACAACCCCTGCTAGTGTAACAGTTAGGTCTGCTGTACTTCTATAACTAAAAGGTATAGAATATGCTGACGTATTGCCGTCACCTACATATCTTACAAAACTATTTGCCATTTAATTCCTTTAATTTATTTGTTTTATCTAAAAGGGGTACTTATTGTTTTAATATATTTAGCTCTCTTTCAAGCTCCATATTTCCTAATTTTTCTTCTAATTTAAATATAGTTGTGTCTTGTCCGTCTGCTTTAAAAACCGCAAATTCTTTAACATAATTTCTAGCTTCTAACTCATAGTCTCTAATAATTTCTAGTAAATATTGGTCTCCTTCATATTTACCTGCAAATCTTTGATTATTATAATATCTTTTATTGTACCTAGATTCTGGGTTATTTAATTCATCTGCAAATCTTTCATTTAAAGTTTTTCCACCTAATATAATTTGACTAGCTACAATATTAGTAGCTTCATACAAAGTAGTCCCTTCAGGTAATTTTAATTGTTTATTGTTTTCTATGTCGTGAAACATATCTTTTTTCCATGTCATGTTTTCTACATAATGTTCTTTCATATTAAAAGAGTTACCAAAACCTAAGGCTATTCTAAATGAAGGTCTTTCCCATTGTAAATTAGTGTTTGATAAACTTAATTTTGCTTTATAATTTAATTCAATTTTGTTATTAAATCTATCTACAATAGAGGAACTCCAATGGCTAGTCACTGGTAATATATCTTGTAAATTACCCAACAATATACCTTTAGGTTTAGGATATATGTTTTTTAATGGGTCTCTTCTTGGAGACAACGCATCACCATTTAAAGTAGGTGGTAAAGAATTGTTTAAATATTTTTCATCTATTATTTTTAATAATTCAAATGGAGAAGATTGTGTAATATGGTCAAGCATTGTATTTAATTCTGTTTCTGCATCACCCAATACTTTATTAGTCCATCTCCATGTAGTTGCTAATGGTATAGTTTTACTAACTGTTCTACTTACTTGTTTCTCTATCTTACTAACATTTTTAGCACCTTCTTCTGTACTAGCTTCTGGTTCACTAAATATTGCCATAAATTCAAAGAAGTCTTGTGTCATTAACTGACTAGCAAACATGTTAGACCATATTGCAAATGATGAACCTAAAGCGTGTTGAAAAAAATCTGTTACTTTATTTTGAATTGGTCTATTTGCGTCATCATTAAATATATCTGCCATTTCTTCCATAGCATCTTTTGCGGCGGCGGCAAATACAAATGGTAAAGAAAATGGGTACATTCTATTTAAAGAAACATATTTTGTTTCTCCATTTTCATCTTCGTATTTATATGAAAATCTATGTTTTCTATCTTTTTCTTTAAATCCTGTAACTTTACCTGACCATGCTGACAATATAGCTAAACCATAGACTATTCTACCTAAGTTTTGGATAGCTTCTGCTTTTTGTCTAACAATAGGGTCAGACGCATTTAACATTCCTTTAAATTCTAAATTATATTTATTAAGAACTGGTGTCATTTGCCATGCAGTTTTAAATAAACTCATAGGCGTTTTAACAAAATGCAATCCTGTAAACACTCTCATTAATGGATATTTATTTGCTAAATCTAATACTAACTGTCCTATATTACCTGCACTTTGTTTTTGGTCAGGAAAGAATTGATTAGCGTCAAGTAATGGACTTCTTAAATTTTGTGTAAATGAGTTTACTTGTGAAACAAATGTTGGGTCATAAGCAACTGATTTTGTTAAGTCGTCTAATGATTTAACTTCAAGACTATTAAATTGTGAAGTAGGTCTAAAATTACCAAACTCATCTTCATATTGATAATACATTTCTGACCATTTCTTTTCAAATGTAGTTTGTTTACCTTTTTGTGATTCTAGGTCTGTTAATAATTTATTTAATTTATCTAACTTTTTAACATTAATTTTATCTTGTGCCTTTTCAAATCTTATGTTTTCTTTTACAGATATTATTTTATCTTGTAGTTTAACTATATTTCTTTTGTTTACTTTAGTATTTTGTTTCCACAGCTCAGGATAGAACTTTCTCATTCTTTGATTAACATTTGCTACTCTAGCCGCTCTATTAAATATATTTTTTGTAAATGAGTCACCTGCACCTAAAGCACGTAATGTTAAGAAAGACAACTTACCTATAGGTGAGCCTATAAAAGCTATACCTTGTTTTATTGAACTGTCAGATTCTTGTAATTGTTTAAAAAATGTTTCCATGTTTCTTTGTTGTTTACCATCAAATCTATGTTCTAAAGTATCTCCTACACTTCTATTTGCTTTCCATGCAAGTTGTGCTTTTTTAAATGCTATTTGATAAAATCTAAATTGACTTACTAATAAATCATTAGCCATTCTTATTTGGTCAACAGCTAATTGTCTTTCACCTCTTTTTAAACTTTGTAAACCCATAATGTAATTTTCTGCTACAAATCCATTAAATTTAATAATTGTAGATAATACGTTTACTTCATGTGTAGTAGGGTCTCCTAACAGATTAGCTGTTGTATATTCATTTAAGGCTTCAAATACTGTAACTTTTTTATCTTTAGTCTTTCTGTTTACTTTTCTAATAACTTTACGCATAGCTTCATCATTACCAGTCAACTCTGCTAAATTTTCTATAGTTTTAATTTTCTTTGCAGGAGTCATTTTTTTAGTTTCTGCTAATATTTTAGGTAAATCTTTACTAATAATGCTATCAACTTCAAATCTTAATTTATCTGCTTCTGTTAAACCAACTACTATTTTTTGTTGATTTAATGCGTCAGATACCCCTTCTACTGTCTTAATATGATTCTGTACTAATAAAGCATTTTCATTTAAACTTTTTTCTAACTCATTAGCAACTGCAAGTTTTTCATCAACATCAACTGCTTCATTCATTATCTTTTTAATTTCTACTATTTCTTGACTTTTATTAATAATGTTAATTCTACCTGCATAAATTTTAGGTGCAAATTCAGGAGCTTTTTCTGCTAAGTTTTTTAATTCATTTTGTAGTTTAATTCTTGCTTTTTTGTCTTTAACCATAGCACTACCTTTTTCTACTATTTGGTCAAACAAGCCAACTCTTTGATTTACTCTAACTTTCTTTTCATCTTTTAATCTTTTAACAATTTTAACTACTTCTTTTACAGCAGGTGTTAAAGACTCATCACTACTAATTTTATCTAAATTAATAATAGGTGTTTTTCTTTTAATCTCTTTTATTTTCTTTTCTATTACAGGTTTTTGAGTTTTCTTAATTGTAACTTTTTTTGGCTCTTTAATTTTTGTATTAACAGGTGTAGCAACTCCATAATCTAAATCATAGTCACCTTTAAATCCATCACCCTTATCATAAAATTTACCTGCTTTTCTTTTACCTGTCCAGTAACCCATACCTGCACCTATAGTACCCTGAGCCGCACCCCCAATAGTACCTGCAAGTAATGTTCTAGTTATATTGTAATCAGACATTAAATCTGCATCTATCTCAGCAGTTTGTCTAGCCATATCTGCACCTGCACCGATAGCCGCACCATACGCCGCTTCTTTTTTTGCTACGTCCCATGCCGCCGCTTTAGCCGCAGACTTTTGAAATTCTTTTTTTGCTAATCCTTTTAATGGTGTTTTAGCCGCTTCTCTAACTATTGTACTTCCTGTTCCAAATGTAAATAAATTAAGAGGGTCAGCAACTAAAGCAGGTACAAAATCTTTAGCCCATTTTGTAAATCCAATAGTTTGACTACCAAACCAAGGAAGGTCTGCGTACACTTGTGTTATTTCAGCCCAATCTTTTTTATATTCATCATCTTTGCTAAGAACTAATCCTACATCTAATGCAATACCTGCTGTATTATATTCACTCCATATTCTATCTTGATAAAATTTTTCTATTAATTCTTTTTTAGTAAAATCTTTAATGTTTTTACCACCAGTAACTGCATTGTTTTTATCTGTAATTCCACCTTCATAATATCTTCTTAATACTTTTTCAAATTCGTCTGATTGTAGTTTTTCTACTGCTAGTTTTTGACGTTCTACACGGTTCATTGCGTCATATTGGCTTTTTTCTATTGTTGTTCTACGTCCTCTTAAATTAGTTACTCTACCTGTAACTTCATTTTCTTTTTCTTCTTCTTTTAATACGTCTCGCCAATTTGCCATCTATTGTTCCTTATTGTAAATATTTAGCAACTAATTCATCTAGTTGATTAGAGTTAATATTAAATACTTTTGCTATTGATTCTTTGTCTGACTCAGTCATATTTGCATTGTAAAATGTTTTAGTAACTGGTCTTTTTAATATTTTAGATAAACCTTCAACAAAGGCTTGACCTTGAGCTTCTTCACTTTTTTCATCTTTATCTGTAAAGAAATCAAACATACCTTCTTCAAGCTCTGGTAAAACAATATTACCATTAAAATTAACAATACTATCTCTAACTTCGTTTAAATCATCTGTGTAATCTATATTAGTAATTCCTAAATTATCCATAATGTCTTCAATAATTGTTTCACCTTCATTTATGTTAGGAGTAGTTTTATCATCAGTAAATATATTAATATCACTATTTATTAATTTTTGTATAGCAGATTCATTTTTTAATAAATCAGATACAGGAATTAAATCTCTTTTAGATTCTGCTTTTAATTCTTCTATTGCTTCTAAACTAAATTTATCAGTTATTTTACTAATTTCACCATCATAGAATGATTTTAATTGTGAATCTTCATCTGCATCAAAGAACTCAGACATTGTTGTATTTTCCATTTTAACAGTCATTGCACTTAGCCAATTTTCATTGTCATATTTTTTAATTATGTTTAAATATTCATTATCTAACCATGCTTGTGCATCTTTTTCCCATTGATTTCTTTCCGCAAAAGGTGCTGTTCTAGGTGGTTTAATATTGTTTTCATTCCACTCTTGCCACGCATCTCCAAAATCTTGTTTAACTATATCAGCAATAAGAATTTGTGTTTTACCTGTATCAAACTTACTGTTTTTTGGTTTTAATTTATCTGCTAATAAAGTTGTAATATCTTTAACTGTTTTTTTGTATTTTTCATTTTCTCTTGGTGGAGTGTAAAAAGAATTTTGTGTTTGTTCTGCTACAGATTGTTTGTCTAATATTTTTTCTAAACTGTCTGTAGATATACGCACACCTTTTAGAGCTTCATTTAAACCTTTCATATCATAATTGTATTTACCCATTTCTACATCTTTTTGTATCTCTTTTACTTTATCAGTGTCTTCTAATAATGATTCTGCCGCATTAACGTCTTGCAAGAAAGATGAAGAAACATCTCCATAATTTTTTATAAATTCTTTTTTCATTTCTGCTTTTTTAATTGGGTCATTTTCTACAAGATATTCTTTAGTTGCTTTTGCTATAGCTTCATTTTTTTCTCTTTCTGTTCTTGTAGCTTCTATGTTTTCTAAAGATATTTGTTTTGCAAATAATTGTTTTTTCAATTCTACAACTTCAGGTTTGTTACTTGACATAAAATTTTGTAAAGGTTTACCATTCTTATCATTACCTCTGTTTGCCTGAAGTATTAATTTTGCTCTATTTAGTTGGTCTGTACTTAAAGAACTGTCAATAATGTTTTTTACATCTTGTAATGCCGCTTTGTTAATATCATCATTGCTATACATTTTTTGTATAGTTGTACCATCAGGAGAAATCATATCATATTGTGTAGAATTTAATTTCTCAAAATAATTATTTTTAATATTAGCATCTGGTACATTGTTCACCATAGTTATTAAATCCAATATTTTATTTTCGTAATTTATTTTACCTCTAGCTACAACATCTTCTGACATTAATTTAGATTGGTATGGTGTAAATTCTGAAGCAAAACCTAAAGCAAACGTGTCATCTTTGTTATCAAAATCTTGAGCTTCTATATAAGGTTTTAAGAAAACATCTAAGTTACTTTCTTTAATATTATATTCTCCTGCTTCCATTGCTTGTTTAATTGAAAGAATTGATTTGTTGGCTTCTACTCTACCTAAATGATATTGCACAGTTTTATTAACATATTTACCTGCTAACTCTGGGTGCTTACCTTCTTTAATTTCATTTAAAATAGTTTTACTGTCTTTACCTTGAGACTCTAATTGTGATATTTTAATTCTAGCGTCATCTTTATCTTCTTGTATATTATAAGTTTGAATTTTATCTAAGGTAGGTAGTGTACTTTTTTGTAGTACATCTATAAGTTGACTAGCGTCTGTTGTATTTGATGACTGCACATAACCTTTGTTAAATGCGTCAAAGTATTTATTTGTTCTTTGTTTTTGATATGCCATTATAATTCATCATAAGAGTTTGGTGCTCTTCCTGTTTCTGGTTGTTCAAGTGCTTTGTTTTTGTAATAGCCTTCAGCACTTATTGTAGCTATTTGTAATGCTAAACCTGTTCTACTAGGTTCTGTCACTGGTTTAATACTGTTATAAGTTTTAGCTAAATTAGCATAAGCGGCATTTTCATCAGACATTAGTCCAGTCATATCTTGTCTATAACCTTGTATTATGTCTGCATAAGATTGGTCATATTTACCACTTACACTTTGCAAAATACGTGTAGCATTTCCAAATCCTAAATTTAATCCTGTTGCTTGTTCTGCTTTTTTAGCTAATTTATTTCTATATTCTTCTGTAGATTTTTCCATTGCCGCTTCATTTTTTTCATTATCAATTTTAGCAATATTAGCTAAGTAATTAGCGTCAGCATTTGCTCTTGTTTTATCATTAGCAATTCTTTTACCTTTAGCAATAGCTTTATCATTTTGATAGTTATATATCGCTGTTCCCACTTTTAATGCTGTAACAACATCACACATGCTTTTGCTTTTTCTCCTTCATCATTAATAGGAATGGTAATTTACCATGACCATATTGTTTAATTTCTTCTTTAGGTTCAAACCCTAAAAACTGTAACCATTTTAAAGTTTTCCAATTTCTTTTATCTACAAAATTGTAAACATATTCAAATCCTTCACTCATCTCTGTAACCCAATGAGGACACTCTTTTAAAAATTGTCTTGTGTGTTTGTATAAATCATTACTTGATAACAACCATACAACACCATACTCAGGTACTTGACTTGGACAACTCCCAAACATGCCAATAACACCTTCGTCTTTAGTACCAATGATACTATAAATTTTACTATCTTCTATTGTAAAAGGCTCAACTAAAGCACGTAAAGGACTAGCATTATTAGACGCTAGTATTTCTGCTCTGTCTTCTGCCTTCATTTTAGGAGCTAACTCCAACGCATCAGCTAATATAGCTTTACGTACATATTTTTCTTTAATCATTAAATCCTTCTTGAACGTGCATGGTAGTAGCCTTCTATTTCTGCATCAGCAATATACACTGGTAAATGTGAGCTACTTTTAATATCCAAAACAAATTCTGTGTTTCTACATTGTACTGGAACTCTAAGTGTTCCTGAGTTAATAGCAGGTTGTCCTACAATAGAAGTTGACGTACCAATAACATAACCATTCATAATAGTTGTAGATTTATCTCTGTTCCTAGGTGTTACTTCTACTTGAAAGAAACCGCTATTTTCAAAATTAAAAGATACATTTCTAATTTGAAATCGTCCTGACGTTACTGCAACTAATCCTCTACCAGTATTTTCTCTGATATAAGGTGTAGACATTCTATACAAAGAAGAAAACGGCACACCTATGAATAATGATGTGTGGTTTCCTTGTATTGTATAAGTAGAACCTGTTGTATTTGTTGCATTGTAATTAGCACCATTTGTTCTGTCTACTGCAATTAATCCTGTTTTTGCACCATACGGTGACGTAAACGTAGTTAAGTTTGTTGCCGCATCATACGACCCTGTAACTGACGTTTTTAAATCTAAAAATACACCATGACCTAATGTTGTGTCTTTTAAATTTCTTAAATCTAGTTTAAATAATTTTGTGTCTGTGCCTTCACTAGCTAGTACATATAAAAAACTTTCTAATGACATAGCACCTAATATCTTAACACCACTAAATTCCCATTTAGCCCATGCTGTTTGCACTTTTTCACCTCTATCAAAAAAGTATTTGTAAACAAGCATAGTATTAGCGTTAGTAGGTGCTACTGCTGTACCTGAAGTATAAGGTGCAGTTTGTGAATCTGCTGTGTCAGAACATAATATAGCTAAAGTATCTTCTGTTGTATTACTAATAATTTGATACGCATTTGTTGGTATAAGACTTTGTACTGATACAGTAATGTCTAAACCATCATTTGTTAATGTATCATCATCTGCATAATATTCTCTGATTGCAGTATTGTTATTTCTTGCTTGTGCAAAATATGCAAACTTACCTGCTGATACAGGCGTTACTTTATCATCATGTTCAAAACTTGATACTTCATCTAGCTTAGCACTTGTAGGTGATATAGTATCTCCTGAACTATCTAATTTATATTGTGCTGTATCAGAAAATAAAAGTAAAGACTCATTAAATCCTACAGAGTTTTTAAGTGTATTAACTTGCGTACCACTAGCCGCAATATCAATAGGGTCAGTATCTAAAACTTGTGTTGTTGTGGTTGCAAAGTAATTAAAGAAACTAGCATTTTCTGTAAACACTAAGTTTTCACCAGATAATATTCCTAATCTGTTTTTGTAAAATGTTAAGTTATTAATTTTCTTTCCAACAAAACTTGGGTCAGCATTTGTTTCACTATCTCCACAAACTCTGTCTGTCCAATCTAATTCTTGAAATGTAAATGTACCATTATTGTTATTAATCAATGCGTGTGGCATTGTAGAATTATCTAAACCTACAGAAGTTGCAGGTGCAATAGTTTCATTCCATACACCACTGCCTTGAAATGAAACATAATAATCAGACAAAGTATCACCTTCATCACCAGTTACTTTTAATATAACTCCAAGTTTACCGTAGTATGGTAATTTAGCAAAGTCTTGTATTTTATCTCTAATAACATACATAGCTGTATTACCTGAACCATCTGCTGTTGTAACTGTATAGTTAGCATTTTGGTCAGTAGGTTTTCCGTAAATAACTGAGTCATAACTTTCAAATGTAAAATAATTAGTTATGCCTGAGTAATTTGCCAAACCTTCTGAACTAGATAAGGTTGCTCCTGTATCTGTTCTTACAGTTTTAAATCCAATACCATTAGCCGCACTGTCCCAGTGTGTACTAGCTGTGCCATTTAATAATATATCTTTAATTTTGTTTGTATCTCTAAATTTACTATCAGTAGACGCATCATTACCAGTAGGTAATTGAAACTGTACTTCTGCTTCATAAGACATATTAGGGTGTCTTACTGCTACTTTATATTCTCTACCATAATTAGTTAATTTAATATTAATTAAAAATTCTTCTACTTTAGCCGCAGACGTTGTACTGTCAGCCGCTACTGTTTTTTCTGTATTAGCTATAAATGTATAATCAGCAATATTAACTAATTTAAAATTTTGTCTAGGATTAGTAGATGTTAAATAACTTGAACCACTTGCAACTGTAACAGTTTTTTCATTACCTGCTAAATCAAATACTTTAACACCACCATTATAAAAAGTTACAATGTATTGGTTAGCCGCATCTCTTTGTATAGACCAAAACTTAGTAGTGTTGGGATATAAGTTTGTAGAGTCTAATGTTGCTATATAATCTAACGGTGGTCTTTTAGACAAACCTTCTACAATGTTATTTTGAAAATTAACTTGGTCTTCACCTTGGTTAATTCCTCTTTGTGTAGGTGTTTGCTGAGACAAACCATTTAGAAAATTAGGTATAGACTGAGAAACAACACTACCCATTAGTATGTCCTTCTAGTTGTTCTATTAATTATTGAGAACGTATTAGAGTCACCATTTAAAATGTTTAAATCAGCTTCTTGTGAGTCTGCTTGATGAAATGCCATTAATGCTTCATTTTCATCTTGACCAATTAATTGTGTAATTTGATTGTCACCTATAAATCTTGAAGCAAAACGTCTAGCCGCTTTCATTGTAATATATCGTCTTGCGTATTCTGGGAGATGTTCAAATTGTTGGACTAAGACTAAGTCAACTGAACTAGGTGCACTTGTAAATACATCAGTATGTTTTTCCATATCATATAGAAAACCATCTCTGATTGTATAATTAAAATTTCTGTATGCTTGATTAGCGTCTGCTTTTACACAGTTTGATGGTAATGGGACTTTGTTATCGCTGTCTAAAGACAATGATTTGTAATTCGTATGTGTGTTAAAATTCCAACCTAGAGACTGTATAGACATAGATGTTTCGTCAAGAATATTTCTAGCGACAGATACATCTACAGTTGTTGTTCCTGTTATAGAGTTTACTGGAGCTTCCCCAATCGTACTCAACATTGTATTAACTGCTTGTAACTCAGTAGTTGGTGTAATTTGTGTTGTCATATTTCCTTGTGTTAAATTTAGAAAAGGGGGATTTGACTCCCCCTAATCTAATTAAATAGTAAAGAAGCTATTATACTTCTTTAATACCTATAGCCGCTTCAGGTCTTAATACACCATGTCCCATAGCATATTTAGCAACCATTAACGTACCTTGTCTTCTTATATCATACTCTTTCTCTACAGCTAAGTCCATTAACTTAACAGTACCAACTGCTGATGGGTGAGAAACAAGTGCAACGTAGTTAGATAGGTCTACCGCTTGAGGGTTAGAACCACCTGCTGTTGCTGAACCTTGGTCTACACCAGAGTTTACATTTGAAGATACAAAGTGTGCCACAGGTACTAATTCTATACCTGCAACTTTTACTACTTTACCTTCTGCGATTGAACCAGAACCACTAAAATCAACATTAATCGCATTAGTAGCGTTTGCTAATTTGTAGTATTCTTCCAATCTAAGGAAGCATTTTCTTCCTTCAGATGGTACGTAGTTTGCATCTAATTGTTTAGCCGCCGCAAACAATGAATCAATCATTGCGTTAGCCGCAGTAGCGTCTGTAGCTGAAGCGATAGAAGTATTAGTTAATACTGTACCTGCTCCGTAGCCACTGTCTGATACGTTAGCTGATGCTTGAGCCGCTTGACCAATAGTTTGTAGAATATGCTTATCTTTTGTAAAAGCTAATGCTCTTCCAATTTCTTGTGAGTAAGCACTTCTTACGTCCCAATGGTTTTTTGCCTCTTCAATATTTGATAAAAATACTGATGAGATTAAAAGGTCATTAATTGTAATAACCTTTTCGTTGTGATTTACGTCTGAGCCAGTAATTTCTGCTCCTGCTGTGTGGTATGAAGCACCAACTCTACCCATTACTGGGAAAGTAGCTGATTTGCCATTAGCAATACTTCTTACCATGTCCGCACCCTGAGTTTTTGAAGCTCTATCAAAAGAAGTTAAAACTTCTCCTGCGAATACTTTTAGAAACAGAGCGTCTTCCGAACCACCTGCATTTACTTTACCGACTGAGACTGGACTTGCGTTTGCCATATTTGTCTCCTTTTCGTTTGTGATTTATGACGTTAGTTTATAAAAGCCTCTTCAATTCAGTTATTTAGTCAAGATTGTCTACCGCAGTAGGTCAAGTTATTTGTCTAAATTGGATTGGCAGTTGCCACACATTAGTGTTGCACAACTATATTAATTGCAATTCCACTTTCTTAAAGCTAATGCTTTTCTAGTAGGTTTGCCATTTTTTCTCATTGCTCCTTTTACTCCGCTCATACGAGCACAGAAGCTCTTTTTTCTTCCTGCGGCTTTAGACCCTGCTTTGGGTTTACCAGTTACAGGTCTTTTTAAGTTATGTCCTTTGCTATTGAAATGTGCTCTACCCTTAGCGTTTAAACCCCCTGTAGGATTTTGGTATTTCTTAGCAACCATAACTATCTCTTCTTAGCTGTCTTTGCCGCTCTTTTAAACTGCTTAGAAGTAGGTGCACCTTTAGCTCCTACTTTTCGCATTTTTTCGCCTGAACCTGCGGCGATTCTTTTACGCTTAGCATGAATGTTAGCGTATAATCCCTTTTTAGCCATAATTATTTTTTCTTTTTAGCTTTCATTATTTTTGATTTTAAAGCGGCAGGTAATCTTTTTTGTCCACCTTTTAATACTTTACTTGGTTTCTTTGTTTTCTTTCCGTACATGTTTCTCCTTTTCTGTTTATTCTACTATGGGTACTTTATACTACAAATCTGAGTTAGATATTTTTGTTTTAACAGCCGCTTGATAAGCAGGGTCTTTAGCATATCTAGGGTCAGCCATAGCCTGAGTTACTTCAGCCCAAGATTCGTAACCTTGTTCTGTAGCAGGTGTAGCTTTACCTTGTACTAGATTAGGCTCTGTTCCATTAGCTGTTTGATACTTTGCTTTCAAACTTTCTACTGCTAATTTAACAGTGTCCATGTCTTGACTGTTGACTGCGGTGTTATAGGCTTTCTTTTCACCTTCAGACATATTATCAGAAGCCCACTTAGCCATTTCATCATAAGCCTCATTACCACCTACCATATCTTTTACAGTATTAGTTTGTTGCTCACCGATTGCTTTTTGACCTGCAATAAATTGGTCTACATATTCTTTAGGAATACCTGACTTTTCTAATGCTTCGTATGATTTATCAGCTAATTGACCGTTTTGTGCATACTCATCAGCGAGACTACTCATGTCTAACCCTGCGTTATCAACAGCTTTTTCAGCAATTTCTAAATCATTTTTAGGTTCTTCTTTAGGTGCTTCTTCTTTTAACTCTGCTTTATTAACAGGGTCAACTTCTTCTTGTTTTGGATTTTGTTCACCAAGTTTTTTTTCAAGCTCAGAATAACTTTTAGCCAAATCTTCTACTGACTTAAATTTTTCTGGTAAGCCTTCAATACTTTGTGTGGACTTTTCCTCTACTGGCTTTTCGCTAGTAGTCTCTGTTTCTTTTACTTCTATTGTGTCTACCATTTTAGTTTCCTTTATTGTGGTTTAGTTGCATTATTAGCAACAGGTGCTACAGCTTTTTCAGCCATTTGCATTACTTGCTCATCTTGCATTTGCTCTTCTTGAGCCGCTTGTTCTTCTGCCATTTGTTCTTGTGACTTAATTAAACCTTCAGTTTCAATTCCTAAACCAGTAGCGATACGCTTAATTAAATCGTCTGGGTTTAATGCTTGAACTACAGCAGGGTTTATTTGTGCTAAGTTACCTATCTCAGCAACAAATTCTCTTAATTTTTGTAAATCATTTCCTCTACCTAATGCCTCTATACCAGTGATAATAGTAGGTCTTACTGATTTTTCAGGTAATGACGGAATCTCATTAGCTTGTTCCATTCTTTTCATAAGAATATTTACTAATGGTAATTGAAATTCTTGTGACAATAATGAATATATACCACCCATAGAAGTTTCTAATTGTTCTGCCATGTATCTAATTTCTTGTGCTGTTACTCTTTCAGCATCTCTTTGTATTGCTGTATGTAATAAGAAAGCATAAGACAATCTCTCTTCTAATTTTTGTATGCTTCTTTCTACAACTTGTAAATCATATTGTTTTTCTGCTTGTAATACAGACACATCATCTCTACTTCCAGTAATAATGTCACCATTTCTACTTAATGATAAATCTTTTTTTCTTGTTACTGCATTAGGTCTAACCATAAATACAACTTTACTAGAAGCCGCCGCAGATTCTACTAATGCTTGAGACAACCCTTCTAAAGATTTTAAGTCACCTAAAAACTCTTCAACGTAACTTCTTCCGTAATCTTCATTATCTATTCTTACCATTCTTAATGCTTGGTAAGGCATACGGTCTTTTGTAAATGTGCCTATAGACTCAGGTATTTTAATACCATTTACTTCTTGACAAACATAAAACTTTTTATCGTCTAGTTTATAAATGTGTGTATATAATTCTATTTCTTCATCTTTTTTATATTCAGGGTCAGCCATAACTTGTGCCGCAACATCTTCACCTAAAGATAATATACTTAATTTTTCTTGAATAATAATTTCACAAACATTACCAGAACTATCTCGCTGAACTACATACTGTGATAAAGGAAACACTCTCATGCTACCTTTTTTGGGTAAATATGTAAGTACATTACCTGAAACAATTAAATGTTTTAATGCTTCAAATACAGATACTCTTAATGCTAATTGTTCTATTTTATTAGACACTTCTCTTTCAATAATAGATAAAGATTTTTCTACTTCTGACTTTATTTCTTTATTTTGGTCTAACTCTTGTTTAGCTTTTCCTGCTATTGACAGTCTAAAAAAGGGAGAGTTAGGTGGAAGTAATAGTAATAATAATTTAGAAGCTAAATTGTTTACACCCCTAGCTCCTACTGATTGGAAGGGGTTATATAAATCTGATGATGTTGTAAAACCATCAGGTTGAATTAGAGACGGTATAGTGATTTCAGCACACTCTTCAGCTCTATCTAAGAAATGTTCTCTGTGTTGTTGTAGTTTAAAATAACGCTCTTTTGCTGTGTGTTGCGTAAAATTGTTATCCATGTATTCCATTTATTATGCAATATTTAATGTACTACTACCTGTAGCTGTATTAACGCCACTTGAAGTATTTAAAGAACTCGTACCAGATTTCTTTTTCTTAGCGATTTTCTTTTTTCCATCTTGCTCATCTGCTGTCATTAAAGTAGGTGCTAAATCATCACCAATAGGTGATTGATTAACAACTGGAGCAGGAGCTTCTTTTACTTCAGGTGCTTTAGGTCTTGATAAACACATAGTTATTTCTCCGTTCTCTCTTTTAGAGTGTTAATAAAATTTACAACGTCACGCTGACCTGCTTTAAAATAGATAGTCTTAGTATCATCTTGTAAATCAGGAGATTTTTCAGGATAAACTTCATTAAGTAGTTTAACTAAATCGTCTACGTTATTTGGTAATGTTAAATCGTCCATTGTATTCGTCTAAAAAGGGAACTTTACTCCCACAAGTTTCCTGTTACTGTTCCTTTATTATACTCAGTTGCTCTGTTTTCAAAGAAATTAGCGTGTTCTACACCATTTAATACCCAGTCCAACCAACCTAAAGGGTTATGTTTTACGTTATAATTAGGTTTTAATGACAGTTGTAGGAGTCTTCTGTCAGCAATATACCTAATATATTGTTTAACTTCATCAGCTTTTAGTCCTCTAATACCCCCCATACTAAATGCTAAATCAATGAATCTATCTTCTAAATCAACCATATCTCTAGCTGTTTGATAGATACTTGCTTTAAATTTTTCTGTCCAAATATTAGGGTTTTCTTTTATTAATTGATGAAATAATTTTATCATACCATCAACGTGGTGTGTCTCATCTCTAATAGACCAAGTTACAATTTGGCACATTCCTTTCATACGACCATATCTCTGAAAGTTAAGTAACATTACAAATGAAGCAAACAACTGTAAACCTTCACCAAATGCAGAAAAACAAGCTATTTCTCTAGCTAATCCTTCTAATCCTTTACCTTTACTTTCAAATAAATAGTTATGTTTGTCAGACATTTCTTTATATTCTTGAAATGCTTTGTACTCTTTATCTGGTAATCCTATTGTATCATTAAGTAAAGAATAACTATGAGCGTGATTTGCTTCACTTGTAGCAAAAGAAGACAACATCATTCTAACTTCTGGTGCTTTAAACTTAGGTATATATTTATCTAAGTATGCTTGTGCTATATCTACATCACCTTGAGTAAAGAATTTAAGTATTTGTGATATTAGATTTTTTTCTTCTGTTGATAATCTTTCATTCCAATCTCTTACATCTTCATGTAATGGTACTTCACTTGGTAGCCAGTGCATTTTTTGTTGCATGTCGTATGATTGAAAAGCCCATTCATAATCAAACGGTTTATAGTGTACTCTTTCCTTAAATAAACTCATAGTTTGTTTTTTAACTCCTTTAAATATTTTTCATTTTCTAATGCTTGTTCGTTTTTGTATACTGGTGTGTCTGGTTTAGGAGCATCTTCAAACAATTCAAGATGTGGGTCTTTTTCCTTTTTCTTCTTACCAAATATAGCGTTCCAGTTTTCTTTAAATTTATCAGACGGTATGTGAACACCGTCTCTTATTTTATAATCCTTAAAGCCCATAAATTAATTCAACTCCTTCTATTATAATTATTGCTAATAACTCTAGTGCTAGAATAGTGTGATACACTGTCCATAACACTGTTTGTTTTTGTTGTTTCTTTTTACAACCACAACATTTTCGTTTTGGCTTGTCTATGCCATCAAATATACTACTGTCAGTCATTATCCCTCACAAGCTAAACAATCTGCTTCTGGTATGATTGTTCTTTCTATTTTTTTAGACACTAACTCTGCTCGTTTGATTGCTTCTGAACGGCAATAGTAAAGTGTTTTTAGTTTTTTCTTCCAAGCTAACATGTGTGTATCATGCAACTCTTTTATGTTTACATCAGCAGGTACAAATACATTTACTGATTGTCCCTGACAAATATACTGTTGTCTATCTGCGGCATGTTCTATTACCCACTGTTGGTTAATTTCAATAGCAGTCTTAAATATATCTTTTTCATAATCAGATAACTCTTTAAGATGTAATACCGAGCCACGATTTGCCAATATTGAAGTCCAAGTTTCTTCATTGTTTATTCCCTTCTTTTCTAATAATTTTTCTAAGTATTTATTTTTTACTAAGAATGAACCTGACATAGTTTTTTGCACATAAGCATTAGCTCTATATGGTTCTATTGATGGTGACGTAGTACCACAAATAATAGAAGACGAAGCATTAGGTGCAATAGCTAGTAAGTGTGCATTACGTCTTCCTGTACCTTCCATGTCTGGTGCTTCACCTCTTTTAATTGCAAGTCTTTCAGACTCTTCTACGGCTTGTTCTTTTATCTTCTTAAATATTTTTAAGTTTAATGACTTAGCTAATACAGACTCAAACGGAATACCTTTAGATTGTAAGTAAGCATGGAAACCCATAGCACCTAAACCTAAACTTCTTTCATTGTTTGCACTAAACCTAGCTCTAAATAATTCTTCAGGTGCGTGGTCTACAAAATGTTGAAGTACATTATCTAAAAATCTAATTAAATCTGGTATAAACAATGAGTCATTTTTCCATTCATCATACTTTTCTAAATTTACAGAAGACAGACAACATACTGCTGTTCTGTTTTCATTAGTAGGTAATGTTATTTCAGTACATAAATTAGAATGATTTACTCTTAGTCCTAATTTCTTTTGTGTTTCAGGCAATGCTTCATTAATTGTATCTATGTATGACACATAAGGCTCACCAGTAGCAACTCTACATTCTAATATTTTTTGCCACAACTCTCTAGCTGATACAGTACGCACAACTTTTTTTGTATGAGGGTCTATAAGATTCCAACTGTCATCATAAGTTGGTTCTTTAATACAGTTATCTATTAACTGCATAAACTCATCTGATAAATTTACACCATGATGTAAGTTAAGACACTTTCTATGTATGTCACCACCACTAGGTTTTCTCATCTCTATAAATTCTATTATTTCTGGGTGTGATATGTCCATGTATGCCGCATAACTACCACGTCTTGTTTTACCTTGAGAGAAGGCTAAAACTTCTGAGTCTACTACATGTAAGAATGGTATTGAACCTGATGATTGTGAACCACCAGATGTTGCAGTACCATCACTTCTTATATGTCCCCAGTAACCACCGATACCACCGCCAACAGAAGCTAACCAAGCGTTCTCTGTGTAGTGACCAGTTAAACCTTCTCTACTATCCCCAACATAATTAAGAAAACATGAAATAGGCATACCTCTTTTAGTACCACCATTAGATAATATTGGAGTAGAAAACATAAACCATAACTTAGAAGAGTAGTTATATATTCTTTCTGCCATTTCATCATTATCAGAAAATGCTTTAGCCGCTCTTGCAAACGCATCTTGCGGTGATTCTTCTTCTGGTAATAAGTATCTATCTTTTAATGTTGTCTTTCCAAAATCAGTAAGTAATTCATCTCTATCGTAATTAATCATTTGTGTCCGTTATTTTTGTGACTGCTTCTTTTTCAATAATGAAGTCAATGTATTGTTTTGCTTTCTTTAAATCCTCTACGCCGTGTCCTTTGAAACGCCATCTAGTTATATACTTAACTACATTACCTTCGCAGTACGAAAGATTGTTAGCTACTATATAATCAATAGGTTCAATGCCACCTTTGTTATAGTGTAAAGGTTTTTTTATATCGTCCATAGTTTTACCTTTCCTGTTTCTTTATTGTATTCTCCATGTCTTAATATACGTGCTACTCTAGCTTGAGCTAAGGCTTCTTTAACAGTGTAGCCTTTATCTTTGTAAATACCTTTTACTATCTTCCACAAATCTTTAAGTGGTACGTTAGTATATTTTTGTATTAATTTATTAGCAGTAACTATGCCAACACCATCAATGCCATCATAGCCATCAGTCTTATCACCAGTTAATGTCTGTATCATAAAATTATAATCAGCTAATCTTGGTGGAATAGTCTCTACTGTAAGACCGTCAGCAGATAAGTTACATGGAATTGTTCGTAAATCTTTATCTATACTAACTACTATTCTATCTTCATCACTAGGTTCAGTTGCCATAATACCCATAACATCATCTGCTTCTAGGTTAGCCCACATAACACCATTATGTTTTTCCATAATATGTTCACGCATTGCATTTAAAACTATTGGCTTACGTTTTTCTTTACGATTACTTTTGTATGTAGGAAGAACATCTTTTCTAAAATTATTCTTATCTGTAAGTGCTACAACATAATCATCTGCTGATAACGCAGAACCTAAATCGTCTATTACTGCATCTAATTGTGCATTACAAGTAGGCAACTCTGCGTGTAATGTCCATAAGCCATCACCCCAGTTGATAGGTTGTTCGTTGTTAGTTGCTATCTGATAAGCAAGTATGTCACCATCAATTACTAATACTTTTTTCTTTTTATACATATTGTTCCTCAGTTTCATTAGTTAATATTCTTCTTTAAAAACAATTCAGATAATGGAATAAGTATAAACCTACTCTGGTTTCCATCACCACCACTTCTTATATTCTTCATATATTTTTTTGCTAATTTTTTTACGGTTGAAGTATCAAAAATCATACGCACAAAATCCTTATCACCATCAGCTAATATATGAACCCAATAGTCTGCTTCAGTTGCCATAATTCCTGACGGCTTACCATAACACTCTACTTCAATAGCAATGTTACCAGACTTTTGCCACCAGTCTCTCTCTGTCTTTACTTCTATTTTTGTTTTTTCTTTATCAAGAATAGATACAATTCTATTCTCTCGTTCCTGTCCATACTTCAGGTCTTTGTCAAACTTTTTATTCATTAATGTGTTTCACTCCAGTTATTACCTATTTTATATTCTCCTGTTAATGGGAGTCTTAATTGGAAGTGTTCGCCAGTACATTCAATGGCTTTGACAGCTAACCTACCAACGGTCTCTGCATCTTTCTCAAGACACTCAACCTGTATTTCGTCATGTACCCAAACAACCTGTTGGGTTTCAGGAATATCCTTAATTAATTTATCAAACTCAACTAACCATTGTTTACAAACCAGTGCACCTGCACTTTGTAACAATGTATTGAGAGCGGCGTGAGCTGAACGTACTTTAACTTGTCTTTTATCAAGACCTATTATGTGTCCTCTCTCTGCCGCTAATTGTACTTGCTCTATTAGTTTACTTAGAGCAGGTAAATTATTTAAGAATCTTTTTTTAATCTTTGATGCTTCACTAACTTTTTTACCTATAACTTCAGCAATACGTTTAACGCCACCACCATATAAAAAGCAATAGTAGTAACGCTTTGCAACATCTCTTGAGTCTAGTCCTGCTAGTTTCTGAGTCTCACTGTGTATGTCACCTTCTAATACAACTTTAGAATATTCTCCGTTGTCATACTTAGACATAAAATGAGCTAACATTCTAACTTCTAATCCTGATATATCTATACCAACTAACTTCTTACCATTAGGTACAGTAAATAAACTTCTACACTCTTTACCAAACGGTACAGACACACTTGGAATCTGTGCTAAATTTGGAAACGAATGAGTTGCACGTGCTGTTACTGTAGAATTAGTATTACAAGTCCCATGTATCTTACCATTCTTTTCATGTTTTAACCATGCTTGTGTGCCTGTAGCTAGTTGTGCAATTCTTTTATCTAATAAAAAATGTTCGCATAAAATTTTTGCTTCAGGATATTCCAGTTTACTTAATACTGTATCATCTAATTTTGGTTTACCATCAGCAGTAAACTCTTGTGCTTCCCAACCATATTTTTCTTTTAGTCTTTGTGCTATGTGATGACGTGAACTAGGATTAAATATAGTAACTCTATCTTTTAATTGTTTACCTGTTTTTTCTGAAACTCTTTTTTCAGTAATAGGTAAAAATATTTTTTGCAGTTGTTCTTCTAACTCTATTCTTCTAGTGTTTAACTTTGTATATAATTCGTGGGCTTTCTCTTTATCAAAAGTAAAACCATGTACTTCTTGTTTATATATTAAGTTGGCTACTAAATGTTCCAAGTCCATTGCTTGTTCTGAATAGCCTTGTTTTTCAATCATGTTGAATAAAGTGTGAGTAACCTGAACATCTTGAATACAATATTCTAGCATACCCACACTAAATTCTTTCCAATCTGTATCAAACTGTTCTTTATATTCGCCCACCCTGTTACCCCACGCTTTCAAGCTGTGTCTGCCAATACAGTCTTTTGGAAAATTCTTATGTTTAAAATCTCTGTCTTTAATATCAGGAAATAGTAATCTAGTTGCTACTATAGTATCAAAAACTTTTGCGTTTGATTTAAAATTATAAAACTTTTCTAAAACTGGTATGTCAAACTTAATTATGTTGTGACCAATTATTAATTGAGCTTCTTCTAATTTCTTTACAGCTTGTGCGTTGTTAAGATGTAATACTTCATTTGTATCTATATTTTTTAAAATGATACAATGAACTTTAGTTGCTGTATCTAAAAATCCATCTGTTTCTATGTCAAAACAATATCTCATAATATAATCCTTTTAATTTTTAATATGTTGCTTGACGGTATAGTTGTTATGTTACCTACGTCACCAAGAGAACCATTGTCCTCAAAGTTTACGTCAGACACTATTATATGTACGTCTTTGTCTTTTTTAATTAACCAACCAGTTGATATACAAACAGTTGGTGTACTATTCAGTGCGTCTTTTAAAGTTTTCCATGAGCTGTCTGAATTTATATCGCTCCATGTTAGTTGCACATAATCTGCATCTAAAACTTTTTTAGTTACTATTGGTAATTTCATATTAATGTAATGTGTGTGATTCTATTTGAACATTCCAAGCGGCATCTTCTCCACTAAATGCTAAAGACAACAACGCATCTTGAAGAAGCATTGCAGAACTTTCTTTACCTACATGTAATGTTACAGTTTGCTTTGTTTTCTTGGCTCTACTAACAGCGTCCATGACATACATAGTCCACGTTAGCATTTGTTTTTTCTTTTTTATTTCACTAGAAGTCATCTAATACCTCTGCTTTAATTTCAGATAAACAACCAGTAGATAAATCATAATGTAAACTACATGCGTTGCCTGTCTCACCAGAAAATCTATTTTTTAGTATTTGTAATTTTGCTAAATTGTTTTCTGATTTTAAGTCACGACTCATGGAAAGCACCATGTCAGATAGTTGAGCTATGGACTGGCTTCCTCTAAGACTACTTAATGTTACTTGCTTACCATCTTCAAAACCTTTGTCACCTTCTGTTGACCTACGTAAATGACTAACTAAAATTAATCCAATTCCTGTCTCTTCTACAAGTGTTCTTAATTTACTTACAAAGTAATCAATAAGTTTTCTTTCATCATTTGTGTGTTCATCTCCAAGTGCAGACAAAGCCATGTGTAAATGGTCTAGTATTACCCAGTCTACATTACACGCTTTGGCTAAGTATCTTATTTTAGAAAGTAAATTATCTGCGGCACTTGCTCCGAAGTGATTGTATAAATAAAAATTACCATTACCAATAGTAGCGGTAAAGGTGGTACGTAATTGTTTTTCATCTATTCCTTCTCTTGTTAAATGTAATGGCTTTTTTAAATGCACACCCATAATACCAAGTGCACTTCTTTTAACACTTTCTTCTAGTGCTATGTAACCAACAGAATATTTTTGTTCTAATAAACTGAGTGCAACATGTCTACAAAAACTAGACTTACCTACACCACTACCTGCTGTTACAGTTACAAGCTCACCTTTACGTAATCCGTGAGTCTTTGTATTTAAACATTCAAATGGATATTGTGCTGTTACATAAGTATCTTCTTTTTGTATGTCATTCCAAATATCAGCACCTAAAATAATACCATCAGGTCTGTATGCTTTACTTGACCAAATACAATCTGTTAATTCTTTTACTTTGTTTGCAACAATCATTTCGTTAGCATCTTTTAATGGTAACGTACAGATTTTTGCTTTGTTAGGTGTAAGTAATTTAGCACATTCTATAGCACCCTTTTTACCCTGTTCATCTTGGTCAAAACAAAAATAAACAGAATCAAATCCTTCAATCCATTCAAGCTCTCTTTGTATATCTCTTTTTGCTCCTTGAGCTCCTGACTTAATACTTACTACTGGAAATTTATTTTGGTTGATAGCAGATATACTCATTGCATCTATCTCGCCTTCTGTCACAATCAGCATCTTACCTTTGTCTCTCCATAAATGTTGACCAAACAAACCTGCTTCTCTTGCATCACCTAACCACTGAAATGTTTTATCAGGGTATCTAAGTTTTTGTGCAACTAATTCTTTGTCTTTGTTATAGTAGTTTGCTATTTGACAAGGTCTGCCAAACCATGCACCAGATTGATAATTAAATTTTTGAACTGTGTTGTAATTAATTTTACGTTTAGTTAATTCCGTAATACTACCTTCAATAAATTCTTTACTGGTCTCTGTTGATACTGGGTTATTCAAATCGTTTCCTTTTGTTGTAGTGTTACATGAAAAACAGTAAGCATGTCCGTCTGTGTATAGAGAGTTTGCATCACTAGAACCACAATTATCGCAGGACGTATGATATAAAAACTCACTTTCTGTTTTTTGCATAAAATTTTTTACCTAATTATTTTGATATTAAAAAGGGTGACAGTTTCTACTCTCGCTTCTCTGCCACCCCCAACAAACTATCTCAGCAACTCTGATACATCAAAGTGCGGAGACACGGAGTCAGCCACATCTCTGTGACCAACAATGTCCGCCTCACTGTAATCCTGTTTCAACTTTTCAATAAGTTTTACCAAAGCGGTATACTGTTTGAACGTGAAATTACAGTCAGGCTGACCTTCAATAGATTTTCCGCCAACAAGGCAGATACCTATAGAATTTTTATTAGACAATTTTAGCGTACCATCTGCTATGTGTGCACCTGCAACTTTAATGTCTCTACCATCTTGCACTGTCCCATCTCTTTTAATAATTTTATGGAACGCACAAGAAAACAATCCATCTTTACGGTGCTGTGTGTCTATATCTTTTACATCATAGTTATCTTCTGGTGAAGAGTCACTGCTATGTATAACTATATATTTTGTTTCTGTTCTCAAATTACTCATAACCATTCTATTGGAATATGTTTGTCAGAATATTTAAAACCATATTTCTCACACCACATTCCGTATGTTGTTTTACTTTTTTTACTAATTCGTTGTCTACTATTACTAAAGACAAATCTAATATCTAAATCTGGGTGTTGTTCTTTTATAAATCTCATCTTTTTTCTGTCTTGAGATGTGAACAAACCTTTTGTCTCTATAAAAAAATCTTTTTCTTTTAAATAAAAATCAGGCGTATAAGTGTGTACTTTTTCTGGTACTGTGTATTTTAATTTTATCTTTTCAAACTCATACTTAACTTTGTTTAAGTCAAGCTCTTCTGATATTGCTATCTCCAAGCCTGACCTAAAACCATATTTAAGACCTACTTGATTAGAAGTCAGCGTTTTGCGATTGTTGTACTTCATTTTCAAATGTATTATCTTCTGGTGCAACATAACCATCTTTAACTTCGTCAAAGCCATAACCTTTTGAGTTACCTGCTCCACCCTCTACAAGTTTAGTTATTTGCACTGCCCTTAATCTAAGGCTTACTCCTGCACCTGCCATAGCAGTGTAATAAGGTATCAACTCTGCTGATACTTTCATCTCACTACCTGACCATACGTTAGCATCAACCATAGGTTTCCCTGAACTATCAAAGATAGCAACTTTATTTGGAATAACTTTTCCATCTCTAGTTATGATTTTAGCTTTTGTCTTAAACTTGAAGATAAAATTGCCAGTAGCTTTACCTTCAATGACTTCTTCTTCGTAAGGAAGATTAGCCATTTTAGGTTCTTTACCTTTAGTCTTCTCTTTAGCAAGAGTAACACTTTTCTTCATCTCATCATCAATCGCTTTGACAACTGATTGAGACTCGTCTGATTTCACAATAAGATTAGTCTTGTAATGACCATCTGCATCAAATTGTGTATCAGGAGTTGTAAGCCACGCATATTGACTAACGCCAATAGGTGTTACAATCCTCGTATTATTGTTTTTTGACATATATGTCTCCTTTGTATTGTCTACTATGGGTACTTTACTTTGCCTATGCAAAGAAGAACCTACTTTTCCGCAATTCATTAATATCTAAGTCACCTTTTTGCGGAACTTCAGGTAACTTACTTACATCAAAGTCATCAGGTAGCTGTTTTATTACATCATTTCTGAAGTTTTCTAATATATCATTATCAGTAAACATCTTAATAAATGCTTCCCTTAGACTTACGTTTAACTGCTCTACGTCAGCCGCAGTTGTGCCAAACGAGTCATGCACATTACAAAAATTATTAATACCATTATCTAATGCAATGTTGACTGTCTCTATCATTGCGGCAGAGTCTACAGAGTGAACCAAATTAGGTGCTACTCCATTACTCATTCGCAGTTTGTCAGTCGTATCTTTTTCTGTGTTGATACGTGGTTTTATTACTTCACCCATGAGCATAGCCTTAACTCTTTTAGACTTCATCTCAGGGTAACTTTGATACACTGGAAAACCAACTGGCGTAACCCAGTGTATAGGTAACTGTAACTTAGCAACAATACGAGCTATGTCTTGTAAGAACTTCATACCAACTCTTGCTGATTTTAAGTTGTCACCAATACTGTCCCATATAATACTTGCTAGATAGGAAGCAGGTCTAAACATGTCATCAATAAAAGGGTGCATCTCGCCTTTGTCTTTACGTTTAGTTATATCTTCAACAACAAAATCAGTACAAGAATATCTGGTACTTCCATAACAGATAGTCATAATACTTCTTTTAGTAGTTGAACGCTTGACTCCATAATCAAGCCATTTTTGTGCAAAAGGTTTACCTTCAGCCGCATGTTCTTTTAGTTTCTCTATTACAGAGTTTGCAACTAATTGATAAATGTCTTTTGGTTTATCACTAGGTAACAAGTTTACTAACGCACCTGCTTTTTTATCTCTAAGCATTAGTGAGTATATCTGTAAGCCATTACAAGAACCATCAACATTCACTACAATGTTAGACACAAAACCATAGCCTTCAGCTTTAAATCTTTTCCACTCTTCAGCCCACGCTAAAAATTGAAAAGCATTACTTGCGTCTTCCCACTGTCTATTTGTAAATGGGTCTTCCACACATTTTAATATCCAGTCTTCATTATCTTTAACCCACTGGACTCTGTCTTCAAATGATATTTTATCATTGCCATACATATTAGCACCGTGAACGGCTAACCAAAAATCACCATTGTTTTCTTTAGTGATAGCTTTACCATGTGCAAACGACAACAATGCTTTAGCACCATTGATAGATTGATAGTTAAGAAATGCAGGAACGGCATACGCTCTACCTCTAAAATCAAATTGTAATGGAAAGTATACTGTAGCATAAGTTTTAAATTTATTACCTAGATACAATATTTTTGCATACAACATTCTTTTAGAAAACATACGTGCATTTTCTGTGTGCACTATTACTGCTTCCTTCTTCCACTGTCTTCTTGACTCTTTGTTTTCTTTTATGTCAAGAGGCTTGTTTGGAACTTCAAGATTTTTAATTGGTGGCATACCACCGATAGCAAGTCCTCTATCCCAAGCCTCTGCCATAACGCCTAAAATGTAATTGTTTATTTTAAATGCGGTTGACTGCATAGCGTTTACCGCCCTGTATACTTTAGGCATTTCAAAGTTTGCTAATTCACGTGCAAACAATTTGTTTTTTTGTTTAACTAAATCAAGCTCTGGGAGCTCCTTAGTCCAATAACCACCACCATGAACTGTAGACCACATTTTTGGCGGCATTACAGTCATCATGTAATCAGGATTCATTAACTCATTAAAAGAGTTTCTATTTCTAATCCATTCTCTAGTTGTAGCAGTTTGTTTTATTATCTTTGCTTTTTTATGTTTGATTGTTTCCACACCTATTTCAATTAAACCAGTATGTTGTATCATCAACTCTACTAATCTAAGTCCTACATGTAATTTAGTAGGCGTAGTCCACTCTTCCCAAGCCATGATGTTATCACGTTTTGAGCTCTCTCTTAATTTTCTACGCTTGTAGGTATAATTCCAAGACCTTTTGTCTAAATCTTGTTTAACTGTGTCATATAACTCTGGGTTTAAATGTCTGAAATTCTTTAGTGCAATCTCAGTCTCAACTTTACCACCCAAACTAATACATGTAGCAGTTAATGGTTTATATTGTGTGATTGTATTTATGATATGTTTACCAGTGATTAGTGCCAATATCTCAGGCTCAACTTCACATATTTTTGTGAAGGCTATTGGTGGTTTACTTACTGTACGCTCTGATGTGTTTTTAATCCACTCACCAATACCCATTGCTAAGGGTCTGATAGTATTAGCTACCATTACTTTACCGTAACTGGTAACACTCTCTTCTTCACGCTCAATATGAGAATGAAGTCTTTTGTTGGTTCTTGTTGTCCCTTTAACCGCCATTTCTTTTTCGTTAGCTTCTTGGTCTGGGAATGTTGGCATTATATGTAATATCTTGGTCAATGTAACTCCTATTAGTTTATGTGTTAAATTGTGCTATCTACTATGGGTACTTATCTAGTAATCCTCTAGTATGTTGACAGCTTTTATTAGGTTTTTAGGCATTAGATGTGCATATCTAAGCGTCATGTTGTAAGACTTATGACCCAACCACTCTTTGATAAAATGTAACTCTACTTTACCTGATTGAGCTAATCTTGAAGCACACGTGTGACGTAAACAATGTATAACAAATTGTTTATCACTAGCTAATCCCATCTCTTTACGCAACTTTTGCCACACACGCTCAGTCATTGCATAATCTAAATGACTAAAATCACCTATTTTATTAACAATAGCTACGCAACGCTTAGTTAAAGGTACGCTTCTAGTTGTATTATTTTTAGTCTCATCTGCATACAAAATAACAAAAAATCTATTGTCTAATTTTTGTATAGCATCTTTTTTAAAAGACAAAGCCTCACCGAGTCTAACGCCTGTATCTAATAAAAATAAAAATAGACTAAGATATGGACTGTTGCCTAGTATCTTAATCATAGTACGCTCTTCTTCTGGTGTCATAAATCTAAGTCTAGCCTTAGAC
>Ga0222715_10000918_pt1 | contig 29110 bp, 22 predicted proteins | sample C33_9DmetaG_FD_165056 | JGI IMG/M metagenome (GOLD analysis project Ga0222715, IMG submission 165056) | Estuarine water microbial communities from San Francisco Bay, California, United States - C33_9D | ecosystem: Environmental > Aquatic > Marine > Unclassified | place: USA: California...
ACCGTTGGCATGTTTACCCAAAAACACATTGCCAGCTCCCATGGCACGACGCGTATCTGAGGCGATAAATTGTGCAACAAAATTATGATGAATCGCATGGATATGATCGGGTAGTAATATATTTAGGGGCTTGCCTAGTAGCGCGGGAGAATGGTACCCAAATAGCTCATGAAGCATCGCATTGGCATAGATAATCTTCCCATCTGCATCCACATTTGCAATTCCATTAGCGCAGGCATCAAGCATTCGTTCGTAATGATTAGCAGGAAGATTATTCAAAATTATCGATATATCAAAAAGTTGCTGTATATATTGTGTAGCACAATTTATAGCACTTGCGGTACAATAGCTACAATTTCTTACTCGGAGAACGCTTTCACCTATGGCTAATTCTATTCACCAGCCGCGCTTTTCAATCGCTTTTTTTCATCCTAAATATTGGTTGATTTGGTTTGGCTTAGCGGTCTTATATACCATCACCTTATTACCCTTGCCGGTACTTCGTAAACTGGCTCATGGCAACGCTTGGTTACTCAAAAAATTAGCCAAAAAGCGTGTAGAGATTGCGCGACAAAACCTCGCATTATGCTTTCCAGAGATGCCAGCCGAGGAGCAACGTCAGTTACTAGAAAAGCATCTTGTGACTGCGGGAATGGGCTTGTTTGAAACTGCGATAGGCTGGTGGTGGCCAGATTGGCGCTTACGCCGTATTATTGAAGTAGAGGGTATGGAGCATATCCATAGTATTCAAGCGCAACAAAAAGGGGTGTTAGCATTAGCTATCCATAATGTAAATCTTGAAACGGGCTGTAGAATGTTAGGCTTATTTCATAAGAGCGTGGCATTTTATCGTCCTCACAATAATCCGCTAATGGATTATGTGCAGTTCAAAGGACGGGTGCGCTCAAATGAATACTTGATTGATAAGCGCAGTTCTCGTGCACTGCTCAGTGCGCTGGATGAAGGGAAAGTCTGTGCCTATTTGCCTGATCAGGACTATGGCCCCCGTGGCGCCGTGTTTGTGCCCTTTTTTGCCGTAGCAAAAGCTGCAACTATTAGTGCGACCCTAATGTTCGCAAGACGTGCTGATTGCATCCCATTAATGGTTAGTACCCAAGTTACGCCCACGGGCTACAAAATAAAATTTTATCCACCTATGGTAGATTTTGCCGATAAAGAAGATGAAGCGGCGTTAACGGATTTAAACCAGCGTATTGAACAAATGGTTCTCGAACAGCCTGAAAGTTATTTATGGATGCACAAACGCTTTAAAACTCGTCCGCAAGGTGAGCCTAGTCTCTATCAATAGACGAGCTGAACAATCGAGTCAACAGAGCGGCGTAGCATCAATATCAGGAGTCAGGTTATGGGTAAAAAAAGCTCACAAGTTAAGTTTTGGCTAATTTATATAGTCCTGGTTGGTGTGGTGATCGTGTTGGCTTTTACCTTAATAAAAGTCAATAAAGACAACCCCAAACCTAAAACGGCGACTAATATACAACAAAGTTTATCGGATTTTTATCGCCGTCACCGAAACGATGATGGTGCAGCTAAGATGAATGATAAAGGTGAGTTTGTGGTGGACTTGGCACCCGCTGAGCAATCTATTTCTCAGCGCCTCAAGGGTATTCCATCAAGCGCAGCAAATACTCAACGCGATCCTGCAGGAATGCTGCAAAATCGAAGTTTTGGGACTGGCTCACACTTGAGCAAAGTCATTAATGATTATGCTCAAAACGAAGGGTTAGTGGTCATATGGGATTTGCCACAAGACTTTGTGGTCAAAAGTGGCTTTCAAATCAGTGATACCATAGCGGGTACGCTAAAAACTCTGCGCGGCTCGATTAAACATAATTTTGCCGAGCCGATTCATGTACTGTTATGTCCAGAGAAACGTTCGTTAATCGTCACCATACAAGCGCCAGATTCCTTAGACAAATACTGCACGGTACTATAGTTAAAAATTATAGCGCAAACATTAGGGGGCAAAGGTACGATCCCAAATGCGCTGAACTTGTGCTTCAAGCTCGGCATAAAAAGGTGCTTGGTCGAGCTTCGCTCGGTGCAAAGCCTCATGATGCTTATGATGGCGCAAGTTAAGATACGCGTTAATTAATATTTGAGCGTCTTGCTGCGGGATTAATTGCGCGTCTCCTAATGCGGCTAATTGGCGTAAGTTATCCGAATAATGAATAATGTCAGGATGGGTAGCGGTAAATAATAGACACCAATATTGGGTGAGAAACTCAATATCTGCCAAACTTCCTTTGTCTTTTTCACCAAGATGGTCGCGCATTTTTTGGCGCATGCTACCTACATCATTGATTAATTGCTTAGGCTCTCGTGTTTGCCCAATAATACTTTGGCGTATTTGTGTAAACTGCTCACTTAAAGTGCGGCTACCTATAATCATTCTGGTGCGGCAAAGCGCTTGATGCTCCCATACCCAAGCTTCATTTTGCTGATACTCGGCAAACGTATCAATATGACAAATCACCAACCCTGAGTTACCAGACGGGCGTAAGCGTAAATCAATTTCATACAAATCACCCAATAGTGAATTGGTGCCAGCAAGGCTCACGACACGTTGAATTAATTTAATATAAAAGTGTTGGGCTGACACCGATTGCTTACCGCCTTGGGTCATGACATCGCTGCCGCAATCATGGACAAACACAATATCTAAATCGGAGGTGTAACTGAGTTCAAATCCGCCTAATTTGCCATAGGCAATCACGCCGATCCCCATATTATCAACCGAGTAGCCAACAGGCTCTCCGAGGCGACGTGAAGTTTGATGCCAAGCTTGTTTGATTTGCGCATCAAGCAATACTTCAGCGAGCATAGTTAACTTATCGCTGACTTGGGCAATCGGTAAATAATCGAGAATATCCGAAGCGGCAATTCTAAAGCGTTGTGCTAATTTAAATTGACGCATGGTATGCATGATGACTTCATCATCATCTTGTTCAATACGCAATAACACTTGTTGTAACTCGGAAGAAAACTCATCTCGCCAAGCATGTATATCATGTTCGCTATGCTGTAAATATTGAGGATGGATCAGTTCGTCAAGTAACACTGGATAGGCACAAATGTGCTCGATAACCCAGCTACTTTTGGTACAAAACAGCAGTAGTTGTTGCCGTACACCAAGGTTTTCCATGATTAATTCTAAATATGCCGTCCGCGATGCTATCGCCGTTAACAACGCACTAATAGATTGGACTGCTTGTTCATGCCCCTGATCTTGTTGGCTTATTTCATATATAAATACGGGAACAAGTTTAATTAATATTGCTTCACCTCGGTCGCCGATGTGGGCTTTATTTAAATTGTATGCAAGTTGTTGTAAGAGAACTAAGATTGGCTCAACCGATTCGCTCTTAATGTGCGAGTTGATTTGTTGTAGTTGTTGGTAAACTGATGCAGCACTAGGCAGGAGACTTGGATCATGCGTGATTTCTTGCCAAAAATCATGGCTCCAATCATGTCGCTCTTGTTGCGTGTTATCTTGTGTTTCTTCTTGTATGAACACACTAAAATGCTGATGAATGACTTGTTGTACCTGCTCAATTCCGCGCATGATCCCATGTTCTGCCGGGCAATATACACTTAACTCTGGATGATCAGTTAAATAGGCATACATAATGGCGGCTAGCGTGTCTTGTCCTGACTGAGTATCAGGCAAAGTCTGTGTTTGAGCATTATTAAACTGTTGTAATGTGTGTTCTGCTTTGCGCAAAATAAGGTAGCAATGCGTAATGGATTGTACAACGTCTTGCGGTAATAACTCTTCTTGCTCAATCACGCTTAAAGCACTAAATATAGAAGCTGTTTTGAGGGCCGGGATACGCCCTGCATAAATAAGCTGAAAAGATTGGACTAAAAACTCCACCTCGCGAATCCCGCCCGCACCAAGTTTGATGTTATGGGTAAGTTGTCTTCGACGAACTTCTTGGACGATCTTTTGTTTTAAATCACGCAAAGACTCAATAATACTAAAATCGACATAGCGTCGATAAATAAAAGGTCGGATGATATTGGCAAGAGCGAGTTTATTGGTATCTTGTGCTGCGGGAACAGGATTAATGATCCGTGATTTGAGCATCGCAAAACGCTCCCAGCTACGACCTTGGCTTTCATAGTAGTTTTCCATCGCTGAAAACGGTAGTACCAGGGGCCCACTTTCGCCAAATGGACGCAAGCGCATATCCACGCGATATACTTGCCCGTCAGTAGTTTGGGTGTTTAACAGGTGAATTAGTTTTTGTGCTACTTTGATAAAAAACTGTTGATACTCAAACGGTTTACGGCGCTCGCTAAATTCACCTACTTGCGGGTAAGTAAAAATCAAATCAATATCAGAAGAAAAATTCAACTCTTTGCCGCCTAGTTTACCCATACCTAAGATATATAACTCTTGGCGTCCATGCTCGTCGGTTGGGGTACCATAACGCTGTTCAAAGCCTTTATAAGAAAAGTCATAGGCTTGCATGATTAAGTTATCAGCCAAGCGCGACACTAGCTCAAGCGAGGTTTCGATCGATTGTTGATTGAGTACATCGCGCCATAAAAACAACAGCATCCCTAGATGACGACTGACCCTAAGTAGGGTTAGTTGCTGTGCTTCGGAAAGTGCAGCAAGCTCGGTATAGCCTAATTGTGTTTGCGCAATATCGACCACATCTAATGAATCTAAGGCAGTTTGCTGAGTTTGCACATCAGCAATAAGTGAGAGCATCCAAGGATATTGTTGTAAGGTTTCTTGAGCAAATTGACTAATATCAATGACTCGTTGAAGCTCATTGGTAAACGCAGATTCGAAGGCGACGTCTGGTACTAAAGATAATAATTCTTCTGAGTTCATGCAAAATGCTCAATTAAAGTAAATGAAAAATACTCAACAACAATACTGCGATAAATCAGCACAATAAGCAATATTAATGAAGCTAGTAGTGGTGTTATAAATGAAATGACTTAATCGTTTAAGGAAAAGCTTTATTTTTACCAAAAATCACTTTATATTAACATTGTAATTACATTTAAAAGGGTTGTTATGCGTTATTTATTATTATTGATTTTAAGTGTTTGTGGTGTTGTTAATGCCGAGCATCATCAAGAACAAAAGCCAGTGTTATCTGTATCATCGCCGGATCAGCATATCGTGTTAAGTTTTACCGACAATGATAATGTTGCGCAGTATCAAGTGTCATTTAATGGCAAAGCAGTCATTGAACCTAGTAAATTAGGTTTTTTGTTTAAAACTGCTGTGCCTATGTATCGCGACTTTACTATTAGTGAAGTGTCGCGCAATCAGTCTGATACATCTTGGGAACAACCTTGGGGTGAACAACGTGTTATCCGCGATCAGCACAATGAGTTAGTGGTTAAATACACCCACATCACAGATTCGAACAATATGTTTTTTGTGCGCGCTCGAGTATTTAACGACGGTATTGGCTTTCGTTATGAAGTACCTGGACAGGGTGAGCGAGCGATAACGCGAGAGTTAACCGAGTTTAATTTTGCTGATTCTCACCTTGCCACGGCATATTGGATCCCAGGTCAAGGACGCGAGCGCTATGAGTACTTATATCGTACTACGCCATTACAACAAGTGGATAAAGCGCATACGCCTTTTACAGTTGCTTACCAAGACGGCACGCATGTGGCAGTTCATGAGGCTGCATTAGTCGACTATGCTGGTATGAGTTTGCAAAAACAGCAATTAGGTGTATTTACCGCTGATTTATCCCCACGTGCAGATGGCATTAAAGTCCTTAAAAATGATTCGTTCACGACCCCTTGGCGTACTATTACAATAGGTGACGAAGCTGTTGATTTAATCAACTCGTTCATCGCATTAAATTTAAATGAACCATCCACGTTAACGGATACTTCATGGATTAACCCCGGGAAATACATCGGTATTTGGTGGGGGATGCATATTGATAAATACACCTGGGGTTCAGGTGATAAACATGGCGCAACCACCCAACGCACTATGGATTACATGGATTTTGCGTCACAGCATGGTTTTGATGGTGTGTTAGTTGAAGGTTGGAATACGGGGTGGGATGGTAACTGGATTGCTAATTCTGAGTTATTTTCGTTTACCCAATCCTACCCTGATTTTGATATCGATGCAGTAGCCAAACATAGTGTAAAAACTGGAGTGAAATTGATTGGCCATCATGAGACCTCCGGGGGGATTACCAATTATGAAGCGCAAATGGAAGATGGCTTTGCTCTTTATAATAAAATCGGCGTAGAACAGATTAAAACCGGTTATGTTGCTTTTGGGCAAAATCTTAAGCGTCGAGATGCCCAAGGGATCATGCGTTATGAATTTACCGATAGCCAAGATGTAGTGAATCATTTTATCCATAATGTTACTACAGCAGCAAAATACAAGTTGTCGATCAACACCCATGAGTCAGTCAAAGACACAGGTTTACGCCGTACCTATCCAAACTGGATTTCTCGCGAAAGCGCGCGTGGTCAAGAATACAATTCAGGTTGGGCGCCGCCGAATCCGCCGGAGCATATGCCATTACTTGCATTTACCCGCATGTTAGCAGGACCAATGGACTTTACTCCGGGGATTTTTAACTTTGATTATGAGCGTGTGCATGGTGGTGGTCCAGAGTGGGGGGATAAGCCTTACACACGTCCTTTAAGTACCTTAGCACAGCAATTAGCACAATATGTTGTAGTGTATAGCCCGATCCAAATGGCAGCCGATCTACCAGAAAATTATTTGGCCAAATCTAGGCCGTTTCAGTTTATCAAAGATGTGCCTACTGATTGGGAAACATCCATCGCCTTACAAGGTGAGGTGGGTAAATTTGTGGTGTTTGCACGTCAAGAAAAAGCGCATCGTCAATATTCTGGAGATGACTGGTATTTAGGCGCTTTGACCAATGAAGACGAACGTCAAATCATTGTGCCGTTAACATTTTTAGATAAAAACAGCACGTATGAAGCACAGATTTATCGTGATGGGGACAAGGTCGATTGGCAAACCAACCCTTACGACATGATCATAGAAACTAAAACTGTTACTGTTGCCGATACACTTAAAATTCGTTTAGCTGCAGCTGGAGGGGTAGCTATACGCTTTAAAATCTCGCATAATCAGGCAAACTAATTTTATAAGTAAGCTGTATGCTAGAAACCCTAGTTAATTTGATAGATTTGCCGCCAAGCGTCTTAACATACCTAGCGATAGATATTGCTATCGCGTTGGTATTGTTAGGTGTCATACGATGGTTGTCGGGTGTGCCGAGTGATATTAATGTCACTCAAGAGTTGGGAGAAAAAGACAACTTTGCGTTTGGGATCTCGGTTGCGGGGCGCATGCTCGCTTTGTGTATGGTGTTGTCTGCGGTAGTTGGACGGCATATTGGCCTAGGTTTTGAAGTGGCTGCAATGGGCACCATAATGTTTGGTGCGATTGGTATCATCTTGATTAGAGTCGGGCGCATCGCTCATGACAAAATTGTATTGCATTTGGTGGATAAAGAGCTCGCTATTCGCGAGCGCAATACTTCTGTGGCGATAGTCGATGCTTCTAGTGCGATAGCCTCAGCGATTGTTATTTATGGCATGATTAATTGGGTTGATGGTACTGACACGCATGCAATAGTCGGGATTTTAACGGGCTTTTTGGTCGTGTTAGCGATTTTGTTATTAACGACTCGTTTGTATGAAATTCGCTTTGCGCGAAACAACCAAAACGATTCGTTCCAAGGTATGCTGCGCAAAGATAATTTTGCGTTAGCGATCCAACATTCGGGTAATTTGATTGCCACAGCCATTGTGGTGTCTACGGCTGGTAGTATACTCAATTATGAAGCGCAAACTTATGTGAGCAATCTAACGGGTTGGTTAGTTTGTGGGATCGCGGCCTCTTTGGGACTTGCAATAGTGGTGGGGATTGCTAAGCGCGTCGTATTGTTCGGTTTGAATTGGAAAGAAGAAGTCGATCAGCAAGGCAATGTTGGTCTGGCATGTATTGAATGGGTGCTCAGTGTTGGTATTGCACTGATTGCACTAGGTTTGGTCTAATTTATTATCAACAACACGATATGCAAAGGGGGCAGTATGTAGGCCCTCAACATACCTGCGCTTGTTCGTTTTACTTTGTTGCTTAATCCAATATTCAAGCTGATAAGCTGAGGTTTTATCTGGACATTGTGCAACGCTGATTAATGTTAACGGACCTTTGCCTTTAAGCGCTTTGGCCGCTTTTTTACTGCTACTAGCATGTTCAGCAAAACGCCTTACAACATCGAGTGTCACTCCTGTGTACCAATGCCCTAATTTATTTTCAATAATGTAAACAAACCATTGGCTTGATGTGTCGAGCGCTTGTGACATATTAAATTTTCACTACTTTGGTGACTAAACTAAAACGTTAGTATTCAGTATTTTGTCGGTCAGTGCTATGATTTGTGCATAATCTTTTTATTGATGTGTATTTATGACCTTACCTGATTTTAATACCGCGCGCATATTGATTGTGGGCGACGTAATGCTAGACCGTTATTTTAGTGGAGCAACCCAACGGATATCTCCCGAAGCCCCGGTGCCGGTGGTAAAAGTCAACAACAGTGAAGACCGTCCAGGTGGCGCTGCTAATGTCGCGATTAATGCTGCAGCCCTTGGCGCTCAAGTGCAACTGATTGGATTGTGTGGTGGGCATATCATCAACCCTGAAACTGATAATGTGAAGGTCGATGAAGCGGCAACTATCTTAACCACAGCGTTGCAAGCACATGATGTTGCAAGTCATTTAGTCCCGGTACCAGGGATGGAAACGATTACCAAATTACGTGTGATAAGTCGCAATCAGCAACTGTTACGTCTTGACTTTGAAGAGTCATTTGCCAAAGTTGATAAATCACCATTATTGGCTACGGTTGCTGCACATATTGCCCAAGTGGATGTGTTGGTACTGTCTGATTATGCCAAAGGTACCTTGTCCGATCCCCAAGCGCTCATTGCACTGGCCAAAGAATATGATGTGCCGGTTGTCATTGATCCTAAAGGCACTGATTTTAGCGCTTATCAAGGTGCGACGTTAATTACGCCAAATATGTCTGAATTTGCAGTCGTAAGTGGCGAGCATGAAAGTGAAACCCATCTTGCACAGCTTGCCCAAGCGCTGCGTCATGAGCTTAAACTGGAGGCGTTATTGTTAACTCGCTCAGAAGAAGGCATGAGTTTGTTTAGTGATGGCCCTGATTATCATTTACCGGCTAAAGCCAAAGAAGTGTACGATGTAACGGGTGCAGGCGATACGGTCGTCGCAGTGTTAGCCAGTGCAATAGGCGCTAACGTACCTTTGCATGATGCGTGTGTTATGGCTAATCATGCCGCAAGTATCGTGGTAGGTAAACTCGGTACATCAAGTGTGACGCCGACAGAATTAGCCTTATCCTTACATGCTAAAGCACATGATGATGTCGGTGTGATGAATGCTCAGCAGCTTACTTATACGGTACGTCTACTGCAGTCTCAAGGGCAAACGATTGTAATGACAAATGGCTGTTTTGATATTTTACATGCCGGTCATGTGTCTTATTTACAAGCCGCAGCAGCACTAGGTGATCGATTAATCGTCGCGGTCAATGATGATGACTCCGTGACGCGCTTAAAAGGACCCGGTCGTCCAGTTAATAATGTGTCGCGCCGCATGGCAGTGATCGCTGGATTAGCTGCGGTAGACTTTGTTGTGCCTTTTAGTACTGATACACCTCAAGAGTTAATTGCGACTGTCTTACCCGATGTATTAGTAAAAGGCGGAGACTATACGATTGATGAAATTGCCGGTGGCGCTGAAGTATTAGCGAATGGTGGAGAAGTAAAAATCATGCACTTTGAAGAAGGTGTTTCGACTACCGCGATTATTAAGCAAATCGTGGATAATCAATAATATCTAAAACAATAATAATAATGACAGGAAATGACCATGAATTTGACACAAAAAAGTTTGATTGCCAGTATGGTGCTGACAGCTTGTATGGCATGTTCACCAGCGCCAAGCGCGTCTTTTGTAGCTGCACAAAACGATACAAATAACACTGTAAATGTACCTTTAAGCGCTGCTGATGCACGCACTTTTTTAGCAAAAGTAGAAGCCGACATTGAAAAACTATCACAGCCTGCTGCACATGCTGCATGGGCGTATGCAACGCACATTAATTATGACACTGCGAAGGTAAATACGTATTTCAATGAACAATTATCGGTTATTTTAGCTAAGTATGCGGTTGCTGCTGCGCAGTTTAATGATGTCGAGGTGGACACCGATACTCGACGCCAACTTAATTTGCTTAAATTGAGTTTAGAAATTGCCCCGCCTGCTGATCCGACTAAGTCAGCTCGCTTAGCCACCATAGGTTCGGATTTATCAGGTATGTATGGCGCAGGCAAGTATTGCCGCGACGAACAAACGTGTTTTTCATTGGTAGAGATGAGCTCACAAATGGCAACCAGTCGCGACGCAGATTTGTTGCTAGAGTTTTGGCAAGGCTGGCGCGAAGTATCCGTGCCAATGAAACCTTTATTTACTGAGCAAGTCGGCATTGCTAATGAAGGTGCGATTGAGCTTGGTTATGCCAATACCTCTGAGCTATGGCGTTCCAAATACGATATGCCAGCTGCTGATTTCCCTAAAGAGCTGGACCGTTTATGGGGACAGGTCGAACCGTTCTATGAAGCACTACACTGTCATGTGCGTGCAGAACTGTCAGAACATTATGGTGCAGATATAGTCCCGTTGGATAAACCTATCCCAGCGCATTTATTGGGTAATATGTGGGCGCAAAGTTGGGGTAATGTTTACGATATCGTTAAACCAGAACAAGAAATGAATGTGCCTGATGTCACTGCTGCATTAGCAGAGCTGGGCTATGACGAAATCAAAATGGTTAAACAAGCCGAAAACTTCTTTTCTTCGTTAGGCTTTGCACAGTTACCTGAAACGTTTTGGGAGCGTTCTATGTTTCAAAAGCCAGAAGGTCGTGAAGTGCAGTGTCACGCCTCAGCATGGAACTTGGATGATAAAGATGATCTACGGATTAAAATGTGTATTCAAAAAACGGGTGAAGAATTCAATGTGATTCATCACGAATTAGGGCATAACTATTATCAACGCGCTTACAAAGACCAACCCATGTTGTATCGTGGTTCAGCTAACGATGGCTTCCATGAAGCAATTGGCGACACGATTGCCTTATCAATTACTCCCACGTATTTGCAACAAATTGGTTTGATTGATGAGATTCCTGATGCGTCAAATGATATTGGTATGCTGCTCAAGACAGCATTAGACAAGATTGCGTTCATTCCATTTGGGTTGATGGTCGATCAATGGCGTTGGCAGGTATTAGCTAATGAAGTTACTCCGGAACAATACAATACATTGTGGTGGGAGTTACGTGAAAAATATCAAGGTGTCATGGCACCTGTTGAGCGCAGTAAAGATGCGTTTGACCCCGGTGCTAAATATCATGTACCGGCGAACGTGTCGTATACGCGATATTTTTTAGCACATATTTTGCAATTCCAATTCCATCAAGCACTGTGTGATATTGCCGAGAGTAAAGAAGATTTACACCGTTGTTCTATTTTCTCGAGCGAAGAAGCCGGTAAAGCACTGAATGATATGTTAGAAATGGGCTTAAGTCGTCCGTGGCAAGATGCGATGGAAACGATGACCGGCACCCGAGAGATGGATGCCTCAACCATTGAAGCGTATTTTGCACCGTTGAAAACCTGGTTAGACGAACAAAACCAAGGACGTCAATGTGGTTGGTAAATGGGTGTATACCGGCATAGCGATGCTTGCCTTTGCTGGTAACTCCATATTATGTCGCTGGGCGTTGGCAGATACTGCGATTGATCCAGCGAGCTTTACGGCTATTCGTTTAGTCAGTGGAGCGCTGTGTTTGGCTGGTTTAGTATTTATGTTTAAACCTCAGTTTATTACTAATCCTGATTCTGCTGCAGTCCCACATGAGAGTCATCCACTCAAATCAGCGCTAAGATTACACGGCAGTTGGTTAGGTGCGTTAGGTTTGTTTACTTATGCTGCGTGCTTTTCCTTTGCGTACATTTCGTTAAATGCAGCGACGGGTGCGTTAATTTTATTTGGTAGTGTCCAGTTTACGATGATCACCTATAGCTTGGTGATGGGGATAGCGTTGAATCGATGGCAGGGGCTAGGGTTTGTTAGTGCCATTTTGGGTTTGGGGATCTTGTTTTTACCCAGTGCGACGACGCCAGATTTGTTTGGGGGAGTGTTGATGCTGCTCGCAGGAGTAGCCTGGGGTGGCTATTCTGTTTTAGGTAAAAAAGCGGGTGATCCGACTCTCGTAACAACAGGTAATTTTATTCGCAGTACTGCGTTTGCGTTACCGCTGGTATTGTTTAGCATACCTGACTTATCGTTTGATGCTAATGGTGTCGTACTTGCATTATTATCGGGTGCGATTGCGTCAGGCATGGGATACGCGATTTGGTATGCTGTGTTACCGCATCATCCAACGACTACCAGCGCCTCAATACAATTAAGTGTGCCGGTAGTGACGACTGTCATTGGCATCATAGTTTTAGGTGAGGCACTATCCGTCACTATGGTTATCGCGTCTTGTGCGATCTTAGGCGGTATATATATGGTTATCAATGGAAAGCGCGCATAACCTAACTTCATCTAATCTGCTTCGCTCCCGTTATTGATCTAACAACTGAATCGTTGCTAACTCTTGGTATAACTCACACTCTTCCAATAGTTGCGCATGTGTCCCTTGTGCAATGATGTGTCCTTTGTCGAGCACCACAATCAAATCAGCATTTACTACCGTAGACAATCTATGGGCAATGATGAGTGTCGTTTTGTTTAGCATTAAGGCTTCTAATGCTTGCTTAACGGCAAGCTCACTCGCCGCGTCCAAAGCACTGGTTGCCTCATCGAGTAATAGGATAGGACGGTTAGCTAGAATAGCGCGAGCTATGGCTATGCGCTGTTTTTGACCGCCAGATAACTTGATCCCGCGCTCACCTAATTGTGTTTCATACCCTTTGGGTAGTTGGCGAATAAATTCATGAGCCTGAGCTTGCTGAGCGGCATCGATTATTTCGGCTATAGTGGCATCGGTGCGACCAAATGCAATGTTATCCATCACACTCGAAGCAAAAATCACCGCATCTTGCGGGACTAACGCAAATTGCTCTCGAATATCGCTACTCGACAACGAATCCATGTGAGATTCCCATAATTCAATGTGTCCACGTTGAGGTTGATAAAAATCTAACAATAATTGAAATAACGTTGATTTTCCTGCACCACTAGGACCGACTAATGCGACTTTTTGGCCGTTGGTGATACGTAAATTGATGTGACTTAATACGGGGGTAGCGTTAGGTTCGTCGATGCCTATAGGGTAGGTAAATGTGACGTCTTTAAATTCTAATGGCAGAGCATCCATTGTCAGGATTTCTGCTTCGTTTAATTGTGTAGGATGAGTGCGTTTGATTTGCGTCGGTGACGTATCAAGTAATTGACGAATGCGTGCTGATGCCCCTATCGCCTTTTGGATCTCACCGATTACTTCGCTAATGGTAGCCACTGCCCCACCAGCCATTACGGCATAAAATATAAAAGCGGTAAAACTGCCTACTGACAAAGAGCCTCTGATCACATCATTAGCACCAATCCATGCGACAAATACAATTGCACCAATACTAATTGCCATGATGGATATCACCAACAGCGCTCGAAAATGAATTCGATATTGCGCTGCGACCATGACTTCTTCGACTTTACCAAATAAGTGTTCGCGGTCTGTATCCTCGCGATTGTATGATTGTACAGTATGTATTTCATGGACAGATTGGTCTATGTGTGCACTCATTTCAGCTATTTTATCTTGTGATGTTTGGGCATATACTCGCACCTTTTTACCTAATAACTTTATCGGTAATAACACCACAGGGACAGCCAGAAGGACTAATAAGGTCAATTGTACAGAAGTAAATAGCATGATAATTAATGCACCAATAAACGTGACACCTGAGCGAATAGCCATGGATAAACCCATACCAATAACACTTTGTACTACCGTTGTGTCACTGGTAAAGCGAGAGATGACTTCGCCAGTGCGGTTTTCGGCATAAAAGTCGACGCCCAAACGCAGCATGTGTTCATATAAAGTTTTACGAATATCAGCACTAACACGCTCGCCTAGCCACAGCATGTAATAGAAGCGAAAATAAGTAGCAACACAACCCACTCCAGCGATCACCAGCACGGTAAGCAAGGCCTGATTGAGCATTGTCATGTCATTCGCGACAAATCCTTGGTCGATGACAAGTTTGATCCCTTGACCTAAAATCAACCAACTTGATGCGCTGACCAATAACGCAATCATGGCGATGATAACCTTATTAATGTAAGGACGTAAAAACTGTCCAAGCCAAGGGATTATATGGGTTGAAGATTCGTTTGGATGACTCAATGAAATGTCTCGTTAGTAATAATTTTATACTTTTGATGGTAGCACAACCGACAAAATAATGGAGTAGCAAATCAATCTATAGATATGGGTATTGCTAAAGGTGGGCAATCATGATTTACATCAGGTATAATACGCGCCTTGAAAATTAGGGGTCTAAAGTTTGATTACAACAGCTAACATCACAATGCAATTTGGCGCAAAGCCATTATTTGAAAATATCTCAGCAAAATTCGGTAATGGAAATCGTTATGGTTTAATTGGTGCCAATGGATGTGGTAAATCAACTTTTATGAAGATCCTAACGGGTGAACTAGCCCCTTCAGCCGGTAATGTTTCTATCGACCAAGGCGAACGCCTTGGCGTGCTTAGCCAAAACCAATACGCATTCGAAGAGTTTTCGGTATTGGATGCTGTCATCATGGGTGATACGCAATTATGGGCAATTAAACAAGAGCGCGACCGTATTTACTCGTTACCTGAAATGACCGAAGAAGACGGTATGAAGGTTGCAGATTTAGAAACTGAGTTTGCAGAGCTGGACGGTTATACAGCTGAAAGTCGCGCGGGTGAGTTGTTAATTGAAGCCGGTATTGATGAGTCTAGTCACTGGGGATTAATGTCTCAGTTACCGCCTGGCGTGAAACTTCGCGTATTGTTAGTGCAAGCGTTGTTTGCTAATCCTGATATTTTGTTACTCGATGAACCAACCAACAACTTGGATATCTATACCATTAATTGGTTGGCTGATGTTTTGAATCAACGTAAATGTACGATGATTATCATTTCGCATGACCGCCATTTTTTAAATAAAGTATGTACGCATATGGCGGATATCGACTACGGTGAACTGCGTATCTATCCAGGTAATTACGAAGAATACATGGCGGCAGCATCGTTAGTACAAGAACAGTTATTAACTGAAAATGCTAAAAAATCAGCTGAGATTGACGAGCTAAAAGCATTTGTTGCCCGCTTCTCCGCTAACGCCTCAAAGGCAAAGCAAGCCACTTCACGTGCTAAGCGTATGGAAAAAATTGAATTGGATGAGGTCATCGCGTCATCTCGACGTTTTCCGTTTATCCAATACAAGCAACACAAAAAATTACACCGTCTGGCGCTAGAGTTATCTAATGTAGAGCATGGTTTTGATGGTAATGTGTTGTTTAAAGGTGGCGAAATGCTACTTGAAGCAGGTACAAAATTAGCTGTTATCGGTGAAAACGGTGCGGGTAAAACCACGTTTTTACGCTGCTTAGTTGATGAGCTTAAAGCAAATTCAGGCCGCATCAAATGGTCTGAAAATGCCACTATCGGTTACTGTCCACAAGACACCTCGGCTGATTTTAATGTTGATATGACCATCTTCGATTGGTTATCTATGTGGCGTACTAACGGTCAAGATGATTTATTTGTACGTAGTATCCTAGGTCGTTTGTTGTTTACCGCGGATGAGGTCAACAAGAAGGTTGGCGTGTGTTCTGGTGGTGAAAAGAACCGTTTGATGTTTGGTAAATTGATGATGCAAGACATCAACGTCTTGATCATGGATGAACCGACTAACCACATGGATATGGAAGCCATTGAATCATTAAATAAAGCATTAGCAGCATTTGATGGTACATTGATTTTTGTAAGCCATGATAGAGAATTTGTTTCATCGCTAGCTGATAGTATTATCGAAATTGCTGATCAGAAGTTACATTACTTCCAGGGATCGTTCGACGAGTACATGAGTCACAAAGGTTAAAAAGTAACCATTTATATATTGGTTAACCAATTTTATTTTATTGTTTGACATTTATACTTTGGCCGGTATACATTAAATACATCAATCACAAGCAACTAGCATGTTTTTCATAAGTGATTGTTTTTAAATGAATTTAAAATTATCCGGAGAATGAATATGTCAATGCAAGGAAAAGTCGCTATAGTTGCAGGTGGTGGTCGAGATATCGGTCGCGCTTGCGCACTTGAGTTAGCCAAACATGGTGCAAACGTCGTTATCACTTACCATTCAAGCAGTGCTACTGCGCTTTCAGCAGTCGCTGAAATTGAACGTCTCGGGCAACAAGCGTTTGCCATCCAAGCCGATTTAACTTCTCAAGCCGACGTTGATAAAACGATTTCTGCCACTTTAGATACATTTGGTTCCATTGATACATTAGTACATGTGTCTGGTGGGTTAGTTGGCCGCGTGCGTGTTGAAGAGATGACACTAGCGCATTACAACACGGTAATGAATCTGAATATGACGTCATTATTTATGATGACTCAAGCTTGCATTCCTCATTTACAAGCAGGTAGTTCAATCGTGACATTTGCTTCACAAGCCGGTCGTGATGGCGGTGGCCCTGGCGCTGCTATTTATGCAACATCGAAAGGTGCAGTCATGACCTACACCCGAGCTCTAGCTAAAGAACTAGGTCCAGATATACGTGTCAATAGTGTGTGTCCGGGTATGATATCAACTGGTTTCCACGATACATTCACACAAGATACAGTACGTAAAAACGTGGCTGGTGCAACAGCCCTAAAACGTGAGGGGTCTTCAGAAGAAGTCGCTAAAGTAGTGTATTTCTTAGCGTCAGATGAATCATCGTTTATGACAGGGAACAACGTAGATGTAAATGGCGGTCTGCTCTTCTCATAATTAACTTGTTTAATAGACATAAAAAAACCACCTTCGCGGTGGTTTTTTTGTTTCGAAATCAGTAGTAATTATTGATCAAGCAAATGATTTAAAGAATACAATCCACGAGTTTGGCTATTTTTCAATTTTATTTCTTCTAATGCTTTTGCTTCACTAGCATCGAATAACGCATTGATAAGTCGATTAAAATGCGCATGCATCGCACTTCTAGCAGCTTCGGGGTTATGTTCTTTTAATGCATTGAAGATATTGCGATGCTCTTCCATTCGTTGTTGCTCGCTAGTGCTACATACATTTGCATAAGCATCTTTAATGTTAGTGCAGCGTTCACGTAAACCCCAAAAGTTTTCTACCGCAAGTAATATCGCGCGGTTACGTGTGGAGGTTGAAATAATGCGATGAAATTCTTTGTCGGCTTTTTCAGGGTTATCACCATTGGCCATTGCAATCACCGTCTGTTCTAATGCATCTAATTCTTCATCTGAAATGTTAGATGCAGCTAACGCAGCTGCTTCACCTTCAATTAATGCACGAGCTTGGGTTAACTCGAAAGCACTAACTTGGGCTTCTGATGTCGACTCTGGTGCTTGCTCTAATAAATAAACACCTGAACTGGTCTTAACTTCGACCTTACCACGAACTTCCAAAGCAATAATCGCCTCGCGGATGGTAGGACGACTCACATCGAATTGCTCAGCTAACACTCTTTCAGGAGGCAAACGGCTACCTGGGACATATTCACCAGCGGCGATTCTCGATTCTATTTTATCTACTATGTTCCAAAATAATCGACGATGGGCCATAAATACCTCTTATTTGAATGCTAACTTAATTAATTTAGTTGCTTTATTTTATAGTGATTTAATTATTAATCAACTATCGCTATTGGTCAACCTTTATTACGTATTGGTAATAATATATTTGCCGAAAGGTCGACAAATTGTTTGACATTGACGCTGTAGATTGTTTAACTAGCGTGATGAAAAATTGTATCTGTGCGCATGCGCGCGCAGATTAAAAACAAGTTCGAGGATGAGTTAATATGATGCAGAGAAAGTGGTTAGTCTATATATCAGTGTTTACATATATGGGACTAAATAGTTCGCTAATTAATGCTAAAGAGTACCTAGTCGACAATCCTCAAGCCTACATGGATATTGCAGGTTCATTAGAAGCCGGTGATGTAGTCACTTTAGCCGACGGTACTTGGACTGACTTTCAAATTGCTTTTTCAGGCCAAGGTACAGAAGATTCTCCTATTACATTAAAAGCTGAAACTGCGGGTAAGGTTATCCTAACTGGTGAGTCAAATCTGCGCTTGGCGGGTGAATACCTTTTGGTTTCGGGTTTATTTTTTAAAGATGGTTACTCGCCATCAAATGCAGTCATTGAGTTTCGTCAATCCAAAACGCAATTAGCTAATCATTCGCGCGTGACGCAAACCGTGGTTGAAAGCTTTAATAACAAAGAAAAGTTTAGCGCAGGTAACTGGGTTGCACTATATGGACGATACAATCGCTTTGATCATAATGCACTCGTCGGTAAAAGCACTTCTGGTGTGACTATGGCTGTCAAACTCAATACTCTTGAGAGTCAAGAGAACCATCACCGTATCGACCATAACTACTTCGGTCAGCGTCCTATTTTAGGCTCAAACGGTGGCGAAACATTACGTATCGGTACGAGCCATTATTCCTTATCTAATTCCTTTACTATGATCGAAAATAACTACTTTGATCGTTGTAACGGTGAAGTAGAAATCATTTCTAATAAGTCTGGCAGTAATACGATCCAAAACAATGTGTTCTTCGAATCACGAGGCACGTTAACGTTGCGCCATGGGAATGGCAATATAGTGCAAAACAACGTTTTCTTTGGCAATGGCGAAGATCACACTGGTGGCATTCGAGTTATTAATGGCGATCAGACTATCCGCAACAACTACTTAGAAGGTGTCACAGGATATCGTTTCGGTAGTGGTTTGACCGTAATGAACGGTGTACCAAATTCTAAAATCAACCGCTATCATCAGGTTGATAATGCAAACATTACACAAAACAGTTTAATCAACTTAGATCACATTCATTTTGCTGCGGGCAGTGACGCAGAGCGTTCTGCTGCACCGATTAATTCTCGATTTACTAATAACCTAATCGTGCATCAAGAAAACAAAGACGGGATCTCATTATTTGATGACGTTTCTGGAATTGAATTTGATGGTAATATCGTTCATAACGTCTCTGACTTAACCATAGATAAAGGCTTTGCGGTAGAAAATGTCGAGTTAGTTCGTGCTAAAAATGGTTTGTTGTATCCATCAAACCCTGAATTTTCAAAGACAGGTGTGGATAAATCACTTCAGCCTATTGCGAAACAAGACACAGGACCAAGTTGGTACAATAAACCAGAGCTGTCTGTTGAATTTGCTAGTGGTAAGACGCATCAAGTGTCACCTGATAATAATGTTTTATATAAAGCCTTACAACAAGCTCATTCAGGCGATGTGATTGAGTTAGCGAAAGGGCACTATGTCGCTTCACGTACTTTACCTATCGATAAGGTAGTTTCATTTGTAGGTAAAGCGGGTGTGTCTATTTCTTTCGAACGTAAATCACTATTTGTTATTGAAGATGGCGGTAGCTTAGCCCTTAAAAATGTAGTAATTACAGGCGCAGATGCACCGGATTCTGCCGGTAATACATTGATCCGCAATACGCGTTTACCAACAATTAATAACTATCGTTTAGTTATGGATAATGTGATTGTTAAAGATTTAGATATTAATCATTCATTCCACGTTATTGATTCTGGCTATCGAGCATTAGCCGACGAGATTACCATCACTAACAGCCAGTTTAGTAATATCACAGGTGATGTGTTGCGTTTAAACAAAGAGCAGGATGATTTGGGGATTTACAACGCAGAGTATGTCACGCTAGATCGCAATGTATTTCAAGATATCCAAGGTACATTAATGAATGTGTATCGTGGTGGTACTGATGAAAGTACCTTTGGTCCGCATGTTACCGTTACTGCAAATACGATCAAAAATGTTGGTTTTGGTAAGCGTAACAAATCAAAAGCGCTGATGACGTTACACGGTGTTCAGGTCACTAATATTTTAAATAATACATTTACTAATGTGCCGGCAATAGCCATTGAGCACACGGTAGGTGAGCCACAAACACGTATTCAATACAATCAGTTTATGGGTTCAGTTGAACCGGTAGTGCAAGAATTATTTACACAAGGCCCGTTAACGGCCGTAGTTAGCGACAATACCTTTAGCGCACAGTAATAGACGCTTGCATATATTTGTATTAACAGTTTTTAAAAATAATAAAAGGACCATTCATGAGAGTTAACAATTTACGTTGGTGGGTTATTGCGTTAATCGCTTTGGCTACCGTAATCAATTATATCGATCGCTCAGCGTTAAGTGTTTTATGGCCTGATATTGTCGAAGAATTATTCCCAGATGAATCAGCACTAGAACGAAAACAAATTTACGCAACGATTTCAATTGTATTTGTATTTTCTTATGCATTTGGTCAAGCGATCTTTGGTAAAATATTTGATTGGATTGGTACTCGTATCGGTTTTGTTATATCTATCGGTGTATGGTCTTTAGCGACTGTTGCACATGCATTTGCACAAGGCGTATTAACCTTTAGTATTTTCCGTGCAATCTTAGGTGTAGCTGAAGCGGGTAACTGGCCTGGCGCGACAAAAGGTAATGCCGAGTGGTTCCCAACCAAAGAACGTGCTTTAGCTCAGGGTATTTTTAACTCTGGTGCAGCGATCGGCGGCATCATTGCTATTCCATTAATCGCATATTTAACCGTTTTCTTTAGCTGGAAAATGGTGTTTGTTATTATCGGTTTGACCGGTTTGTTATGGTTGATCCCTTGGTTAGTGTTAGTGAAAGCGCCACCTGGCTCACATCCATGGATCACTGACGCAGAAAAAGAATATATCTTGACTGGTCAAAAGCGTGTAGAAGAAGATGGCAGTGAAGTAGAAGAGTACAATCCTGATACCGCTGAGCTTTTATCTCGTAAGCAAAGCTGGGGTGTAATTATTGCCTCTGCAGCAATTGATCCAATTTGGTGGTTGTTTGTGTTCTGGATCCCTATTTACCTGAACGAAGTGTATCAAATGGATGTTAAATCAATCGGTATTTACGGTTGGGTGCCATATGTAGGTGCTATGTTTGGTGCTTGGTTCGGTGGGCTATTTGCACAAAATAGACTTAAAGCTGGTTGGAGCACTAACAAAACCCGTAAGGTCGTTATTACGCTTGGCTGTTTGATCATGCTACCTTCATTATTAGCGATGGCGAGCCCTGGCTCTCCAGTTACAGCGGTAATCATCATGGCGGTGATCTTGTTTGGTTTCCAAACTGCGATCGGTAATGTACAAACTTTGCCAAGTGATTTGTTAGGCAAAAAATCTGTCGGTACATTAGCTGGATTTGCCGGTATGGCTGCGAAATTAGGTGCGGTAGGTCTAACGGCACTAGTGCCTATTCTAACCGCTGATGGTAACTATACTCCTGCGTTTGTAATTGGTGCGTCATTATCCATTATTGCAATGCTTGCGGTGTGGATATTAATTCCAAAAGTAGAGCCACTAAAAAAACTTAAGTAATTCCTATAACACTGCGCCTAAGTAGTTATGTATATATTACGTAACTACTTGGGCTTTTATCTGACTAGATTGACTAACGGTAAGTTACGTATATGAAAAATATTATTTTGATGGGTGAGTGCATGGTTGAATTACGCCGTGATGTAAATGGTGTAATCGCTCAGTCATTTGCTGGGGATGTATATAATGCGGGTGTTTACCTCAAACGTACATGTCCTTCTATCAATGTGCAGCTTGCCTCTCAAGTCGGTTCCGACACGTTAAGTGAACAAATGTTAGCGGCGTTCGCAGATGAAGATATAGACAGTAGTTTGGTCTTACAAGATCCACAACGTATGCCAGGTTTGTATTGGGTTAACACCGATGCATCAGGCGAACGTTCATTTTTGTACTGGCGCGAAAGTGCGGCAGCGAGGTGGCAAGTCGAAAATTATGACGCGGCATACATTGAAAAGTTAAAAGAAGCTGATATTTTCTTCTTTTCTGGGATCAGCATTGCGATTATTCAACCTGAGCATCGCGAGCGTTTTTGGGAAGTAGTACGTGAGCTTAAAGAAAGTGGGGTAAAGATTGCGTTTGATCCTAACTACCGTCCAAAACTGTGGAAAAGCGTAGAAGACACAAAAGCACAATATGATATTGCGTTTTCTCTTTCTGATATCGCTTTACCAGGAGTTGAAGATTTTGACATGCTGTATGGTTTGTCTGATTTTGCAGCTGTTGAAACATTTTTAGCTCCTTACAATATCAATGAACAAATCATCAAAGATGGCCCTAATGGCGTGGTAGTGATTGAAGATTCGACGCGCACATTTATAACAATTACACCGGTTGAAAATGTCGTCGATACAACCTCAGCAGGTGACTCATTTAATGGTGCATACTTAGGTTCTCGAATGACCGGTGGCACGATTGAAGCAGCAGTGGCAAGTGCTGCCAAGATGGCGGGGACGGTAATTCAGTACCCCGGCGCTATAATTCCAAAATCGGTTTAAATCGGTATAACACCCTACGTCAGACACAATTAAACACACACAAACATATACACTGTGCTATTGCCAAAATTATATGCAATAGGCTATTGGCTTAAAATAGTACAGTGCTTTACAAGGGGGTCATATGCCTACTTTTTCAGAATTAATGAACACGCAAACGTTACTACCGATTATCCAAGCTGATACGGTTGAAGATGGCGTTAAAGTCGCAACTACTATGCTTGAAGCTGGTTTAAATTTGGTTGAAGTAGTACTTCGTACACCTGCATCTATTGAAATGGTTGCAGCAATCAAAGCAGCTTGTCCTGAAATGATTGTTGGTGCAGGTACAGTTACCAACGCAGATATTTTAAAAGAAGCATTAGATGCGGGTGCAGACTTTATTATCACCCCAACTATTACACCTTCGCTATTAGCTGCTCTAGCTGATAGTCCAGTACCGGTTGTACCAGGTGTTTCTACGATGAGCGATATTTTATTAGCGATTGAACACGGCTATACAGAACTTAAATTGTTCCCAGCTTCATTGTCTGGTGGTGCGCCATTCTTACAAGCGGTTAATGCAGTGTTCCCACAATTACGTTTCTGCCCAACGGGTGGTATTTCTCCGAGCAATAAAGCTGATTATTTAGCACTACCAAATGTAGTCGCTGTCGGTGGTACTTGGGTCGCTAAAAAGGAATGGGTTACAGCTAAAAATTGGCAAGCTATCTTTGATGCATGCCAAGAAGCAAGCGTGTAACTTCATAAATTACAAGGAATGAAACAAATGAATATTATGCGTCCAGGCGTGTTGGATGGCAATGAAGCTATGGCTGTGTTTGCGCATGCTCGTCAACATAAATATGCGCTCCCAGCAGTCAATGTTATTGGCACTCAATCTATCAATGCTGTGTTAGAAACTGCAAAAGCGGTGAACTCACCCGTTATTATTCAGTTATCTTACGGCGGTGCGGCGTTTTTTGCCGGTAAAGGTCTAGATAAATCAGCCATCGATAATGCCGTAGCAGGTGCCGTTGCAGCAGCTCATTACGTTCATTTTATGGCAGTGCAATATAACGTGACTGTTATTTTACATACTGACCATGCTGCATTAAAACAATTGCCGTGGATTGATGGTTTACTAGCAGCAGGTGAAGCATATTTTGCTGCTCATCAAGCGCCATTGTTTTCATCACATATGTTAGATTTATCAGAAGAGCCTTTAGCGGATAATATCCGTATTAGCGCTGAGTATCTGGCAAAAATGGCAAAGCTCAACATGGCCATCGAAATCGAATTGGGCTGTACTGGTGGCGAAGAAGATGGGGTTGATAATACCCACTTAGATTCTTCTCTCTTATATACTCAGCCTAGTGAAGTAGCGGCGGCGTATGAAGCATTAAGTACAGTTAGTCCTAATTTTAGTATTGCAGCGTCTTTTGGTAATGTACATGGGGTGTATAAGCCCGGTAATGTGGTTCTGACCCCATTAATTTTACGTGACTCTCAAACGTTAGTATCGCAACAGTTTAATTTACCTGAAAACAGCCTGAACTTTGTGTTTCATGGTGGTTCTGGTTCAGAAGAAGCCAAAATTCAAGAGTCTTTGGGTTATGGCGTAGTCAAAATGAACATAGACACCGATACCCAGTGGGCGACATGGCAGGGCGTTTTGGATTACTACACTGATAAATCTGAGTATTTGCAAGGTCAAATCGGCAACCCTGATGGTGAAGATAAGCCGAACAAAAAGTACTACGATCCGCGTGTTTGGTTACGTCATGCTGAAGTAAGCATGTCAGCTCGCTTAACGCGTTGTTTTGCTGATTTAAACTGTATAAATAGGATTGCATAATGCAAAGACTTATTTCAGTACTCAAACAAGATAACGTCGACTTAGAGTTGATTATGTTGATCCGCTCTATTTTAGCGGCATCCAAAGAAATTGCATTTCGTGTCAGTCAAGGTGCTCTTGGCGATGTATTAGGTTCAACCTTAATGCAAAATGTTCAAGGTGAAACGCAAAAACAACTTGATGTTATTTCAAATGATTTGCTCAAAGACTTGCTCCTTAGTGATGACTGTGTGCGTGCAATTGCTTCTGAAGAAGAAGACGATGTAGTGGCGGGTAATCCTAATGGTCGTTTCAATGTCGCGTTTGATCCTTTAGATGGCTCATCTAACATTGATATCAACGGTCAGATTGGTACTATTTTTACCATTTATGCCACGCGTCCAGAGTTTCCTGCTGATAGCCCTGAGCAATTTTTGCAAAAAGGCCGTGACCAGCTGGTAGCAGGTTATGTCTTATATGGCCCTTCAACTATGTTAGTTATGTCTACAGGTGGCCCTACACGTGGCTATACCTTAGATTTAACTCATGGTGGATACCTATTAACCACACCGACTATGTCTATTCCAACCCACAGTAATGAATTTGCGATTAATATGGCAAACTATCAATTCTGGGCACCGGATATTCAAGCGTATTTCAAAGAAAAGTTTTTAGTACAGACCGAAGAAGCGGCTGGCACTATGCGCTGGAATGCTGCAATGGTGGGTGATGTGCATCGTGTATTGACACGAGGTGGTGTTTTTTATTATCCACAGGATGTGCGCCCAGGTCATGAGAATGGCAAAATCAGATTGTTGTATGAAGCAAATCCAATGGCAATGTTAGTTGAAAATGCTAATGGAAGTGCTGTTGTAAATAAAGCTTCTGTATTAGATTTAACGCCGACAGAGCTGCATCAACGCGTGCCGATTTTACTTGGGTCTTCTGATCTTGTTACGGCAGTGTGTGCCGCGCAGCAATAAAATAGATTTTTCGTTCAACGGATTTATTATATGATTAAAAGGTCAACGCATGTTGGCCTTTTTTATTGGCCTTGTTATAAGTATTTTACAGGAGTTACACATGCAGTTAGTTGTTGAGATATCACTTTATCCCCTTGCAGAGCAATATATTACCCCGATACAAACCTTTATTGACCGTCTTAACGATTACCCACAATTAAGTGTTAGAACCTGTGCGACTAGCACACTAGTAAAAGGTGACTATGCTGAAGTTATGGCAGTCTTAGGGGACGAAATGCAGCAAACACATGCCGAAGTGGGTCAGGCTATATTTGTATGTAAGTTTCTCAATGGCGACAACATCGATATTGCGTATCAAGGTCACCATCAGCAATAAGATAGTTGTTAGCCTAACGTGTCACTCAGCACTTTAATGTGCGCGGGTCCAATCTCACAGCAACCGCCAATAATTGTCGCGCCTTGTTGCGCCCATAATTGAGCGTGCTCGGCGTATTCTTGCGGGTCAAGGTCTTTGCGGGTAGTGAGGCTTTTTACCGTTGTGCCTGGGTAGAGGCTTGTAATCGAAGTAAAGCCGTTAGCATACACGCCAATCTGTCCGACCTTATCGGTTAAATAGGGCAGGGCTTGTTCAATGGCTTCAGGGCGGCTGCAATTTAGCAATACGGTATTGGTAAACTCAGGAACCAACTGTGCAATGGCATCGACCAGTGCATCTCCACCACGTAATTGTGCTGGATTATCATCACACACAGAAAATGCTAACCATACAGGTTTACCGGACTCTTTCGCGGCGGTGCAAGCTGCTTTTGCCTCATTAATAGAAGACATCGTTTCGCAAATAAACAAATCACTAAATGGGTTTTGCAACTGCACGAGCTGTCTATAGGTTTGCAAAGACGCTTCAAACTCAGGCGAACGGTCAGGGTGATAGCTGGCGACAAGCGGTGGTAGGCATCCTGCTATTTTAATATCACAGCCTGAACCTGAACCACAGCTTACGGCCGCTCGAGAAATCGCATCTTGTGCAGCCTTTCCCGCTAGGGCATGCAGTAGCTCGAGTTGCTCGCTGGCGTGGTTGAGTGCTAATCGTTGCGGTGTCGCGGTGTAGGTGTTTAAGGTAATAATTTGCGCACCAGCTTGAATAAAATCATAGTGCAGCTGAGTCACCAAATCCGGCTCATGAAGCATAATATCAGCCGACCACATGGTGGTAACTTCGCGTTTGGAACGAGCTAAAAGTTCTTGGCCCATTCCGCCATCGAGTATGATCATCTTAAAATCTCCATGCAATAAAGCGACTTGCTTTAGCGCCTTGAGCCATATTGATCGTTTTACATTCTGATACGCCGAGTGATTTGGCAAGGCCAGTTAATGGTGTGACGTTTTCTTTTTTGGATAATAACGACGTAAACCAAGTAACCTGATCTTTAAAATCTATACTTTCGCGGATCATGTTAGAAACAAAGCTCAATTCACCGCCCTCACACCACAATTCATTGTGTTGTCCGCCGAAGTTCAAGGATGATTGATGCTTAGCTGTGGAATCTTTACCGCGCCGTTTTTGACTATGTTTGGCTAAGTTACGGTTTTTCTTGCGACTACCGCTCATCGCTGCTTCAGCTGAGACATGAAATGGCGGATTACACATAGTAAAATCGAACGTTTCACCTGGTTTGATAATACCTGCAAATATTGCGTTGCGGTTCTTTTGTAAACGCACGTCGACTAATTTTCGAAGATTGGGATTGGATTCAGCAATTAAGGAGGCATTGTTATAGGACGCTTGCTCAATATCACTGCCGACCATTTTCCAACCGTAATGCTGTGAGGCAACAATCGGATAAATCAAATTCGCACCTGTGCCTATATCTAAGCCTTTTGCGCAACTGCCTGATTCTAGCTGAAGTAAGTCCGCAATATAATGCACATAGTCGGCACGACCAGGCACTGCAGGACATAAAAATCCATCAGGGATATCCCAATTCACGACTTGATAATATTGCTTTAATAATGCGCTGTTTAAGGCTTTAACGGCACTCGGCTGAGAAAAATCAATGGTTAATTTGCCAACAGGGTTAGGCGCTAAACATGCTTGCAGAGGCGTATGTAATTGCGCAAGTTGAGTAAAGTCATACCCTTTATTATGCGGGTTACGCGGATGCATTTCTGATTTAGTTTGGGGTTGATTTGATTTCATTTCATTGACTATCACTGCGTACTTTTATTAGCGCTATTGTATCTTATGTGTCTAGGCAAAGCAGGGATAAATGGATGTTTTACTAAATTTTCATAAGAAAATGGCTTATGTATTGAAAATTAATTATACGGTAAATTAAGACGAGTCAATATAAGGACAAAGCATTTTAAAGGACGTCACTTTGCCAGTTGAAAAAGAGTTAAACCTTTCACAATTTATAACGTATTCAGCCATCATTTTGGTTGGGTGTCTCGCTGCTGAATTTTTCTTATTTGCACTATCCTTACGCTATGAAGTATATGAGAACATGGTGTGTTGGTATTTCCCTATTGGTTTTAGGTTATTGTTATTGTTGTATTTACCTGTTCGTTATTGGGGCTTTGTTTGGTTTGGCGGTAGTCTTGGGTTGTTCTTATATTGGTCAAATTATGTCGACCCCAATACCGTGTTTATTAATAATTTTAGCTACAATTTCTATTTATTATTATCGTTACCTGTAATTTATTTTGTCAAGGTTCGTTACGTTACCGAATCTTTAATGACTGTTAAGGCGTTGCTTGCCATATTAGGTGCGTTTATTGGGATCAGATTAATAGATACTTTCATTAATTTAGCCTCAGATGGACCTTTGTATTTAGATGTGCCAGAAGCGTTACTGTTAGATATCTTTATAGCGCATCAACTTGCTGCATTGTTACCATTTTTGTTCATGTTAACCTGTTTCTATTTTGTTCAAGGGCTAGTGAGTGGTGCAGCTAAGTTGAATAATGTTCAGTTAGTTAAATTATTTATAGTTAATCCTATTATAGGGTTGTCATTATTGGTAGTGCACGTCATCCAGCCGGGTTTAGATAACTTGTTAGTCGTCTTGGTGTTCATTGGCATTGTATGGCTGGGGGCGAGTTATGGTTTTGCAGCGTTGATGACATTTACTGTAACTATTAATGCGCTTTTACTGTTGTATTTGTTTGATAATAGCAACGGTGAGATGTTATTGCGTTACATGCCTTTTATGTCGAGCTATTGCTTAGTCGCATTATTTGTTGGCGGGTATTTAATTGAAACGGAGCGGGTGAATCTCAATTTACGTATAAATAACTCCACGTTAGCCGAGAACAACATGAAGTTGAAGGAGTTGTCTAACCGAACGATTAGCATCCAAGAACAAGAGCGCAAAGAGCTTTCTCAAGAGTTGCATGATGAAATCGGTCAAAACATCACTGCATTAAAAACAGAACTAATAATGATCGAACGCACAGGTCTACAACACTCAGATAAATTCAGTACTGAA
>Ga0222715_10000919_pt1 | contig 29084 bp, 31 predicted proteins | sample C33_9DmetaG_FD_165056 | JGI IMG/M metagenome (GOLD analysis project Ga0222715, IMG submission 165056) | Estuarine water microbial communities from San Francisco Bay, California, United States - C33_9D | ecosystem: Environmental > Aquatic > Marine > Unclassified | place: USA: California...
GTGCGACCGGTGATTGCAGTGAAAACTCTTGGCAGTTCATGAATATGGGGATGGCACAATGGATGCGAATTATTTTTGCTACGTACGCGATAGCTTGGTTACTAATGCTTGTCAGCCGAATCGGTATCGCACGTAAAATTTAGCTTTGAACTAATCCAAATCATTTAATGGCCAAGTCACGATACGCGCTTCAAATTCGTCCATATTGACAGCTAGCTCACTGACAATTTTATTGCGCACAGACATCCCTTCAGCGTGCATTTTATGCGCTTTACCACCATTGAGTAAAGGGTGCCAAGAGGCGAGTGTTTTGCCTTCGTGCAAACGACGATAGCTACAACTGGGCGGCATATAAAAAATTTCGGGTAAATTTGCTTGAGTCAGCTTCACACAATGAGGCACTAACTCAGTTCGGTCTTCATACTCAGTACATTGACATGTTTTGGTATGTAAATACTGACACGCGATATCGGTAAAAAACATTTCCTCTTCGCCTTTCGCTACATCAGTAAAATGCGCCTCTTCAACATCATCATCGATAAACTTGTGTAAACAGCACTTAGCACAGCCATCACAAATAGCTTCCCATTGGGCATCATCCATTTGTGTCAATGGCGTCGTCTCCCAGTAGCGGGACGCGATAAGCTCAGTCATTTTAGGGGAAAGTTTTGCCATCTTATGTATCCTGCTGTGGATCAGGTGATAGACCTAAAGCAATCCTGTGCTCAGCTAATAAGCTTGGGCAAACTGGCGGTAATTGTAGGTAATAACCAGGATCGACTAAAGCTTTTATTAACTTTTCTTGGTCGACATTGGCAAACGTTTTATCTGTCGGTAAAGGTAACAACATGACCAACTCTGGACGACCAAAACGCGTCAATAAACCTTCAGGGACTGCGCTAAAATCTTCTTTCTTTGGGACATAAATGAACGTATCAGGACGTAAATTAGATTTATAAATGGCACAAATTTGGCGCATGTTTTACTCTTTAAATTATCGGGAAAAATTACTTGCTGCAACTTTGATCTTAGCACCGACCAACTCACCACGCCAACCCACTAATAAATCAGGCTCCATGCCTAAGGCTCGGGTGTCATCAAACGCTAAACAGTACCAACTGATGATTTGGTTAATTTGGCGTTTGGAGGCAAAATAAGTCGGATCAACGTTGACACTTTCTGCAGCTGCAACACAAATCGCCTTGATCTGCGCTACGTGTTTTTTGTATAAAGGAATATCTGCAAGACGGTGTGTCGGCGCAGGGTAATCGCTTTCAGGTGCAGCTCTGGCTGTTTTAACTAGATCTAAGATGATATCACAATGACGTCGTGCTTCTTGCGGCGTCACAACATCTAAGGCAAACAAGCCACTTTTATGCCCAGGTAAACGATAGGCAATTTCAAACGCGCTTTGTTCGCGAATAATGAAGTTTTGGGTAATATCATTATCTCTAGCAAACGTTAAACGCCACGCAGCTAAAAGTTGCAGTGCATAGAGATTCAACGGCTGTAGTTTCCACGTATTTTTCAATAACAAATACGCATGCTCCGGAGCTATATTGGCACGTTTACGGCGTATTAATTGAGAGATCTCGTCGTACACCCATTGCAATTGGCCTTTTTCAGTCAGTTGCTCTACTAATTTATAGTAACAAGGTAACAAATAGATGACGTCTTCAGCTGCATATTGTAGCTGTTTAGGGCTCAACGGACGGCTGATCCAGTCGGTACGTGACTCACCTTTTTCTAAGATAACACCTTGCAGTAATTCGACTAAACGCCCGTATCCCAGGGAATTACCTAGACCGGCAAGTTGCGCAGCCACCTGAGAATCAAACAGCGGTTCAGGCATAATACCCATTGCATATTCGAATGTTTCAAGATCTTCGGAGCACGCATGTAATACTTTGATGACATTGGGATCTGTGAGTAAACCTTTAAGCGGAGATAAATCATCAATGGCGATAGGATCAATTAAGACTGCATCAATGCCATCAAAGATTTGCACTAGACCTATGTGGGGATAAAATGTTCTGGTTCGAACAAATTCGGTATCAACGGCAATAACCGGTTGTTGCTTGGCTTGATTGCAGTAGTTGAGCAATGCATCGTACGTATCGATATATTGATAAGCTTGTGTCATGTAGAGAGACCGTGGTAAACAAGACGAGTAATTTCTGGTCTTTACTGATCTTTATTGAATAAGGCTTAGGTTATCATAAATATAGGAATATGCGATATTTAGTTGATTTTAGGCTTTTTTTTACCTAATGAGCACATAATTGAACCCACAATGACTAACCCTGCACCAACATAAGCCCATTGATCCATTTGACTATGAGCGAAGCGTTCAGGCGCAACTTCAATAGCGACTACAACCGATAAATAAGTAAAGATAGGTGCAGTAGCGATAATGGCACTAACTTTAGATGCACTCCACACCTCCATGGCTTCAGTAAATGCACCATAGGCAATAATTGTATTAATACAGCAGAAAACTAACGCACCAAGATGAATCGGTTGCAGATGCATTATTGCAGAAAAATCTGTTAACGGGATCAAAATGACGAAACCAAGTACATACATAAACAAGGTCAGTTGTTTTGCGCTAAAACTGCGCAGTAGTGGCTTTTGAGCTAATGCATAAATAGCCCATGTCGTTGCGGCAAAAATAATAATGGCCAAGCCTACTGGCGACTCTGTTGTAGAAATCGTTAATGCATTGATACGTTCATTAAAAAACATCAACATACCAGATAACAATACCGCTGCGCCAAAGGTTTGAAACCGTGTAAATCGTTCTTTAAAAATCACGACGCCACCTAGCATTAACAAAAATGGCGCTAATTGCATTACCACTTGTACCGTCTCAGGGTTGAGATAATCTAGACCAATCACATTGGTGGTGTAATTGAGCACTAACATAATACTGGCAAAGACGATTAAGCCAATGGTTTTAGGCGTTAATAATGCTTTAACCGGTAGTTTCCGACTGGTCAATAAAACAGCAAAAACAAACAGTCCAGCGACTAAAAAACGGTATGCGGTGATCGTCATACTGTCCATGACTTCTAAACATATTTTTAAAAATAATGGTAACACGCCCCATAATACTGCAGTAATTGCAGCCAATACGAAACCATAAACCGGGCGAGGTTCAGTCATGTAGTGCCTTTAAGTGAAGTTTTTAGACTAGCTAATGGATTGTAACAACGTTAAATATTCGTCAATTTTTTCAATTAATTCATCACGTTGCTGTGTTGAAAGTGTCGGAAAGATAGCCCAAAGCATATCAATATACAATGCTTTATTTGCTTCAGATGCCTTTTGCAATGCTGCTGGTTGGAGGGTTTCTTGATTAATAATGAAATCAGCTAAGCGTTGTTGTGCTAGCTCATCAAATCCTGCACTGAGTAAGATCTTACGTGCCGTTTGATTACTGACATCGCCATATTCTTGCCACAGAGAATAGGTAGAGTTTAACTTAGCGACATAAGATCCAACAATTTCTGCCTGTGATTGTGACATCGGCCCTATGTATTCTTCCATAGATTCCATAATTCGCTCGGCACGCGATGGTTGTTTTTTCTGTCTTGCAACAAACTCCTCCGCACGCTCCTTACGTTCATGATTAATCGTCGCAAATAACTGTGAGAGTTGATCGACGTTTAACGTCACGCCTATGGCAGCGACATCTGGTGCAACACGTTGGCGTATACGTTCGATGTGAGTTTGTGCTTCATCGAATTGTTGCGCGAGTTGCTCACGTGAAAACTGTTGCGTGGTTACCGCGGTTTTAAGGGTGTTGAGTTGCTGTTGATAGCGCGGAATTTCAGATTGGCGATGCCAACTTAACCATTCATCAATAGTGCTTTCTACCACCGGCTGTTGCTGGTCATTAAAATCAATATATTTACTCACCCACCATTTTACTAAAAAATCGGCGTTATTATAAACGATACTACTTGAGCAAGCGCTTAGCAGTATCGTAATAGTAAAAATGAAAAATAATCGACGCATGAGTCACATATATAATTTTTTAGGGTATGTATTATATACCTAATAATGACAATTTAGTTCAATTATAGTTACGGCTGAATGTTAAAACGACGCAACAAATGCATCCACCACCAAGCAGGTCCAACTAATAAAAAGCGTAAATCCTCAAAGAATGAAGGTTTTTTTCCTTCAATTTTATGGCCGACAAACTGTAATATCCACATGATGACAAATAACGCAATTGAAAACTGCCATATCGAAATCCCAGCCTGTTCTAGTGCACTTATACCAATGAACACAGCGATTGTTAAGAGGGTCATGGCAGCCCCAATCGGTCCTGATAATTTGAAATAATACATCAGCATCGGGATCGCTAGAATATGTGCAAATGTAATATCAAACTTAGCAATCATTTCAGGCATAGGAATGGCGTAAATTAAACCAATCGTAACAAAGAAAATACTCGGTACCGCTATTCCGTGGATCCAGACATTCGTTGAGTTTTGGTGTGATTCACCGTATTGATGTAATAATTTGTCGATTTGACGCATACATTCTCCAGATATCGCTTGTTATTTATAATTAAAGCACAGTATTCTTTATTGGTTATACTAATATGTATTACGTCTCAATATTAACATTATTTTTACAATCGTCTAGGGAAACTTATGCCACAAACCATTTGTTATGATGTGCAGTTATTTGATGCCAATGCACACTTAATACAAATCACAGTCACACTTCCTGCTAACGCACAACAGACGATTTTACGACTGCCCAATTGGATCCCCGGGAGTTATATGATCAGAGACTTTGCTCAACACGTGCATCAAGAACAAGCAAGAGACTCCCTCGACCAAGCGCTTGCATGGCGTAAAACCTCTAAACATACTTGGATCATCGCTCCTTGTAGCTATGACTTTACGTTTAGCTATATGGTATTTGCCAATGATTTGTCCGTGCGTAGTGCGTATATTAATGACCAATATGCATTTTTTAATGGTACCAGTGTATTCATGCAAGTCATTGATGATCTTGACCAAAAAACGCAAGTCCTTGAAGATTTTGGGATTAATGATGAACGTGAATACGCGGTGAGATTGTTTGGCAATCAATATTCATTAGCGCATCAATGGCAAGTCAACACAACCCTTCCTGTCGTGTTAAAAGAAGATGTGCATCCTTTACAGCGCAGTGACTCGGAATATTTACTCGGTAATTTTCAAGTAAATTCATACGCCAACTTGATTGATCACCCGATCGTTATCGGTGCCATAAATGTGCATTCATTCATGGTCGAAGATGTCGTATTTGAAATGATGTTTACCGAACAAGTCGATTTGGATATGGTGGCGCTACTTGATGACATGAAAAAAATCTGCGCTCATCACTTGCACTTATTCAACTCTCACACCCCGATTAAGCGCTATGTATTTCAAACATTAGTCGCCAAAGACGGTTTTGGTGGTTTAGAGCACCAAGCCTCAACCGCATTATTATATCCTCGTGATTCTTTAAAAAATACGGCGAAGACTGGGGTAAGTGAAGGCTACGAAACATTTTTAAGCCTGTGCGCCCATGAGCTTTTCCATACATGGCATGTTAAACGGATAAAGCCGGATGTCATGGTTAACCCATCATTAACACTAGAAAACTACACCAATCAATTATGGATTTATGAAGGTTTCACCAGTTTTTATGATGATGCGACACTCGTGCGAACCGGTATTATCCCCGCTCAATCTTATGCCAATATTTTAGCCAAAAATATTACGCGTTTATTGCGTAACCCGGGCAGAATCGATCAATCCATTAGCCGCTCAAGTTTTGAAGCATGGACGAAGTTTTATAAACAAACCCCAGATTCAACAAACTTTATTGTCAGTTATTACAACAAAGGCGGCCTGGCTGCACTGTGCCTCGATATTACTTTGTTGTTGCAATCTAACGGTGAAGTCAATTTGGATACGGTGATGCGTTTATTGTGGGAACATTACGGTGTGGAAGAAATCGGTACGCCAGACCATGTAATTGAATTAATTTGCAAACAACACCTTAATTTGAATGTAGAAAGTATTGTGCACCAACTCGCACACAGTACCACAGAGTTACCTTTAGCAAGCTTACTGCCAAACATTGGCCTGCGCGTCGCATTGCGACCAGCAATTGATGTCAATGACAAAGGAGGGATCAGCAAAGCGTCGCCTTGCCCTATAGCCTTTGGTGCCATGTACAGCGCTAATCCGGTCGGCATTAAGTTAACGCAAGTCTTATTAGGCTCTCCCGTGGCCAGTGCTGGCATGAGTCGTGATGATATATTAATTGCCATGGCTAACTATGAAGTCAGTCAAACGAACATCAGCAATTTACTCACCCGTTTTGCTCGGCAACCTAGTGTTGAATTAACCTGGTTACGCGATGGACGTCTATGCACAGGCACTATGCCAATCGAATCAGCCTTGTGTGACACTGCAGAAGTACATGTGGTAGATGAAACTAAGTTTAACGCATGGGCGCAACGCACACTGACTTTTACACAGTAGGTGCCTGGTCCAATAACGAGGACAATGCCTGAGTAATTAATTGCGGATACTGCATGTGAACGTAATGATTACCAGGTGACTCGATTGTTGTCAGTTGTCTAAACCAATCACGGCGCGATTGTGCTTGTGCTTTTACGCGTTCAAAGCCATCTTGGGCCACGACCAGTAATATCGGGCATTGAATATGTTGAATAATATCTTGGGCCTGCTCATCTGTAAAACGCAAGGTTGAAACAGTGCGTAAGCGACTATCAGTGCCCCACTCACAACCACTGGACACAACAGCTGACGCTGTGCGAAAGACGAGGTTACGACGCATAATTAAGTCCGTGTGAGCAAGACTAATTTGGCTGATTTGCATGCGGGCTTGTAATACATGTTGATAACTTTTTGGTTGTTTGGGTGACTTGCTTGCAGCAGTAATGCGACTATCAATTGATGCGCGCATTTGTTTTACCGTATTGTCAGTGGCATCGGTTAACGGACCCACTGTTTCAATTAATAGTAACTGAGTGACAACATCTTCGAGTATCGCAGCCACTGAACAACCAATGATCCCCCCCATCGAATGACCCACTATACACACGTTGCTCCAAGCCTCTTGGCGGATCAAGTCGACCACATCTTGAATATAATCTGATTGATGGTAATGCGCATCACGACTGCGATGACTCGAGTGTCCATGTCCAGGTAAATCGATGGCAAATACCTGTGCATGTTGATAAGTAGACTCTTGGCGTAATTGAGTTAAAAACGGAATAAAAGAATGACAATTATCCAGATACCCATGCAAACATAAAATCACGGGTAAATCTGCATCGACGCTCGTTGGATATAAACTAATACCCGCTAATTGGGTGCCATTGCTAAGCGTAAACTTGATAGATGTAAAACAGCAAGCGCTATCATTGATCCTTAAAACCGAATTAGCTTGCTGCTCTCCTGAAAGTAGCGCTGGGGGAATCTCAGACATTATTTTTCAGAGTATTTCACGTTGCTTTCAGCACTTTTCGAGATCGCAGGTGTCTTTGGTGGCTGCTTTGTCATCTGTGAATGACCATTAGCGCTACCACCATGTTGACTATTTGATGACTGCCCAACATTACCTGATTGTGTATTATGAGACTTCACCCGAATGCGCCCACGCTCATTATAAAAACCATGATAGCGCGTGCGATAAAACGGGAAGCCTAAATCAAACCCAAAATGATTACCGAATCGAAAAAACGGAGTAATTTGTACTTGGCTGTATTCAAAGTCTTGGATGTCTTCCCATAAATAATAGCCTGTCGCATTGATACTCGGATAAATATATACCTGTTCAGATACCATGCCTTCGATGGGCTCACCAACTGTCCCTAACACGCTGACAACACGTTCAGCTTTAAAGACTAACGGGTCAATAAACCCATCAATCAATACTTTAAAGCGTCCAATGGAGGCTTTTCTTAAATTGGGTCGGCCATCTGATTTGAGCGGGTAATGTACCATTTCAATGACACTACCTTGGGCGTTGTTTTCGACTTGTGCTACCACCCCCCCCCAGCGCGCCATAGACTCTAATGGCGCTTTATTCATGACCACATCTTCATACGATACGAGAGGTTGTTCTTTTGCCGTTTCTAATACTGCTGGTACAGACGCACAGCCGCTGACTAATACAACCAACAATATACTTAAAAGCCTAATATTCATGAGGGGTGAGTCCTTGATAAAACAAAATTGCAATAATTATAATATAACCATATTTACCATTATTCACAATCTCTGCTGAATCAAAACTGAATCAAGCGAATGTATCTACACCGAGCATTTGTCGGATGTGTTCTTTTTCATTTTGTTTAGATTGTATCTGTTGATATGCATGCAATGCATCGCGAGAGTGTCGATTAGGCTGATCATAAAACGTATTCTGTTCTTGGGCAAAACGTTCTGCCTGCGCGTAAATACGTTCATCTACATCACGACGTATCGCAATAGGCGCATTATTTTTAGATTCAGTATCCGTACTTTTCTGAGTGCGAGTGTGATCAGCAGTGGATTGCTTCACTGCTGGATTCACGACCATCGCGCGCTGCGATATTATCGCAGAAGTCTCAATATCCATGTTATCTTACCTAAAAACCTAAAAGTCAAAAAACTGACAATATTCAATCATCAAACCAATTAAACAGTAAATGCAATAATCATGCTCAAATGCAAATGTTATTCTTTTGTACAACTTGAAGTTAAGAATGTATTAGACAAAATAGCAAGCCGTGAAGCATTATTATTTATGATGAATCACGACTTAGGTAAGTTAGTGTTACTCTTTCCCAGGTAATTTTTTCCATGTAACCGTATCGCGCAGATAGACAGGCTCTACGTCTTCGATAGCGAGGCCTTTACCAAGAGCAAATTGCTGCGCGACTAATGGCAGCATATACAATGCATTTGGCAACGTTATTTTAATCGCTGTAGATACTAGTTGAGATAATTCCGAATAGGCTTCCCAGCCAGTTCCCACCAAAGCAACTTGACTGTCAGAAATCTGACTCTGGATGTTTGTAGGTAGAGTAGATAGTGCTTGCTTAGGTGAGATAACACATTCTGTCCCAACCAATACCGCCAACCCCTGTTGCAATTGATAATGGGCAAAGTACACTTCATCCATGCGAGCATCAATGGCCGCATACACATCGGTTAACTGTTGCTCTGCGCTAAATGCTTCTTGAGCAAGTGTTGCTAATGTGGACATACCAACGACTGGAACATCAAGTCCCAAGGCTAAGCCTTGCGTCATACCCAATGCAATGCGCACACCAGTAAATGAACCGGGCCCATGACCGAAACCGATCCCTTGAATATCTTGTTTCGCTAGGCCCGCCTCATCGAGCACTTGCGCCAACATAGGTAAAATGGTTACCGACTGCTGTTGCGGACATACTGAAAATTGACCGATGACTTTATCTTGATATTGCACAGCAACCGAACAGGCTTCTGTGGCAGTATCGATAACCACTATATTCATACGTTGGGTTCCACTAACGAGGTTAAAAATTGAGTTGCCTTACCCATATCGCGTGTTCTTCGCATGGGCGGTAAACTTGCTAAAAATATTTTACCATAATCTTTGGTGACCAAACGACTATCACAAATCACCAACACACCTTTGTCGGTTTCATCGCGGATCAAACGACCGGCTCCCTGTTTTAAGGTAATCACGGCTTGAGGTATTTGCACATGCATAAACGAGTTCTTTCCTCGCTTTTGTGCATCTTCCACTTTTGCTTGTAATAAAGGATCATCAGGAGAAGCAAACGGCAGTTTATCGATTAACACACACAATAAATCATCACCGCGCACATCCACCCCTTCCCAAAATGCCCCCGTAGCCAGTAATACAGATTCTTTGTTTTCGATATAACTATCTAATAATGCTTGTTTGGTCGTTGTGCCTTGTACGAGTAATTCATTATCGATGCGCTCAGCTAATGCAGCAGCGACTTCTCTGAGCATCGCATGCGAGGTAAACAATAAAAAACAACGGCCTTTTGCAGCAGCGATTAATTCCATCGACACGCGGATCAAGGTGTCTTTCATGGCAAAATTAGAAGGTTCAGGTAAATAATGGGGGACACATAACATCGCCTGATTGTAATAATCAAATGGACTGTCTAAAGCCAAGGTCTTGGCCTGTCGTAGACCCATATGCTCAGTGAAATGGGCGAAACCATTATCGACCATAAGCGTTGCTGAAGTGAACACCCAAGTGCGCTTTGGCTCAGTCACAATGCCATTGAACTTATCCGCAATACTCAAAGGTGTTAGGTGCAATACGACTTGTTTAGGAGTGGTTTCATACCACAAGCTCACGCCTTGGGTAGAAATGTCGGTAACGTCTTTTAAGTTACTTTTCGCTTGCACCAGACGTTCGTAAATATTATCTAGCTCTTTGTCTCGCCCTATATGTACTTTTAGTATATTCACTAAGGTCTTTAACGTATCGGTTAGGCGGTCTAATGCTTGCACGACATTATCATCCCACAGCATTTCCTTGAGTTTACCTTTTTGCGATTTTTCTGGAAAATATAAACGTAGATCCGTCGCTATCCCGGCTAATTTTTTTGCGGCTTTATCCGCTTGCTCAATGTCTTTTAGTGTCGTCCTAAATAAGCCGTAAATATCCCTAGCACTATCATGTAATAAACGCGTTGAGAACTGTTGCCCAAAATACTCACTGGCAATGTCTCCGATTTGATGAGCTTCATCGAAAATAATCGCATCAGCGTCGGGGATCAATTCTCCAAAGCCAGTATCTTTTAGCGCAAGATCAGCAAAAAACAAATGGTGATTGACCACAATGACATCCGCTTCGAGGGCTTCACCACGGGCTTTGACCAAATAGCATTCATCATAGTCTGGGCATTCTTTACCAAGGCAGTTATCGACATTAGAGGTAACAAAAGGAATGACTTTGGCATTTTCAGGAATACTTTTTAATTCACCTATGTCGCCCGACTTGGTGGTACTAGCCCAGCGTCTAACTTGAGAAAACTCATGTAATGTTTCAGTATCTAATAAAACATTTGAGCCTGAATGATAAGATAAGCGGTGCTTACATAGATAATTTGAACGACCTTTTAACAAAGCGGTTTGTTTATAGCTGCCGAGGGCTTTTTTGACTACAGGTAAATCACGATGAAACAGTTGCTCTTGCAGGTTTTTAGTCCCTGTAGAGATGATCGTTTTGCCTTCATTCATCAAAGCAGGTACTAAATAGGCAAAGGTTTTCCCCGTCCCAGTCCCCGCTTCAACCACTAGCTGTTGTTTTTTGGCCATAGCTTCATTAACGGCGTTCGCCATTTGCGTTTGGGCATCGCGCGGTAAAAATCCAGGGATCACATCTGCGAGTAAGCCATCTTTGGCAAACACTGAATTTATTTTTTTCATGAACACCTTTTTCACATTAACCTAGCTAGACACAATATTCTAATAGGGTAATTATGCCTGTTTCCCCAATAAAAACCTACTGAACCAAAGCACTGAATACAAAAAACCCGCTAACATCTAAATGCTAGCGGGTTAATGATTATTAACTAATCGGTTCTAACAGAAAATTGCTTATAGTTTATCCGCATTTTCTGAAAGGTATGCAGCAACACCAGCAGTCGATGCGTCCATACCTTTGTCGCCTTCAGTCCAACCTGCAGGGCATACTTCACCGTGCTCTTGGTGGAAGTTTAGGGCATCAACCATACGCAACATCTCGTCAACGTTACGACCTAATGGTAAATCGTTAACTACTTGATGACGTACTTGGAAATCTTCGTCAATTAAGAAAGAAGCACGGAAAGCAACACCCGCTTCTGGATGCTCAACGTCGTAAGCTTTGCAGATTTCATGTTTAGTATCAGCAACTAACGCATACTTAACTTGACCAATACCACCATCATTGATGGCAGTGTTACGCCATGCATTGTGGCTAAACTGAGAATCAATTGATACACCGATAACTTCAACGCCACGCTTGGTGAATTCAGCTAAACGCTTATCAAAAGCAATCAGCTCAGAAGGACATACGAAAGTGAAATCTAATGGATAAAAGAACACAACTGCTTTTTTACCTTTTACTGCTTCGCTTAATGTGAAGCTATCGACGATTTCACCAGAGCCTAAAACAGCTGCTGCAGAAAAATCAGGGGCCTGACGACCAACTAATACACTCATAAGATTCTCCAATATTGTTTGTTATAAGTTTTGTAACGAATATATATTACGTTATACATGAATATAAGGTTTAAAAATTCTTTATCAAGAAAAAATTAAAAAAATATTTGCTTTAATTCTAAATGATAACTATTATTATTTACATAACGATTTAGGGGTTTTTCAATGTTTGTATGTATGTGCTACAACGTGACGGATAAAGACATCAAACATGCGGTCAATACGCATGGTGTTGGTAATATTCGCGAGCTAAAACAACATCTACAATTAGGCGATAACTGCGGCAAATGCATTAGCATGGCACAAGATATTATTGATACCCAAATCATCGACGAAAGTTTGTTTAAAGACGTAGGGTAACTGCATTCTTACTCTCATTCGTATGCAGTGACCTTGCGCACAATTAAAAAGCCCCTTCCAGTTTGATTCAGCTGTCAGGGGCTTTTTTTATTGCTTAAAGACTATTCTGGCGCGTCATCAGACGCATATTTTGCAGCTGTCTCTTTGACCAAAGGCTGTAACTCACCTTGCTGCATCATTTCCATAATAATGTCACAACCACCAACTAGCTCACCGTCAACCCATAACTGTGGGAAGGTTGGCCAATTAGCAAATTTCGGCAGTTCAGCACGGATATCTGGGTTTTGTAAAATATCAACGTAAGCAAACTGCTCTCCACACTGCATTAATGCTTGTGAAGCTTGTGAAGAAAAACCACAACTAGGTAGCTTAGGCGACCCTTTCATATATAGTAAGATTGCGTTTTCACTGATTTGTTGTTTGATCTTTTCAACGGTTTCCATAAGTACTCACCTTTAAACAATTTTGAAATTTATTGCACTATTATGCCTGTGAATTTCAACATTCCCAATCGTAAATTGAACTTATTTAGTTAATTTACATATATGTTAGTGTCGATTGGTTTACGAAAGTTAGTAAATTACTCTTGTAAACTCGTACACAATCCTTATATTACTCTCAATTGCCAATTTTATTGGTTTATATTGATAACCACTTTTATGACGAATGGAGAACATCATGGCTTTTGAATTGCCTGCACTACCTTACGAAAAAAACGCCCTTGAGCCACATATTTCAGCGGAAACGTTAGAATTTCACCACGGCAAGCACCACGCTACTTACGTAACTAAACTTAATGGTTTAGTTGAAGGTACCGATCTTGCGTCAAAAAGCCTTGAAGAAATCATCAAATCTTCTGACGGCGGTGTGTTTAACAATGCTGCACAAATCTGGAACCACACGTTCTATTGGAACAGCCTAGCGCCAAACGCTGGCGGTGAACCAACTGGCGAACTAGCTGACGCTATCAATGCTAAATGGGGTTCTTTTGCAGAATTCAAAGCAGCATTTAATGACAAAGCGGTAAACAACTTTGGTTCAAGCTGGACTTGGTTAGTAAAAACTGCTGACGGTTCTTTAGACATTGTTAACACGTCTAATGCTGGCACACCTATCACAGAAGATCTTGTACCATTAATCACTGTTGATTTATGGGAACACGCTTACTATATCGATTACCGTAATGTTCGTCCTAATTACCTTGAAGGTTTTTGGGCACTTGCAAACTGGGAATTCGCAGCGGCAAACTTCGCAGCGTAAGCAGCTCTAGACAGTTTAATAGCGAGTGATTTTGTCACTCGTTTCCACAACTGTAATACGAACGCCAATACTTATGTATTGGCGTTTTTTTATGTCCAAAATAAAAAATTCTCCCTTGTGCTTAATTTACCGTCTAAGCTGTATATATAACCAACGATATGTTAATCCGGAGATGTTATGGGTATATTTGAACAATACAAAGACCGTTATGAAGCACATAAGGAAGAAGAATTCACTATCCAAGAATTCTTAGAAATTTGTAAAAATGATCCGACTAGCTATGCAAATTCGGCAGAACGATTACTCAACGCAATCGGCACGCCGCAAATGGTGGATACTTCTCAAGATCCCACCTTAAGTCGGATTTTTTCTAATCGTGTGATTGCGCGCTATCCTGCGTTTAATGAATTTTACGGCATGGAAGAAGCGATAGAGCAAATTGTGTCGTATCTTAAACACGCTGCTCAAGGCTTAGAAGAAAAGAAACAAGTGCTCTATTTGTTGGGCCCTGTTGGCGGTGGTAAATCATCACTTGCCGAACGTTTAAAAGAACTGATGCAAAATAACCCAATCTATGTTCTCAAAGGTTCACCAGTCAATGATCACCCTTTTGCATTATTTGATGCCAACGAAGATGGACATATATTAGAATCCGAATATGGCATATCTAAACGCTATTTAAAGACGATCATGTCACCTTGGGCACGTAAGCGCCTACATGAATTTAACGGTGATATTACGCAATTTAAGGTTGTACGCCTGCATCCATCTATTTTGGATCAAGTTGGTATTGCCAAAACTGAACCGGGTGATGAAAACAACCAAGACATTTCGACTCTGGTAGGTAAAGTTGATATTCGTCGACTAGAGGATTTTGCGCAAAATGATCCCGATGCATACAGCTATTCAGGCTCGTTATGTAAATCCAATCAAGGGCTGATGGAGTTTGTAGAGATGTTTAAAGCGCCTATCAAAGTGCTGCATCCGCTGCTTACCGCCACTCAAGAAGGCAATTATAATCCAACTGAGGGCTTCTCTGCCCTGCCCTTTGACGGGCTAATTCTAGCGCATTCTAATGAATCAGAATGGCAAACCTTTAGAAACAACAAAAACAATGAAGCGTTTTTGGACCGTGTTTATATTGTCAAAGTGCCCTATTGTTTACGCGTTTCTGAAGAAATCAAAATCTACCGCAAACTGCTTGAAAACAGTGAGTTATATGGTGCGCCTTGTGCACCTGACACCTTAGAAGCCCTTGCACAATTTTCCGTTTTATCTCGTTTAACAGACACAGAGAACTCTAGTCTGTATTCAAAAATGCGTGTTTACGATGGTGAGAGTTTAAAAGACACCGATCCTAAAGCCAAATCCTATCAAGAGTACCGAGATTATGCCGGCGTTGATGAAGGGATGAACGGTTTATCCACACGCTTCGCCTTCAAAATATTATCACGGGTATTTAACTTTGATCACGCAGAGGTAGCAGCTAACCCTGTGCATTTATTTTATGTACTTGAACAGCAGATTGATCGCGAGCAGTTTCCAATCGACATTGCTGAACGCTATAAAGAGTTTTTAAAAGGGTACCTGATCCCTAAATACGTTGAGTTTATCGGTAAAGAAATTCAAACCGCGTATTTAGAATCATACTCAGAGTACGGCCAAAATCTATTTGATCGCTACGTGACTTATGCTGATTTTTGGATCCAAGATCAAGAATACCGCGATCCCGAAACAGGCCAGTTGTTTGACAGAGAAGCTCTTAATGCGGAATTAGAAAAAACTGAAAAACCGGCAGGAGTAAGCAATCCAAAAGATTTCCGCAATGAGATCGTGAATTTTGTATTACGTGCCCGTGCCGCTAATGACAGTATGAATCCGAAGTGGACCAGTTATGAAAAACTACGCACGGTTATTGAAAAGAAAATGTTTTCTAACACCGAAGATTTACTACCTGTTATTTCATTTGACACTAAGTCTTCTGCGGATGATCAGAAAAAACACGACGATTTTGTCGCCCGCATGACTGAAAAAGGATATACCCAGAAGCAGGTACGCTTACTCTGTGAATGGTATTTACGCGTTAGAAAGGCGTCTTAATCTATGGCGCATTTTATTGACCGTCGATTAAATAGTAAAGGTAAAAGCACTGTGAACAGGCAGCGCTTTTTACGTCGCTACAAAAATCAAATCAAGCGCTCTGTTGCTGATGCAGTAGGTCAGCGCAGTGTGACTGATGTCGAAACCGGAGAAAACATTAGCATCCCTACTCGAGATGTATTTGAGCCAGTTTTTCATACTGGCAAAGGAGGTAAGCGCGAACAAGTACATCCAGGTAACGACCAGTTCGCATCGGGAGATCGTATCGAGCGTCCTTTGGGAGGAGAAGGTGGAGGCGCCAGCGGTGATGGTGATGCCTCAGATAGTGGTGAAGGTCAGGACGAATTTAGTTTTCAAATTTCTAAAGATGAATACCTTGATTTGTTATTTGAGGATCTAGCTCTGCCCAACCTGCGCAAAACCCAACAAAAACAAATGATCCAATATGAGACGTTCCGCTCTGGGTATCAAACCGATGGCGTACCGAGTAATTTGGATATTGTGCGCTCGTTAAAAGGCTCTGTCGCCCGAAGAATAGCGCTGACATCGGGTAAAAAACGTGAAATTAAACGTTTAAAAATGGAGATCCAAGCGTTTTTGGAAGACCCACATGAACACCCAATTGAAATCGCCGCCCTTGAAAAACGCATTGCCGAACTGGAAGGTAAAGTCAAACGCGTACCGTTTATCGACAGCTTTGATTTACGTTTTAAGAACTATGATAAACGTGCGATCCCTTCCAGCAAAGCCGTCATGTTTTGTTTGATGGATGTATCAGGTTCAATGGATCAAGCTACAAAAGACATTGCAAAACGCTTTTATATCTTACTGTATTTGTTTTTAACGCGAAATTATAAAGATGTAGAAGTCGTGTATATCCGCCATCATACTCAAGCCAAAGAAGTGGATGAACAGGAGTTCTTTTATTCCCAAGAAACCGGAGGTACGATTGTCTCTAGCGCACTTAAATTAATGTTGGATATAGTACAAACTCGCTACGATGCTGCCGAATGGAATGTCTATGCAGCCCAAGCGTCAGATGGTGATAACTGGGCAGATGACTCACCGAGTTGTAGACAAATCATGATCGATAAAATCTTGCCATTAACGCGTTATTATTCATACATCGAAATTACTCAGCGCCAGCATCAAAGCCTATGGCGTGAGTATGAAACAATTGCGAGTAGTTTTGATAATTTTGCCATGAAACACATTCAAAGTGCCGAGGAGATTTTCCCCACATTTAGAGAGTTGTTTAAATCGCAAGATACAGCAAATGAAGGACAATGATATGGGTAAACCTGAAGTAGATCCAACCAAACAGGATGGTATGTTATCAGATGGCCCTGATTGGACATTTTCTTTATTATCACAATACGAAGATGAAATTGATCGAGTTGCCAAAATTTACAAACTCGATACCTATCCTAACCAAATAGAAATCATTACCGCCGAACAAATGATGGATGCCTATGCCTCTATCGGCATGCCAATCAACTATTCACATTGGTCATTTGGTAAAAAGTTTATCTCCACAGAACAAGGGTACCGACGCGGTCAAATGGGGCTTGCTTATGAAATAGTGATTAATTCCGAGCCGTGTATTTCTTATCTAATGGAAGAAAATACGATTACCATGCAAGCACTGGTTATTGCGCATGCATGTTATGGACACAACTCGTTTTTTAAAGGCAATTACCTATTCCAAACTTGGACGGACGCCAGCTCTATTATTGATTATTTGGTTTTTGCTAAAAAATTCGTCTCCGATTGTGAAGAAAAACACGGCGTTGATGAAGTCGAAAAAATCATGGATTCTTGCCACGCCTTAATGAACTATGGGGTCGATCGGTATAAGCGTCCGAGTAAGATCTCTATGGTCGAAGAGCAAGCCCGTCTTGCTGACCGCGCTGAATACTTACAATCGCAAGTGAATGATTTATGGCGTACCCTGCCTCAATCTAATGATATTCCAGAAGTAAAAGAAGTGCGCTTTCCTACTGAGCCACAAGAAAACATCTTATACTTTATTGAAAAAAAAGCCCCTTTGTTAGAGCCGTGGCAACGTGAGCTGGTGCGTATTGTTCGCAAAGTCTCTCAATATTTTTATCCACAAAAGCAAACCCAAGTCATGAATGAGGGCTGGGCGTGTTTCTGGCATTACCATATTCTCAATCACCTGTATGACGAAGGGAAAGTGTCTGATAGTTTTATTATGGAGTTTTTGCATTCACATACTTCGGTGGTCGCGCAACCTGATTATAACTCACCTTATTATTCCGGTATCAATCCCTATGCATTGGGCTTTGCGATGTTTATGGACATTAAACGTATGTGCACCGATCCAACTCCAGAAGATTACGAGGAGATGCCAGATGTTGCTGGAAAAGACTGGCTCGAAACCGTACATTTTGCGATGAAAAATTTCAAAGATGAATCCTTTATTAGTCAATTTTTATCGCCTAAACTCATTCGTGATTTTAAATTTTTTGCGATTAACGATGATATGAAACAAGATTATATTGAGGTGTCGGCGATCCATAATGAACAAGGATATCGCTTAGTTCGCGAAAAACTCTCAGCACAATATAACTTAAGTAATCTGGAACCGAATATCCAAGTGTATAACGTCGATGTTCGAGGTGATCGCTCATTGACACTGCGCTACATTCCACAAAATGATATTCCGTTGGCCAAATCACAACATCAAGTGATGAGGCATTTACATCGTTTATGGGGCTTTGATGTGAAACTGGAGCAAGAAAATGAGGATGGTACTATCACAACATTAGCGCGTTGCCCTAGCGAATTTGATAAAAAATGATCGTAAACAATAGCTTGGCAAACATAAGCGAGGTTGCTCGGAGTCTTTAGTTTGTACATCAACTGAAGTGTTAAATTGCATTGGATTGCCCTCTACTTGTTAACACTGAGTGATGTGCAAACATCATCACTATGCCACCAAGCATAGTAGCTAACGCAGCACTGACAAACGCGGTGACCGCGCCAGTGCCGTCTAGCCATAATAAGCCAGCACCATAATTGCCCACCGCCCCACCTAAGCCAAAAGCGAGACTCACATACAATGCTTGTCCTTGAGTGTGAAAACGCTTTGCAAAAAAGCGGTGAATAAAACTCACCGAAGCGGCATGCGTGACACCAAAACTAAATGCATGTAACAGTTGTGACAAACTTAATAACCACCACGTATCTGGCGTATAAGCGAGCATTAACCAACGCACTGATGTCAGCCACATCGAAATAATGATTAACCATTTGATCCCAAAGCGCTGGATCAGTTTGCCCGCCACTAAAAATATACCTATCTCAGCCAATACGCCTAGGGCTAAAAAGATCCCAGTTTGCGTACCTGTATAGCCTAGCTCCGCACTATACAGAGCGAAAAAACTATAGAAAGGCCCCATGCTAATTTGCAATAAACCCGAAGCGCCAATAAAACAGATAAACGGTAGAGTTAATGCCTTTTGCCATTCGTTGCTGCTATCGCCTTGAGAAGTAGCGTGCGTATCGACCTGAACACTGCGGATGGCCAATGTACTCAAAAACACGGCAAACAAAATACTGGTGGTACCATATAGCACCACCTCTGTCGAAGTCAGATCTAGTATAGCGCCCATTGCTACGGTAAAAGCGATAAACCCCAGGCTGCCCCACATACGTAAACGCGAGTAACGATGGGGATCGCCTTGTACACAATCCATAGTGACGACTTCAATCTGAGGCAAAATCGCACTGACAAAAATCATCATGCCTGATAGCGCAGCGGTAATTAACCAAAAATCGTTGCCTAAATAAGCTAAACAGGTACTGACACAGCTTAACAATGCGCCAACCCTTAGCATTAATAGGTTTTTACCGACTTTATCCGCTAAATAAGACCATAGATTGGGTCCTAAGATCCGCGCAAGGGTAATAATGGCAAAAAGCTCACCGATTTGTTGTGAAGAAAACCCGCGACCATCCAAAAATACACCTAGGTAGGGAATGATCACGCCAACATGTCCGAAATACAAAAAGTACGTCAAACCCAGCAGGAGGATATTTGAAGGTGATAACGCCTTGTCTAAGACGTTATCAGGATTACTAGAAGTAGATGTGTTCAATTTAAGGTTTGATTGCACCTGGGATGACTGGAGTCGTAGAAACCACACCGGCATTTTGTCCGCGGTGGCGTAACAAGTGATCCATGATCACAATCGCTGCCATCGCTTCAGCAATCGGTACCGCTCTGATCCCAACACAAGGATCATGACGCCCCTTAGTAATAACATCCGTGGTTTTACCATCAACAGTGATAGTTTCACCCGGTACAGTGATCGAAGAAGTAGGCTTTAACGCCATGTGAACTAGCACATCTTGTCCTGTAGAAATACCACCTAACACGCCACCGGCATGGTTAGTAGCAAAGCCTTCAGGGGTCATGCGGTCGCGATGTTCACTGCCTTTTTGATTGATAACAGCAAAACCGTCACCTATCTCAACACCTTTAACGGCATTAATACCCATCATCGCGTGCGCTAAATCAGCATCTAAACGATCAAAAACAGGCTCACCTAAGCCTACAGGCATATTGGTAATTTGTACGGACACCTTTGCGCCAATCGAATCACCTGACTTTTTAAGGTCGCGCATGTACTCGTCTAATGCTTCTAATTTGCTTGCATCAGGGCAGAAAAAAGGATTTGTGTTTGTTATGCTGTGATCGATTGTCTCAGCAACAACTGGACCTAGCTCAGATAAATACCCCAGTACTTCAATACCAAACTCTTGTTTGAGGTATTTTTTGGCGATAGCACCAGCCGCAACGCGAATCGCTGTTTCACGTGCTGAGCTTCGACCACCACCGCGATAATCGCGGGTACCAAATTTTTGTTGATAAGTATAGTCAGCATGACCAGGGCGGAAACGGTCGGATATTTTTGAGTAATCTTGACTGCGTTGATCTTTGTTTTTAATCAACACACCGATACTCGTACCAGTCGTCACCCCATCAAATACGCCGGATAAGATTTGTACTTCATCGTCTTCACGACGCGCAGTCGTATAGCGAGAAGTACCAGGTTTACGGCGATCTAAATCAACTTGTAAATCTTCTTCAGTTAATGCCATGCCCGGAGGGCAACCATCAATAACACCACCGATGGCGATGCCATGCGATTCGCCAAAAGTAGTAACGGTAAATAAACGACCAAAAGTATTGCCTGCCACGATAAATCCTTACTGTTGTTGCCAATAGTCGACTAAGGTTTGACGGTCTACTGCAAAGACCCCTTGTCCACCTTGTTCAAAATCAATCCACTGTACTGCTAACCCAGGAAAACGAGTTAGCATGTGTACAGACGAGTTACCCACTTCAACAAATAACCAGCCATGTTCAGTTAAATGCTCTGGAGCTTGTTGTAATATTGTCTCAACAATATCCAACCCATCATGTCCAGCGGCTAATGCCAATGCTGGTTCATGTAAAAATTCTTGCGGAAGATCTGACATATCCTCGGCGTCCACGTACGGAGGATTAGAGACGATCAAATCATATTTTTGTCCCATCACGCCACTAAACACATCCGATTGCACCGGATAGACTCGCTCGGCTAAGCCATGCTCAGTAATGTTTAGTGCAGCCACTTCTAGTGCATCTTCGGAAATATCTAGTGCGTCTACTTGCGCGTGAACAAATTGGTGAGCCAACGCAATCGCGATACAACCACCACCGGTACACAGATCCATAATTAACTGCGGAGGCTGTGTTAACCACTGAGCAAATTCATCATTAATCAGCTCTGCAAACGGTGAGCGAGGGATCAGCACTCGATGGTCGACATAAAACGGATAACCCGCAAACCAAGCTTGATTAGTCAGGTAAGGTAACGGCTCTAACGTGTTAATACGTTGTGTTAACAGCGCGACAACTTGTTCTTTTTCAGCTTGCACTAAGCGTGCGTTAAACAATGCATCTGATGTTTTTTGTGCCATATCTGGCGGTAAAGACACGCTAAACAACACGATCACGACCGCTTCATCCCAAGCATTATCAGTGCCATGACCAAAATATACGTCGGATTGATTGAGTTGTGAAGTACAGTATCGCACCCAATCTAATATTGAGTGTAGTTGCCCATAATCTTCTTGAGGAAAGGAATATAGCGATGTCATAGTTAACAGGTTGTTCTTGTTACAGATAATAACAGGTATAATACCTTAAAAGCGCCGATTCGGCATGTTCAATTTTACGGATGCAGGGATTTTTATGAAAACCAATCTCACCAAAGGCAATATCAAAGCATTTTTAGCAAAAAATGCAGCGTCTTCTGCAACCGCAGGAAAGACAGGTATCAATAAAGGTTTTGCTCACCGCGGCACAAATGACACCCCAGACACATTGGAACCGCAAGTGTCTTTCGCTGAATTACATCCAGATATTACACCAATTAGGCAAGATAAAATCGCCCCGCTTTCGACGAAAAAAACAGAGCCTCATGCAGTGCTCTCAAAGTATGTTAAACAGCGAAAACAACGCAGCCAATTAGCAAGCAGCACGAAACAAAGAAATGCTGAATTTACGTTTAGTGATGGTTTTGAGGCGCACTTTCCTGAAGATACTGCGTTGACGTGGCATCAGGGGGATAAACGTAGCGCGGCATTGCTCAAGCGCTGTCGTCGAGGAGACTTCGCCCCAGAGTACGAGCTAGATTGCCATGGCATGACCAAGGCTCACGCAAAAGAAGAATTAGCTGCATTGCTCGTGCAAGCATACAAGCAAGATATTGCTTGTGTCAGTGTTATGCATGGTCACGGAAGTGGCGTACTAAAGCGCGCCATCCCTAACTATATTATGCAGTATCCGCATATCATTGGGTTTTGCCAAGCACCTAAACAATGGGGCGGTCAAGCTGGGATTTTAGTCCTACTTAACGTCCCACAATTGTCTCAGTATGAATAACAAGTAGGCGTCCTTGCCCAATGATCCTTGAAACTGTATTGCCCCAATGATTGCCTGACACTGCTAATGGCAATTATTTTTTATCATCAGCACTGTTATGAATAAACATGTATGCATAATAGGCACACATAATAACCATAATTAAAATACCTAAAATAGAGCCCCATGCGACTGGATCAGTTAAGAGTAATTGCAACATAAATCACCTGTTTGTTTGTGTTGTGAACTTATATTCAAAGTATAATCACAAGCACAAACCAGACACTGATCAAGATCAATATTTGCCATTCAGTATTCACAAATCAGGAGAAAGGATTGATACAGATCAATCTTAGTAGGTGAGAAATCGCCCTAGATATTTTTAAACGACTTGTTAGCCAAAGAAAAGCTGCATGAACCAACCTCGGTTAAGGTCATCCTCGCATCGTTTGAGCTGACCAGCATAGGCCAAAGAACGGTTTTTGACTTTATTTGCAACACCACCAAGCCATGCTTTTTTACGATAGGTTTTGCGTTTATAACCGCCCCACCCTTCGTGATAATTTAGGTATTGACCGTGAGCGTCCCATTTAGATACGCCATTGATGCGGTGTGACTGACTGATAAACCAGCCCATAAAATCAATGGCATCAGCAAAGTCATCGCGGTCAGCACCACTGTTACCGGTCGCTTTTATATAGTCATCCCAGGTCATGGTTTTAGCTTGAGAAAAACCATAGGCACTGGATACTCTGCCCCAAGGGATCAAGCCAAAGAAAATGTAATCTTTAGGTGGTAGAGCTTTTGCTTTGAAAGAACTTTCTTGGTACATCATGGCCATAGGCACATGAATTGGTACGCCATATTTGTCATTCATATCGACCGCGGCATCATACCAATCGTCTTTTTCAAAAAAAATAGCGCACAGATCATCAGGTTTTTTAGGTGGGGAAACGCTGCATCCTCCTAAAAATAAGACGATAAGCAGTGAACTCAATATAATTGAAAAATATGTTAATTTATTTTGAACTTTCATAAAACGCCATGCTCTATATCTGTGTAGTATGTGTTTCCCTGGAATATTCTAGCCTGACCAAGTAGTCAGGCTTTTTTTTGCCTATTCATTTGTGCCTATTCCATGGCGTCTTAATTTATTAGTTTGAACTTATTGGTTTAAATTTACTAGTTCGTAGTTACTAGCGTCTCAACTAGCACAATTAGTAAGTAAGGTAAGCACTCAAAAACTCACTAAAATCGACCGTATCGGCTGACTCAATCTCATGCTGGCGCTCAATTGAAGCATGTTGCATTGTAGCAAAATCAGCTTGGCTATAATACTCAAAATCGCGCGCCAATAATTGTGCTTGATGTTGTTCGGCTAAACGTTTACCAAACACAGAGTTGTCTTCATTATTTTCAAGCATCGTCTTTAACATCATCCCTGAAGGAGTGAGGTCTGGGTCAATGACTTTTTTGAATTCTCGCTCAACGGCTTTTGTGTATTCATTGGTTTGATTAGCTTTATCGTACAAGGTTGCTACTTGCGACATCTCCACAAACATATTGTCAGCCCATTTAGCTAATGTCACCTCGTTTGCACCATCGGCTAACATTAGACCAGGTTCGCGACCACGTAACACAACTGTCGTTAAATTTTGTTCGGTTTGACGCATCTCAGCTTGTGACATTGAGCCACTAGGCTTTAATAAACAATACAACAAAAATACATCTAAGAAATAAATCTGATTTTGATTTACTCCAATAGGTGAGTACGGGTCGATATCCAACGCGCGCACTTCAATGTATTCAACCCCTCGTTGTGATAGCGCATCTGTTGGCTTCTCTCCTGATTTGGCGATTTGTTTTGGCCTAATTGGAGAGTAGAGTTCGTTTTCAATCTGCAGTACATTTTTGTTTAACTGTTGATAATCGCCATTTTCACCCGCAGGAATATACGCATATTGCTGCGAAGGCGTACGAATTGCTTTGCGCACTGAACGCACATAACCATGCAGATTATTATAACAAATATCGAGTGCAGATTGAGCAGAGTTGGTATAGCCCAAGTCAGACATTCTAAGCGAAGTCGCATAAGGTAAATACAACGTGCCTTTACCTAGTTTAGAAAAGTCATAACCAGGCTCTCTGCCGTGTAAAAATGAACTACAAATCGCCGGTGATGCACCATACAAATAAGGGATCATCCAGCACATTCGACGATAATTACGGATCAAAGAAAAGTAACTTTCAGAGATGGCCTCTTGACTCAGCGGTTGACCATGCATTTCACACCACAGATCCCAAAATGGCTTTGGCAAAGAAAAGTTGAAATGCACCCCTGATATCGCCTGCATCATACTGCCATAACGGTTTTTTAAGCCTACGCGGTAAACATGTTTCATTTTACCTATGTTAGAACTACCGTAATGCGCTAGTACAATATCGTCTTCATCACCAACAAAACATGGCATAGATAACGGCCAAATTTGTTCATTATTGATTTGTAAATACACATGCGTATGTATGTCTGCTAACTGCGACAACGTGGTACTAATGGTCGCAGAAGGTGGCGTGATGAACTCTAATAGAGATTCAGAAAAATCCGTCGTAATCGTCTCATGCGTGAGTGCCGATCCTAGCGCTTGTGGATGCCCTAACTGCGACAACTTACCATCTGAGGTGACTCTTAAACCTTCACGTTCAATGCCATGTTGAGTTTCACACAATGTACTTAGGCGCTTGTGTTTGTATAAAAACGCAACTCGCTGCGTAAATGAAGTCGTATCTGATATCAAAATGAGGTCCGTATATTCTTTTTCGGGTAAATCCGCTATCTAACGATCATAAGCAAAAAATGCTGATTAATATAGTTAATTATTAAAAGAAATCTGGTATTTAGCTATTTTTTCGCTACTATTAAAACATTAACAGTTCATGTTTGAGGCATCATGGCTTATTTTAATTCAGAGTTCGCATTATCTCAACTCAATGGCAATAAAGAATTATTGTGCCGCTTACTAACCAAATTTAATGGCGAATACATCAACGCATCTCAGGAGCTACAGCAACAGTCTGATTCTAGTCAGTTTAACTCAGCCAGCTTGCTGGTTCACACCATCAAAGGTGTGGCAGGTAATTTAGGTATGTTACATTTGCACGAGCACGCCAAAATACTGGAACCAAAATGCAAACAAGGTACCGCTAGTGCCGACGAAATCACAGAGTTTGGTGACACGTTAAGCGCTACTATCCGTGCGACTGATCACTTTATTAAAAGTGAAGTTACCCCTCAGGCCGCAATAACGGAAGATGCAAATAATGAACAATTACTTCAATCTTTGGAAACTGTACTAAGCAAAAACCAATTTATTCCACCTGATAAACTCGCTCAATATATGCATAATATTTCTATGTCTCCAGCGCAAAAAGATGATCTGTTACTGGCGATACAACAACTTAACTACGAGGCAGCGTTAACTTTGCTGCGCTCGATTAATAAGTGACTTTCACCGATGCAGGTATTATTTGACCATGTCGACTTTATGGTGATAGCAAAACCTGCTCGCGTCACTATGCATCAAGCCTCAACTGTTACTTCATACCCTGCGATTTTACCTTTGCTGAGAGAATATTTGGCTAAACAAACAGCCAGCAAGCAGCTTGTTATTGCCTATGACCCTGCTACTTTGCACCTAGTCCATCGCTTGGATGATCATACCTCTGGTTGTTTAATTATTGCCAAACATGCTATTGCCGCAGAGCGCTTTCGTTTGTTATTTAGCAAACATCGAGTACAAAAATACTACGTCGCGCTGAGTGACACCAAGGGCAAACGCAAGCAAGGTTGGGTCAAAGGTGACATGGTCAATAAACGACGTGGCCAGTGGGCATTAACTAAAACGATGAACCAACCTGCCATCTCTTATTTTTTTCGACAAGGTTTAGGAAACGGTTTATATCTGTATTGGATAAAGCCGTTCAGTGGTAAAACTCACCAAGTCAGAGTCGCATTAAAAAGTAACAGCAGTGCTATTTTAGGTGATACACATTACGGTGGTACGCCAGCTCAACGTATTTATTTACATGCATATGCATTACATTTTGAATATAACTCACAAGAAATTAATGTCGCATGTCCTGTTACTGATATGGAGCATGAAGCGGATTTTTCCGAAGCTAGCCTGTTTGATAACCCCGATGTTGCCAAGGTAATAGCAACAGAAAATCTACAGGAGCGTCCATGGCCGACAAGATGATCCCCACTATCCACATCATAGGTCAAGGTGTCATCGGTTCACTGCTCGCTACATCAGCATTACTGCAACAATTGCCAGTGCAGCAGTACATTAGAACAAAGCCTGCCAAGCACCTAAATCATACCAAACAACTAAATCACACTAAGCAATTGCTGCATAGCGACAACCTTAGTGTGCAATGGCTTTCAGGACAGACGGTTGAGCTACCTGAGCCATATTTTTTAGATACTCTATCACCTAGTAATGAACAGCTATCAGGCTTAGTCATCATTCCAGTTAAAGCTTATCAAGTTGCTAACATACTAGCCCAATTACAAGGTAAGCTAGCGCCTAATGCAACGTTAGTCTTGTTGCATAATGGAATGGGTAGTATTGAGGTTGCATTACGCTTGTTTCCAAACCACACCATCATTGCTGGTACAACGACCTTAGCAGGATTTAAGCATCATTCTATAATTAAACACACCGCTTGGGGTCAGACGCAACTAGGGGTAGTTAGTGAGCATAAGCAAGGACCTGAGAATAACTTATCTAAGCTAGCCCTTCCATCTAATTTAGCGCCAACACCAGAGCACATTTCACTCATTAATCTAGTGATACCTGAAGTTACTTGGCATGATGACATTTTAACTCCGTTGTTTACTAAATTGGCTGTCAATTGTGTGATTAACCCATTAACGGCGCTCCATGATGTGCGCAATGGTAAATTATCTTCTCCGCGGTTATTCGGTTTAATTACAAAAATAGTTACCGAAGTCGTCGCGGTTGCGCTAACCCAAGAGGTATTGCTAGACAATGTTGCGCTATTCGAGAAAGTCATCACCGTCATTCACGACACCAAAGACAATTACTCTTCTATGCATCAAGATATCAAACTCGGTAGAAAGTCAGAAATCGAACAAATTAATGGTTACGTGGTGGCATTAGGCATAGCCAACGGAGTTGATGTCAGCCAAAACAAATCTTTATTACAACAAATCTTAGCCATAGAAAAAACCGCTTATTAAAGTGTCCAAAATTTTGGGAACACTTCAAAACAGCGGCTTTATTTATTAATATTGTTGTTAATTACTCTTCTGCAGATGAGTCTTGTGGCAACGGTTTCATATGTGGAAATAAAATCACGTCTTTGATTGTTGGGCTGTCTGAGAACAACATCACTAAACGATCAATTCCTATCCCTTCTCCAGCAGTCGGTGGTAAACCATACTCAAGCGCGGTGATATAGTCATCATCAAAATGCATTGCTTCATCATCGCCGGCATCTTTTTCTTCAACCTGCTTTTTAAAACGCGCAGCTTGATCTTCTGAGTCATTTAACTCTGAGAAACCATTAGCTAGTTCACGACCACCAACAAAAAACTCAAAGCGGTCAGTGACAAAATGATTATCATCGTTACGACGTGCAAGTGGTGACACTTCCCAAGGATATTGGGTTATGAATGTCGGTTGATCCAGTTGCTCTTCAGCTGTGGCTTCAAAGATCTCACATAAGTATTTACCCGCACCCCAGATCCCGTCGACTTCAGGCTCTTTAATATGCAGTTGCTTGGCCATCGCTTTAAGCTCAGGTAAATGAGCTTCTGGATCATTTATCGCTGCTGCATTGGCTTCTGGCCAATATTTCAAAATCGCATCACCCATAGATAAGCGTTGGAATGGCTGGCCAAAATCATATTCTTTGGTTTCAATCACTTCACCATCAGTGTTTTTGACCGTATTCTTAACAATTGTCGACCCTAACACTGTCTGTGCTAAATGCTTCAACATCTCTTCAGTCAAATCCATTAGATCGTTGTAATCGGCATAAGCTTGATAAAACTCAATCATGGTAAATTCAGGGTTGTGACGTGTCGATAAACCTTCATTACGGAAGTTACGGTTGATTTCGAATACTCGCTCAAAACCACCAACGAC
>Ga0222715_10000920_pt1 | contig 29070 bp, 25 predicted proteins | sample C33_9DmetaG_FD_165056 | JGI IMG/M metagenome (GOLD analysis project Ga0222715, IMG submission 165056) | Estuarine water microbial communities from San Francisco Bay, California, United States - C33_9D | ecosystem: Environmental > Aquatic > Marine > Unclassified | place: USA: California...
CAACGACCGCCCAGATACCAAAATCAGGAGACGTAATACGCATCAACATAAAAGACGATCCCCAGATCGCCCCTAGCAAGAGTAATTCTACAAAGTATTTAATTGGCAAGAGACATCAACCTGTTTATCAACCTATTAATTTATTGGCTTATCAATCTATTAATCTAAAAGCCGCTTGCTCATGTTGCAGCAGCCAATATTTTTTATCTAATCCACCGGCATAACCGGTTAACGTTCCATTTTGACCAATCACGCGATGACATGGGATCACAATCGCAATCGGGTTTTTCCCATTTGCCATCCCTACCGCACGTGACGCAGTAGGTTGTTGGATATATTTGGCAATATCGCCATAACTGCAAGTTACACCAAACTCAATCGTTTGTAATGCTGCCCAGATTTTTTGTTGAAACACAGTGCCTTGAGGTGCCAATGGCAAGGAAAAGGTCTTGCGCTCACCACCGAAGTATTCACTCAGTTGGCTAATGCCCATGGCCGTAATCGCATTACCCGCATGCTGACCACCAGCCTCATCCGAAAAAGTTAAAAACTGGACATGGGTGATCCCCAGCTCGTTCGCCCTAACCGCAAGTTCGCCCAGTGGAGTCTGTAAAATTTGTTGATACATCATGTATTAGCATGCTCCCATAATTGAATACACACATAACTTTGCCAAGGACTAGCTAATTCAGGACTAATCGGTGAAAACGAGGCTAAATGTTTTAGCTGATTTTTAACGACCAAATCATTATGCAAAAACACATCTGGTACAGATAAACCGCGCATCAACACATAATTAACCGTCCAAGGACCAATACCTTTTAGCGCTAACAATGCTTGTACATTATCGACAGTTGATAATGCATTATTTTGAGCAAACGTGCCAGCGACATTCAACGTCAGTTGGCGTGCTTTTGGCATAGGTAAACTAGATGTATCAAAGGCCGCTATTTCATGGGGATTAGGAAAATGCAACTGCTGCAGTGCCCTACTTGAAGCGCTTATGCCTGTCACAGGCTCATCACTGCGTATATCCCCCACCCAGCGATTGAGAATATTGACCGCACCGGTGACACTGATTTGTTGTCCGACTATTGCACGAACCAGCGCCTCAAAAGGAGACCAGGTTGCCGGAAGGCGGATACCATGCGTGAGACTATCAGGTGCAAATCCAGCATTCAGCAGTGCTTTGTTGATCACCGGCATATCTTGGTGTGCATCTAATACACGGGTAATATTCGCTAAGACTGCATCGGCACAGGCTTGAGAGTGCAAACGCAACTCAACAGTAAATCTTGCTAAATCAGGATCATAAGTAGCACAAAACCAGCTCGAAGGTAGCGCCGACTCTAGACAGGTATATTCAGAATAAAAAGGACGTTCATCAAAATAGCGTGCATAACTCAATGGCCCACTCGTTTCAACACCAGCAATGGCACGGCGTGCTAAAAACGCCTGCACCATTGCCCAGTTATACGGTTGGGTCACATTGATATGGGTGATCATTGAGTTTTTAAGTAGGTATACCCTTTAAGGCAGTCTTCGTAAAAATCGGTCCACTTCACCCCTTCTCTTGGTTTCATTACCCCTTGGGCAACGCGACGATCGATTTCACGTTTAACATCAATCGCCATAGAGTGAGGGTTGTATTGCATCACTGATAACACATTTTCTACCGACGACCCATGCACGACTTCTTCGATATAAAAATCCTGCGGATCATCATCATAACTAAAAATATGCACTTCATTTAAGCGCCCAAACAAGTTGTGCATATCGCCCATCACATCTTGATAAGCACCAGTCAAAAACAACCCTAAATGGTATTTTTCATCTTTTCTTAACGGATGCATTGGTAAGACATTAGAGATCTCACGGCCTACCGCAAACTGATCAATCTTACCATCAGAATCACAGGTAATATCCACCAATGAGCAATTAACAGTTGGCGCTTCATCTAATCGGGTCAAAGGCACAACCGGTAAAATTTGATCAATCGCCCATGTATCTGCCGCCGATTGAAAAACCGAGAAATTACACAAGTATTGGCTCGATAAATTAAAGGCCAATGCTTGGATTTCTTCCGGAATAAACTCCGCGCCAGCATAGCGTAAATGCAGCTTTTGCATGATCTGCCAATACAGCGTTTCAACCTGAGCTAATTCGGTTAAACCTATTACCCTAAACTTGAATGCATCATTGGCCTGTTCTTTATACTGAGATGCATCATTAAATACTTCTTGTAGATTGGTCGCCGTATCCATCGAAGCGGCTAACTCACGCATATTCGTCAAGATGATATGCTCATCATGCCCAATAGTTAAATCTGCTTGCGAGGAATCAGGTCTAATTTCACCCATGATCTCAGTGATCACACAACTGTGGTGAGCGGTAATCGCACGCCCTGATTCACTGACTATTGTTGGGTGTGGTACTTTTTCTAAATCGCACACTTCTTTCATGCCGTACACAACATCCGCGACATACTCTTCAATCGAGTAGTTCCGCGAAGAATCATTAGTCGATTTGGTACCATCATAATCAATACCTAAACCACCACCGATATCAACATACTGCAGGTTAAATCCAAGATGGCGTAACTCCGCATAAATCAAAGCACCTTCATTAATGGCTTCTTTTACTGCACGTATATCCGTTAACTGACTACCGATATGAAAGTGTAATAGTTTTAAGCAATCGCCCATACCTTCTTCAGCAAGGTACTTAGCAGCATTGATAATTTCACTGATCGTAAGTCCAAACTTGGCTCGATCACCGCCACTACCTTCCCACTTACCTCGGCCTTTGACACTCATTTTGGCGCGTAGACCAATCATCGGCGATTCACCAAGTTCTTTGGCAATACGGACAATCATCTTTATTTCAGAGAACTTCTCTACCACGATCAATACGTTACGACTCAGTTTTTGCGCTAAAAAAGCCAGTTGCACAAATTCTTCATCCTTATAACCATTTAGGATGGTCAATGCTTCAGGTGTCGTGTTGTAGGCCATAATAGTCAATAGCTCAGCTTTCGACCCGGCTTCCAAACCATAATGATAGGCTTTACCTGCATCAACGATTTCTTCAACCACTTCGCGCATTTGGTTTACTTTTACCGGATATACACCTCGGTATAAACCTTGGTATTCGGCTTCAGCCATGCAGTCATTAAAGGCTTTATTTAAATGCACAACTTGTGCGCGTAATACATCATGAAAACGCACAACAACAGGAAATTGAATTTTTTGTTGTTGGATTTCAGCAATTACCGACGCAAAATCAATCTGCATATGCGGCTTTTCAACGTCAGGAGTAACACATAAATTACCGTTATCGCTAATAGCAAAATATCCGGCACCCCATTTAGAAATACCATACAAAGCATCCGCGGTTTCGCGATCCCATTTTGTTGAAGATTGTGTCGAAGAATTGAGAAAATTAGTCATCGATTCTGCTCAGTTGAGTGACAAAAAAACTATTATAATCCGACCAAGCCTAATGTCGAAATTATTTATGCGATAACATTGCGATTACTTGAAATTTTCCTAATATTAATAACAGATAACGTTACATTTACTAGGAACGCACTCTATTAGTTATGATGGATCAACAATCAAAACTCAAAGTCTTGTATATCGATGACAATCCACTGGATTTGCAAATCATATTAAATCAACTATCAGATCAGTTTGAGTTCACTTTCGCCAATAATGGTAAAGAAGCGCTTATCTATGCCTTCCAACAGCCACAACCCGACATTTTTTTAATTGATATTCATATGCCCAATATGAGTGGGTTTGAATTGTGTGAAAAATTCACCACAGCCCCAGAAACATCACATATTCCAATCATATTTTTAACCGGAAACAACACCCTAAACACTAAAACGCGAGCATTTAATATTGGCTGTGTTGACTATATTGTCAAACCCATAGATCCACAAGAGCTCACTTTACGGATTAACAATCACGTAAAAATATCACGCCAATCAAATACCATTAAAACCTTGCCCACGTTAGAATCCATTACTAAATTCAGTAATTATTATAAATACTTACAAGATCTTAAAACCGAATGGGATCTATGTAAGCGTTACGATTATCCCTTAACTTTGTTACATTGTGAGATCGATCATTTACAGGAAATCCTAGCCCCCTTAGACGCGGAGCAAGCGTCTCAGATCATGTTGGCAATAGCCAATGCGATCCGCGATATAGGTAATCGCCCCGGAGACTCGGTTGCACACATTAATCCGGCGACGTTTGCGATATTACTATCCGATTCACAGATCTCTCATGCGGTTGATTGTGCCAAAGAGATCGTCGCTAAAATATCGGCATTGCAGATTATAATGAGACCTAAAAGTTTGCCGATTAAAGTTACCGTAAGTATTGGCGTAGCCTCATTATATCCTGAAGGTAATACGGAAATTATGACCATTCATGATAATGCGCATACCGCGTTAACAGAAGCCAAACTCAATGGCGGCAATGATTGGTGTATGTATAGTGTTAGCCATATTCTGACGTCATAGATTTTGCGCGCCAGCCCGCCGGTTCAGCAAGCACCGCTGCTTAGTCAAGCAACAATAAGTGACCGGTTTTAACCCATATAACCGTTTCTTCTTCGACAAAGGGATGATGTGCGCTCATGTGTGGGCTGCGCAGCCAACTGCCTTGAGGATAAGCACCGTGTTCATCCATAAAGGTTCCTGAAATCACGTATATCTCTTCTCCACCAAAATGCCGATGAGGTTGAAAACGCTCACCAGCAGGCCATTTAACCAGCGCACAGCCTTCATTGCCATGCTCACTATGGTGTTGATGTAAGGGCATGACTTGCAAACCTCCTTGCCCAGGTAACCATGCGGTAGTATTCGTATCGATTCTTACCGTTGCCATATCGTCCGCAGCAAATTGACATAATTTAACGAATAGCTCACACCCATCTGTACTAAATGGTGCGTGTGTTGAACCTGGAGGATTACGCAAATAAGTACCGGCAGGATAATCTCCATGCTCATCACTAAACACCCCTGCCAACACTAATATCTCTTCCCCTTTCGGGTGTGTATGCGTATTGAAATGTGAGTTAGGAGCATAGCGCACAATACTAGTAGCATGACCTGACTCAACATCTTCGCGGGCCAGTGGTTTCCGATCTACCCCAGTCATAGGACTTGGTAGCCAAGGCTGCGCTTGGGTATTGATAACAAGTTGTTGAGCAAAATCCATGTTGAGCATGGTAATTCCTATTGCGCGATGATTGTTTGATTGCGTCCATTATTTTTGGCTTGATAAAGCGCGATATCTGCGTGTTTCCATACGTCAGTAAATGAATAATTAGCTTGAGATAATCCAACTCCAATACTGACTGTCACAGCTATATCGTTAAGAAGACAAGAAGCGATATTCAGTCTTATTTTTTCAGCTATTTCAAACGCATCATCCACATTAATATCACAAATTACAACCAAAAACTCTTCACCGCCGACCCGAGCCACTAGGTCATTGATTCTTAAATTGCCTGTTAGTGAATCGGCTAATGACACTAGTACATCATCCCCAATTTGATGGCCATACGTATCGTTGACTTGTTTAAAATGATCCACATCAAGCGCAAGCACTGCATAGGTTGATTGGTTACGCTTTGCATGAGCCGTAATTATTTGAGCTTGAGCCAATAACTCTCGACGATTTAATAGCCCCGTTAATGAGTCAGTCGTTGCTAATGCATATAAATTTTTGGTTTGGTGGACTAGCTTATCGCGCGTTTGAATCAATTCATCGTGTAATTTATCTCGGTTAATACAAACATATAATGACCATAAAGATGATCCGTTTTCAGCCAGTTTAATATTCACTACTATCGGTATGCTAACTCCTGCACCATCAATCCATGACATTTGTCCTTCTGAATAGATCGGTTCAGTTAACAACATTGGGTAAATATAGGTATCTAGAAATATAATCGATGCTTTACTTAAAAAATTCGCAATCGGTTTATGTAACATATCGCTAGGTTGAGAGTGATGTAACTGCTCCACATACTGATTACAAAAAACAATATTACGGTCTTTATCTAGAATAAGATGACCTGAATTAAATTCATCAAACCATGACTGCACGACTTGAAAGTCTAACGGATCCACGTTTATCTACTCAAGAAACGCTAATATCATAGGAGCTATATCGTCGTAATGAGTCATGTGTAAACAGTGCCCTTGTGCCTCTACAATATGTAGTTCGCTGTTCGTGATTTGTTGTTGCATATATTGGCCAATATGGATGCCTGCAAGATTATCAGAACGGCTTTGTAGTATTAAAGTTGAAGGGGTTAAGCGCGGTAACATATTGCGATAATCAGAAAAGAATGTAGTGTGCGCAAATGTTTTCGCGACAATCGGATCGGTACTACAAAAACTATCTGAAAGCTCCCCAATCAACGCAGCAGAGTTAGCTGTCCCCATCACTAATGGGGCAAGATAATTGGCCCAGCCAATGTAGTTTTTATCCATCAATCCTAATAACTCTTCTAAATCACTGCGCTCAAATCCCCCTTCATAAGCGGGCGGGTCATTTAAAAAACAAGGGGATGGGCAGATCATGATGATTTTCTTTACAACCTCAGGAAGCTGTAATGAAACTAAGCCAGCTACCGTCGCACTAACGGAGTGCCCAACGATGGTTACATCATGCAGTTCTAACGCTTCAATGATATCGATGATGTCCTGAGCGTAGCCGTCTAACGAAGAATATTTTTCAGTTGTATAATCAGCCAGCTTTGACTGACCAGAGCCGACATAATCAAATAACAGTAAATAAAAACTCTCTTGCAAAGCAGGCAGCATAAAGCGCCACATATTTTGATCGCAACCAAAGCCATGCGCGAGTATCAGTGTTGGGTTACTAGGGTTACCCAGAGTCTTAACATTATTGCGTATTATTGTATTGTTCAAAAAATCCTAACTTACTATCTAACTTTTATCTTGTTAATGAGTATAGTTCAAATTTTAATAAGCGTGATCTTACTAGTTTAGCCATCTTGCTTCAGCACCAGATTCTTCAGTGTCGAACGTAACATGTTGCTTGGCGTTTTTAAGCAATATCCCAGCCTTAAATAAGGTTTGTTGAACGTCTTGAATCAAGCGCTGATCCGCGCTTTGAGATTGTGCTCGAGTCATCTGTGCATCCGTCGCAAAGACACAAATAACCTTCAAGGATCCTGGAAAGCGAGAGTAATCTGCCGTGTGCGTCAGCCAAACAAAGCCATCGATTTGTGCTTTAGCCGCCTCACAAACTATGGTTAAGGCTTTGATGACATTATTATCGAGTTTTTTGGTAGTTTTGCTCATAGGGGCAATAATAGGTCAGAACGCAGGGAAAATCATTCGATTTTATAGCCTACTCCGTAAATAGAATGTATCAGGTTATTGGTGGCATCTATTGCAGTAATTTTATTGCGTAAATTTTTAATATGGCTATCAATAGTTCTATGACTAACAATTCTTCCATCATCATAACTATGCGACATTAAGATTTCACGCGCATACACATTTCCCGGCTTAGTCATCAAAGTAAACAGCAGTTTAAATTCTACTTGAGTTAACTCAATCGGTTTACCTTGCACTAAACACTCAAGCTTTTGTTTATTTACATAAATTTTTGATATTGCTTAATATCAGAAACATCCGTCAAATACTCAGTAGTAATATCTTGAGCGATACGACTCAGACGATCCATTTCTTGGGCATGCAAAAACTCCGTAAAGCCTCGCTCAAAACTCCAACGAGCCAACACTAATGTCGCAAGTAGGATCACGCTGGTTAAGCCAACAAATGATAGGGTTAATTTTTTTGATATGTTCATGACTACTTAATATAACAATCTATAACACCAAAAGCATATACAATAAATGTGTAGGAAAAGTGCATTTATATGATTAACCTGTGATTTTTTGACAAGAATCGCGCTTAACCATGGTGCAATCAACCATAATGCGTTGCGCTGCTTGGGTTGGCTTATCGACAAGACTAAAAAGTAATTTAGCGGCTTCTTGACCAATTTGATAAGGTTCTTGTTGCACCACAGTAATCGGAACTTTGAAGAACTCAGCCATAGGGATCTCATCAAACCCCAATAATGACACGTCTTGCGGTATAACAATTCCAGCTGCATTAAGTTCGGTCAACAGCTCAGTAGTAATAGCTAAATGCTGAGTAAACAAAACACTAGGCGCACCTTGTTGTAAGATATGATGGATGCTGTGCGCAAAGCCAGTTTCCCGATCCCAATATTGTATCAATGCAGGATCTTGCTCAATGCCATGTTTGTGTAATGCCGCCACATAACCTTGATAGCGCTCATTTCTGGATTTCACGTGTTTAAAATCTTGGGTGACAAACCCAATCCTGCGGTGCCCTAATTCAATCAAATATTCCGTCGCAGCATACGCAGCTTGTTGGTAATCAGAGATAATGATGTTTTTTTCAGTGCCATCATGCTCTAACTGAAACTGCACAATCGGCATACCTTTTTGGATGTATTGTTCGATGAGTGCAGGATTGTTACCTGAAGAGGCAATGATGATCCCATCGACTCGTAACTGATACAACGCTGTTAATGCGGTCGCTTCAGTCTCTGAGGCAAAATCCGTATTGTAAATCACAGCATGATAGCAGTGCGCTTTACAATAATCATCAATACCACGAATGGCTTTACTCGTATAAAAACCACTAATATCACGCACTATCACACCAATAGTTTTCGTCTTGGTCGCTTTGAGGTTACGGGCAATCGGATTCGGTACAAAATCCAGTTGATCAACCGCGGCTCGCACACGCGCTTGCGTCTCTTTGGACATGTATTCAAACCGTCCATTCAAGTATTGGGATACAGTGCTTTTCGACACACCGGCTAATTGAGCCACGTCAATTAATTTTACTTTTGCCATTAAGAAAGAGTCTGTTGGAGTGTAAACATTACGATGTTGACATAATCCTACATTATGCTAAATTTATCAACTAAACCGGTTTAGTAAGTTGTTTAATCCGCATTTTCGCGTTATTGCAGCACTATTTGCAAACTATTCCCGCACTATTGAATCATTATAAAGAGGCCTCACGTTGAAAATCACAGCCATTAAGGTGTTTGTCTGTAGTCCAGGCAGAAACTTTGTCACCGTAAAAATACACACTGATGCAGGTATTTATGGCATCGGTGATGCCACATTAAATGGTCGTGAAATGGCCGTAGTGACCTATTTAGAAGAACATGTCGCACCTTGTTTAATCGGTCGTGATGCGCATGCCATCGAAGACATTTGGCAGTATTTATACAAAGGCGTGTACTGGCGCAAAGGGGCGGTTAACCTCGCTGCCATCGCCGCAATCGATATGGCGTTGTGGGATATCAAAGGGAAAGCTGCTGGCTTACCGGTTTACCAATTACTGGGTGGTAAAAGTCGTCAAGGCGTGACCTTGTATGCGCATGCTAGTGGCGAAAATATTGCAGATACGTTAGATAAAGCCGCACAGCTTATAGATCAAGGCTATAAAGCAATCCGGTTGCAATCTGCCATCCCAGGTCTACCTGTCACGTATGGCGTGTTAGGCGATAAAAAAGACTACTACGAATTACAAGGTAACCGCCCGCTTCCACCAGAAGAACAATGGTCAACTAAGAAATATTTTAATCTTGTCGTTGAGCTGTTTAAGCAAGCACGCGAGCGCTTTGGTAACGACATCCACTTATTACATGATGTGCATAGTCGCTTAACTCCCATCGAATCAGCACGTTTAGGTAAATTGCTCGAACCCTATGATTTACTATTTTTAGAAGATGCATCCATCGCCGAAAATCAAGATAGCTACAAGATCATTCGCCAACACACGACGACCCCATTAGCGATTGGCGAAACGTATAACACCATCTGGGATTGTAAAGATCTGATCCAAAATCAACTTATTGATTATATTCGTGTCGCAGCGACCCATGCAGGTGGCATTACCGCATTACGTCGAATAGGTGATTTTGCCAATATTTATAATGTTAAAACCGCGCCCCATGGTGCCCCCGATCTATCACCGATTTGTTTTGCCGCTCATATGCACCTCAATACTTGGGCGCCTAATTTTGGTATTCAAGAGTTTGTTGGATTGGGTAATGAACAAGTAAAACAAATATTTACCTCTACTGTCACCGTGAGTGACGGCATGGCATATGTGAGTGAAGCTCCTGGATTAGGCGTAGACTTTGATGAAACGGCTGCACAACAATATCCTTACAAACGCTCTTATTTACCTGTCAGTCGATTAGAAGACGGCACTTTATGGAACTGGTAACCACCAGCGTCATTAAATTAATATTGGAAAAACCATTATGAGTAAAAAATTACGTGTCTTAATTCATGGTACCGGCTTTGCTGGACAAGGTCATGCAGAAGCCTTTCGCTATGTTGGTGTCGAAGTCGTAGGTATTGTTGGCCGCACGCCAAGTGTCGTGGAACAAGTAGCCGCAGATATGCAGATCCCTTATGCTGGCACTGATTGGGCACAAGCCTTAATTGACTGTCAACCGGATGTGGTGTCTATCGCCACTCCAGGCGGCGCACATGAAACGCCTATTCGCCAAGCCATTGAATTTGGTTGCCACGTATTTAGTGACAAACCCTTAACGACGGAAGGTGCTAGCGCCCAAGCGCTTTACGAATTAGCCGTCGCCAAACAAGTCAAAACCGCCTTTGCTTCCAGTTTTCGCTATATGCCTGATGTCATTCATGCCAAACGCTTAGTCAGTGAAGGGATAATTGGTGAGCCGTTAGAAGTAGAATGCATTTCTCATTTTAACCTCGAACGAGATATTCCGTTCGGTTGGTCACATCGTAAAGAAGATGGCGGTGGCCGCTTAAACAACAACTTTACCCATAAATTATCTATTGTGACCTCCATCGTTGGCGAAAAAATTCTATCGATTATGGGCGAAGTTCGTGATGATTTGGGCAAGGCCCCTATTGTCGATGGAGTGCATAATTTTAAAACGCGTCGTGACTTTATTCCCTCTGATCTCAATGACCCCGAGCTAAAATGGGGCGAGTCGAATGTAGAATGGTCTTATACAGTAATGGCACAATTAGACAGTCCGTTTGCGGCTAAACCTGTATCGGTGCTATTTAAACACGGTGGTCTGCATCCTAGGTTCAACGAAGACCATGTCGTAATTTATGGCAGTAAAGGAGCAATTTATATTAAAGGTCACTACGCGAGTGGCCCGCTTTACACATATGAAAATAGCGCGTGGATTGAGCGTGCATTACCCGATGATATTGTAGCGGGTATCCCGACTGTAAAAGGCGATACAGAACGTAATTGGCGTTATCTAATTACCAAATTAGTCAAAGATATCCAAGGTGAACCCGTCGAACCTTATCAAACCTTCAAAGAAGGGGCGCAGTATCAACAATTAATAGACTTAATCCGCAAAAATGATAATTGGGTTGATGTTAGCCATCTGCAATAAAAGGGTTCTTCATGTTTTATGAATACATAGTCATTGTAGGATACTTTTTACTGATCCTTGGAATCGGATTTGCCTTTTCTAAAATGGCGAAAAACTCGACCAGTGACTATTTTCGTGGCGGCGGTCGCATGTTGTGGTGGATGGTTGGTTCAACTGCGTTTATGGCACAATTTTCTGCTTGGACATTTACCGGTGCTGCCGGTAAAGCATTTACTGATGGCTTCTCGATTAGTTTAGTCTTTTTTGCAAATACCTTTGCGTATTTTTGTGGCTGGGCCTATTTCTCAGCACGGTTTCGACAAATGCGTGTTGATACCCCGACTGAGGGGATCAAACGCCGCTTTGGTCGCAGCAATGAAACGTTCTTTGCGTGGGCATTAATTGTCTTTAGTTTTATCAATGCGGGCGTGTGGCTCAATGCGCTAGGAGTATTTACTAGTGTGGTATTTGACGCTGATATCAGTGTCACGATTATCGCTACCGGCCTTGCCGTGCTTTTTGTATCGGTGTTATCCGGTGCATGGGGAGTCGTTGCATCCGACTTTGTACAAACCTTGATTGTGGCAGTCATTTCGATTGCCTGTGCCATAGTCGCTCTAATAAAAGTTGGCGGCCCCGTCGCCCTAGTCTCTCAGTTCCCTTCTGATTTTGTGATGGGTCCAGATATGAATTATGGTGTCCTGCTGGTCGGCACGTTTGTGTTCTTCTTAGCCAAACAACTGATTACGATCATGAACATCCATGATTCATTTCGATTTTTAAATGCCAAAGATTCCGATAATGCGCGCAAAGCTGCACTATTAGCTATGATATTAATGGCGGTAGGCAGTATTATTTGGTTTATCCCGCCTTGGGCGGCAGCCATTTTATATCCAGATGCAGCAGCAGCTTATCCTGAGTTAGGTAACAAAGCTGCTGATGCCGTGTATTTGGTATTTACACGAAACGCAATGCCAATAGGTACTGTAGGCTTATTACTCGCTGGCTTATTTGCCGCCTCTATGTCTTCAATGGATTCGGCACTCAACAAAAATGCAGGTATTTTTGTCCGCAGTATCTATCAGCCTTGGTTAAGCCAACGCAAACAATACGTGGATGATAAGCATTTACTTAAGGTCAGTCGCTTAATTAGTTTTATCAGTGGTATTTTGGTCATAGTCGTCGCGTTGTTCTTTAAGTCACTCACGCAGTTAAGTTTGTTTGAATTGATGATGAGCGTGTCAACAATGATCCAAGTACCACTTTTAATTCCATTGATCTTTGGCTTGTTCATCCAAAAAACTCCTAAATGGGCACCATGGATAACAGTTGCATTAGGGTTGTTTGTGTCTTGGTTTGTGATGAATGTGTTTACGCCAAATGTCTTTGCCGACATCATCGGATTGGATCAAGCATTAACCCGCCGTGAATATATCGATCTCAACTTAATGATCACTATTGCAGCGCATTTAGTCATTACAGCAGGATTTTTCTGTTCGACAACATTGTTTTATAACGAAGCCAATGATGAATATCGAGTCGAACGTGAAGCCTTCTTTATCGATGTCGAAACACCGTTTATAGCCGATGCTGAACAAGGTGATTATGACCGTCAACAGCGGGATAAGCTCGGTGCTATGGTGCTGATAATGGGCGTCGGTGTATTATTGATGTGTTTGATCCCAAATCCATTATGGGGCAGGCTCGTATTTGTTGGCTGTGCTATTACTATCCTCACTATAGGTTTATTATTAAAGCGCAGTGCTCGCCAAAGGACTATATAAATCATGATATTTACACCTAAACCTTCATTTAACAGACTAGTGCCCCTAGCCACAGCGATTTGCTTAAGTTTAGGTCTAGTCTCTTGTAGTTCTCAAAGAAGTATACAACTAACAGATGGTTTCGATGAGTCTGCTGGCAATTTACCTGCGTTTATTGTTGAGATAGATAATGCGACATTTTATTTAGAAAAAACCGGTGGCGGTTTATCGAGTATGCTCGATGCTGATGGCGTGGATTGGATAGGTTTTAATAATATCCCCGGCTCAGGTTGGAAAGGTGAATATCGCGGTTTTCCTAATGCCGTTCATAAACAAGATGGCAATTATTTTCATGCAATGAATGCCAAAACCGACCTAGCTGCTACAAATATTGTCATTGATACCCCGCAACATATTCGAATTGATGTTACTTCAGCAAATGGTAAGTGGATCGGTCAATATGACTTTTATCGCGATAGACTCGATTTTACTATGACCCAAGTCAGCGCTGGATATAACTACTGGGTGCAATTTGAAGGCGTACCCAATGGTAATATGGATGAAAGTGATTTCTGGTATGCATCCATCGATTCAAAGTCACACCCAATTAATGAATCATTTTTAGGCGATTTACCTGCACCAGAATGGTTTGCCTTTGGCGATACAAACAGTTCGCGTATGCTCTATGTATTGCACCATGAAGATGACCAACATCCAGATAATTATGTTAGCCGTCCCTACATGACGGTCCTAGGTTTTGGACGCAGTGAAAAGCACAAATACCTCAATACCCCTCAGCGTTTTTCAATTGGGTTTATCGAATCAACTCAGCACATCGATATTACAAAAACAGTCAATGCGATCACAAAATAACAGACAAAAAAAAGCTCCTTAAAAAAGGAGCCAAGACACTATGAAAACACAATTAATTAACTAAACGTTAAGTACAAACACAAACTATACAATTTAATTAACATTATTAAAACAATTAACCCAACCTTTGTCAACCAATTTGGTTGGATATTTTCGATAAATGGTTTACCAAAAGGTAAACCTATTTATATCGGACTTATAAAGTCGTTGTTATCAACTGCCATACGCCCTTCACACCGATGAAAGAAGTAAATATCGAGAACACTAAGATAGCAGCTAAAATGGTATTAGCGACCCATGTGTTTGTATGAGACTTCATCAAGTCTTTGCGATTACCTAGATAAAAAATACAGGCGACGGTAATCGGTAAAATCACCGCATTGAATGCTTGCGAGATAATCATGACCAGTACTGGACGTGCATCAAATATAGGTACAACTAGCCCCAACAAGGAGATTAAAAACACAATAATACGGTATTTAGTTAAGGTCATATCACGTTGTGTGTCATTATAATCACACAATAACCAAGGCAGCATCAGTACGTTTGGAAACTGTGAAGACACCCCTGCAGCAACCAAACCAAAAGCGAAAATAGCCGTCGCCAATGAGCCCGCTAACGGCTCTAAAATCCCAATCATCTGTGACGCATTGGTCAAACTAATCCCTTCAACATGTAAGGTTCCGGCAGCAGCAGCCATGATCGACGCGCTGATGATAAACATCAAACACACCGAAAATATCGCATCATTGCGTTGCTTAGCATAATCCGCTAACGTCCAACCGGCTTCTTTTACCAATGTTGTACGGATAATGAATAATCCAGAAAACACCGTCGTACCGATCATTGACGCAATAACTAAAAACGGCCCTTTACCTGTGCTGGTAGAAACTTCAGGGATACTTGGAACAAGACCTTTGATTATTTCCACAGGCGGCGGCATCATAATGAAAAAATTCACCAAGAAACATGCAGACATGATCGCAACAACCACCGCTAAACTGCGTTCAAAAAACTCTGTTTTACCATTCCAAAAAATGTAATACACCAAAGCAACAAAAAACGCCGCAAAATAAATCGGCGCAATGCCCCCTTCTACAGCCGATTTTGACCACTCATAACAAATATCAGCGACTATTCCCATTACGCCCATCACACTGCCGCACACGCCAGTCGTTAACGCAATCAAGAAAAAGATGCCGACGCTTGGATGAATATGCTTGCGGAATGCTTGTAGTGCGGTTTCCCCCGTCACTAACGTATAACGCCCATACAGGTTGATCATGAAAAAAGTACATAAGCACGAGGCGACAATCGTCCATAACAACGTCATACCGTAATCTGCACCTGCTTTAGCCATCGCAGTGACACTGCCGGTACCAATATTAAAACCAAGTAAAAAAATACCTGGCAAAAATAACGCTAACCATTTGGCAAATGTTTGTTTCAATGATGATGCTGCTACTTGTTCCATGTTAGACGACCTCAAAAGTTATTTTTTATTGTTATTTGCTAAGGGCTAAATCAACGCTAAGCGCTTGTTCAACACCTAAACCTTCTATACTGATATGACATTGAGTCACCCGATCCATGAACGCTCGATTGCTATAAAAATCAAAACTTTCAGCACCCGCTAGACGTAAGTAACCGTGCATGCGTGTTGCAAAATCCGTAGTATCTGTATTGGTTATTTCACTAGATTGAGCCAATGCTTCAGACAATGGATCATTGAGGTCATTATTTTCGAGGGCTTTACGTATAAAACTCGCCCACGCAGCCACGGCAAACGCCAAATAAGCACTCGCTCTTCCAACACGCAATGCATCATCAATAGCAGGAAACCAACGTTGTTGAATTTTTTGTGAACTATCGGTACCCACTTGCAATACCGCATACGGTAAATGGTGATTGCGAAAACGCGCTAACACTTCATCTATATAAGTAACCCCTGACATACCTTGTGGCACATGAGTTACAGGTAATATATTGAGTTTTAAGGCTTGCTCAGCAAATTGCGCTAGTACACTACGGCGTAAAGCTTCATGAATAAATTGATCACCCGCTAAATACCCCATTGCCGCTAGCATAGAATGACTTGCATTTAAAAAACGCAATTTCACTTTTTCAAACGGAGTAATATCATCAACGAATAATGCACCTACACGATCAAAGGGCGGACGCTCACCGGCAAAATTATCTTCAATAATCCATTGTGTAAATGGCTCAGCAGCCACAGGAGCCGCATCGACAAAGCCTAATTCTTGCGTAACATCGTGCTTGAGCTGCTCACTGGTGGCAGGTGTTACGCGGTCAACCATAGAAGACGCAAAGGCAACATTCTCATCAACCCAAGCGATGGTTTCAGGACTATGTTGATTTAACAGTACCATCACGCCAGCTTTTACAACCTCACCACCGGCATGCATATTGTCACAGCACAATACGGTTAATTTCGAGCCTTGTTTTGTACAACGTTGAATAAGTCCCGCGGCTATATATCCATAAATCGTTTTGGGTTGGCTCAAATCCAGAAGATCATGCGCGACCCCTGATGCTGTCCCATTGAGTTCGCCATTAGCCAAATCATAGCCTTTTTCGGTAATCGTCATTGTGATTAATTGAATATTACTGTTTGCGACCTCACTGATCACCGCTTGCGGATCTTCTGGTGCCACTAATATATGTTGCAACGCGCCAACGACTTTATACTGAGTTTGCTCACCTAAAGTCGCTTGTGTGTACAAATAATCTTGCGCCGCCAAATGATCACGCATATCCGGCGAACGCAGAGACACACCTGTAATGCCCCACTTTAATTCACCTTTATTTAGCAGCTCATCACAGTACATGGCTTGATGAGCACGGTGAAAGTTACCTACGCCAAAGTGTAATATTCCCGATGAAACCGTGACCGGGGCATATTTAGGCGCTGTAATATTCGCCGGAAGTGTTGCTAAACTAGCCTGATTAAGACGTTGCATGTTGTTATTCCCCTAGTGCTGGTCAGTAGTACTGGTCAATAGTGCTTATTTTAATTCACTACCTGGATAACATTCTAAGATTGTCATTCCCGAAGTCGATTCATAGGTAAAATCGGTTACCCCTGCAGGACAGAAAAATCTCTCCCATTGTTGCAACACAATAGTTTCATCGCCAATTTGCATCTTGCCTGATCCGGCCGTAACAACACCGTAGAAAAACTCGTCCTCACAACGTATATACTCACCTTGAACGTTTGCACGCTTAACCGTAAAACACGAGGTTTTATCAGGACCGATAAGTTGCTCTAATGTGTTCGCGCTACTATCCTGATTTATAATAGTAGGTATACAGCGAAATTCAGAATCAATCTGAGTCGGTGGGACAGGGTCAAAATTAAACACATCTAATGCGGTTTCAATGCCGCGATCCATAAAACGGGCTTTCTCAGGGATCACGTAACCACAACGTTCAAATTCAAATCGTACCGCTAGATCAGATGGCTCCATGATTTCTAGCATTAAAATCCCCTCACCTAATGCATGAGGACGTCCACCGGGAAGTAAGAACACATCGCCAGGTTTGACCGGAATTTTATCAAAGCACTGTTCAATCGCATCGATGTTTTGCGTTTCGATCCATTCCTTTAAATCCGCACGACTAGGTGAACGCTGAAAACCTGCATAAATATAGGGCTCGGTTACATCGTCACGAATTTCTAAAATCACATATGCTTCAGTCTTACCACGTGGTGAATCCAAACGTGCTTGTGCAAACTCACGTGTTGGATGTGCTTGAAAATGTAATCGCGTTGCACTATCGAGATATTTCACTAACGGAATATCATCCATACCACGTGGACCAGCATCGGTTTCACCTAAGTAATAAGATTGATTTTGTTGTAATACATCTCTAAAAGGAACGGTTTGCCCACTCGTATCGGTGACCAATGCTAACCCTTCTGAAATGTGCTCTCGGCCTATATTTTTAGCCGCAACCGTTGAGCCAATCCAATCTTCTGGAAAGCTAGAGTCTTGCGGATCTTCTTTGCCTTCAATAATGTCTAACTGCTTACCACCTTGATAGGTGCGCCACACACGGTTGGGACCGAACTTGATTATTTGACTCATGCTGGATTCCCTTTGTTCGTTTGGGACGAAGCAGATATCTGCGCAGAAAGAGCACGGATCACACCACGTACTTCAGCCAAGCCTTTCATCCGACCGATGCCAGAGTAGCCAGGGTTAACAGTCTTACCAATATCATCCATCATTTGATGACCATGATCTGGACGAATAAAGATTTCGTCGATGCCTTGTTCGTCAGAGAGATCCACGCGGCGACGCTGTTCTTCTAACAATAATTCTTGTACAACTTGGATCATATCAATGTCGCTATCTAAATGACTCGCTTCATAAAAGGAACGTTGCTCTTGGGGATCGCGACTGACACCACGTAAATGCGAAAAATGAATACGCGGACCAAATTGCTTTGCCATTTCGGGTAAATTGTTATCTGGACGACTACTATAAGTACCTACACACAAAGTAATACCGTTGGATGGGCTAGGTAACGCAGCAAATAAAATATCCAAATCCGCTGCAGTACAAATGATCCGAGGTAGACCAAGCATATCTCTAGGTGGATCATCAGGGTGAATGGCTAATTTAACCCCTAACGCTTCTGCACGCGGTAACACTTGAGATAAAAAAGCAAACAAGTTACTGCGTAAACCGGCACTATCCATATCTATATAGTTGCCTAGCATTTGACGAAAATCATCTAATCCATAGGCATCCGTCATTTTGCCTGGTAAACCAGCAATGATATTATTGGTCAGCTGTGTACGTTCGGCATCATCCATTGCATCAAATACCGCTTGGGCTTCTGTAATTTCTTCAGCACTATATTCTGCTTGAGCATTTTCACGTTGCAGAATAAACAAATCAAACGCAGCAAACTTAGGCTGATCAAAGCGTAACGCATAAGCACCATTAGGAAGCTTGTAATTAAGGTCGGTTCGCGTCCAATCAATAACAGGCATAAAATTATAACAAATAGTTTTAATGCCACACTCGGCTAGATTTTCCATTGAAGTGATCCAGCTATCTATGTACTGCTGGTGACCTGGGCGACCTAATTTAATATCTTCATGTACCGGGATACTTTCTACGACACTCCAAGTCAATGGCGATAAATCGGCAGCGCAATCTTCGATTAAAGCCTGATGCTCTTGAATCGCAGCTAACGGCCAAGCTTGACCTGTCGGTATATTATGCAGGGCACTAACAATATCGGTCGCACCAGTTTGTCTTATATCAGCGATTGTTACTGGGTCGTTAGGACCAAACCATCTCCAAGATTCGCGCATTATTATCTCTCTAAGTTAAATATTACAGGGAAAGGATAGGATTAATGTATGGCAGTATATCGGTCTGTTCGGCAAAAATGTAGCCAAAAACCAATAAAACAGCAATTGGTCGACCAATAAAAAAATAAAAATCTTATTTGTTATTATTTTTTATTATATTAAAACAATACAACAATGACTATAAACAGTTGCGCCACATGCAGTAAAAAAGCAAGTCAAACCCACTAAAATTAATGTCCATTAAACTTTAGCCCTACTTTTTTTTAGTGATGAAAACACAATTATAGTCACCACCCCCTGCTCATTGTAAGACCATCATAGCACATAATATTCACAATTATTTTACCAAAATGGTTGACCTTTGAGCGATTAATTGTAAAGATAGCGTTAACTCGTTGCATACGATTGCATGTTTATGTAAACAAACACACGTATTAATTACTTCAATGAGTTACATACAACACACACACGTTAACAAATGATGCGGTTGTCATGACGTATTTAATCGTCAGCAGCCACATAGGAGAACACACCATGAGTCACAGACTTTCTAAGATTACTTTAGCAGTATTATCTGCTTCAGCATTAAATATGGCTGCTCCAGTACTTGCACAAGATGCAGCTGCTGATGTTGAAGTCATCGAAGTATCAGGCATTCGTAGTTCACTAACTAACGCACTTGCCGAAAAACGTTCATCTACTAACCTAGTAGAAATTATTGAAGCTGAAGATATCGGTAAATTACCTGATCAAAACTTAGCTGAAGTATTAGAAAACATTACAGGTATTCAAATCACACGTACTGCAGGTGTTGGTACGGGTGTACAAATTCGTGGTTCTAACTCGAACAACGTACTAATTAACGGAGTTCAAACTGTTGGTGCTGGTACTGGCCGTGGCGGTATTAGCTTTGAAGATGTATCTGCATCGATCATTGCCGGTGTTGAAGTAACTAAAGCGTCAGAAGCCAAAACTATCGAAGGTTCTGTCGGTGGTACTGTTAACCTTCGTACAATCCGTCCTTTAGAACTTGACGACCGTTTAATCAACGTACGTGTTCAAGGCGAAGACAGCAGCTTAACCACTGATGGTATTATGCCACGTGTGTCTGCTGCATTTGGTGATAACTGGGATACAGATTCTGGTAAATTCGGTTTTGTTTTCAGTGGTAGTGTTACACAACAAGAAGCTTCTTCTTTCCGTCCACGTGTTGACCGCGACGGTAGTCTAGTAGAAAACTGTGATGCAGTTGTAGTACGAAGTGGTAACACTGAAGACGTATCTGCTCGTCCAGTATGTCAAGATTTTGATTTCCTAGGTATTCAATTCTTAAACCAAGAATATGAAAACTTCGAATATGAAACAACTAACATCTCAACTACGTTTGAGTTTGCCCCAACTGATAACACTAAGTTTTTCTTAGATGTTGTTTTAACTGACCAAGAGCGTCGTCAAGACAGTACTCGTGTACAAGGTTCTGGTGTAAGTTCAGTGCTTAATCAAAACTTACCAACTCAGTTTGAAACAGTAAATTACGGTTCTTTAGACGGTGTTAACCTTGGTAGTATCCAAGCAGCAGTTCGCGGTACAATCGAACCAGACCTAGCGAAGGATGACGATGATCCAAACCTACGTTTCAGTTCTGATACAGGTGCACGTTTAACTGACACATCTCTTTTCCGTCTTGGTGGTGAGTGGCAGGGTGATAACTTGTTTGCTAGCGTTGAAATCTCTTCAGCGAGTTCAGATACAACTAATCCAAACCTAAGCACAACGTTAAACTTCATCAACCCTAATGCACCTTTAGATGGTCTTGATGCTGATGGCAACCCAACTGATAGCACAAGTAATGACAACGCTGTTCCGTTCATTTATGATCTTACAGGCGGTGCATTAACATTTGGTATCAACTTTGCTTCACCGTTTGCTCCGACGATCCCTCAGCTAATGGATCCAGCAAACGTAGTTCTTGATCAAGTTGATGTAGGCGCAAACGAAACTAATAACTCATTAGATGCTATCCGTGCCGATTTCACATACTTCTTAGAAGATTCACCAGTAACATCTGTTGATTTTGGTTTCCGTGTAAGCAAGCGTGAAAGTACTTACAACCAAATCACTGACCGTATTGGTGGTTTCAGCAAGTTGAAAGACAGTCCAAGCGGTTCATTGTTCTCTGACCTGTTAGTAGCTGGTCCAAGCAACTTTGGCGATGCGGATGGTCGCGAACTAGCATTACGTAACTTCATCATCATCAATCCTGATATGGCATTTAGTAATCCAGATCAAGTAATTGATACGTTAGAAGCTGCGTTAATTGCACATGATCCATCACCAGATTTATTAAATCTTTCTCCATCAGCGTCTGCATTCTTCAACATCGAAGAAGAGACTCAAGCGTTATATGCGCAAGCAAACTTTGAGTTTGAAAACGTTGTTGGTAACTTTGGTGTACGTCATATTAAAACAACTGTAGATTCTACAGGTAACACAAATATTGATGGTACTAATACACTTACTACTGTAACTGGTGATTACTCGTTTACATTACCTAAGTTAAATGTCGTTTACACACCGCATGATGATGTTGTACTACGTTTAGGTTATGGACAAGATATCCGTCGTCCTAATTTCTCTGATTTGAATACATCTGTATCATTCCCAGCGAACATCAACCAATCAGTTTCTGTTGGTAACCCTGGTTTAGAGCCACAAGAAATCACTACGTTAGATTTATCTGCTGAGTGGTATTTTGCAGAAGCAGCTGTTGTAAGTATCGGTTATTTTGATAAAGAAATCGGTAACTTGTTTGTATCAACGCTAGAATCAGCGCCTACAGATGCCAATGGTTTCGTAGCGACGAATGACACAACTTGTGCCGCTGGTGGTATTTATAACCCTGCTGCTCAAGGTGATGATTTCCGTGCTCCTCTAGGTGTAACTGGTGCCTGTGCTGATTTAGACACACAAGTTAATGATCCAGCAACCACTACTCAAACGGGTATTGAGATGGCTGTACAGTATGACTTGTCAGCGTTTGAAAAAGACCTTGGCTGGGCATCTGGTTTTGGTTTCATGGCTAACTACACTATCCAAGAATACAAAGGTGGTTCAGTTGTTAACCAATCTGCGGGTCGTGGTACTGATATCTTCAATGCTATCAACGGTATTTATGACGATGCAGACTTTGTTAAAGTATCAGCGGTTCAAGGTCTATTAGACTTCTCTGAAAATGCTTATAACGTAACTGCATACTATGAAAAGTATGGTATCAGTGCTCGTGTTCGTTACACATGGCGTGAAGCGTTCCGTACAGATGATACAGCTGGTGGTGCATCACGTAACTCTACTTTAGGTTTCCCAGTTTATACTCATGACCGTGGTCAGCTTAATGCTAGCTTCAGCTATGATGTAAACGAACAGCTTAACGTTGGTGTTGAAGCAGTTAACCTAACAAAAGAAGGCGTAACTCAGTCTTGTGTTAACGAAGGCGCAATCCTTTGTTTCCAAGGTCTAGCTGACCGTCGTATCACTTTTGGTGCTAGCTACACGTTCTAAGCAACTAGCTTAAAACAACACTAGTATATAAAATAGTAAGGCATGCCATCTTAGATGACATGCCTTTTTTTATGCTTGCAGATTAAAGAATGATTAGTTACTCAGCGGTATAGTTATTAGCGGTATATCAATTATTTGTGATTCCGTAATTTATAGGCAAAAAACAACCCACTAACAAAACCAAACAAATGCGACTCCCATGAAATATAAGGTTGAGTCGGTAATACACCCCAAATCAACCCACCATAAAAAAATACGACACCTACAGAAATCAGCGCTAACCAAATCCGTTTACTGAGCCAACCCGCCAGCACTAAGTAACCAAAATAACCATACACAATCCCACTTGCCCCAAGATGGTGACCAGTGCGACCAAATGTCCACACAAATACACCGGTACTAACAATCAGTAATAGGCTCACTAGTACATAGCGTTTTAAACCAAATTCTAAGAGCAAAAACGACAATATAACTAAGGTCACAAAGTTTGACCCAAAATGGGCAATAGAAATATGCAGCCAAGGTGCAGTGATTATATAAGGGAGTGAAGTAATATCTCGTGGCACAATACTAAACTGATTAAGCCAACGACCAGAGAGTACATTGATGATCTCAATGACAAATAAAATGGCACTCACCAGAACTAGGTAGTGCCAATCGGGGCGAGTTTTAAGTAATTTCATAGCATGATAGTAAACTATAATGCTTATAAACAGAAAATTTATGCCTACGCACTTTGTAACGAGTTACGACTCACCTATCGACCATCCCATTCCGAACGGGGATTATCCGTGTTTTGATCAGCTAATTGCTGCCATAATTTATTTGCTTCATCTGACTGTGTTGTTGGGATTTCAATATTGAGGATGGCGACCATATCACCTTGTGTGCTTTTGGTTTTAAGGCCTTTTCCTTTAATGCGTAGTTTTTTCCCAGACTGACTATTGGCCGGAATATTAAGTTTTATTTTGCCATACAATGTGGGAACTTCTAACGAAGTGCCTAACGCAGCCTCCCACGGTAGTAAAGGTACCGTTAATAATATATTCGATCCATCGACATCAAATAACGGATGCGGTACCAACCGAATATGTAAGTACAAATCACCATGTAAACCCTGTTGACTGCCTAACCCGCCTTGCCCTTTCAAGCGAATACGCTCTCCATCCTTAGTTCCTTGTGGTATTTTAACATTGATAGATTTTTTTATTTGCTTCTCGATACCCGATGAATGATCCGGTGTCATGTACTCAATATACTTACTAACTCCTATTGCAGAGTCTTCTAAAAACAAGGGCACTTCCATCTCAATATCTTGGCCTTTAAACATATCAGGTTCAGATTGATAGTGGCGATTATAGCCGTTTGTATGTCCCCCAAATACTTGACGAAAAAAGTCAGAATAATCACCTTGAGCCTGTTCAAATCCGCCACTATAGGCATGCTGACCTCGACCAGAAAACGGTGAGCCAGATTGCTGTTGGGGAGCACCATATTTTTTGATATGATCATATTCAGCGCGTTTTTCTTGATCTTTTAATACTTCATACGCTTCTGCGACTTCTTTAAACTTGTCTGAGGCATCCGCTTCTGCACTTACATCTGGGTGTAGTTTTAATGCCAATTTGCGATAGGCTTTTTTAATTGCTTTGATATCAGCATCTTCTGCGACACCTAAGATCTTGTAATAATCTTTAAAATCCATATCTATCCTATTAGACGAGGGTACTATTGCCTTCAGCAGCCAATCAGCCCTCTTGATTTAAAGCATCTACATATCCATCAAGCGATCATAATTCATGGTAATTTTCTTTTGTTTTTGCACTTGCATATCTGCCAAATTATGAAAAATCGCTTTTACTTGTTCTTCGTCTATCTGTTCCTCTACTTGAGCATATAAACTCAGTAACTCATCACTCATCTGTGTCGAAATATTTAATATATCTTCAGCAGTGTGGATCGCTTTGGATGACGCTATAGCAGGCAGTTTCAATATTTCACTGTCATTAGCATATTGCAGCCAGGTATCTAATATCCCTTTTGGTGTGCTGGACTCAAATGCCGATAACACATCAACCAAGGACCTTTCTTGCTGCGTGATATAGTCGAGTAACAATTTAGCTTTTGGCTGCGTCACTTGCGAAGATAATGAGTGATAAAAATCACCTAATTGTTGATGAAATGTTTTTGCGTGTTGCATAGCTGAACGGGCATTCTCGAAACGCATCATTATCTCTGCTTTTTTATTCAATCGTCTTTAAATGTTATAGCACCGCTCGCTAATCAGATATAAGAGGATACGCGTAGCTTAATGTGGTTAGTACGTATCTGTGATTTGCCTAAATTACTCCCGTTGACCATCTATAATAAATGACTAATTAGACACATATTTTTGGTCACACAAATTGGTAATATTTCATGCCAAAAAAAACTACATTTTGGTCTGTTAATATTAGAAAGTTTAGCCGTGTCCTGTTAGTATTAAGGCAGAATTTTTAAACGCTTTTATACACAAGGAACTACCTATCATGCCAATAAGAATGATGAAAAGTTTATTACTGATGGTGTTGATATTAATCAACGTGCCATCGCTGTCAGCCAAAGAACATCCAAATCTTATTTTGACGCAAGACGGAGTGGAGCAAATCCGTAAAAATCTTGGTAAAGTCCCATTGTTTGACGCTAGTTTAGCCAAGGTTAAACAAGTGGTTGATGCAGAAATTGCTGCGGGCATTGATACGCCAATCCCTAAAGATTTCTCTGGTGGTTATACCCATTACCGTCATAAACAAAATTTTATCATTGCCCAACAAGCTGGTGTGTTATATCAAATTTTACAAGACGATAAATATGCCGTTTATGTGCGTGATATGTTGTTTCAATACGAAGCAATGTACAAAAACTTGCCCCTACATCCCCAAGAACGTTCCTATTCAAGAGGTAAGTTATTTTGGCAGTGCCTAAATGACAGTAACTGGCTGGTGTATATGAGCCAAGCCTACGACACTATCTATAATTTTTTGTCTGATTCTGAACGCTCTGTTTTAGAGAATAATTTATTTCGTCCATTCGCAGATTTTATCTCGTTAGAAAACCCTGCGTTTTTCAACCGCGTACACAATCATAGTACTTGGGGTAATGCCGCAGTAGGTATGATTGGTCTAGTAATGGATGATAAAGAACTGATCCAACGCGCATTATATGGCATCGAAGATGATGGCTTAGAAGTTGGTGGCGTTGATAATGACGGCGGTACAATTAAAACAGAAGGCCAACGTCGCGGCTTTTTAGCTAATCTCGAAGAGCCCTTTTCACCTGATGGTTACTATACCGAAGGTCCGTATTACCAACGTTATGCTATGTACCCGTTCTTAATCTTTGCATTGGGAATGGAAAATGCTAAGCCAGAATTAGGCGTGATGCAGCATAAAGACAATGTACTGCTCAAAGGTGTAGATGCGTTATTGAATTTGACCGATGCTGATGGAGAGTTCTTCCCACTTAATGACGGTCAAAAAGGCATGTCTTATTTTACGCCGTCATTAGTTACTGCGGTTAACGTTGCATATCACTATGGTAATCAAGATCCACAGCTACTAAGCATTGCACAAACTCAAAATAAAGTGCTACTCGACCAAGCGGGTTTAGCCGTCGCTATTGGTGTGCGTGATAACAAGGCCCAACCTTTTGCCAAAACATCGGTTAATCTTACTGATGGTGCTAACGGTGATGAGGGTGGCGTTGCAGTATTACGTTATGGTAACGAAGAGCTTACCAATGTATTTAAATATGCTGCCCAAGGCTTAAGCCACGGCCATTACGACAAGTTATCCTTTTCATTATATGCAAAAGGCGCTGAAGTATTGCAAGATTACGGGTTATCGCGTTTTGTTAATATTGGTCAAAAAGGCGGTGGTAACTATCTAAAAGAAAACACAACGTGGGCAAAAACCACTATTGCTCACAATACTTTATCACTTAATCAAGAAATGCATTTTCAGGGTAAATATGCAGTAGGCAGTCAGCATCATTCCGAATTACATGTCTATGATGACTCGCGCCCAGAAGTGCAAGTAGTGAGTGCGACTGAAACCAATGCATACCCAGGGACCAAAATGCATCGTACTATGGTCATGATCAAAGACGAGAATTTTGAAAAAGCATTCTTACTCGACATCATGAAAGTGGACACGAATGCTAAGCAAGATTATGACCTACCTTATTATTTCTTAGGCCAAGTCATTGATACCAATTTTGACTATGCATCGCCCAGCACTTTAGCTCCGCTCGGTACGAAAAACGGTTATCAACATTTATACTTAGAAGGCCAAGGTCAACCTAAAACAAATAACACTAAATTATCTTGGTTAACTGAAGGCAAATTCTTTACGTTGACTGCTGCAACGAATACTAGCGATGAATTGTTGTTTACCCGCATGGGAGCAAAGGATCCTGAGTTTAATATTCGTCGTGAAGCGGCTTTCATGATCCGTCGTAATGACACTGCTGATACTACATTTGCAACTGTAATTGAGCCTCATGGCAGCTATAGTCCTGTTACTGAAGCGTCATTAAACTCATCGAGTAATATTGCTAACCTTGCAATTGTGCACGATGATACACAGTATACAGCGATCCAAATTACTGATTTAGCAGGCAATACACAGTTATTTATTCTTGCTAATCAAGATGCGGCAGCTTCAAGTAAACATAGCCTAAAAATTGCTGACACGATTTATGATTGGACTGGTGCATTTTACTACCAGTAACTAATTTCGGTTCTAGCTAAATACCAACCCCAAAAACAGCGATGTTCTTGGGGTTTTATTTTAATGTCAGGGCTTACCAAACAAACATTGACCTCCATCAAAGTTTCTTTAATACAGGTTGTTATACTTTTGTTAAAAAGGAGCTCGATATGACTATGATGAAATCACTAATATTTGTTGCACCCGGTAAAATTGAAATTGCAGACAAAAAGATCCCCGATGTCGGTTCAAATGACGCCTTAATTAAGATCACCACCACTACCATTTGTGGTACGGATATTCATATTTTCAAAGGCGAATATCCAGTTGCAAAAGGGTTAACCATAGGTCATGAACCTGTCGGTACCATTGAAAAACTTGGTAGTGCGGTAATGGGTTATAGCGAAGGTCAACGAGTTGTTGCCGGTGCAATTTGCCCATCTTATACTTCTTACGCCAGTCAGGATGGTTTACCCGCACAAGATGGGGGATATTTAGATGCTGATGGTAAATGTTCATGCCATGGCTATAAAGCAACGGGTGGCTGGCGCTTTGGCAATCATATTGACGGCACACAAGCTGAATACGTGTTAGTCCCAGATGCACAAGCTAATTTATGCCCAGTGCCAGATGGCTTAACGGATGAACAAGTATTGATGTGCCCTGATATTATGTCCACTGGTTTTAAAGGTGCTGAAAATGCCAATATTCAAATTGGTGATGTGGTGGCTATATTTGCCCAAGGTCCGATTGGATTATGTGCCACCGCAGGTGCAAAATTAAAAGGTGCTTCGCTGATTATTGCTGTTGATGCCAACAATGAACGCTTAGCGATGGCCAAAAAATTAGGCGCAGATATCACCCTTAACTACACGGAAGTAGATGTCGTTGATGAAATCATGAAAATTACCGGTGGCAGAGGAGTGGATAGTAGTATTGAAGCATTAGGTCTGCAATCGACGTTTAATCAATGTATCAGAGTCTTAAAGCCCGGTGGTACCTTCTCTAGTTTGGGTGTGTATTCTGAGGACTTAGTTATTCCCATTGCCAACTTTGCAGCTGGACTAGGAGACCATACTATCCGCACCGCACTGTGCCCAGGCGGCAAAGAACGCATGCGTCGATTGATGAATGTGATTGAGACAGGACGCGCCGATTTATCCGAAATGGTGACACATACCTATGCGCTAGATGACATTGTGGAGGCGTATGATTTATTTATGCACCAACGCGATGGCGTGCTAAAGATTGCGATAAAGCCTTAGTCATTGTAGGGTTAA
>Ga0222715_10000924_pt1 | contig 28995 bp, 38 predicted proteins | sample C33_9DmetaG_FD_165056 | JGI IMG/M metagenome (GOLD analysis project Ga0222715, IMG submission 165056) | Estuarine water microbial communities from San Francisco Bay, California, United States - C33_9D | ecosystem: Environmental > Aquatic > Marine > Unclassified | place: USA: California...
TACATTTAAAGAGTCTCCAACCTTTTAAATGTATGCGAAAGGTTCTCGCCATCGATGTCGGATACTTAAACATGGGTTTAGTCTTCGCCGAGTGCGAGGGCGCTAAAGTCAACCCGGTGTGGATGAAAAAGGTGAGTTTACATGATTACAAATACATTCATAGTAACGACATCGTAGACCTCGTTCCGTTAATGGTCAACGAACACAGGGAATGGTTCGATGCGGCGGAACACATACTCATAGAACGGCAGCCACCCGGGGGATTTCAAAACATAGAAGTGTTGTTACACTACATGTTCAAAGATAAAGTCACGTTAGTGCATCCAGTGTCCATGCACACACACTTTGGCATGCGACACCTGAACTACGAGGAACGAAAAGAGAGAACCACCAGTATCGCGGAAAAGTACATCAAGGGGGAAGTCCCCTACGAAAGAAAACACGATATTGGTGATGCTTTATGCATGATTGTATATTTCAACTTTAGGACGTCGGTACACATCTTTGATACATTTAGGTTTGCTTCCAAGTCCAACGCATGAAAGGGCGCTTGAACCGACGCATCTCTTCGAGAGCATTCAACAAATTCGCAGGGCTCGAGGACTTGTTCATGGCCGCGACGTTGACGTATTTTTGAGTCTCTTCTTGTTGTTTCTTCGTGAGTTCTTCATACCGCTTCTTGACGCGATTCGAGAGCACGGCTTTCGCGTTCACCACCGCCTTGGAATAGTTGGCCTGGTCTTGATACAACAGCGCCTTCTTCGAGTAGTTTGTCCAATTACGGGACTTGGCCAAATCCTCCGCCATCTGGTTTTGTGTGAATTTCACATTCCCGATGGGTGAGACATTTTTCGTAGCAAAAGGACTCGCCAGTGTCTTTGTTTTGTTGTGCGTCGACTTCAAGGTATTCAACTTTTTCATCGCATTGAACAACTCCTTGGGGGACGAGTTCTTACTCACGGCGTTGGAGATTTGCTTACCACTCACGAGGATTCGGTTGGGGAGCGCGCGCGCCTTATTCAACACCCGCTCGTAAAGCATCGGGCGTGCGTTTTTAACAGCGGTGAGATAGTTGGGGATTTTCTTATCCTTGTAGTTTGCCAACTTTTTCTGAAACGTATACAAGTTTGTCGCGCTACCGAGATTCTTCGCCATGACATCGAGGCGGGGTTCTTCGTCATTCACTTCCGTAAACATTTTTCGCAGGTCTCCAGGCCTGACCATTGTAGTATAATTTATGACTAGATTTTATTTTTAATTTCTTGACAAATCTGAGCTCTCTTCTTTTTCCTGTCGCTCGTGTTGATGTTCAGACCAGTGGCAATGTTTTGCATGTTCTTCTTTTTCAAACGACACGCGCGCGTTTTCACCATAGCCGTCCACTCTTGAATGAGACGCTCGACCTCAGCAATTTTGCGGTCCGAACGCGCCTTTGCAATCTTTCCAAGTTGTTTGAAATCCGTGGGCGTAAAGCTCGCTCGTCGCATCACCTGTCCGAGCATTCGTTGGTACATGCCCTCGACTCGGCGTTGTTCGCGTTCGCGTTCTTGCAACGCACGAAGACGCATGACTTCTATCATCGACCCCCTGGTATTCAGATTTCGTAGGGCTCGTGCCATGTCGCGCTCTTCCCTCCCGCGTTTATTGCGTATTCTCTTCGCCTCGAGCGCCAGTCGCGCGGCTTCCGCATTTCTCCGCGCTTGCAGTTCGTCTCGTTTCTTTTTTTTACGAACAACTTCGTCGATCACGTTCGCTTTTCTTTTCTCAACCATGAGTATATATAATACATGAAGAATAAAAATAAAACAAGGCTCATGTATGCGACCATCCTCGTGTTGGTCTCGGTCGTGCTTTACAACTGGTACAACCCCAAGGAAGTGGTCGTGCCAGTGCGAGTCGAAGTGCCCGTGCCGGTGCGCGTGCCATCCGAACCGGTGCGACGAGAACCCGAATACAGGGGACCACCCATCAAGAAGTACAAACCGGGACACATGCAGCAAATGGGGTTGTTGGTCGGTCCGGGGAATGAGACGCTGCCCCTGTACGGCAAAGAGGCGCGTGGGTACAGAGACCGCTATAACTATTACACGACGACGTCAGGGGAACAGATGTACCCAGTGCCCGTGACACACGAAGGTCGCGAGTGTACCGAGGACATTGGATGCCCCGAATTCTATGGGAATGAGAGTGTTGACGTTCTCGGGAAAGATGGTCAGTACAACGTCAAGATGTACCGGACGGATGATTTCTTCTAATCGTGTCGTACTCAATGGCACTGAGCCCCACACTTTTTGCACACTTTGCTTTCAGAGCTAAGAGTTCTTGAACATCCTCGTCGTATAGGTTGTTGAAGAATTCCCTCTTCGCTTGCATGTCGCTCAATTGCGCCCCATTCTCCTTCATGGCTTGCACGTACGGCCACGTGTGTTTACGGAGGCAGTGGACCTCCTCCCTCAACTGGACGAGTTCAGGGAGAATGACATCTCTCACTATATTTTGCAATTCCTCGAGGGTTGCGGGTCTCCAGGACATTTGTATTTAAACGTTTGTAAACTTTATTTTAAATCTTTTAGAAATAAACTTTTTTGCATCATCAAGGGTTGGGTACGACCAAAGTAACCACCGCGACCAGAAACCCGCGGTACCCACACCCGCCGCGGTCCACAACTCTTTACGACTCGTGTTCACGGCGAGCATACCACTTTGAATTTTACCAGGTCGGCTCTCTTTCAAAACCGACCCGGGAATAGAACCACCGTGACGTTGCACGTACAGACGCATTCGTTCAGGGGTCTTGTGAAGGGTGTAGTCGGAATACCCACGCGCACCAAAATCAACATACCTTCCAGTTCTAAAGATAACCCTAAATTTGTGTTTAGGACTGGGAGACCTGATGAGTTTCACCTCAATCATATCTTACGTTTCACATATATTTTTTTACATCATGCACTTTGCGCAATACTTTTCAACTTTTTGCACGCGCTTGTACGCGTACAAACCAACGAGACCAGCCAACGCGGCGGTGTAGGCGACGTTGTTCATGGTCTTTCGCATGAAGAACAACGCCAGGACGATGACGAACATCAAAAGTTCCTCCATGCTCGGCATGAAAAAACGAGCATTCAGGTCGGGCGTTTCCTCAGTCGGTTCGGGGGCGGTGTACATCGAGCGCCTGTATCCTGGCATTTTTAATATATACAAAGAAATTAATGTGGTGGATCGCGAGCGTGCCTTTCGCGTTAGTAGCCTGGGACTATTGCAAACCTCCCATGGATGTGTTATATTTTCAAAACCCATGGCGCCCCCTCGTGGGCATGCGAAATACCCTCGTCGACATCTTCTGTGGTCAGAGGGAATATCATCCATTTGCACTTTGGGAGATTGGGTTTAATTTTGGAAAAATACGTAGATGTTTTTTTGAACACGAGGGGAGTGTCACGAAACATTACTTCCACGACAAAGATGCTTGGTTTCCCAAAAACGACAAGTATTATTATTACAATGTTTGTGATTTTCCATTGATACAAAATATTATTAACAAAATTCCAAGCGTTGACAAAGAAACAGGGGTCATCGCAGTCATAGAAGGACCGATGCACATCCCAGCCCACAGGGCGGAGAGTAATTTACAACTTCGCTACCACATGACCTTAGAGGGTGATGGCGACTGCACGCTTTACACGTGGACACATAAACACGTACACGAAACTGGTGAGGAATTCATGTTCGATCACGCAAAATATCATAGCGTTGAAAAGTTAGGTTCCTCACGGCGGGTGACGCTAATCTTGGATGTAAATCGCTTCTGACAGGGGCCGGTGCCTCTAATATGACGCATTCACCGACTTCGTTATACGCCTCTATCAAAACGGTTTCTTTGAAAACTTCGCGACGACGGACTTCTGGGGGTCCCCCAAACAGAAATCGCATAAACATATCTATACTTTTTAGATACATAAGAATATGTATCTAAAAAGCAAGGTATTTCTCTTACAGGGATTCGAACCCTGGTTGCCCGGTTAACAGCCGAATGTCCTAAACCACTAGACGACAAGAGAGTGTATCCAATCACCCGGAATCGAACCAGGGACCCACTGATGACAGCAGATGTTAGTCGTGAGACTACAGTCAGTTGCTCTTCCAACTGAGCTATGATTGGCTACAAGTATATAACGATTTAATTCTTTAAGTTATTTATAAATAAAATAAAAATATAATTTAAATAATAATGTTACTCGCATTAGTGCTCGTCGTTGTACTTGTGATCATTTTAGCGATGAGCAAGGAAAAGTACAATTATAAGTCATATCTTCTGACCATCCCGAGTGCCCAAGAACGCCGAGATGTGTTTTTCGCACATCACGACAACGACCAGCACCCCGTGGAGGTTGTCTACGGCCAGGACACGAGAGACGTGAGGAATGCTCGTAAATTCGAAAACATGGTCCAGCCCGAGTTCTTTGATAAATCTGTGGAGATGCACTACGATTCGAGCGTGGCTCGCCCCAATATGAGTTATTTCAACATGGGTGCGATTGGGTGCTACTTTGGACACTTGGAGATTTACGACAGAGCCATCAAAGACAGCGTGAAATACGCACTCATTTTCGAAGACAACGTGGTCGTCAAGTCGCACAAACTCTACGATGAAGTGCAACGCGTCATCAAGGAGAAGGGGGACAACTTCGAGGCGTGCTTCTTCCACTGCCTGTCCCACCTCCCAGCCCCCGAAGACCCGGAGCGCGTGCTTTGGATTTCGAGCACGAAGTGTTACCTCGTGCACGTCCCGAATATGAAAAAATACCTGCCCACCTTTGTACCGATGAATAACCACGTCGACCTCAAGTTTGAAGACATCATCGCCAAAGGCGCGCGAGTGTACTACCGGGACACGCGCAAATACCTCGGCATAGACCGACGAGTTCCGTCTATGATTGGGCACAGAAGTGAAGAAGATGACCAATTCTTTTCACGTCAGTACCCGAAAGTTCCGCGTTCTCAATTAGTGAAAGGGTGGTAGTTTACAAAATGTATGGGTGTCTTTTTCTTTCCTCCTCGTTTCGAATCAACTGCGTGATTGCGAGGAACAGCAGAGTGACGAATATGGTGTCTTCGAAGTCACGCACCGCGGCGAACGCCAACAGCACGAGCACGAAGAATTTCGTGAACGTGTTCGCGACCAGCTTGTCGATAACCACGGGTTTTTCGGTTATCCCGGAGGCACCGAAGACGCTGTGGATGAGGATGATGATGCCGTAGACGAGTGGTCCGTTGACGACGTCTTCAGTCTTAGATAAGTAGTCAAAATCAGCATGGATGACAAGACCCGCGACTGAAAGTATAGCCAGTAGGGCAAGTACAATATTGTTCTGAAGATACATATATATTTACGTAACATTAAATTCGTGCGAGAGAATTATTCAATGGATAATGTGCGTATTCTACAATTTCTTCCCCCCCGACACAGACAAAATTCACGTGTCCCTGTGCGTGTTCGAAAGCTTGGCGAGCAGCCCTGGACGCGGTGACATTGTCATAAACACATGGTTCGGCGGTGTGGATGAGTTCCGAGGGCTTGATAACCTTAACGTCGATGCTGTAGAGTCCGATGGCGTCCATGATGTACTTATAATTCACACACTCACTGACGACGACGACGCAATGACCATTGATGGCGAACGCGTGTTGTACATCAAACACATAGTTTTCTTCGCTTTCTGGGGTGATGACGACATCGACGACGGGTTCGGACATCGACGTGTATCGCGACAATTCACCAGATTTATCTGCGATTTCCAAAAAAACCACGGCGTGTGCGCTTTGCGCGAGCACGTGTGCCTTTTTGATGTATTGCACGATTTCCTGAACTTCGCTTTGAAATCCAAACCCCGTGATGCCTACGACATTCGTATGAATGCCGAGCGACGTTAATTTTTTCGCGTCAACCTGGACATCTCGGTCTCCGATGCAGTACAGGACGTCGAGGTTATTGAGATGTCTCTTTGCGAGTTTCGGGTGGAGGGGTTCACGAGATGTGTGGAGCATAGAGCCAGGTTGGCTGTGACCATCACACACCAGAAATTCATCCATAAAACCATGATTGAGGCCTTTCCACCCCTCGACTATGCCCCAAACCTTGCTGTGCCTATGTTTCTCCCGAAGTGCAATCTGATGAATGCACGTGTTCACTCCGGGACAAATTTTACCAGGGGTCACGATACCGACGTTCATTTGCTTTTCAAATGCTCCAAAGCTTTATGTACAACTTTTATCAGCCATCAATGCATAAAACAATACACCGAGCACACCAATATACATTGGCAACCACTTGTAATTATTTGGTAAGACGGCAAATAGAATGAAGATGGAGATTATGAACTGCCATCTGAAAAATTGAGAATACTCTTTCATAGCCCTGTATATTCTTTTTACATCTAGGACACCTGGGTACGACACAAATACGGCATCTGATGTTTTTCCATGATTATAAGGTGTTATGTTTTCAAAAATAATCTGTTCTTCATCGACTTTGATAAAATCATATTTTGCACAAAGTTGATTTAAATTTCTTTGGTCATCTTCACACTGCATTCCAAGTGCATCTTGCAAAACCTGTTTCACATATTTCACGTATCCCATGTATAGACCGGAATTTGCGGTTAAATCCGCTTCACATGTAACAAAGACCGCTCTCGTAAGTGGACCATAGGGTGCTGGGTCTTTTGAAACGAGCATCCCACACTCGAAAGATTTAAAAATTTGTTCAATATCCTTTGGGTCTTTATTAATACGAGTATCGAAACCATCTAAGAACACCACGACGTCATCGTCATCTTTATCTTTCAGGTACTCCACCATACCTTTGTACTTGTCAAGAAACCCATTCCACTTCGTGCCCCACCCGAGCACGCGCACCGGGACGTCGAATTCATTGTGAATGAGCTCATCGAAAAGACCCTGGGATTTATTCGCATAGGTAACGATTTCGACCATTCGTATATTGATATACTCGGAGATTTATTTTTTAAATCTTCGGATGAAGAACCCGAACACGAACACGAACAATATAATAATATCCAAATTAGTGACTTCGTAACCAATCAGTGGAATGCGAAAACGTTTATACCCAAGAGAGTGACAGAGTGTTTTTTCTCCGCGCTCGTACAATTTCCAATCACCAAAAATAGCTTCACACGAAGAACTTTTAATTCTGTTGACACTTTCTTCAGCTTTTGACATCGTAGCTTTTTCATCCGTCCAAAACGCATTTTCACCGATGACAATCTTTTTAAAACCAGGAATTTTATTACTTTCTGAATCATAATGCCCTGACCATTTATGTTCCAAAAGTTTTCGAGCACCATTTTTATTGATAAAGTACGCCGCAGCTGAACCCGACAATGCGTGAGCCTCTGACGTTGACTTTGGACAATCACCATCGCAATGCAGGAAAATCGCATCCCACACACCATCGTACTCGTTCAATACATGATTGATTTCGCTCAGCTTTGGGTAAGCGTCATCTTCAAGAATCAAGGCGACCTCGTGGGGGTCTTCATTTACGAACATCTCAAGAGCTTTCATGTGTGAGTACACACACCCAATAGTACTTCTCGGCATGAAATGGTGTGCGTGTCCGTGAATGTGTCGTTGAATTTCAGCATCTGTGATGTGTTCATATCTGTACGCCTGCACACGTATGGGTCGTATTCCTAAATGTTCGAGGCTATGAGATTGTGCCAAGAAACGTTGTTTGTGTTCTGGGAGATTGATTACGTACGTATTAAACATATCTCTAAGATACGTGGATATAATTTTAATGAGTGAGCTTCGTCTTCTTAATATACTCGGAGATAATTTCTATTTTCTCAGGATCATCGGTGAGTTCGCGTGCGTCGGTGATGACTTTTAAATATTGCATCTTTTGAAGTTTGTAATACAAATCGCGCCACCCCTGTTCGTGCAGAAACAACTTGAGTGGGGCGTTCGCGTGGGCATTCCACGTACCCTCGCGTGTCGTCGTCCTCGTGCGCATACTTAATGATACGTGATAATTCTTTTACCTCGCATCACCTGAAGAACACCTCCGTGAATGCCGTACTCGCCAATTTTAGGGACGTGTGCTATTTCAAACTTTCTCGAACCCGCGACGATCATCTTTTTCGCATCGTGTAAGATGGCTCTGTCCGTGACTTGCTTCGTGCCAGAGCCCCACCTGTAATCGTAGACTGGTGCGTATCCCATGGTGTTTGTGTCCAGTAGAGACGCACACCCCACTAGGGGTAAAATTAAAAATATTCGCCACATATAAGAATGATACTCGTCCTTCTCGTGGCGCTGGTAATCATACTATGGATGTCATCCAGTAAAGTGAAAATGTACAGAGCATCCGAAGATGTTGACGCGGGATACGACGTCATCGATTGTCTCAGTGAAAATGAGGTTAACTACGCACTGAGTTTGATAAAATTGAAAAAATATAAACAACTTCAAGAGTTCATTCAGAACAATTCTTCGGTGCACACCGAACTTCGTAGACACCTTGGTGGTGATTACGTGTTCCAGGACTACATGCTCTCTCTGGAGAAGTCCGCTATTTCCACGTGTCATCGAGATGAAAACGGACAGATGTTCAATGGTCAGAAACATCCCGCGTACACCATCCTCTTCTACTTCGAACCGATGGAGGCGTGTCTCGATGTCATCCCGGGTTCTCACCAAAGACGCGCGTTCGTGAACATCAGTCATTCTCTGGAAAGTGTTCGGTGCAAGCCTGGGCAGGCAATTCTGTTCAACGCGGACCTCATTCACAGCGGTTCTATTAATGAGAAAGACGACAATCACCGGGTGCAAATGAAATTGATTCACAAGGAGGATGTGGGGAAAATTTCAGAATTTGATGGGTATCACAAAGTGGCTGATGCGTCAAAAACAAACCCTCGGTGGTACACGAAATTCGTGAGAGACATGTCATGCACTTTCACGGGTGTCGCGGATGTCACGAGGAATGGCCGTAACACACCTCACTGGCTACAAAAGTTGTACAAATCCGTCGCCTACGGGGGTGAAAATAAGTATTCTTTAAGGGATGTGTAGGTTCTACACGTCGGTGGCAGAATGTGCCGTCGACAACGTGTCTCGACTTTTTTTACGTCGTAACATGAACATCGTGGTCATCCAATTTTTCATCGCCTTTTCGTGTCTCTCGATGTCGTCGTTCCCTAAGATGCTCAAGCCATTGCACACGTCGGGTTTGTTTTCTTTATCAGGAAAATCAAGGTTGAACGCGATGATGGCGTTCGAGGGTATGTCTGGGGCGTCGTCGAGTAACCTGTCGTACTCTTCTCGGCATTTATTCACAAATTCTACGACATCCCCCCTGTGTTGTGGGTCGAGGGAGAGCTCCATGTCAATATTTCTATAAAATTTCGAATACTGCACACACATCGCAGAGTGCGTTTCCGCGAGCTGCGAACTCTGTGAAAATTTCGAGATTGACGTGAGAATCCCACCGACGACGTTGAGAAACGCAAACATGTACTGGGCAATCATGATCTTCGACTTTGTGTCTTCGGAAACGCTATCGTTTCCACTGGGGTTCAGTACGGCAAATCCCCCAACCCCCGTGATGCTCGATATGATGATGGATGGGTACGAGAGCCAGTCATTCACGCGTTTAAAGTGAAGTCGCGCAAAGTTGTGCAACCAGCGGTATCCAGCCGCTTTCTCGGCCCACCTGATGAGCAGCTGTTCCTGCTTGGGACACCACTGATGGCTCTCCATGCTTATTTTACGCACACATTTTTAGCTCGCTCGCGTGCGAGCGTGTCGACCTTCTCATTCATGGGGTGGCCATTGTGTGCCTTGACCCATCGCCACTCGACGTGTTTCATCCTGGACAATAACGCATCGATTTGTGTCCATAGGTTTTTATTTTTCACATCAGCACCTCGAGCAGTTTTCCATCCATTCTTTTTCCAATTATGAATCCAGAGCGTTAACCCATTTTTCACGTACGTGCTGTCAGTGAACACACATATGTGAAAAATACCCAAGTCCAGACACGCGTGAAGCGCGCGCTCGACGGCTTGAAGCTCCATCCTGTTGTTTGTCGTGTTTTCCTCAGAACCGGAGATTTCAAAATGATCACACGCCGCAGCCCAGCCCCCAGGACCGGGATTTCCTAAACAACTCCCGTCGGTATATACGTGCATCCTTAGTTAAATATATTTTCTCATGTTTAATTAATAACAATGGACCCAAAGAGGATTGCAATCATCGTCGCAATCCTGGCCGTCGTAGGTCTCGCCGTGTACCAGTTTGTTATTAAAGAGCAATTGCAAGCGTGCTCGAATTTCGACACACAAGATAAATGCGCGCTTCCGTGTAAGTGGGATGAATACTTTAAGGGCGAAGATGGTGCCTCTGGTCGATGCGTCGACAAAGAAACACCCTTGACGCGACTCCCGGAAGAACCCGCGGCTCAAGGGACTCAAGCGCAAGCTGAAACACCCGCAGCGCCGTCCATCGACATTTCCTCCATCGAAGGTCTCACGGGTCGTTACACTGCGGAGTCTTACAGCACTTCTCAAAAATTGTGGAAGGATGAAAGTGGAAAAACGAATGACGTCCGCGTCAGTGGAGATTTGAGTGTCTCCGACGACAAGACGTACGTGTATGGTGGCGCGGGTGAAAAGTTCACGCTCCCGGATGAGCTTTTCGATCGTCAATACACTCTTTTCATCGTGTCCAAGTACAACGGTGAGAACAAACGCCGCATCTTAACGAGTGCCAGTGGGGGGTGGTTCTCCGGGCACAACGACGCAAAGTCGGGCGTGGCGTATCACGACAACTGGATCACCGAGAACGTCGACCATTACGGGGATGGGTGGGTGCTTTCCACGGACCAAAGAAACTTGTACCGAGCCAATGGTCGGAGGTTCAGTGGCTATGGTCTCGATGAAGGCTTCCCGGAGTCCATCGGTGTCAACGTCGTGGCTGGACAAGAATCCGATTACGCCATCGCTGAAATTTTGGTGTACGACAGGGAACTCTCGGAGGAAGACTACCTCAAGGTCGAAACCTTTCTCTTGGAAAAATATTCCATCGGCCCGAAGCGTTTCATGCGCGCGGGACTTTTCACGTCGTACGAGGATGGCGGAAACATCTACCGCGCCCAGGTCGATTGCGGTTCCACCTCGGGAATAGGTGGTTTTAAGCTCGCGACGAACAACAACAAGTTTCGCTACGAGTACAACTGCATGTTCAACCTCGACAAGTCCGGTGAAGCGATTGACCTCACCACGGAATACAAGAGTAAGACTGATAACTTTTACGACGCCATTCTCGACGAAACCCTCGACTGCGGTACTCGCCCGATCGAGTCGTACAAGTTTGACGTGAAGAACAGCAACCAAACACAGGTTCGGTACAGGTGTTCCGATGCGGAAGTTGATTCAGCTACGTGCAGAGACATCGTGTCGTCTGAACAAGATATCAACACGCTCACCGCGCACGACATTCAGTGCGAGGACAACGAAGTCATGACGTACTTGAATTTTCAAAAAGCTGAGGACCCGAGCAAAACCAAATACATGTATAAATGTTGTAAACCTACAGGGTATTAATAAATTTCTTTGATTTACTATATAATGAACCCCCTGGTTATCATCGTATTACTCATCGCGATAGGGGCTGGGATATACTTCTACCTCGAACAGGAGAAGAAGACACCGGAAACAATCACGGTACCACCCTCGGTACCGCCACCAGAGGGTGCCGAGAAATCGTCCACGGAGACAGACACCCCCGTGAGTGCTGACGGCGCCATCAAAGTGGATGGTTTGATTGGTTGGTGGGATGGTAATTCGTACGATGATAGTCAGCGCGCGTGGACAGATAAAAGCAGCGCAGGAAATAACATCACCGAAATTTCTGGACTTTTGAAAAAATCTAAAAATGGTGAAGAAGTCCAGGGAGACGTCGACGCGGTCGTGGCGTTTCCCGAAAACATGTTAGAGGACCTAGAAGAATACACTTTCATCTCAGTCGCCAAGTACAATGGTGAAAACAAACGAAGAATTTTCACAACATCCACCGAATCTGGAGAAAATTTCCTGTTTGGTTTTTATGGGGGGAAGTCTGGGGTGTATCACACACCTTCTGGGTGGAAGACTCCGAACGTCAACCACCACGGAAGTGACTGGACTTTAAGTGTGGTTCAGCCTAAATTATACAGGTCGAACCAGGCGAACCGAACTGGGTTCTACAATCCGTTGGATGAAGGTGAAAATGAAGTACCTACGCGAATGACAATTAACGGAAAGTCCACTGAAAAGTCGGATTGGTCCGTGAAAGAGATGATTGTTTATAACAGAAATCTCAAAGCTGGTGAATATCTCGCGATAGAAGACGCTTTGGTGGAAAAATATAAAATCAAACCCAATCGTTACGAGACAACGACACTCACCGGGGGTGGAAGTGCGGAAGCGTGGCCGCAAGTCATTCGAGATGTTCCATTTAAATGTGGTAAAGGTGAAGCACTCAACGCATTTGGTTTGACATCTGGTATGAAGACGAATTACGTGTGTATGTCGGGGGTTGACATCGATGGCAGTGAAATCCCAGGGCAAACAATTTTTGAAGAAGTCAGGGGGGAATCTGAATATTTTAAAAATTTACAAAACAAGAAGATTGATTGCGGTGAACGGCCTATTAATTCTCTGGGACTCGTCATGGATGACGACGAAGAGAAGATTCGCTATGAATACGTCTGTAATAACTCCCTGGTGAAAAATAATACGTGTCAAACTATTTATGGTGACTCATATGCGACGGGGACATCTTTTGGAAACATGACGTCTTTGACGAACACGAAATGCCCCCCACAACACGTGATAACTGCCGCTAAACTTATCCCCGACGCGACCGACGCGACAAAGCAGAAGTGGGAGCTCACGTGCTGCAAACCAAAGGGTATTTAAAAAAAATATTTGTAGATGGTATAGAACCCAGGATGATTGCCATGATCCTTATCGGATTACTCCTCTTAGTCGGCATTGGCCTTGGCCTTTATTTTTTCGTGTTTGCCAAGAAGGATTGTAAGAAAATTGAAAAAGAAGATGAATGCACCGAACCCTGTCAATGGGACACGTATGGAAACAAGTGCATTGGAGAGGACGATACGCTGACAGCGGCGCCCTCGCGACCCACACCACCCGATGAACCAGCCGACGAAAATGTGGCGGAAAGACGAGGACCTACAGGTGCATCAGGCGTCTCGGATGGCAAGTGGCGATGTTACGCCGGTCGTTATGGTGATGCGTACGCTGCATACAAGCAAAAGAACAGCCTCCAGGACGTGGAAGAGCATTATGAAACTATTGGTAAGTCGAAGGGGTGGAATACGACGTGCAATCTCACCGGGGACGAGCTTGGATGTTACGCTCTACAAAACCCGGAAGCGTTTTCAAACTTTGGATATACTACGAATGCCGGTGACACCACTGGAAAACGCCTGGCTCAACATTATAAAGAAGTGGGAAGAGAAAGCGTGGCACGTTTCAACTGCCAAGGGGGTAAACTCGCGGCTAGCGCCATTCCCGAAGACGCGAGTATTTTGACACCGAGAGAATTCAATTTTGATAGAGGTAACAGGAGGTACACAACTCTCATGACTTCACCGAATGGTTTGTATACATTATCAATGTACCAAGAAACGCGTCGTGGGCGAATTTTCGTCAGAAAAGGGAACACGAACATCGCGACTATTTTGGATTCTACCGTGAGCGCCGCAGATTATGATGCTGGCTACACTAAACTCCGCGCGTGGTTCAGTGGATATGATGGTAATTTATTTCTGCGATGGTACAAGCCCAATGGTTCGGGAGGATACAAAAGTGCCGTGTACATCAACTCCGGATTCCCCGGCACGACGGATGCTTCGGTCCCTTCCAATCAACACGTCCTCGTGTTGACGAACTCGGGTAAGTTATACATGGACCACGGGGAGGGTAGTTCAGATGAAATTGCCGTGCTCTACGACCCCTAAGATTTATAAATATTCACAAATACAAATATTAAGATTTATGATAAAAATGTTAATATTTGAGTTTTTTTACAATTTTAAGCCGCAATAAGCTTAGTTAGAAAAAGCGAGGCCGCCCATACCGGATTGCACGCGGAGAACGTTGTAGTTCGTCGCGAAGAGGTGCATGGTTTGGGACGACGTCGCCGAGTCCTTAACCTTGACGGACACTTGCGCGTTGTCGATGCGCGAGAAGTTGCACGTACCGGACGGTTGGTGCTCTTCCGGTCGCAAAGCGAACGAGTACGAGTACACACCCGGCATCGGAGAACCGGTGTGGTACGTGTACGGCTGCACTTGGTTGAAGTACTTACCGCCTTGCGCCTTCATGCGGTCTTGGCCGTTGAGGATGAGCTTGAACTCTTCCAACGGACCAACCGCGCGCGTCGCAGAGACGGCACCATCTTCGCAGACGGTCGCTTCGGAGTAGTTGGTACCGATCGCGAGGAGCGGGGCACCGGTACCATAGGTGACCGGGACGAAGACGTTGGACAGGCCACCGGCAGCAGCCAATCGCGGGTCGGATTCGAGGACGACACCTTCTTGCGTCAAGTTCGACGTGAAGTTCCACAAGGACGCGTTAGAGACGGAGCCGTTGTTGAACGCGAACATCAACTCCTTCACCGGGTGGTTGAAGGACAAGCGAACTTGCTTGGTGTTACCCGCTTCAACCGTGTCGGTGCCAGTGTGTTGCACTTGCTCGATGAGGTATTCGTGGGACTTTTGGGCGAATCGGCGGCGCTCGTCGGTGTCCAAAAAGTGGTAGTTAGCCCAGCACTTGAAAGTGGAGCCATCGGTGTAGTGGGAGAACTCAGAGCTCAAGTCCACGTCGACGCGGCATTCGTGGTATTGCAAGGCAATCAACGGGAGGGAGAGACCCGGGTGGCGGTTGAACCAGAACAAAAGCGGGAGGTAGATCGCGCCGTTCTGGGTGTTGGAAGTCATCTTGGCGTAGTCGGCCTTCTTGGCTTCCGTGTGGTAGAGGTTGTCGTACAAACGCCACCACTTTTGGAAGTGGCGGTCGATGCGCTGACCACCGATGGAGATTTCAATGTCCTTCACGGCACGCTCGGCAGCGAAGATGGCGGACGCACCCTTCGTGGAGGAGCTGAGGCCAGACTTCGCCTTCATTTCGAGGTACATGTCTTGGACCAAATCACCGTTGCGGGCGATCGTGATCGAGACACGGCCGTTGTCGGCTGCGGTGCCGTTCACCGTTTGCTCGATGACTTCCGAGGCGAAGTTCGAGTGACGCTTGTAGACGGCTTGGAAGAAGGTGACCTTCGGGTTCGCGGTCAAGTAAATATCCTGGGAACCATAGGCGACAAGTTGCATGAGACCACCGGCCATTGTGAGAGTTGTTTGTACTATACACTAAGAAAAAAATTTTCCCCTGATGATGCGGTAAAAGGCGCGTCATCTTTTCTCACATTACCAATAATGACCGACAAAGACCGCGAAGAAGGTGAAATCACCCCCATCCCCGTTGAAGAAGAGGAGGACGACTTCACGTCCGATGAAGAAGACGACGACGTCACGCTCGAGGAGGAGGACGACGACGACATGGAGATGGACATTGAATTCGACGACGACGGCCTGGGCGCGACCGAACAAATTCTCACGTCCGTTCTCGCGACCCCAGAAGGTGATACGGTGTGCACCGCTTTGGTCCACATTGGTTCTCAGCTGGAGATTCAAAACAAGATTCTCATTAAAATTTTAAGCAAACTCACTTAAAAATTCTCCGCATTATTTATTCAGACCAGGGAGAATATGACAACTCATTATATAGAGAGGGAACCTAATACGGGTGCTTCTGAGTTAGAACAACTGAGAAATCAGGTGATCACACTCACGAGCGAACAAATACTTCGCATCCTTGGACTGATGGAAGAAAGATGGTATCTCGGCAAAAACGACGAGTGTGACACCATTCACAAATGCGTGCGCCTGGGATATGACCAATTTTTCGATCCGTCCGAAAGAGAAGGTGGGTTCCCTAAAACCTTCGATATAAAGACCATCGATGGTAAAAGAGATAGGGAAATTAAAGCTCTTAAAAACATTGGGTCTCGTGTGAAAGCTTTAGAAATGGCAGACCACGTGGAAGATGAAAACATAAACTTGACTACGGGGGAGCGCGTGTGTCGTCTCATTAAACAAGTGTCCGAGGCATTTAAGAATGTTCGCCTGCACATTAACACGTTGCAGCGCATTAACAATCCGCGTCAATCCCCTGATAAGATGAATTCCGACCCGGAGTACTTTGACGCGACACCGATGGACGAGACCCGGTTAGGGGAGATGACTCCATTTCAGCGAGCGGTCGTGGCGTGTCTCGATGAAACATATAAGAAACAAATGCGTAGGTATAAAGGTGAGTGCTACATTCAAAGAATTTCAGAGGGGTCGTACACGCGTTCCTGGAAAAAGGTGTGTTCGATCGCGGAGTTTGTCTACGAGTTTGCGGAGAAAGAGGTGAACTTCGACGTGTGGAAAGACATCACGTCGAGAGGAAACACGGCTCGCGAAGTTATCAGCCACTTGTCGAATTGTATAGATAGTCAGTTTCCCGAAATCATCAAAGACCGACACGTGTGGAGTTTCAAGAATGGTGTCTTTGTGGGTAAGCAGTGGCAGCCAAAAGAGGGAAAGTACGTGTGTCGTTTTTATCCGTACGATTCGAAAGAGTTTAAATGTTTGGACCCCACGTTGGTGAGTTCTAAATTTTTCGACCAATTTTTTGATGACTACGACTACGTGGATGACTGGTGGGACATTCCGACTCCATACATGCAGAGTATTTTCGAATACCAAAAGTTCGACGAAGACGTGGCTCGCTGGGCGTACGTGATGGGTGGTCGTTTGTGTTTCGACGTGGGTGAACTCGATGGGTGGCAAATAATCCCCTTTTTCAAAGGTATCGCGCGCAGTGGTAAAAGTACAATCGTGACCAAGATATTTCGCAAATTCTATGAAAGCAACGACGTCCGGACGCTGTCGAACAACATTGAAAAAAAGTTTGGTCTCTCGTCGATTTACGACGCCTTCATGTTCATCGCCCCAGAGGTTAAGGGCGACCTCTCGTTAGAACAGGCTGAATTTCAATCACTCGTTTCAGGCGAAGATGTCTCCATCGCTGTCAAACACCAGAACGCGCTCTCGATGCAGTGGAAGACGCCAGGGGTTTTAGGTGGTAACGAGGTGCCATCGTGGAAAGATAACTCGGGCTCTGTGTTACGACGCATTCTTCCATGGAATTTTAAACGACAGGTTCGCGACGCGGACCCACACCTCGACCAGAAGTTGGCTGACGAGTTACCCGCCATCTTATTAAAGTGCGTCCGAGCCTATCTCGACTACGCGGACAAGTATTCTGACAAGGACATTTGGAATGTCGTCCCCGAATACTTCAAGTCTGTGCAAAAGGAAGTCGCCAAAATGACGTCGACGATTCATCACTTCCTCGAAGACAGCGTGGTTCAGTTTGGCAAGGACTTGTTCATCCCACAAAGCATATTCCTGGCCGCGTTCAATCAACACTGCCAGATGAACAACCTCGGGAAACCCCGATTTAACGAAGATAGCTACGCGGGTGCGTTTTCTCAAAGAGACATCGTGGTGACTACGGAATCACTCACGTATCGAGGTCGCATGTACAATAATCAAAAATTTATTCGCGGATTAGACGTCATACAGGAAGAAGCCATTTTTGAATAAAATATCTCAGAGTATATTAATGAGTCAAGGACCGCCTTCAAAACTCAAAGAATTCATTAGTAATTCTGGAGTACAAGTCGTCACGCAAGCCCGAGGAGTCGCCCCCGCCGCCGCGCCACAGAACACTGACAACGTAGGAGAATTCGCGCAATTTTTGAAATCAAATTCAAATTCAAATGATAACACAAATTTTTACAACATCGTGAATGACGACCCACTCAAACTCAAAATTTTCAACGCGCGGGTGGACAACATCGTTCGCCCGGATGACGTTTTTACATTTATGAGAAATATCACGCTATCCCCCGAAAATCAAAACGGCGTGAAAATCGTCGAAGTGTCCGCGCACTACGGGAGAATGAAAAAGGGGTTGTCGCGTTCAATCAATTTCAACTACGTGCCAAAGTTGGACCCACAACTTAAGGTTCAAAATGTGGCGTGGACTTACGTGCAGTTCAAACTCACGCTCGACAACGACGTGGGGGTTATTGCGAAAGTGTACAAAAATTTCATGCTCCTACAAGGGTCGTTTTCGCGCAACGACGAAAACACGCCGCACCGAGTTGCAAACTTCATCATCAGTAAGTTCCTGGGTGGCGAAGCAAGCATGATGAACAAAACCCTCACGTTCACGTTTGTCGAAGCTGAATTCCGTATTCCCAAAAAGTTCAACGCCGCCGCGATGAACAAGTACTTACGGCAGAGACGTGGATTTGTGAAAAAAAATGTCGGGGGAATCCGAACGAAAGTCGACCCTTTCATGGATGAATACAAGTACTATGGAAACGCAAACACGGAAAACGAACGCAAGCTCGCGAAACTTTCAAAAAATGCTTTTTATGAATTCACGCGCTATAAAGAACCGGTGATTCAAAGTATTTCGGGTTCCGGTGTGGTGAAGTTGACGTCGGACACAATCAGTGGCATCAGGGGGGCGTACGCCATGGCGAGGAAAATCGTGAATGATTATTTTTTACGAAACAACGCACCGACCGAGAATGCCAATAACCAAAACCCAAAACCGAAAAGAAAGCGAGCGGCGAATGTGATTAACAAAAGTAAAGTGAACGCGGCAATCATAAACATCACCATCGGTGTCAAGAAGTGTGGCGATTACTCTGCGAGCGAAATCAAAGCCATTTGCAAGGGTTTGGGCATCCCCATTGGAAAGAAGAAGATTGGACAACGCGCGAATGGAACGCCGGTGATGAAACAGATGGACAAAAAAGACTTGTGCGTCGAGGTTCATAAAGTGTTGAACACGCGCCGCGCGCGCCTCGTGGAGCCAGGGAATGTCAATCTCAGAAACCTGAACATGTACAAAAAGAGGGGCATCGACAACGCGTCGATTCGGAACATGTTGAAAAACGAGAAAAGCCTCAACGTGAACGCGGACCTGCAAAAGGTTAAAAATAAATTCACGTCGCTCAAATCAAACAAGGAGGGCGTGCCTTTTAAGAAGGGTGTTCAAAATGCGGTGAAAAACGTCGTGAAGGAGAGGAAAGTACATGTCTACGCAATGAGTGTGTTGAATAGATATAAACTGAATGCCCCGACTCGAAATAAAATCATCCAACGACTTAAAAACACGGGAACGCGCACGCAACAGACTGCGAATGCAATCATCAAGAGAGACGTCGCCATCGCGAGACTGAATGTCCCCCCCACCATGAAAAACAAAATTTACAACAACCTTAAAACTAAAACAAACGTCAACGTCGGGGCGTACGCGAGACTCCATAAATTTATTGATAATTTTGTCATGCAGAGAGCGTACAGACGATTCGAGGAAATCAAAAAAGGGGCGCACACCTGGTTGAAAAGCAAAAACACTTTACCCACCACTGATGCCGTGGAAAGAAAGGTGTCTGCGATTATCAAAAATTACGACGCCATTAAGACGACTGGGAAGAATAATTCGTCGCGATAAACTTAATCAACGTCGTGTGATGACCAAAGTCATACTTGGGGAACGCTTCTTTAATCTGCACCGACAGAATGAGAGCCCTGGAGGGATTCGTCTCCGTGATGAGCTCCGCCTCCATCTCGAGATACGCGCGAATGACGTCGGCGTCTTCGCCGTTATCCACCATTTGCTTGTAAATATCCTGCGACGGCGACCACGTGAGAGGTTTCTCTTTGGTGGTGGTGGCGATATAAAAAACGAGAGCTGCGAGAATGTAAAACCACATTATTTAATATTACATGAGAAGTTTTAATACATCATTGACTTTCCAGAGAATATTGAAAAACTCTTCCTGACATCCAACATCCGCTGGATGTATGATTTCTAATTCAATCTGATAGTGATTTGGGTCTTCCGCGTCTTTATCCACCACATCACCACTAGATATAGTCATGTCTATGCTCACGTTTTTTCGAATAAAACTCTGGCGCTTCTTCACGCGTTTTCGGTCCATGTCGTACTCCCCAGACACGGGCAACTCCTTTGATATACTGAAACGCAAGTCCATCGGCGACCCTGGGTATTGGAAATCCTCTCTCACGAGGGATTGCTTCTGAATCATGGTCTGCTGTCCCGTCTCGTCATCCACGGAGAGGCGAATGCCCGCGGCGTCGTGGTAGAACACATCGGCGACGGACGTGCGAATGTCTTCCCACCCCTTATACCCCTGGAGACCCGCGAGAACCTTGTCGTACGCGGCTTTACCCACGTTTGTGTCAAAAAACGTGCCGTTAAATTTCCCGAGTCGCATTTCGACTTCAACATTCTCGGAGTCGTTGTGCACTTCAAAAAGTGGCAGCGTTTTATTTACGATAGCCTGGATGTCCATCCTTGTTTCATTTAATAAGGGTCGCACTTCTTTAATAAATTAAAAGGTTGGTGCGGTATGTATTAAATCATGAGGGGCTTGTGTAATGCTGGAAACTCGTGCTACTTTAACACGTCTCTCCAGTGTTTACTACAAATACCCGCGATATCTAATCATTTCATAAAACATGGGTATTCTGGAGCGTGTGAGTTTACGCAGATGTACGCGAAAGTCGTGACAAGTTTTTGGAAACTCGAAGAGAAACGCGCACACATGGACGTGCGTCCACTCTTGTGTGAATTTCAAAAACGTTTCCCTCAGTTTAAAATGGGTCAACAGGGGGACGTGCAAGAAGCTGTTCTTTGCATCATAGACATCATCGAAAGAGCTGTTCCAGAATTTAAAACTTTATTTTATGGTAAAAAAAAACAAGAAACGATTTACCCCGGGGGGAAGAAAGAACACGACGAAGATTTCAGTGTGCACTTGATGTGTTCGAATAGCGACAACTTACAGACGATGTTGGAGGAGAGCGTGCAATGGAACACGCTCACCGACTACACCGATGACTCTGGGAAAACGCACAACATCGCGACGACCAGAAATGTTTTCAGTGCCATGCCAAAAATATTTATGATTTCATTTGACAAGAAGAGTTTTCTCACGATTTCGGAATATTTGGAAATTGGGGACATTCGTTACCGACTGCTCTCGGCGGCGTGTCACGTGGGCATCCAACGCGGTGGACACTACGTCGCTTTCACTCGACACAAAGACACGTGGTACTACAAGAATGATGAATTCGTCGAAGAGACGCAACTCCCGGTGCGTGGTGGCTACTATTTTCTCGTGTATGTACACATAAAGTTTTAGATGACATGTAATAATAGGACATGAAACCTCTCCTTAAATGGGTCGGGGGTAAAACACAGATATTGAGCGACGTGCTCGAACACTTTCCCAAAAAAATAAAAACATATCACGAACCCTTCTTGGGTGGTGGAAGCGTGCTCTTAGCGATTCTGTCCGAAGCGTCAACCATAGAGGTCGAGCGCGTGTGCGCGAGCGACAACAATCCACATTTGATTGCGTTTTATAAACAGGTGCAGGAGGACCCAGAGCTTTTACACGCCGCGTTGGAACGTCTGTTCAAAAAATACGACGACAGTGGGGATGGAAAGGAGGCGTATTATTACGAACAACGAACGAGGTTCAGAGAGCTCCCCCCGTGTGTGGAAAAGTGTGCGCTTTTATTATTCTTGAACAAGACGTGTTTCCGTGGTTTGTACAGGGAGGGTCCCTCTGGTTTTAATGTTCCATACGGACACTACAAAACAACCCCCAAGTGTCCGACGTTGGGGGAACTTCGGGCCATGCAAAAATTATTTTCCAAGGTTGAATTCCGTGTGTGTGATTTCTCGGAAGCCCTGGGTCGCGTCCAATCGGGCGACTTTGTCTACGCCGACCCCCCGTACGCGCGAGAAAAGAAGACGTCTTTCGTGGGATACAACACACACGGCTACGATGAGCAAAAACTTTTTCAGGCACTTGAAAAAGTTATATTTTGTATGAGTAACGCAAATGTTCCATGTGTCACAGAGTTTTTTAAAGAATACAAAATATTCTACATTAAGGCGAGGCGTGCCATTCATAGTAAAAACCCTGACACAACAACAACAGAGGTTCTGGTCACAAATGTCGCGAAATAGAGGCACCGGCGCGGGTGGGTCGAACACGAATCGCAATGGACTTCCATTCGAGAGATGTGTGTGCCCCCCGGTGTACGTCGTGGGTAAGGGTGCACTCGTGGGTGAGTACTTGTTTTTAAAACAACACGATTTCATCAAACACATGAAACCGGTCGACCCGAACGCGAGACTTTTCAAACCCGATGGTGCGTTCATTCGGGGGGAACACGTCATTTTGGTGGAATGCAAATATCAGAGTACTTCGGGGAGTGCGGATGAAAAAATTTTAAATTCACCCATGAAATTAGAGCTCTACAAGCACGCGTATCCACACGTAAAAACATGGAAGTACATCTTGGTACTTTCCGAGTGGTTCAAACAACCTTCGTACGATGGATGGATAGCCGCGTTGAAGAATAACCCGGAAATAGATGTGTGGTGGGCAACGTGCAGTGAGAATGAGGTACACGTAAAGTTAGAAGTAGACGAAAAAAGTGGGAAAGTCAGGGTACTTTTATCGAATCACCAACTCGTCCCACGATTTAATACTAATCCCTGATTCGCAGCACCATGGGTACACCGGGTCGCCGATGAAGTGTATCACATCGATGTTATTTCTAAAACAATCTTCGCATATTTGATAATTGTCGTCGATTATCGCGTCCACGCCGAGCGCCATGCACACCGCTGACTTTGGGATTTCCTTACTCGTGAAACTATTCGTGAGGACGAGGTCATGGAAAACACCTGGAAAATGTGTGTTTAACCAGTTCGCGGTCGTGTCCCTGACGACCTCCTGTCTCCCCGTCACGGCGTATAGCCTGTTATTTTTACTCATGCGCGACATGGCGTATTGGGAACCTTTAATCGGTTTGAGTTCTTTAAATTCACGTGATTCATAAAATTCACAAATCATGCGTTGAGATTCCTGCTCGCTCACGTGAAAAACGTCTCTGAACAGGTATGGATACTTGGTGTTGGTGGGTAAATGTTTACGATGGTACTTGGCGAGAGGGAGCAGCAGGGGCACGAGCACTTCATCAATGTCTACGGCGACTTTATGCATCATCTATTTATATTTCAACAATTTATTAAATATACATAAACTCATCCATCTGAATATCTTCCTTTATGTTGACTAACGTACGATAAAAGGTTCGTCTATTATTTGGATGTGTTTTATCCGTTCTAATTTTTAATGGTCTCCACCACATCGGTGTGTCATCGACCATGTACATGCACTCCGCGATGGCATCTTCTTTGTACCACGGCTCGTCGCCGACGAATTCGCTCTCAAACACGAGTTGTCCCCTTTCCTGGATGTAAAGTCTCCAGACACCTGGTTTATACGGGTCCCTTTTCATTTGAAAATCAATGGTGTTGTGGTCTTTGGGTTTCCATTTGAACATCTCTTCGTGGGTCCCCATGCGGACGGGTTGGTACACCGGTGTGAATATGAGTCCATCCACGCGTTGTTGCACGAGTGGGAGATGACTGTCTTTGAATTCTTGAAAATCTGTGAGTGGATAAAATAATTTTAATTTTATTTTATACGCATCCGATTTCATGGAAATGACGCTCTTAACACATTTTTCCAAACTCTCGTAGCGGTCCAAAAAATGACAATGCCCGATCGCGTTACCATTGATGAGCACCCCATCGTATATCAACAACGTGTTGTCGTAAAGTTCGCCGTCCAATAGTGTTCCATCGTACGCCCCTCGCGCGAGATTTATGTTAACCTCGAACATCTGAAATGATCTATTCACAAAGACACAGAGTCGCCTGCCCTTGAACGTCGTGGCGACGAGCATGTAGCGTTCGCCGTCGGTTTTCTCGCACACCACGTACGCGTTTGATTTCAGTATTGGGAAGTGTCGTCTTTCTATCGAAACAGGTTGGGGACCTGGGAAGCGGTCCCGCGATCCCCACACCCTATGTATGAAAGAGACCACATGGTCCTCCATGGTTTTGTATTACAAACGTTTGTATACTTTAATTAAGAAGCAGACACACCCGCGGCGTTCATGATGTTCGACACGCATTCGTGTGCGTAGGTGGCTATGATTTTTGCATCCGTCCATGCATATATTTTAATCCCATATTCCTTAAATTTTTCAAACATCTTTTCATAATTCAAAAGTTTCGTATCCCCCAACTTCTTTTTCACGGCTTTGGAGTTTATGACCCAACACCGCGATTTCGTACTCTTCACGTTATACAGGTCCCCCTTGATTTTCGAACCCACCTCGGTGTCAAAGTGCAATCCCATCTGGTGCACGGGTTCCTTCGAGTCCGCGAGAACTTTTTCTTTGAACATGGACCAGTCGATGCCTTCGGTTGATGCTGGGAACACGAGGCAACCGCACCCTTCGTGTGTTTCGAAGATTTGGTCCATGGATTCGCCATCTATGTTAATTCCAAAGTCGATGTAAAAAATCTTGTCATAGTTTTTGAGTAATTTTTGAATCGTATCAGCCTTGACGAACGGGTCATCCGGGCAAAACATGATTTCATTGCTACATCCCTTCTGTATGCATTTAATATTGAATTTCATCACGGAGTGAAGCGTCTTTACGTGACATGCTTTACTGCGAGACACGAGAAGTGTGACAATTTTCATTTATATTAAAACGTTTCTACGCCTTAAGCCTATCTGCGAGGCATGCTTGGAATGGTAAATTACCCACGTGTCCGAGGGTCGTCCCCACGTCGGCGTAAATCTTTCCACCCATCTGCTGCCAGCGTCGACAGAACGCGTAGTCCTCGGACAGATAGCGTCGCGTGACTGGGTCAATCATGCAGTCAAACAGGGCGCAATATGTATCAAAGTCCCTGTTCTGGTGGTCGTTGGCGCAATTGAGCTCCTCTGCGTAGTGCTCGTGCATTGTCTGGAGCGCCTCTCTCTTGATGACCATGAAACCCGTCGGTCCATCGAGAATCTCAATCATGCCATGTTCAACGGCGCGTCGTTGTGCACCAAAGTTGATGACGAGCGAGGACGAGAGCATGGCCATGTCGCGTTCGTCGCCTTTCTTGATGGCGTCGCGACACTGATCCCACATGACAACCTTTTTCGGGTAGCACGCCACGGAGATGTCTTTATTGGCGCGCACGAGACGCACCACGGAGCGCGCGTCGAAGTCGATGTCGGCATCGATGAACATGAAAAAATCGCAATCCGTTTTCTGCATGAAACGACCGATGGCGACGTTTCTCGCGCGATGTACGAGACTTTCATTTTCCGTCGTGTCGAAATACAGCTGTATGCCCTCCCTGATGAGCTCCATCTGAAGCTTAATCACGGAGGCCATGTAACGTTCGAGACAGAGTCCACCATAACATGGGGTCGCGAGAAAGAGCTTGATTGTCATTACATAATTATTCCACTTTAACCTCTAAGTATTTTCTAATGATACCTTCTATTTTGTTTAATGTCGGAATCGATATTGAACACGTTTTACAAATCTCGGACTTTGGTATTCCGGTATTAATCCATAACACAGCTGAACACACGCTGTTCGGTGTTTTACTCATGAGTTCCACGCACTCCTCCAACTTACGAGACATTTTGTTACATGCGATGCGTTGCTCCCTCGTGACTTCGAAACCATTGATGAGTCTGTTCATGACATCCGAAGGTCTCGTCGTCGATGAAGAACTTTCTGTTTCGGTTAACATAATTTTTTTAAACATTTCGGATGTTCTGCTTATATCTTTTGGTTGAATGTTAAACATCTCGGCGATTTCTTTTGTAGTTCTTGGATAATTTGAGAGACGACACGCGTAAAGTATACAGTTTGCTTTGATGCCCACGCGCACAGCCCCTCTTGTCAGTTTTCTAGTACTAAATGTTTTGTAAATCATTTTTGCGTCTCGGAGGACAACTTCTGGAAGTGTCGAGCACGCTTCTTCCATGTCTTTATATGCGTGGTACAACCCCCTGTCCTTGTGATTCATAGCCATGTGGAAATTAATCGTGGCCATTCGTCTATTTTTATACGTGGATGCACCCCGACCCGATGTCGATATGACGGTACTCTTCCCCCACTGAGACGAATACAAGTGTGGATTACTATGCGCATCCGCACCACATCGAGCGGGGTCGTTGACTTTACCATCTTCGGAGATGCCAGACGTCCATTCCGCCACATCTGAAATGTACGAGTCATCCACGAGCCCACAATCCGTGCACACCGGTAAACCTTCCGGTGCGACGACTTTCATGCCTCCACATTCTTTGCAACAATATTTTAAATCTATTTTTTCCACTGGCTCGTCGTTTGTTTTTTCTTCTTTTTTTAATAGTTGTTCTAAATCAGACCATATAGCTGCCAGCATCTTTGGTGATTTAGAGCAATTTTTTATACACCCCTGTGCGACGCGTCTGGGGGTTATTACACTGAAAAATTCAAGTTATCCATGTGTATGCGCGCGCGCTGTTCAATGAGGTCAATCGTCTCCTTAAAACTCCTCGCCCCGGGGGTTCGCGGTTCCCAGTCCGCCCATTCCTTATCTATGACCTCGTGCCCTGGAGGCGGTGCCACGACGCCGTCGACTTCGCTGTCGGAGACGATGAAATCTTCCAAGTCGGAGTCTTCCTCGTCTTCCCATATGTCGCTGTCGTCGTCTTCAATGTCGACCTCGGCATAAAAAACATAATAATCGTCCCCTAAAGCTTTTATCTCGAGATCTTCGAGTGCCTCCCCTGGGTAGTGCTCGAAGAGGCTTTCATACGGCGTCGCCGTCATCTCTTCGTCGAGCGCGTACACACACGCGGACTTGTAAATCTTTTCAGTGGCGCTGAGAAAACGAACACCCAACACGTTCCCTGTGTTCATCTCAACCACACCGAACGCCTCCTCTTCGACGTCTGCGTCGTCTTTAACCATAGCTTTTATCACATCACCTTTTTGTATTTCTGAAGATACAATCATTTCCTAATTTTTTCTGATATTAATTTTTTTGGGACCCGACCACCTAATTAAAAATATTCAACTATTATACTTTAGGAGTCAGGAGAATGAAGGTTCAAATTTATTCTAAACAAGGGTGCACGTATTGCGATCACGCGGTGGAGCTCTGTGAGACCGAAGGTTTGCAGTATGAAAAAATTATGATTGAAAAAGAAGACTTAGAGAAACTTTGTGGGGGTAAGTTTGAGGCGTACCCACAAATTTTCATCGATGACGCGCGGGTTGGGAATTTTTTTGAATTCCAAGATTTTTTGGAACAGGAGTACGAACCACTTCTCACACCATCACAAAATAGGTTTACCATTTTTCCTTTAAAACATGAAAACCTATGGAAGCTATATAAGCAGGCGCAGATGTCCAATTGGACGGCCGAAGAAATTGACTTCTCAAAAGACATGGAGGATTGGCGGGGGTTGTCTGAAAATGAACAACGATTTATTAAATTTGTCTTGGCGTTCTTCGCCGGGTCCGATGGGATAGTTTTTGAAAACATCAACAACAACTTTGCCGATGAAGTGCACGCCTCGGAAGCGCGCTCGTTCTACGCCTATCAATGTCACAACGAAATGGTTCACGGAGAAACCTATAGCAAACTCATCGACAAATACATCACCGATGGGAAGGAAAAGATGCAGTTGTTTAACGCCATCAACACCATTCCCTGCATTAAGAAAAAAGCGGATTGGGCTCTGAAATGGTTCGATAAAAGTCGGTCATTCGCCGAACGTCTCTTCGCGTTCGCGTGCGTCGAGGGCATCTTCTTCTCTGGGTCGTTCTGCGCCATATACTGGCTCAAGAAACGGGGGTTGATGCCGGGTTTGACGTTTTCGAACGAACTCATCAGTAGGGATGAAGGGTTGCACCAGGATTTCGCCGTGGAGTTGTTTAAAATGATCAGACACAAACCCTCGGGTCACGTCCTCCAGGCCATCGTGAGAGAAGCGGTGGACATTGAAAAAGAATTCATCATCGACGCACTGCCGTGTTCACTCATCGGCATGAATGCCCACAAGATGTCCGAGTACATCGAATACGTCTCGGACCGGTTGTTGAAACAAATTGGACAACAGCCGATTTTCAATTCTAAAAATCCCTTTGAATTTATGGAACTCATAAGTTTAGAGGGAAAGACGAATTTTTTCGAAAAAAGAGTTGGGGATTATGGGAAAATTGATGTCACCGAAGACCACATTAACTTTGATGAAGATTTTTAAAGATTTGGAACTATTCTTAATAAAAAAACAATGCTTCAATTTCTACAATCAGTCATTGGCACCCCTGGCCCCCTCATTGTAGAAGCTGATGGAAAACTTTTTTTAGAAAATTGCATGGTGATTCGAGAACGCAACGTAGATAATATGTACAAGCGAGTCAAAGAGCTAGCGCATGCGCAAGTTATTCAGACGACGGACCGCTCATTCTCACTTATTGCTGCTTCTCGCCCGGGTAGTAGTGCTTACGACCCTCCTTATCGTAATAGTACTTCTCGCGCTTAATGTTCATCATGCCCCACGTCACGAGAAGGAACACGAGCGAGTGCACCAAGAGACCAAACGTCGTCGGGCACCCATTCGGGCTCGCGAGCGCCTGACCCAATAAACCGCGCGTGATGATGTACGTCTGCGGGTTAGAAATGATAAAAAACGTCAACGCCGAGATGATGGAAATCGTAAACTTCTGTTGTTGTTTCTGGCCGTCGCATCCACAACCGCAATCCTTAAACAATCCCATATTTGTATTATTATGTGCTG